>Ga0233433_10002593_pt1 | contig 15632 bp, 14 predicted proteins | sample SI_122_August201_5_FD_179868 | JGI IMG/M metagenome (GOLD analysis project Ga0233433, IMG submission 179868) | Seawater microbial communities from Saanich Inlet, British Columbia, Canada - SI_122_August2016_100_MG | ecosystem: Environmental > Aquatic > Marine > Inlet | place: Canada: British...
AGATCACCTTGAGGTACGTCGTTCCCGTTCGGAAACGGTGCCCCTGAAGCCATCCCCAGTGCAGTCAGTACAGTGTCGTCCTGGTAATAACATTGCAGGATTTGATATACCGTTATTTGTACAAAATCGGGTTGAATTGATTTCAGCTTTTCAGTCAGGGCCTGTTGGTCTTCTACTTTCAGATCGGCGAAATCGGTGTTGCTTTCTTTGAGTGATGACTCGCTCAAAGAGTCCAACTCACTTTCAATTTTTTTAATACTCGTGTTAGCAAACTCATTGACGTAAGACATGAGATCGATGGTTTTCGCGCTGGGCATGCCACGTGCCTCGTCCGCGGGAATAACAATATCCATAAGCGCCTCGAGGGTACGGCGCTGCACTTCCGTTAGTAGATTATCAGTGGCGATTACATCAGCCATAAAAACTCCTAGTCAAAAAGGTTGGCGAGATTTTTCTTCATCGTATCTGCGACATAAAGCGCCAGCGCTTGAATAGTAGTGGTTGGGTTAACCGCCCCGGCGGTTACAAAAATACTACCGTCAATAATAAACAGGTTCTTAACATCATGGGATCGTCCCCATTCATTGACCACTGATTTCTCGGGATCCTTACCCATTCGAGCCGTGCCCATTAGGTGCCATCCGGTTCCCGCCGCGTGACCTGTCGGGTTGATCTGAAAAGCCCCGGCCGCCTGCAGAGCTTCTGTTGCCTTGCCGACGGCGTGATCCATCATGCGTTCGCTGTTTTCGCTCAACCGGTAGGTGACCTTCGGTGCTGGAATGCCATGGCTATCGGTAAGCACAGGATCCAGCGCCACGGCGTTGCATTCCTCCGGTAGATCTTCGCAGCAGATATTGACGTTGATCCCCCGCCCAGCATACTTCTCAAAAGCCACGTGGTGCCCGGCACCCCAGGGGATTTCTCCGCCAAAAGTGCCATTGACTGCGGTATCCATGAGACTTTGTCCCCGGGTAAATTGCAGTGTGTAGCCCCGAACAAAGTCTCGATTGGGGTCGGTCTCGTAAAACTCCTGGCTCAACATGCAGGTACCCATTGGGCCAAGATGCGAGTTAAGCGGTTCATCGAAAAATCCTCCGACGAAACCCCAGGGATGGAACATCAGATTCTTGCCAACCAGACCAGATCGATTAGCCAGGCCATTTGGAAATCTCGCGGACGTTGAGTTAAGCAATAGTCGTGGTGTGCCGATGCCGTTACAGGCCATGATGACAACTTCTGCACGCTGCTGGTGTTCGACACCGTTTTCATCAAAGTAGATTACGCCGGTCGCCATATCGTTTTCGTCAACCGTGATTTCTCGTACCCGGCATCGGGTTTTGAGTTCAACACCCAAACGTTGATTCAGCGGCCAGTAAGCAACATCGACACTGCTCTTGGCACCCTGTGCACAACCGTAGTTGCAGGGTCCCAGATTGATACATTTTTCTCTGCCCTCATAATCTTCGGTGATGATGGCAGCGTCCGACGGCCACCAGTGCCAACCTAACTTGTTTAGGCCACGTCCCATTTTTTCTCCTACCTTGCCAATAGGCACAGCAGGCAGCGGTGGCTCGTGATAGGGAATGGCGGGGTCTCCGGCAAGACCAGACACGCCCATATTGCGATCATTTTGAGCGAAATAAGGATCGAGCGTGGCATAGTCTATGGGCCAGTCGTCGGCGACGCCATCTAAGCTATTAGTCTTGAAGTCCGATGGCTTCAGGCGGGGAAAATGCGCAGAGTACAAAACCGTACCACCACCGACACCATTAAAATTGGCCACAGAGATCGCTGAGTCATCTTCGTTGATGGGATAGTCAGTGTCCCATTGACGGGCATTGGGACTTTGGTTGTATTGCCCGCGAAGAATCTGCCATTGTTTTTTTGTGCTGGGATACTCCGCGGGATTCATCCAGTCTCCCTGTTCAAGACAGAGAATACGCATCTTGGTATCCGAGAGACTCCATGCTGCTGCAGCGCTGGAAGCACCTGCACCTATAATCAGAACATCTACAATATCTTCCACCAAAGCCATATCCTATTAAAAGCATCAAGAATGGCAGGATAGCAAACTTTATGCCTTTTTATAGGGGTCATAGGGGTACGGGGACACGCTGGGGCCCACACAACATCAACGTGAACTGGTTTGCACCGGGTTTGACGGCAACCCAAAGCGTTGCCAACTTGCGGTGAATAGTCACAGACTATTGCGGTTTATCCGCCGCTGCGTCCAGACGGTCAAGTAATTCTACGGAAATTGACAGATCGAAACCTGCGAGACTTTCCATCATCTGTTCCGCGGTACTGGCGCCAGTTACCGGAATGATACCGCGGCCGGTAAGCCACGCCAGCAGTACCTGGTTAGGGGTCGATGCTGTCTCATGGGCTGCTTCCAACAGTGCGGCCATACGCGCATCGGAGTCCTTGTGACGGTACTGTTTCTGGATCCTTCGATCGTCACGGCTGTAAGCACCACTGAGCAGTGAAGAGTAAGCAACCAACTGCAGACCACGTTCCCGGCAGTATTCCAGCAGGTCATCGTTACTGGAAACCTGAGCGCCGAAACGGGCATCGACTCTTGGCCGCAGATAGGTATACCGCTGTTGTACACAGCAGAACGCCGGGTAATCATTTGCCTTACTCACCGCCGCCGCTTCCGCCAGGCGCCACGCCTTGAAGTTGCTGGCGCCGATGTATCTCACTTTGCCACTTCGGGTCAGTTGGTCCATGGTCTCAAGCTGTACGTCGATAGGGACTGAACGGTCATCAAGATGGTAATAGTAAAGGTCCAGGTAGTCAGTTTGCAGGCGTTTCAGCGTTCGATCGCATTCGGCAAGGATGTGTTCAGGCTTCGATGACATCGGCGCATCCTGGGTCGGGCAACCCGCCTTTGAGGCGACGATCATGTTGCCACGGTTTCCCCTTTCGTGCATCCAGCGACCTAGCATAGTCTCGCTTTCGCCACCTTCACCGATCCATACGGCATAGTTGTTGGCCGTATCCAGAAAGTTACCACCGCCCTCCACATATTGATCCAGCATGGCATAGGAAACGGCTCGATCATCCCGGGAACCGAAATTCATTGTCCCCAGGCAGAACATACTTACATCCAGTTCAGTGCCATTGAGTCGTATCGATTTCATCACCTATCCCGTCGCTCACCAGCCAGTTTTTTTAGCCAATGTATCATCATCTATAGTTTAAGCTCTGCCCTCGCTGCCTGGAGTTCCGGGTCAACATCGAACTCCCGCAGGAAGTTCACCAGATGCTGGTGTAATTGCCGTGCTATCTCCGGCTTCTCATTGGCAATGTTGTTTTCCTGGCCAGGGTCCGAAGGCAAGTGGTACAGCCATGACTCTCCTGGTTCACTGCTGTAGAGCAGCGACCACTCATCGGTGGTGATCGTGGTACTGGATTCTTTTACCATGAGGCGTTCACGGCCATCGACCTGACGACTTATCTGACCGGGTTTGGAAAATGGCTGGGTGCTGATGACGAACTCGCGGCCTGCCAGGGAATCGTTGCCCATACGGGGAAGTAAAGACTCACCCTGGACAAAATCGGGGATGTTCTGACCCATGGCATCAAGAATAGTAGGCATGATGTCGATGGCAGACGTCAGGCCGGAATATGAACCCGCCGCTATCTCCGGGGAGTAGACCATGAGTGGACAGGCGATAAGTTCCTCGAACAATGGCGATCGTCCCCACAACCAGTTTTCTTCGTCATCCTGATATCGGGGCGTCAGCTTGGCGGTTGTTTTCGGATAACCAAACGTTTTGCCAAACAGGCCACCATGCTCACCAAAATAGAACCCATGGTCGGTTGTGAAGACGATGACAGTATTGTCCATCAGCCCCATGTTCTCGACCTGTCTCAAAAAATGACCAAACCAGGTGTCCACCATGGTGATTTCACCGCAATAACAGGCATGTGCCTTTCTCACCGTTGCTTCGGTCATGCCTGGCACATCCTGCCAGTGAGCATAGGGCGGATCTATCCGTTCGCCGTCATATCCGGGCCAATAACGTTCGGTATAGTGGTCGGGTGCATCCCATGGTTCATGCGGGTCCCACGCATCCACGTAAAGGAAGAAATCCTCCTTATGATGAAGTTCAAGCCACTCCGCGGCACGGGTAAAGGTCTGCGGTGCAAATCGGTCAGATTCCTTCTGCCAGGCACTGCGCTCGTCACTAACATAACCTAACGCGCCAAGTTGACCAGGAACCTCAATGAAGCTGCGAAAGCCCATATCGTAGTTCATGCTGTTTCGAGTATAAAATGGTGTGTCCACGACCGCCGCGGTATGAAAGTTCTTCCGCAAAAGCTGTGGTAGGGTTTTCTGATGCATCGGCATGGGTTCCCAACCCATCGACGTACCGGTCCAGCGACCCGTGTAGAAATCCGCTCGTGCCGGCATGGTCGGAAAGGCCGCCGCGTAATGACGATCAAACCTGACTGCCTTGTTTGCGAAGGCATCCAGTGACGGCGTTTGTATACGGTCGTTGCCGTAGCAACCCAGGTGGTCCTTACGGAAGGTGTCCGCAGTTATCCAGATAACATTCAAATTCAACAATCCCACAATGTGGCGAAGATCAATAATCCCGCGGCGTAATGTTCCATCCCCCTGGCCCGAGCCCGGGTTTTCTGAACCTAGCGCTGCTGACACCATCTCGTACGATGGCGGCAATATCAATTGCCTCAGTCTAAGACCTCCCCCAAATTTCTTGTCCAGCCCGTTCGGTCGCCAATCGTTGCTACCCGGAGAGGCATGGCATGGTACGGTCAGCATGGGTAAAAACGACTTTTAACCTCGATGATCACGGTGGTATGGAGGTTCCTGGTGAGTATTTCGGTCTGGACGGCCATATCAGGCTTTGTCATTCCTGCATGCTAATTAAAAGGAGAGAAAATGTCTCACGATCTTGTCATCCGTAACGGTACCGTCGTAGACGGCTCAGGAGCGGACCCATTTTGCGGTGACATTGCCGTCGATGGTGCAGCCATTATCCGGATCGGGAAGGTTTCGGGTAAAGGCGGAGAGGAAATTGACGCAACAAACCTTGTTGTCAGGCCAGGGTTTATCGACCTTCACACCCATCTGGATGCCCAGGTGTTCTGGAAACCAGAGCTGGACCCGTCCAGCTGGCATGGTATTACGACTGTACTAATGGGGACTGCAGTATTTCGCTTGCACCCTGCAAACCCGAGGACCGGGACTTTCTCGCACTGGTAATGGAGGTCGTGGAAGACATACCGGGAGAAGCAATCAGGAACGAACTGTCCTGGACCTGGACATCCTATGGCGAGTATTTACAAGCAGTCGAGGCCACCCATCCGGTGATCAACGTTGCCGGCCTCACGGCGCAGATCGCCCGAAAGTACCGGAGCCCACGGGATCGCTCAACCCCTGGGAGGCCGCATACTATGACTGACTCGAGATGATGGCAATCCGGTCTTCCCCAATTTTCCGGACGGCAGTTGATGATTGGGGCAGGGGCTGAATGCGCTCCTGGCTATGTGCCCCAGGCAATGTGCCCAGATTGTCTACGGCGTATACCAGATGGGCGACGAGTAGGCGCGTTCTTCGATCACGAAGGGCGAACTCTCCGGTACATCCTTGAGGCCGTACTTGGCGGCATCGTATGCCGTCCAGCGAGGCGTTGGGATCTGGATGACACGAACATAGTAGAACGCTGCTTCTTTTCGATTGAAATCGGGGTCACGCCAGGTAACTGACAATTCGGCTGTACCGATAGAATTGCTGTAGGTTGCACTGGCAAGATCCACGGTGGAACCCACGGATGGGAGTTTGCCTTCCTTGTCGATCTTGCGATCGCCGGACCAGGCGACATCATAGACACTTTCGTGAAGCTTGCCCTTCTTGTCTTGCCAGCCCTTGATGACCTGGACTCGATCCAGATTGGCGTGTTCGGGATCTTTCACCGCGCGAATAAGGAAACTCGGACTCTCGCGCCTTGGAGCCGATGTTAGATCGCTGCCCATGGGCACGCCACCGGCGTATCCGATGGCCGCGAGTGTTGGGCTGTGAGCGTCATCATCCGTGTAGTCCCAACCGCCAAAGAACCTGACGGTGACGCGGGGTCCTGTGGATCCATACACTTCCTTGCGCTTCAGCGCCGCAAAAATGGCATCACGGGTATTCTCCCTGGCCCAGACCGCCGCATACCCGGCAGACCCGAACATCCCCATAGTATAGGCGCGAAACGGGCTGGGTTCGTTCGTACCCATCTTGCCCCAGAAATTGTCTTCATCAGCCGTGGCCAATCCAGTATGGGAATCAGTACTGCCAATCATGCCAAACTTGAACGGGTTAGTACCGAGCTTGGCCTGGTGGGCCAGGCCAAGTTTGAGGCCGGAGCGGGCGTAGGACTGGTTCATATAATCCATGGGATCGGTCACCGGGTTGGGTCCGACTCGCTGCGATTTGTCAGCGCCTTTTTTGGTGGCCGGCTTCTTGGCTGCCTTTGCCGGTGCCTTGGCTGTTCCTTTTGCGGTCGTCTTGGTCGCTGCCTTTACTGGCTTCTTGCCTGCCGCCTTCGTTGTTGCCTGCGTGCCCGCTGGGGTCTTACCGAAGGAGGACTCGTAGTCGGCGAATTCATCATCCGGGGAGATGTAGGGGTGTGTTTCGCTGTCACCCTTGATCTGGGTGACCTCCAGCAGCGGCTCGAGAGCGGAGCGCGTACGGGCGTATGCTGCCGAGATCGGCTTGTTCTTAAACGTCAGCGGACTGAACATCTGCCCTCTGCTCAAATTGCTGTTGTGCGGAATCGACATCACAGCGCTGCCCACAGTGTCCTGATACTTCTCCAGATACGCCCAGAGATCCTCCGGGTTGTCACTATCGAAATGAGAGAAAGGTAAGGTCTGCCTGGTCTGCTCAGGGCCCCCGGCGAACAGCACATTGCGGTGGAGCATGCCCCACGCGGCAGAGCTGTACTCGTAGCCCGCGAAAGTGGTGAAGTTGCCAGGATCGTTGTATTTCTCGGCGACGTCGATCACTTCCTGCCAGATTTCACGCGCCAGGGGTTTATCGATGGCATAGTCGCCTTTCCACGCACCTTTGGCAGCCATGAGCACGCCATTGCCCTTGTTAAATTCTACCTGGTCAGCAGAATTCAAGACTTCCGGAAGGGGCAGGCGGGACTTGAGAATGTCTGCGAAATACTTGCCATGGGGGCTTGCCATCAGCCTGGCATCCCCCGCGACCAGTCGCGGTAATACGCCGAGGTTCTCAGCGTGGTCTGCCACCATGAGAAAATCGAGGGGTCGCTGTAATCGGACGTCCTCGCCACCTGTCGCGCGAATCGTCTCGCCCCTGGCGAACCGGTAGGCCTCATCGGGTGTGACCGAGTTGCCCATGGAGTAAGCGTCGCCTGAAAAAAAAGTATGCACATGGGTATCACCCCAGTACACATTGTCTGGAAACGTATCCCGGACAGCGGGCGAGTAGGGCTCCGCAAGCGCTGTCAGAGAAATTGACGCAGTAGCAATAAGTGCGAGTCCGTATTTGATCATTGTCAGATTCCTGTATGAGTTCCCATCAAAAAGAACAGGGAAAACTCTACACGCACTGATTAGAATTAGCCAATTGCAGGTCACCCATATCGTGGTGCGGTCGGCATGAGCAAGTGCCAGGTCCAACTGACACACAAGGCAGGCTTTTCTCACACGCCATCAATCGGATCTCTTACATCATCTGACCCTGCTCAGGCACACAATTCGAAGATGCCACGTCTTCCTCGATTCTGCCCAGCCGACCATCCAACCCACGTGGTCCAACGTGGAAACAACCGTCAGGTGTGCTTAACGTGCGATGATGATATGGCTACCTATGCTCACAACTTACACGAAGGCGCCAACAAAAAGGGTATTGCGGTGCATGCATGGGTATTCATGACAAACCACGTCCACTTAATGATGACAGCCTCGACCGATCAAGGCATATCACAACTCATGCGGCATATGGGCCGCCATTGTGTTCAACCCTTTAACTATCAGTACGCCCGATCAGGTACGCTGTTCGAAGGCAGATTCAGGTCTTCGCTCGTCCAAGACGATGTCTAGCTGCTCAACTGCACCAGATACATAGAACTCAATCCAGTACACGCCGGAATGACAACTGACCCTGGAGACTATCGCTGGTCGAGTTACCGCTGTCATGCATTTGGTAATATCGAACGAATGTGGACACCGCGCCCTGAATACCTGGGCCTTGGTAAGCACGAAACTGAGCGGCAGAAGATATACCGTGAGATGATAGCCCAGTCACTTTCTGCAGAAGTGATTCAGAAGATCCGGCACTGCCTTAACACTGGGCTGGTGCTTGGCACAGAGGCCTTTCGTGATCAGGTTAATGCACGTCGAAATTGACGACTCCTCACGATAAACGTCAGTAACCGCCAGTTGGTCCTGGCACTGGGTCCTGACCCCAAACATTTTCGGGAACATGCCATGGCAGACATGAAAGAAAACAAGTCCAATAACAGGCTCCACGACTCGGCCGTGCTGCTTTGGTCGGGTGGTGCGCCCCAGGCCAAGGGGACCGACATGACTGACCAACCGGGGCTCACGATCCATCTGCCAATGGAAGAAATAGCGACGGGGGCAGCTCTCGTGATCGGCCAGGGAGGCGGGTTCACCAAACTTGCCTTGGACCCCGAGGGGCTCCATGTTGCACGGTGGCTGAATTCGGTCGGAGTGACGGCTTTTGTGTTGCGATACCGACTAACGCCGGACTATGAACCTTCGGTGGCAGTTCTCGATGCTCAACGTGCGCTTCGTTACGTACGGCATCGATCCGGATCGCATTGGGATGCTGGGCTTCTCAGCTGGAGGGAATCTGGCCTCCACATTGGCCACCAGGTTCGACGAGGGAAACCCCGGCGCATCCGATCCCATCGACCGTGTGAGCAGCCGACCGAACTTTACGGTGCCGGTGGACGCTCAGATCTCCTCCGTCCCTGAGCATGGCGCGTTCGTAGAAGAAAACCTCGAGCTGGTCACGTCGGATTCACCGCCAGCGTTTCTCGTAACGACTCACCAAGACAGATCGCTATCGTCCAAACACATCCTAGCGTACTACGAAACGCTCCTAGATAACGGGGTCCAAGCGGAAATGCATGTGTTCGGGCGTGGCACACACAGTACAGGCATGGCTCCGGGCGATCCGGCCTTAGGCCAGTGGCCGCCTCTTCTTGTACGGTGGCTGCGGACATCAGGATTCCTGACGAGTGCAGAGCGCGTCCCAGTGAAGGGCAGCGTGACCATCGACGGCGAGCCCATGAACTGGGGCAGTGTCACCTTCATTCCCGAAGACCCAAACGCACCTATCGCACACACGCATTCGTTTGGAAAATTCTCCATGGATGCAGCCCACGGCCCTGTACCCGGCGCGCATCATGTCGAGGTAAATATCTTGTCCCGGGACTCTTCCAATATGAACAGCGGTAACGACTCCATGGACGATCCTGAGTCCTATACGAAGGCGAGTCCCGGCGCGAAAGGTCCGTTGATGGTAGAGATGGCGGCTGACCAGGAAATACAAATTTCTATTGTCACCAGATAATCAGAAGACAGACCTGCGCAACAAGATATTCTGAAATTCAAACACTATGAAATCAAAAGATGATCCGATTCTATACAACCTTTGCCATTTTCCTGGTAGCAGCATTTAGCGTTTCACAAAGGCTAGTGCGGGTTGGTTGAAATGAGTCTCGGCTAGAGTTTGTGTGTGATCTTATGATCAATGAATGATCAAACAGAGCTATGAAAATGCCAACTTTGAATTTCCTATCCTGCCTTCATGGTAGTGGCACAATGGGCTTAACAAGCGCGATAGCCGCCCTTCATAAATGGGGGAACTACCGGATTCTCTGCTACATATCCCCCCCGCGATGAGATATCTTTCTAAAAAGAGATGCGAGACAGCCATGCCAACGAACCACGAAGAAACTCTCTATGAGGTCACGCACCTCAGCAAAGAACTCGGCGAAACTATGGACGAATTCACTATCTAGATGGATGAAAGCCTGGCCAGAGACGACTTTAAAGAGGGCGTGGCGTCGCTCATTGAAAGAAGAACGGCGAACTTTCAGAAAATCGAAGTTTCCGACTAAGTAAAGGCACACCAACTTGACGCAAGCATCTTACTTCAAAGGCCCGGACACACCAGAAATAGTTAACACCACTCTGGGTGATCTGTTGAAAGAGGCAGCAACCGACGTGGCTGATAGAACGGCAATGATCTTTGGTCACGCAGAGATTGACCAAAGGCAGGAGTGGACCTATGCAGAAATGTATCATGAAGCTGTCCTCGTCGCTCAAGCAATTGCCAGTCACTTCAAACCTGGAGAACGCGTTGCCATCTGGTCCCAGAACACGCCGCAATGGATTCTGGTGGAGTTTGGCGCCGCCATGGCCGGTGTCATCCTGGTTACCGTTAATCCGAGTTATCAGGGGGAAGAACTTACCTACGTACTAAATCAATCGAAAAGCGCAGGCGTATTCGTCAGCCCGGAATACCGCGGTAATAAAATGATGGAAACTATGCTTCGAGTGAAAAGCGAATGCCCGGCGTTACGAGAGATTGTGAGTTTCGCCGCATGGGAGCAATTTCTGGATTCTGCGGACGAAAACGTGGCGCTACCGGAGATTCACGCAACAGACCCCTGTATGATTCAGTACACTTCCGGTACTACCGGCTTTCCGAAAGGCGCGCTGTTGCACCATCGTGGTCTAGTTAACAATAGCTACCATACCATGAACAGAGCCCGAGTTAGTGCCGGTGATGTTTTGTTAACTATGATGCCGTTATTCCACACCGGTGGTTGCGTATTGTGTGTTTTAGGCGCTGTATCCCACAGAGCAACGCAGGTGATCGTCGAAACATTTGAACCCGGGTTGGTGTTGGATCTAATCGACAGCTACAAAGTTAACTCAATGAATAGCGTCCCCACTATGTTGGTTACGCTACTGGAACACCCCAATTTTACTGAACGTGATACAAGTTCAGTTCATAGCCTGATATCGGGCGGATCAACCGTGCCAGCAGCGCTGGTAAACAAGTTTGAAGAAGCCCTTGGAGCAACGTTCACCATCGTGTTCGGTCAGACCGAATGTTCACCGGTTGCATCAATGGTACGCCCGGATGATTTAGCCATCGATAAGGCTACGACGATTGGAGGTCCTATGCCCCACGTTGAAGTCAAGATCGTCGATCCGGATACTGGACTGACCCTACCCACTGGCACAAAAGGTGAATACTGCACTCGTGGCTATCACGTTATGCACGAGTACTTCGAAATGCCTGAGGCAACAGCCAGAACCATCGATCAGGATGGTTGGCTACACACCGGCGACATTTGCTCAATGGATGAGCGCGGCTACTGCACAGTCGAGGGTCGCCTGAAGGACATGATCATTCGCGGTGGTGAAAACATTTACCCTCGTGAGATTGAAGAACTCCTCTTCCAGCACCCCACGGTGGGAGAGGTGGCGGTAGTGGGCTTACCTGACGAACGCCTCGGTGAGGTAGTTGGCGCCTTCATTCGATCTGCACCAGGAGAAACTCCGGATCGAGAAGCACTCTTTGCCTACCTTCGTGAGCATGCTTCACCACAGAAAACGCCCAAACATTGGTTCCTGATGGCTGAGTTTCCACTCACCGGGTCCGGCAAGATTCAAAAATATATCCTCCGTGAACAATGGCTCGATGGCAAACTTGTAGAAATGCGCGAGCAATCAGGCATCACCTAGTGACTAAATGCCAATATCCAACCACGGAAACAACCAGATGACCTACAACACAATTCACGTTAAGACCGATAACTCCGTTACTACCGTGACGCTTTATCGACCAGATCTTTATGACAACAGGAAGAAGCGATGAAAATTACTGACGTAAAAGTTACCGTATGGGAATGGAAAGACATACCGCCCACCAGATACACGCTTCAGGCAAGAAGCGCTGCCAACCGTTCAGCACACATGGCTTTGGTTAGAATCATTACTGACGAAGGGATTGAAGGTCACGCGTTTTTGGGCCACGCTCTCGGCGCCCTCGGTACCGATGCGGACCTGATTGTAAAAAGATATAAACCAATGTTGATCGGTCAGGATCCACTGGCGCGTGAGCGAATCTATCAGCGAATGTCAACATTTGCGATGGGCGGAATCCTGCGAGTAATAGGCGCTATCGATGTCGCTCTGTGGGACCTTGCCGGTAAAGCTGCTGGCATACCGATCCACCGGTTAATGGGTTCGTATCGCGACACAGTGCCCGCCTATGCAAGTTCTGCTGTATTCGAAAATACAGAGGAATATGCTGAAGAAGCTGTGCGTTACAAAGAAGCTGGGTGGAGTGCCTACAAAATCCATCCACCCGCTGTTGCTGCCTGGGACATCAAAATTTGCGAAGCCGTACGCCAGGCGGTTGGCGATGATTATCGTATTATGCTTGACTCGACATGGTCATATGACTATCCAGACGCGCTGCGCGTCGGACTCGCTGCCGAAGCGCTGGGTTTTTACTGGTACGAAGATCCGCTGGCATATGACGATTTATACGGCTACGTGAAACTGAAACAAAACCTGCGGATTCCGATCATGGCCACTGAATTGCCAAGCACTGGCCCGACCTCTTATGCACCATGGATCATGCAGCAGGCCACTGATTATCTGCGGGGTGATGTGGCAATCAAGGGTGGCCTGACTTCATGCCTCAAAACCGCTCACACAGCGGAGACCTTCGGGATGAACTATGAAGTTCATCACGGTGGTAATTCGCTGAACAATGTCGCCAACCTTCATCTGATCATGGCACTGAAAAACTGTGAGTATTTTGAGGTTCTTCTACCCGATGCAGTACAAAAGCACGGCCTTGTTCAGGACATCGAAGTAGACAAAAATGGTTTCGTGCACGCTCACCAGGGACCTGGTCTCGGTGCAGAAATAGACTTCGAACTGATAGAGCGAAACAAGGTAGTAGACCTGTAATGCAAGATTTCGCAAACAAAACCGCGTTCGTCACCGGTGGTGGCACCGGCATTGGACGGGGTATTGGCAGGTCCTTCGCAAAGGCACGTGCCAACGTCGTCATCGGCTGGCATTGCAGAACGTCGAAAGACCATGCCGTAGCTGGAACAAATAAACAGCTATGAATGCCCCCCAGGATATGACCAGCACCACAAGAACTGCGGAAATCCCTCATAACTTCCTCATAGAGTAGCTTTTGATCAAAAATTTCCGGGTGAACTCTGAATGCGGCAATTTGCAAAGTCGCTCACTACCCAGCATCCTTATTCTCTGACGCGGTTGATAACGTTTTAAGGTGACGGCAGGAAGAAACAACACTGGCCCCTCCCCAATGGCCAGCAGGTTGGAATAGAAGCTCCTGTCGTCACCCCCTGGGGCAAAGCCGGGTAAGGTTGTCCCAGGTATTATTGAACAACCATCGCCTCGATCAGACGTGGGCCCTGCTCATTCATCGCCGCCGACAGGAGCGCGTTAAATTCCTCGGCCGTGCTCGCTCGATTCGCCTTGACGCCCATCGATTCGGCCATTTTCACAAAGTCGATATCCGGATTTGAAATATCCAGCATGTCCAGCGTCTTTTTCGTCATGGACTGAGCGCCGACCCGGTCGAGTTCAATTTGCAATATCTGATATCGACGGTTTGCGAAAATGACAATACAGATGTCCAGGTTTTCTCGCACCATGGTCCACAAGGACTGGATCGTGTACATGGCGCCACCGTCACCCTGCAGGCAGACGACTTTCCGGTCAGGGCACGCAACAGCGGCACCAATTGATGCCGGGAGTCCGTAGCCTATTGATCCGCCGGTAATCATCAGCCAGTCATGAGGTTCTGCGGTTGCAGTGAGCGCAAATGTGGGACCACCGGCTGTACCCCCTTCATCCACCACAATGGTATCCGTTGGCATCAGGGCGGCGACGGCCCTGCCGATATTGCCGGGTGTCAGTTCTCCGGTTGGCAGCGCAGGTTTCTGCAATGAAGTCCTGCGCGGCTCAAATCGACCCGCGTCAAGTTCGTCAACCACTCTTTGCAGTGCATCTTCAGCATCTTCATTGACTTGCGCGAGTGTGTGCAAGGTACTCCCGCTCGGATAGAATTCGCTGACTTTGCCGGGGTAGGCGAAGAAGCCAACCGGTGCCTTAGTGCCAACCATGATCAGTTGCTCGGCGTCCTTGATTTGTTCCGTCGCCTGTTCGGCAAAGTATCCAAGACGCTCGATGGAACAGCGTCCCTCGCCTCTCGGCAGACGCTTGTTCAGGGTATCACAGAACAATCGGACACCAGTCGCCTGGGATATCTTGTCTGCCAGTTCAAGGCTGCGTTCGGACAAAGCCATTTTGGACATCATCAGTATCGTTGGTTTGCCGCTTTTGAGTAACCGGACTGCGACAGCAATCGCCTCATCACTGGCCCTCGGCGCGGCTGGCATGTTGCGCCCTGCAACCGGTGCGACGGATTCGTTCCAGGCGCAATCAGCCGGGACAATCAACGTTGCTATCTGCCCGGGTTTGACGTTTGCAGAGAAGACAGCATCGGCGGCGTCACCCGGCAGGCTGGCCGCATCCTTGGCAGTGCGGACCCAATGCGACACTGGTTGGGACAACCCAATCACGTCCGAATTGAGTGGTGCATCATATTTTTTGTGGTACGTCGCATGGTCGCCGATAAGGTTGATTACCGCGGAGCTCGCCTTAAGCGCGTTGTGCAAATTCGCGGATGCATTCGAGAGCCCTGGTCCCAAATGAAGCAACGTACATGCGGGTTTATCCGCCATTCGGGCATATCCGTCAGCGGCGCCGGAACACCCGCCTTCAAACAGGCAGAGGATCGCGCGCATTCCGTCGGACTTGCCCATTGCAGCGACCATGTGCATCTCGGATGTACCCGGGTTCGAAAAACAAACCTCAACACCATTGTTGGTCAACGTTTTCAGTAGACTTTCTGCACCATTCATACAATCACTCCTATATTAATTTTCAGACCCCACAAGCGTGCGCAGGTGTCACGTCAGCCCTCTCTTGATTAGTTCCGAGTGTAGCAAAGTACCGGCGGGCGGCATCACCTTGACGCTGCGGAGCTCACCCAGAAATCCGCGTGCCCAGAGTGAAGCAACAGCTGAATAAGCCTGGATCAGCGCCCGGCAAAATTACACAACCTATGGACTCTGTGATCACAGTCGATGAGTTCAGGTGCGCTCCAACAATTCGAACCAGTTTCCATCCGGATCCTCCACCATGGCAATCTTGACGCCGGGAACAATGTCCAGCGGTTCGATCGGGATATTCCGTCCTGCATCACGGGCTCGAGTCAAGACTGCATCGATGTTGTCTACCTCTGCGGTGAGGTAACGAATACCCGAGTAGGCCTGTACCGGTCCGGTCTCCGCTAACAATCCGTCAATCTGCCACACCTTGAGCGTGGTGGCACCGGCTGCGAACTCGAACTTGGTAGTACCCATTGAGGGCACTTCCTCGGACTTACCCTCGGCGAACCCGAGCACGCCCGAAAGAAAGGAGCGGGTTGCGTCAACATCGCCGACCGTCAGTGCTACAGCCTGGAGTACAGCGCCTTCACC
>Ga0233433_10002602_pt1 | contig 15567 bp, 11 predicted proteins | sample SI_122_August201_5_FD_179868 | JGI IMG/M metagenome (GOLD analysis project Ga0233433, IMG submission 179868) | Seawater microbial communities from Saanich Inlet, British Columbia, Canada - SI_122_August2016_100_MG | ecosystem: Environmental > Aquatic > Marine > Inlet | place: Canada: British...
TGCACGAGTTGGGTCAACGTTACCCCAAAAAGAGCCTCAGCATTCTGCTGAGCCAAGGCTGCCGGCAATGTGACCGGGGTCATAGCCCCCATCAGCGTAAATGGCGTTATAGTGACTGGTTGCTTGTTTTCCGCCATCGCGATCAGGCCGTCGCCCATGGCATCATCAAATAATCTGGGAGAGTTGACCGAAATTATTGAAATGACACCTGGATCATTCGCCATCTCTTCAACAGATATCCCGCGGGATATTGCCATCATGTTTATACCGTCCATCGCCCGGCCACGACCAATCGCAGTACAGTGAAACGACAAATCACTGTATCGCAAATTTGCGTAATACGTATCCAGATGCCGAAGGTTAGCTGGTAGTTCGATCGGCGCGACAACCTGATTACCAATCAAGTGGATAGCATTAAAATGGTGGGCCAATTTAATAAAATTACAATAGTCGGTGTAATTCCCGGAGCGTCTTCCGTTGATACAATCGTGAACATTTGGTGGCCCTGCGACTAGACCAAAATTCACATTGTTCCCACCCATCGTTATTCGTTTGTTTGGATTCCGAGCCGCCAATGTGAACTCGGATGGTACAGTTTTCAGTGCTTCAGAAACAATGTTTTCGTCAATGCGGACAATTTTCTCATTTCTGTCAACAATCGCGCCGGCTTCTTCAAACAGATCCAACACGTTCTCCCCCATAACACGTATGCCTGCCTCCGAGAGAATACGCATGGATGTTTCATGTAGTTTATCCATCTGCTCAAGGTCCAACAGTTCAAACACTGGGTAAGCGTTCTTGACCTGTTGCCATGGTAACTGCTCAATTCCACCCGATGATCGATCAAGGGATTTTGTGCGTCGACCGCCGCTTCTCTTTTCACGTGCCATTCTTTGATTCTCCCTAATACCCCTTTAAGGGGTCCACTATATTCACTAGGTCTTGCCCCTCACGATATCGCGTGAGGTTCTCCGAAAACATTTCGACAGATTTTAGATCCCACCCTTCGTAAACCGAAGAACAATGGGGGGTAATGATCAAGTTGTCGTAACCCCACAACGGGTTATCAGCGGGTAAGGGTTCTGTCGCAAATACGTCAAACGCTGCACCTCTGATCGCTCTACCTTCAAGAGCATTTGTCAACGCGACTTCATCGGTGACACCGCCTCGAGAAACATCAACCAAAACAGCTGACTCCTTCATTGATGCGAATGCATCCGCATCAACGATGCCCCTGGTACTGTCTAGCAGTGGCGTGCAAACAACAATATAGTCCGCCATCCCCCATAAGGAAGGTAAATCGGCAGTGGTATACACGTTGTCCACATTTTCAGTCGGCCGAGGGTGTGCTCGCACTCCTAATGTATACATATTGAACATCTTGGCCCACCGGGCAACAGCCATACCCGTCTGTCCCAATCCCAGAATCAGGACCGTCTTACCTGTAATCGGCTGTACTTGACCGGCAATCCACTCTCGCCGCTGCTGGGCTGCACGAAAAGTCGGCAACTCAAGAGAAAAATGAAACATCGCGCCGATTGCATACTGCGCCATCATGTCCGCAGCAACGCCAGCAGAGTTTGTGACAATCATCGTATCAGCATTCCATGGATTCAAATGGTCCGTACCTGAGCCGCCAACCGACACCCACTTCACAGAAGGAGCGCCAAGCAACGGTTGTCGTGGGAATTTTGGCGTACCATCAAATCGCACAGAATAAACAACCTCGGCCTGAACGCTCTCGATCATTTCTGGCAACGCTTGATATGAACCACAGGTGTGTATCTCTAAATCCGAATGACGTTCATTCAGAACATCAAGCGATGCACCCGGGTTGTCTGTATGAAGAATGATTATGGGGTTATTCATCAAATGAGCGCCCTTGAAACTCTTCAGCGGCAACTGAGACCGCATTAGCAAAAAACGCCGTCGACGCGATATCAAACATTACACTGAAACCAATGTTCTCACGATCATCACGCCAGACAATCGCGTCCAGATACCCTACGCGGGTTTGCGCGATCATTCCGTGGGTAAATCGCTCAGGCCCTAAATCGACCGGGGATATTTTAGACATCAAATCAAGAACGAAATTTCCGCTCAGGTGCATCATCGCCCAAGTTTCTTCTCGCCAACCATAGTAACCCTTTGGATAGGGTGCTGCTTCCCATCTCGTTCGCAAACCGAGAGGAGCATTTACAACAACAACTTCATCCCGACCCAGACGTAAGGTGTTGCCTGTGATCCTGTTAACGTCTGGCACAGTGTACCCTTCACTTTCCAGGAACTTAACCGAGCCAGACCCCTTGATGCCAAACCGCAACGTAGACGTCAGGTCCGTAAGTTCCACGGCCCCCTCCACCAACGGCACGCCGTAAGCTGCCCCTTCCTCATCCATCGGGTAAACGCGGGTTAAAGTCATTTCACTAAGTACCTTGCCTGCTATTCTTGGGATCATAGAAAGCGTGGTTGCACACTGTTGTCGAGACAACAGTACCGTTGCGGCATTTGACCTTGATTTGTCTTCCTTCTGTGGCGTCGTTCGCATGTACATATGCCAAGGCAATGTGCACATTGAGCGTCGGTGACCAAAGTATCGAAGTGACATGCCCGACCTGTGTTGAGTTCTGCAAAACTAGGCAGCTTTCTTCTGGCACGTGACTCCCCGAAAACCTCAAACCAACCAGCTTTCGATCGAGGCCCTTGTTTCGACGCATCTCAATGGCCCGTTTCCCTACAAAGAAAGGTTTCGACTTCGCAATCGCCCATTCGAATCCTAGTTCATCTGGACTTGTCAATGCATCGGTGTCTTGTCCGATGAGTATATGCCCCTTCTCCAACCGGAGAATCCGGCTAGCCTCTAAACCATACGGGCGAATGCCAACACCCTTACCCGCCATCATTACTGCATCCCAAAGGCGCTTTGCATTACTTGACGGACAATGTAGTTCGTAGCTCAACTCACCGGTAAATCCGATTCGCATGGCACGCACGGGAACACCTGCCACATGGCCAGTTTTCCCATCAAGGTAACTGAATGCGTCTTTCGAAAAATCGATGTCGCTGTCCATGTCCTCAAGAACATGTCTGGCATTTGGCCCCGTGATGTTTAATCCAGAGAATGCCGCCGTAACATTCAGCACGTCCACATCAAGCCGCCACTGGGCATTCCAAAACAACATCTCAGCGTACACCCGGTCCACAGCCCCGGTGGTTGCGGTAACATAAAAGATATCCTCCGTTACCCGGAATGCCACGCCATCATCAATGACAGCCCCCATTTCATTTGCCATTAAACAATACCGAACACGGCCAACGGGTTGTTTCTTGTACGCCATGGTGTAGATACGGTTCAGAAATTCCCCCGCATCCGGACCGCGCACTTCCAATCCACCAAGCGTTGAAACATCTAGAACCCCGACGCCATTGCGAACTGCATGCACTTCCTCGTGTACTGCGCGTTTTGGATCTTCTTTGCCACCATAGTAGTATGGCCGCCACCATGCGCCGACGGGACGCATATCTGCTCCCAATCGAATGTGCTCTCTATGCAGTGCAGTTCGACGTTCTGCCGGATGGTGATGGCCAGCCAGCAGCCCCAGTCGTTCTTGTGACAACGGTGGACGGGCTGTTGTGACGCCCACATCCCTCACTGGCCTGTCTGTTTCGGTGGCGACGATACGAGCCGTCGCAATCGCCGAATGTCGTCCTTGAGATGGACCCATTCCAACTGTTGTGAAACGCTTTATCAGTTCAAGTTCCCGATAACCTTCCTTAATCGCATTGTGCAAATCCACCACCTGGATATCTTCGTCGAAATCAACAAAATCCTTGCCGTTAGCATGGATATCAATAATCGGGTCGAAATTACTCAATGCACAGTCCTGGTCGACGGGAACCGTCACATCGTCACAAGAGATATCCAACCTCTTCAAAGCTGTTTGTGCAGCAAGTCGACCACTACAAATGACAGCGCTCGCTTCGAACGTTCCGACCAAACCACCTGCGGCTGTCATCGGCGCGTCAGGCAGGGTCAATGCGAAACAGATGTTTCCTTCGTCATAGTCAAGTTTTGCTCCAGCGTGGCACGGCAATTGCCACGCTGGAGCGTACCCTATTGAAATCACCAATAGATCACACGAAATCCACGTATTTTCCACCAGAACACTACTTACGTGATCGGCACCCGACGCTTCACGCACGCAGGCATTTTCAATGATCTGGACACCTTTGGAAGCAAGGTCCGTTCCAAGCATTCTTCCACTACCGCCCACGCGAGGGTCAACCAGTGCAGCGACTTCAATACCAGCATCGACCAAGTCCAGCGCCACTCGATAACCATCAAGATTCGCCGCAAAAACCACAGCTTTGCTTCCAGGTCGTACCGCATAGTGCCGCATGAGGCGCTGGACAGCGTTTCCCAGCATAATACCTGGTAGATCATTGTTTCTGAAAACGGCTGGCTGTTCTATGCATCCCGTTGCGAACACTACTTCCCTTGCCCGGCATTTAAACAGCTTGTTTTCATGGATTAGTGGCACCCAATTGTCCTCGTACCAGCCATTGGCCACAGTGTTGCGCATAATTTGAAGAGAAGGGTGGGTGTCAACTTCTTCCAATAATCCCCTCAACAACATCGGGTCTGCTCGGCAGTAGGTGTGTGCCCCGCCCAATTCCGGGTTCTCATCCACGAGCAGTACATCTGCACCATGTTTTGCAGCCTCTATAGCTGCGGATAATCCTGCGATTCCCCCACCGATCACAAGTACATCGCAAAACAAGTTTGCCTTTTCATAATCCTGATGGGCTGAGTCGGTATCAACTTTACCCAAACCCGCTTTGCTACGAATGAGAGGCTCCCAGAGTTTCAACCAGGACCAGTTTCCGGGGCCCATGAAAGTCCGGTAGTAGAACCCGACCGGCATAAATCGGCTCAACTTCTCCATGAAAGCATCGCGGTCACGGGCAAGAGAGCCATTTACATTTTGCGCAGTTACCACCATTCCCGATTCAACTCGGGTACGATCAGCTTGCACATTTGGTATCGAAGAAACTTGCACCAGTGTGTTTGCTTCTGCTCCCGCCAAACTCATCAAGCCTCGTGGGCGGTGATACTTGAATGATCGCGAAAGAACCCATTGACCACTTGCTGCCAGTGCAGACGCGATGACATCACCGTCGATGCCCTGGTAACGGCGCCCTTCGAAAGTGAATTCAATCGTCATATCTCGGTCAAGGCGAGTGCCATACGGCGCGGGAAGGCGGTTCACTCAAGCGACTCCAGTTCCGACGGATCAAAGGTGCGAATGACCTCATTTGTGACGATATTGCGCTCGGCGACAAAGAAGTAGTTCGAGGGCACATGCCGCCACCACTCCTGAAGAATACCACACGCATTATTGGCGCGAAACAAGTGACGCGACCACTCCTGGTCGCTCACAACCTCAGGGTCCAGATTGTTTCTCAACGGTCCGAAGTTCTGAAACTCGTTTATGTTACGTGTGCCGTTCATTGGACAGGTGAGTATCTTCATCGCGAATTCCTAATGACTAGCCGCTGTAGCGCCCATCTCATTGAGCAGATCAAAACTGGAGAAACGTTCCATGGAGAAAGGTTCAATGATCGCAGATGTTTTCTGATTTGCGATCGATTGTGCCATGTACTTACCGGCCACAGGCGTCGCCTTGAACCCCCAAGTGCCCCAACCGCAGTCCAGCCACAGGTTTGTCACCGGGCATGCCCCCATAATGGGTGAATAATCAGGCGTCATATCTGTGATACCGGCCCATTGGCGGAGAAGTGGAACGCCATGCAAGAACGGAAACATCTGCACCGCTCCTTCAGCTAGGTGCTCTTTCATATCCAACGTTGACCGTGTCGAATACAGTTGATAGGGGTCCGATCCACCACCAATTACAATTTCACCTCGCGCGCTTTGCACCAGATAGGTATGAAGACTTACCGAACTCACAAGAGTATGTAACCATGGTTTCAACGGTTGGGTGACCATCGCCTGGAGCGGAAAACTACGGATTGGGAGCTCTATTCCCGCCTTCAGTGCCATTTGATAATTCATGCCACCGACGGCAATCATGACTTGGCCCGCCGAGATGTTTCCCCGATTTGTTCGAACCGTTACGATTTTTTCACGATCAAAATCGAACCCTTCAACACTTGTCCGTTGATGAATTTCAACACCACGTCGAGCCGCTTGACGAGCGTATCCCCACGCCACCGCATCGTGGCGCGCTGTCCCCCCGTCCGCATGCCATAATCCACCAATAATCTCTAGTGACCCACCGTCATCCATATTAAGATGTGGCGATATCTCTTTTACCGTCTTTGCATCAACGACCTCAACACGCGTACCCGCGTGTTTCCCCATTTCGGCGCGCAAGTGGAAACTGCGCATTGACGCTTCTGTATGTGCGAGGGTCAATTGCCCGCGTTGCGAAAACATGATGTTAAAATCGAGTTCCTTGCTCATATTTTCGTACAACTTCACACCTTCCTTATAAAAAGAAACACCCTCGTTAGTGATGTAATTGGATCGGATTGTCGTTGTGTTGCGTGCTGTGTTACCGCCTGCTAGATACCCCTTTTCCAATACAGCAACATTGGAAATCCCATGATATTTTGACAAATAGTGCGCACACGCCAGCCCATGGCCACCACCACCAATGATTACAACATCATAGGTCGATTGCAGATCCGACGCGGAGGGGATGTCGCCACTGACCGGATAATCTTTGGATAGAGCGTATTTCAATAACCCAAATGGCATCTTCTAATCTCTGTCATTCTGCTGTAAACACACGGAGCTCATAGCGCCGCTAACTAGGTGGGTCATAAATTAAGGCAGCTAGATCGGAAAACATACGTCCGGGCGTAGTGAAATTCAGCACAGTGTCTCGGATTTCGCTGGCCCGCGATTCACCGATACTTGGCGCAGAGAACTCCATAAATTTGGCAATTACGTCTGCCTCATCCATCGGAGATTCCGGGCCGCCGCGGGCATGAACATCTCCGGACTCCAGCGTTCTCCCGTCCTTCAACTCGATGACCACATCCGCCATACGATATTGAGGAAAGCGGTCACTGTGTCTAGCAACTTCGTTTACTTCAATTCGTTCAACAAGCGATGAGACCAGGGGGTCACTCAACCCCTTCCCTGTAATATGTTCGGTCCCAATACGCCCGTACGCCACCATTGTCGCGACAGAAAATGGTAAACTGTATTGTGCTTTCGACGTATCGTCAGGCATTCCACGAAACAGACATGCTGCTTCGTCGAAGGTGTTCACACTTATTGATGAAATAGTATCGTGCCCTATACTATGATCGATCATCAGGCCGCGCACTGCATCGATTGCCGCATGCGCCCACCGACAGACAGGATAGGGTTTTACATACTGATGTTCCATTTGCCAAAAATGCCCCAAATCTTTCCAATGTACCTCAGCTTCTTCTGCTTCGATCGTAATCGCCGGGGCACCCAGAAAGCCCATTTCTGCGGAAATGCCTGCGGAGATACCGGTCAAGGCGCCCCACCCTGATCCATCGTGAAGCATTGTAGGGTTGGCGATCTCACGCATCATTTGGCTACGTGGGCCATGATATTCGGCAATACCAAACGCCTCGCGCAACAGGGCAGGTGAAAGCTTGCGCATCCGCCCTGCAATCGCCGCAACTCCCAAAGCATTCCACGCCCCGGAAGTGTGATAATCGCTAACGGAATCGTGTAAAGAAATGCCAGCGCGACCAGCGATTTCATACCCAATGGCAACGGTCGCCAATGTCTCAGCGCCTGAAAAATCCGGCACAGTTTCCGCCAGAGCGACCAATGCTGGGACAACCGCAACACCAATATGCCCTTTTGACGGGTTGTAGCCGTCATGCCCGTCCAAATTGTCGGTTTGTGTGGCCGCCGCATAAGCCGCGCCAGCCACACTGACGCGCCTACCATCGAAGGCCATTCGGGCACTGAATTTTTCATCATTCGTGCCATACAATCGAGCGGTTACGTCGCGAGCAATCGTACCTGCAAGCATAGGGCTGGAACCAATAACGATTCCCATTGTATCGAGCGTCATCAGTGCTGCAGCCTGGAGCACGCTGTCAGGAAAATCTTGCGAACCGCGCGTCAACGTAAATTCCGTAACGCGTTGGATGACATTGTTCATTGCAGTCTCGCTCGCAACAGTCTAAGGGCCGACGCAGGTATCAAATGGAAGAAAACCCTAGACCGGACGACCGACAACAACACGAAAACATATCGGGGGCATCACCCCATGAAATTTTGCTCACATCAAATGAGGTGCCTGACCACGAAGTAGGCCTAGTCCCACATGTTCATGTATCTAACGGAGTAATCGAATGACTTCAGTACTGCTGGACCTACGCTACAATTGAGATAGAATTTGTCCATGAAACAACTACCGCATTTATCGTTCTTGCGATCATTTGAAGCTGCAGCAAGGCACCTAAGCTTCACGGCTGCATCCGAAGAGTTGGGCTGCACGCAATCAGCCGTAAGCAACCATGTGAGGTCTTTGGAAACCTTTATTGGCCATCCGTTGTTCGTGCGCCTGCCGCGATCCTTGACCATGACAGACGTAGCTGAGGCTTACTTGCCGTCCGTTCGACATGCGCTCCAGGAAATTGACGCCGCAACCCAGTCACTGATATCCAAAAAACACACCCGTGAAATTGTGATCTCCTGCCCATTCAGTTTGGCAGAAGCCTGGCTGCCAACCGTGCTTGAAGGGTTCAGTATGGAGCACCCGGATGTCAATCTGACAGTACATGGCTCAATCTGGACAGATTCGGAACCAAACACATCCGATATTAACATTACAGTTAATCATATAGACGACGTGGCAACGTCAGTTACAAAACTGTGGGATGAGAAAATAGCCGTCGTGTGCTCGCCTGACTACACAATAAGAGGGCATGCGTTGCGAGAAGTATCGCAATTGAGCGATGCACGACTTATCCATATTCTTGCCAGATCTGTGTATTGGGAGAAAGTCGCCGCGCAACTTGATCTCGGCGAAATCTACATGGATAATGGGTTTCGCACGAATGCTTCCAACATCGCATTGGAGATGGCTGCCAAGAAACTTGGATGTGTGGCGCTTCCTAAAACACTGGCAAGACCATATTTGGAACGTAATATTCTCATCGAACCATTCGAGATCGATATCCCGAGTCCTTGGACCTATTTTCTGGAAGTTCAGGGCAAACGAATAACGCCATGGGTAGCGTCGCTCAAAGATTGCTTGCTAGAAAAGGCGGCAGAAACGGAACAGCAACACACCCTGCTGTCATAATATTGGTGTTCGCGGTGTGCGGTTTCATTCCTCTCCTTCAATTGGAGCGAAGGCAACCCCTGGAATCATCGACTTCTATCCTCGCAGTTTCTCTCCACGCGGATCAAAAGGGGATTCCGCCAAAACTATCGCTTTATGGGGAATACCGAGCACGTACACCTCAACTGCAGTACCAGGTTCAACCAATCCTTCTTTCAAATACGCGAGAGCCAGTGATTTCTTTACGGAATATCCGTAGGCACCAGATGTAACGCGCCCCACGGGCGTGCCGTCCGTCATAAAGACAGGTTCTCCACCTGATGCATCGGCGTCGTGGATTGCTTCCAATTCGATCATCGACAAGCGCTCTCGGGGGGTATTGTCCTTGATATCTAGGTAAGCTTCCTTATTCAAAAATTCCTTGTCCAACTTAATCAATCGCTCTAACGCTGCTTCCTGAGGCCAGTACTCAGGTGAATATTCTCGGCCCCAAGACCCATACCCTTTCTCGATCCGCAATGAGCCCAATGCACGACCTCCGACCGGTCCACCGCCGCAATCGCGCGCTGCGTCAATCAACGCAGAATACAAAGTAACCTGGTCACCCTCGGCGCAATGAAGTTCCCATCCGAGATCTCCAGTAAAACTCACACGTATGGCAATGCATTCAACGCCGGCCACATCAATTTTTCTGGACCGCATAAATTTGAACGCGTCATTACTTAAATCCGCATTTGTCATACGTTGCAATAAATTCCGGGCTTCTGGGCCAGCAACATTGAAACCTGCAATCCGGTCTGTCGCCACATCGAATGTCGTTCCGGTCGGTAGTGCAATGCTATTGAAGAACCTCTGGTGATAACGCTCGGCCATACCAGAGCCGACCATCATAAACTCTTCTTCGTCAATCTTTGTAACAGTGAAGTCGCCCGCTATTCCACCGCGAACCCCAATCAGAGGCGTCAGGCAGGACCGGCCTATTTCACTAGGAACGTGATTAGCAATCAGCTTATCCAGCCATTCGTAAGCGCCAGGCCCCTTCACGAAATAGTTCGCAAAATTGGAAATATCGATAACACCGACGGTATCGCGTAACATTCGCACTTCACGACCAACAGGCTCAAACCAGTTTTGTCGCTTAAACCCGCATGTTTCCACGACACCCGGTGACGTGGAAAACCACAAAGGATGTTCCCATCCGTAGTTCAAACCAAATACTCCACCCATCTTCTGTTGCATTTCAAATGCTGGGCGAACACGAGCAGGTCGTCCAGCAGGGCGCTCTTCATTCGGAAAGTGGATTTTGAACCGGTGTGTGTACTGATCGCGAACCCGGGCCTTCGTGAACTTCTTGTCAGCCCAATCACCAAATCGAGCCAAATCCCACGGAAACATATCGTATTCCGGCTCACCTTCGATAATCCACTGTGCGGCTAGCAAACCAAGTCCCCCAGATTGACTGAACCCAGGAATAATTCCGGTGCAGCAAAAATAATTACTTAACTCCGGAACTGTACCAAACAATGCATTTGCATCTGGGGACCAAATCATCGGGCCATTAATGACACGTTTTACGCCGGTCGTCGCGGATGCAGGGACTCTCTCCATCGCCCTTAGCGCATTTTCCATAATTCTGTCCAGATCATCTGGAAATAGGTCGTGACCAAAATCTTGCGGCGTCCCGTCTTCAGCCCAAAACTTCATATCTTCTTCGTAGGCACCAATCAGCAGGCCATTTCCTTCCTGCCGAAAGTAATATTCCCCATCGCGGTCAGCAATGGAGGGCAAGCGGCGTCCGAGAGTTTTGACTTCCTCGATGTCCTCCGTAACAAAGTACTGATGCTCGGTGGGTTGCAGGGGCAATTTGATTCCTGCCATTGCCGCAACCTCGCGCCCCCAAAGACCACCGGCGTTCACAATCCATTGGGCATGGATGTCACCGTTTTCGGTGTGGACTGTCCAAGAACCATCCGGACGCTGTTCAGTTCCGATCACTGGACAGAAACGCTCGATTTCTGCACCCAATTGACGGGCGCCCGCGGCATAGGCCATTGTTACACCCGATGGGTCTACATTCCCGCCGTCCGGTTCGTACATGATGCAGCGAATGTCATCGAACTGCGCCAACGGATGCAGTTCCAAGGCACGATCTTTGTCGACTTCGTAGAACTCAAGACCATAATAACGCGCCTTGGCCTCTTGCAGGCGCAACTGTTGTTCGCGTTCCTCTGTTTTAGCAAGATAAAGGGACCCAGGTTGGAATACACCACACCCCTGCCCAGTCTCCTTTTCCAATTCTTTGTACAGGTTCATCGTGTAATGTTGTATGCGCGAAATATTGTTGTTGTCATGAAGACCATGAATATTGGCCGCAGCATGCCAGGTTGATCCACTGGTAAGTTCATTCCGCTCCAGCAGAACGACATCAGACCATCCCAATTTCGCCAAATGATATAATATGGAGCATCCAACGAGACCTCCCCCAATGACAACCACCTGGGCATGCGTTTTCATGGCAATTTTCCAATATTTCTATTTATACAAAGCACAGTGACCAACGATCTTCGCGCCAAGACAAGGCTTATAAAATGAATCAGGTGCAACTCCATCGATCTGCACTAACATATCAATACCAATCCTAGAATGATTGATTGCGACGCTTATGACGCAATCGATTTCATTACGGATAAGAACGCGGAGACTTCCTGCAGGCTATTGTAGTGACACAGGGATACACGCACGCAACTTTCAAGGTTCAGCGGTTCCAGAATATTACCGGAGTAGTGGTCAGATTTACGGATATGCGTGCGAATCCCTTCTTCATTCAACATCTTCACCACTTGCGCAGAGTCGACTCCATCGACACAGAGAGAAACAAGGCCCTCACGCGCCGAATTTTCCGCGCCGCCAATAATGTAAACGTTATCCAGTTCTGAAAGGCCGAGTTGGTTTCCTGTACCGAAAATCATGCCATCTGTCAGAGATTTCTCGTGTGTGTGAATGGCCTTTCCGGCTTCGACTATTTTATCACGCCTGTTCGTCGCGTCGGAAACCTGTTCTCCTAACCACTCAAAGTAGTCACACACATTGGAAAGCGTGGCATATGCGCCCGTATCCCGCGTGCCCATTTCCCAATTTTCGGGTGGTCCACCATCCAAACTGTTGTGAGGCAGCTTCGCCAGACGGTCTGAAATCCATGCCAGGCCGTAGCCGTGACGGGAGAACATTTTGTAGGGCGACACTACATATCCGTCTACCCCATAACTCTCAATATCTATGCTACCATGAGCAGCATGTTGGATACCATCCACGAGAATGAAACAGTCCGGTGAGACGCGTCGAATCGCGTTGGCGATCTCGACCACATTCATCGACATGCCTGTAACGGGGGATGTGTGGACAATTGTGGCAACCTTTGTTTCGGCGCTTACACATTCGGCATACGCATCTGGCTCGACAAGACCGAGGGAGTCATCATGGGTGACCAAAACGTGTTCCTGTTGAGCAACTGTCGCCCACCGCCGACACGCACTCCGGGTTGCAGGATGCTCAACTGTACTGCCAAGCACCGTGCCTCCTGCACCGGCACCGAGGCAAGCTGCCGAGATCAAGCGGAATAACAATTCTGTGCCACTCTCGCCTACAAAGAATTGGCCCGTCGAGGCATTCATCAAAACCCGCATATCTTCCTTTGCTTTGTCAATGACGCGCACAAGTTCCAATGCACCCGGGTTGTCACGCCCTTGATTGTCGGGAACGCCCGCATAACGTTTTGAACATTCGACGACCGATTGCAAGGTCAAGGCCCCGCCAGCGTTCTCAAAGAAGATACGCGGACCCTGCTTTGGACAGCTATCTACCTGTGCAAACCTCGGGCGGATTCGTGTCAGTAATTCAGGTGTAATACCCACGCCTTTGAACGGACTCTCTTTCTCAAGCTTGAAGGTGGAATTGAAATTTTGCTCGATTGTCTGCAAAATTTCGGATGTTATTTCAGACATGATGCCTCCGCAATTTCCCGACCAAACTCACTGGACGAAACACTAATCCTCACGCCCAACAAAAACACACGAATAATTCCGTGCCATTGTGCAACGAATGCAGTGGCAATACAGAGGTGAAATAAACTGGGCAAATAATTCACTGTGCCGTCACCACTGATAATTGCACGTCATCTCTGGACTCGAAATACTTGGGTAGAAAAACACGCGAAGAAAAAAGGTGGGTCAAAATTAAATGACCCACCTTGACAAGTAGAGGCGACAATTCGATGCGCCTTTGCGATACTCAGGTTCCGACTTGGTTTATGTCCCTAGCGTCGGCCCTTCAGTTCGAAAGAAACTCCGTTCCATCGCGTCTACCGGGAGAACCGTCTCCTGATTCCTAGGTGTCGAGCCAGATAAATTCAGGCCATTCAGCACCACCCAATTCACCTAAGGCAAGCTTGGGCATACCCATGACATTTGAACCCTTACCGTCAACAATGTTTCGGTGGGCTGGAATGATGACACCGGCCCCATCGCGAACAACTTGCTGCATTTCACACTGCAACGCATGGCGGCTTTCCGGATCGGTTTCCGCCTTTGTCTTTGCCAAGAGGGTGCCCATGCGCTCATCTTTCCAGAACGAGTCACTCCAAGGAGCCTCCGGTGCGTATGCGATATCAAGCATGATGGTCGCTGTCGGCCGCATACTCCACGCCGTGACATTCATAGGAGTTTGTTGCCATACAGAACCCCAGAAACCGTCCGTAGCCATTTTCTTGACCTGCAGATCAAATCCGATCTTGGAACATTCCCGCTGCATCATCAAAACAACATCAGTAATTCCACTGGAAACTTCTGCAACTTGAATCTCCGCACTCGTGATGCCGGATTTATCAATCAAATGTTTTGCTTGATCCGGGTCGTAAGCCTGTACGGCCAGTTCACTGCAGAAATCAACGCCATATGCGACATTGATGGGGTGATCGTTGCCCACCGTACCGTGACCTTTCAGCAATGATTTGACAACCTTGTCGCGACGCTGAAGTAACTTCATGGCCTTGACAAAATCGGGATTGTTACCAGGCGACTTAGTCGCCAACATACAAATTCCCATGTATGACCCAGATGGGATAGATATGGCTTCGACACCTTCGGCGTTTTCTATCTGTTTAATAGATTTTGGATCAATATTTGCTGCCAAGTTGATGTCGCCTGATAGTAGTGCATTTACACGTGCCGTAGGTTCTGTGAGGCCGAAAATCTCTATGGAGTCCAGATTGGCACCCTCTCGCCAGTAATTATCGTTTCGAACATGGGAAGAACGAACACCAGGTTGGAATTCCTCCAACTTATAAGGCCCTGTTCCTAAAGGGTTTTGAAAATCTGTCGTACCATCTTTGACGATCTTAAACTGCTTTTCGCCAAGCACCGCTGCGAGGTCGGCGTATGAGCTATCGAGAACAGCCTTGACCTCATAAGGTCCAACTTTCTTCCATTCCGAGACGGCTGCGACCAGCGACTTGACCACGGACGTAGAGTCCTCACCATAGTGGCGGTTCATGCTGTACAGAACGTCATCGGCAGTGAACTTGCTACCGTCATGCCATTCCACATCCTTGCGTAACTTGAAGGTCCACTCTGTGGCGTCCGAATTTGGCGCGAACTCTTCAGCCAATTCCGGTTGAGGAACTATGTCATCGCTAAGCTGCACAAGGCCGTTGTAGTGTGCACGAAGTCTACTATAGTCCGTGGTTGTACCAGTACTAATTGGGTCAAGCGTATCATTCGGTCCATGAATTGGCATGCCTGCCTTTACGGTGCCACCCTTTTTGGGTGTCGATGCGATCGCATCTGAAGCCGCAGCGACAATACTGCCTGATACTGCAACAGAGAGTCCTGCCGCAACCATCATCTGCATGGCTTCCCGGCGCGTTGCGCCTCGCTTCAGAGCCGAGTGAAGAATACTCTTGTCTGATCCGCTCAAGTCATCATAAGTAATGTCAGTGCGCACATTGTCGCGTTTATAGGTATTGGTCATTGTTTTGAATTTCCCTGTATCTAAATTTGATCAATCATTGGGGGCTCTAAGCGCTGCTCGTCTGAATCTGCCTCACGCCGAGAAAATGACTCGAAATACATGTGGGTACACCCCACTATCCCAATCCTAATGAACCTAGCCAGCTCACACACATGAAAATTTCGGGTGCATTGCCCCGTAATTTATCTTGGAATTTTACCAATCGGTTTAACTATCTCGGCTGGGAGATAAG
>Ga0233433_10002616_pt1 | contig 15526 bp, 25 predicted proteins | sample SI_122_August201_5_FD_179868 | JGI IMG/M metagenome (GOLD analysis project Ga0233433, IMG submission 179868) | Seawater microbial communities from Saanich Inlet, British Columbia, Canada - SI_122_August2016_100_MG | ecosystem: Environmental > Aquatic > Marine > Inlet | place: Canada: British...
GAGTTGATGAGTGCGTCCTGTCATTGGCTCCATCGCGAGCCACGCGGTATTGCGTCCCGCATGATCAAGTATCCGGTAATTCGTCTCAGCATATTTTCCAGTTTCACTTGCAGTCATCTTTTCGCCACCTTTTCCCGGCAATTTCGCCAACGGAAGCCGGATTTGCCCATTTGAAAGTTTGGGCATGCCCGCGACCAGGGCCCAATAGAGCTTTCTTGTTTCGCGGTGTTTAAACTGCGCGGTCAACCATCGTGTCGCCTTTGCGGTCCGACCGAGCACCAGCACGCCACTGGTATCCTTGTCGAGACGATGAACCAGACGCGGTCGTTCGTCGGCGTCGAAACGCAGCTCATCTAACATACCATCGAGATGAACTGGTGTTCGGCTTCCTCCCTGCACGGCAAGTCCCGCAGGCTTATCCAATATCAGAATTTCCGCATTGCGAAATAGGATTCTGCTTTTTAGATCTTTAATCGTCTCAGGATTAACCGACTGTTTGCGCGAAACGTTTTTATGCTGGCCACCTGGCGATTTATCCGACGCATGAACGGCAATCGGCGGCACCCTGACAGATTGTTGCTCGCAAACTTTTAAATTTGCTTTCACTCTTTTCCCGTCGACCCGGATCTGTCCAGTTCGCAATAATTTTTGCAGCTGACCATGAGACAACGACGGATAATGCTTCTTGAACCAACGGTCCAATCTCAAACCGTCATCACCTGAATCAATTGCGCGAATTTTAACTTCACTCATGTCAATATCGCCCTAAAAACACTCATGCCCGCAATCAGTCCACATACACCGAGCGCAACAGAACAAACCACGTAAATTCCGGCCCCTACAAACTCGCCACGCTCCCACAAAACGACTGTATCCATGGAAAATGTCGAAAAAGTCGTGAAAGCGCCCAGAACACCCGCAGCTAGAAATGCCCGCATTTCTTCAGATGGAGACCATGCCAATGCCGAAATTTCAATCAAAGCGCCCAACGCAAATGATCCGATTAAGTTCACGGCCAATGTACCGTATGGAAATCCGTGACCAATCCAATGACCAACCCCGGACATCACGAGATATCGCCCTACGGCACCGAGCGCTCCACCCGCTGCAACGGCCACTAGCATTTGAACAGACACGGAAGCCGTCCTTTGGTTATTCAATTTTCAGGTGTCGATTTTCGAAGTTTATCCCAGTATTCCAACCGCTTGGCAATTTCTCGCTCGAAGCCCCGATCAACGGGTGTGTAGAACTGGGCCCTTGCCATATCATCGGGAAAGTAATTTTGCCCCGAAAACCCCTCTTCGGTGCCGTGGTCATAAGCATATCCGTCACCGTATCCCAAATCCTTCATCAAACTAGTCCGCGCATTGAGGATATGCATGGGCGGCACCAAGGAGCCCGTTTCCTTCGCCGCCCGTCGCGCAGATTTCTCAGCCATGTAGGCGGAATTTGATTTTGGTGCCGTGCCCAAATAAATAATCGCCTGAACGAGCGCCAATTCGCCTTCCGGCGAACCAAGACGTTCATACGCTTCCCATGCCGCAATCGCCTGAGGTAGCGCTGCCGGATCGGCCAAACCGACATCCTCAACGGCAAAACGAACAAGGCGCCGTGCGATGTAACGCGGGTCCTCTCCTCCCTCGAGCATACGGGCAAACCAATAGAGAGCCGCATCGGTGTCTGACCCCCTCAGGGATTTGTGCAATGCGCTGACCAGATTGTAGTGCGCATCTTGGGCCTTATCATAGAGAGGCACACGGCGTTGTACTGATTTTGATAGTGCAGCGGTATCAAGTTCCATTGAATCAGATACGTTAAAAACTTCTTCGACCATATTAAGCAAGTAGCGCCCGTCACCATCGGCCATGGCTCGAAGCGCGGCGCGGGCGTCTTTGTCTGTCGGCAAAGTCCGACCCACCTCCGTTTCGGCGCGTGCAATTAATTGCTCCATTGCCGCATCGTCGAGCCGGTTGAGCACCAACACCTGGGCCCGTGACAGCAGCGCCGCGTTCAATTCGAAGGAAGGATTCTCAGTTGTCGCGCCGATCAGAACGACGGTTCCGTCTTCGACATAAGGTAAAAATCCGTCTTGCTGTGATTTATTAAATCGGTGAATTTCATCGATAAACAGCAACGTGCCTTGCCCCATTTCACGGCGCTGCTTTGCTTCATCAAATACTTTTCGAAGATCCGCCACGCCTGAAAAAACAGCCGACAGCGGCGAAAAATACATATCCGTATAGGCGGCAAGCAATCTGGCGATCGTGGTCTTACCGGTTCCCGGCGGCCCCCACAATATTACCGAAATCAATCTTCCCGAGGCCGTCATACGGCCAATAGGTGCGTCTTCGTCAAGCAGGTGATCCTGTCCGACGACTTCGCTGAGATTATCAGGCCGCAACCGGTCGGCTAGAGGCCTAGGGGCCTGATTTTCAAATAATGTACTCATCGAATTATCGGTTAATCACGAGTTCCTGTGAACGCCCGTTACGAAGAATAGTGATGCGCCAACGATCCGTTTTACGATCAAGCTGTTTTTTCAGTTCCCGCACCCGCGAAACCGAATGACTATTAATCGAGCGTATAAAATCTCCAGCTCTGAAACCCAACCGGTTCGCTGGAGAACCGTGCTTTATTCGAAGCAAAAGCACTCCTTCTAGGAATGGGTCGGCCGTGATCTCTTCGGCCAACGCCGGCGACATATTGACAATCACGGCACCCGATAGAGGCTGATCGCCCTGCAATTCCATTTCCATTCGTGGTGGTTGCTCGGGTGGCGGCGCTAATTGAAGGCCCACGGCTCTAATCTTGCCGCTACGCCACACGCGGACTGCCGCTGACTCACCGACCGGAAGCGTTGCAATTCTGTGTCTTAATCCGACAGGGTCATTAACTTCATGGCCGTTTACGGCCAAAACCACATCGCCCACTTCGATGCCGGCTTCCGCTGCCGCCCCGGATTTATAGACCGCACTGACAAGAACACCCGACGGCCTATCCAAGCCCAATGAATCGGCGATTTCTTGTGACACGGCTTGCCCGGTGGCACCGAACCAAGGCCGAACCAACCTACCCGACGCGGAGACGCCGCGAACGACGGCGCGTACCATATTCGACGGTACGGCAAACCCGATACCGTGTGACCCACCACTTTGCGAATATATGGCGGTATTAATCCCCGCGAGGCGGCCGTCCATCGATACCAATGCACCACCGGAATTACCGGGATTGATGGCCGCATCTGTTTGGATAAATGAATTCAAATCGGATTTTCCAATTTGGGTTCGCGCCAATGCCGAAACGATGCCATTGGTGACGGTTTGACCAACCCCAAACGGATTGCCTATGGCCAGCACCAAATCTCCGACTTCAAGTTCATCAGAATCGTTCATCTCAATGAATGGCAAGGCCTTGCCACGAGAGTCTATTTTCAGGATCGCTAAATCAGTTTTCTTGTCGATACCAAGCGTCTCAGCAACGAACTCTCGGCGATCAGAAAGCACAACCCTGATCTCATCAGCGCCTTGAATGACGTGGCCGTTCGTCACAATTAAACCATTCGGGTCGACGATAACGCCCGATCCGAGAGAGTTTTGCCGCCGCGACTTTGGTTGCGTGAACGGCACGCCGAAATTATCGCCGAAGAATCGCTTAAAAAATGGATCATTAAATAATGACGGAGTTCCGCGGCCCGCCCGAACAAGTTTTTGGGTGTAAATATTTACGACCGCTGGAGCCACCTTTTTCACCAAAGGTGCAAATGAAAGCGCAATTTGGCTCTGATTTTTCGGCACCTGTTTTGCATCGACGCCGAATGCACCAAGTAACAAGATTACCAGACTCGCACGAACAACAGCAGGATAGCGGTTTTGAAAGTTTAAGAGCATGTAATCATCTCATTCTCGGCAACGAATTCTACCATCCCGAAACGGAAAAAGGCAGCCGAGCCGGCTGCCTTTTATATACGCTGAAATCGGGAATTCGGAAACTAACCCTCGAAATCATCCCCCAAGGCTTCTACCTCAGTTTCATGGCGCGCACGATCTTCAGCGCCTTTTGCATCCGGGTCCCGATCTACCAATTCAATCACGGCCATGGGCGCAGAATCGCCATAGCGGAAACCGGCCTTGAGGACTCGTGTGTACCCACCGGGGCGATCTTTGTAACGATCTGCCAATGTCGAAAACAGTTTGGTCAATGTCTCGTCATCACGAAGAAACGACGACGCTTGGCGGCGCGAATGCAGCGACCCTTTTTTACCAAGGGTAATCATTCGATCAGTGATTCCCCGCAGTTCTTTGGCTTTTGGCAGTGTCGTCTTGATCTGTTCGTGGGTTAACAACGATACCACCATGTTGGCGAACATGGCCTTCCGGTGGGATGCGGTTCTGTTAAGCCGACGGTATCCGTGGCGATGTCTCATCAGTTGGCTCCTATTCTATCCCGCGCGTTGCACTTTACCCGCGGGTATTTCTTTCTTGGGGCTATTGCCCTCTTTATTTAGCCTTAAAACGGCTCGTCGATACGTTTGGCGAGGTCTTCAATATTTTCCGGCGGCCAGTTGGGAATTTCCATTCCCAAATGCAGCCCCATTTGCCCAAGGACTTCCTTGATTTCATTCAACGACTTGCGTCCGAAATTCGGCGTGCGAAGCATGTCGGCTTCACTCTTTTGGACAAGATCACCGATATAAATGATGTTGTCGTTTTTCAGGCAATTCGCGGAACGGACGGACAACTCAAGTTCATCCACCTTGCGCAGCAAGTTCTTATTGAACGGCAAATCATCCTGCGCCTCTTCAACGACACGAACCTGCGGCTCTTCGAAATTGATGAAGAGTTGAAGTTGATCTTGAAGAATTCGCGCCGCCAAGGCGACGGCATCTTCAGGCGTGACCGCGCCGTTCGTTGTCAATTCCACCGAAAGCTTATCGTGGTCGGTGACTTGGCCAACGCGGGTGTTGTCCACCTTATAAGCGACTTTTCTCACCGGCGAAAACACCGCATCAACCGGAATTAAACCGATCGGGCTGTCTTCGGGCCTGTTTTGCGCAGCAGCGACATAGCCTTTGCCGGACTCGACCGTCAGCTCCATGGACAGTTTTGCACCTTTGTCCAGGTGGCAAAGAATCAAATCCGGGTTCATGATATCGATATCTGCGCCGGTTTCGATATCCCCTGCTTTGACTTCACCTGGTCCGGTTTTCTTCAACGTCATCCGCTTGGGGCCTGCGACATGCATACGTAGACCAATGCCTTTGATATTCAGCACAATGTCCGTAACATCCTCGCGCACACCAGGAACTGATGAAAACTCATGTAAGACCCCGTCAATTTGAACAGCAGTAACGGCTGCACCATGCAAGGATGACAAAAGAACCCGCCGGAGCGCATTTCCCAATGTCAGGCCAAAACCACGTTCCAGTGGTTCTGCCACAATTGTCGCCGTTCGGTCCGGATCGGAACCTGAGACAATATCCAATTTCGACGGTTTAATTAGTTGCTGCCAGTTTTTTTGAACCACTGAAGTGACCCCGCGTTCGCCACATGAACCAAAAGCCCAATTACTAGGCTCAATTGAAAGACAGGATTAATCGAACTTACCGAAATCCCGCCGAATAGTCAGAAATCGCCGCTCAAACCCGCCGTCGTTTCCGAGGCCGGCACCCGTTATGAGGAATAGGCGTGACATCCTGAATTGACGTAATCGTGAAACCGACGGCCTGCAAAGCGCGCAGCGCGGATTCACGTCCCGATCCAGGTCCTTTGACCTGAACCTCCAAAGTCTTCATGCCATGATCCATGGCTTTCTTCCCGGCGTCTTCACCAGCAATCTGGGCTGCGTAAGGGGTGGATTTTCTTGATCCCTTAAACCCTTGAGACCCCGCCGATGACCAGGCGATTGTGTTGCCTTGGGCATCAGTAATAGTGATCATCGTATTATTAAAAGTTGCGTTCACATGCGCCACGCCGGAAGTAATGTTTTTCCGCTCGCGGCGACGTACGCGTGTACTCGCCTTAGCCATGACTGTTCCCTAGCTACTTAACTGCTTTTTTCTTGCCGGCAATCGCCTTGGCCGGTCCCTTGCGCGTCCTCGCGTTGGTATGGGTGCGCTGACCCCGGACCGGCAACCCACGACGGTGGCGTAGTCCACGATAGCACCCCAAATCCATGAGACGCTTCACATTCATCGCGTGTTCGCGCCTAAGGTCGCCCTCGACCTGATGGTCGCGGTCGATCATGTCGCGAATCCTGGACAATTCATCGTCCGTCAGATCAAAGACACGGCGTTCCGGTGGAATTCCCACCTGTACACAAATCTTTTGGGCAGTTGTCCGCCCGATTCCGTGAATATAGGTCAGGGCAATTTCAACCCGTTTTCCCGTCGGAATATTTACACCAGCAATGCGCGCCAAAGCTCGGTCTCCTTAGACTTTGGTTCTTAACAGATAACCGTCCGATGGGATGGTAGGGAGGCGGATTATAGGGTTTGTTTTGCGCAAGTCAACACGCGCAAAAAACCCGTTTTCAGCCCCAATTCCAGCCACTTGGTATCATCGGACAATCGTTTCCAATCTCTTCGTTATTTCGTCGATTTCAGCCATTCCGTCGATGCTCACCAAAAGTCCCAAATTTTCATAAAACCCGATAATCGGAGCCGTCTGGCGATGATATTCCTTTAGTCGGGAACGCACCGTATCTTCATTGTCATCGGCCCGACGCATGAAATCAGTACCATTACATTTGTCACACACGCCGTCGACGATCGGTTTTTGAAAGTCATCGTGATATCCCTGCCCACAAAACGTACATGCAAACCGTCCGACGATTCGTTTCACCATCGCATCTTCATCGACAGAGAATTCCACAACCGAACCAAGGGGAATATCTTTCTCTTTCAATAAATTAGCCAGCGCCTCGGCCTGCGGGACGGTGCGCGGGAATCCATCCAAAATAAAGCCCTTCTGACAATCCGGTTCATCAATTCGCTTCGAAATCATATCGACGATCATATCGTCAGGAACGAGTTTACCAGATTCGATAATGTCTTTTGCCGCACTCCCCAGTTCGCTACCCGATTCAACTTCCGCGCGGAGCATTTCTCCCGTTGAAAGCTGAAGATACCCAAGCCGGTCTTCCAAACGCTTGGCTTGTGTACCTTTACCGCAACCCGGAGGCCCCAGGAGAGCGATGTTCATCCTCGCCTTCCCCTTAGCTTGGATTTCTTGATCAAGCCCTCATATTGGTGCGCGAGCAAGTGTGACTGGATTTGGGCAACCGTATCCATGGTAACCGTGACCACAATCAACAAACTGGTTCCACCGAAATAAAACGGTACAGAAAACCGAGAAATTAACAATTCCGGCAGCAAACAAATAAGTGCAAGGTATCCGGCGCCAACGACAGTCAATCGGGTTAACACGCGATCCAAATATTCCGCGGTATTTTTACCAGGTCGAATCCCGGGCACGAAACCACCGTACTTTTTGAGGTTATCGGCTGTCTCTTCCGGATTGAAGACAACGGCCGTATAAAAGAACGCAAAAAACACGACGAGAGAAATATAGACGATCAAATAGACGGGCTGGCCACGCCCCAGATATGCAGCAACCGTGGTCATCCATTCGGGCCCCTGCCCGGCGGAAAAGCTCATTACGGTAATCGGCATCAATAATATGGAACTCGCGAAAATAGGCGGAATGACACCCGCGGTATTGAGTTTCAACGGCAGGTGCGAGTTCTCACCACCCATCATCTTATTACCGCGTTGGCGTTTCGGATACTGAATGATGATCCGACGCTGTGCGCGTTCAACGAAAACAATGAAATAGATTGTCGCAACAGACATCACCAACAAGAAGATGATGAAACCAGTCGACAATGCGCCAGTACGGCCCAATTCAAGGGTTCCGGCTAATGCACTGGGGAGATTGGCAACAATACCAGCCATAATAATCAACGAAATGCCGTTACCGATCCCACGCGCTGTAATTTGTTCGCCCAACCACATCAGGAAAAGTGTGCCACCTGTCAGGGTGATCACCACGGACATACGGAAGAACATTCCAGGCGTGGCAACGGCCGCGCCCTGGCTGGAAGACATGCCCTCGATGCCAACGGAAATTCCGTAGGCCTGCAACACGCAAATCGCGACGGTGAGATAGCGGGTGTATTGATTTATCTTTTTCCGCCCGCTTTCACCTTCCTTTTTCAACGCTTCCATTTTCGGCGATACGGCGCTCATCAACTGCATGATGATGGACGCCGAAATGTACGGCATAATATTAAGCGCGAAAATTGACATACGGCCCAAGGCGCCGCCCGCAAACATGTCAAACATGCCGAGGATACCACCCTGATTTTGCCTAAAAATATCTGCCAGTACGGACGGATCGATACCGGGCAAAGGAATGAATGTCCCAAGCCGGTAGACGATCAACGCGCCAAGCGTGAACCAAATCCGTTTTTTGAGTTCGGTGGCCTTCGCGAAGGCACCGAAATTCATATTCGCAGCCAGTTGTTCCGCAGCAGATGCCATGGCGCTTATTTCATCCCGTCAACCGGCGTTTTGACAATCAACTCGGTAAATGCCGAAGATTGTTACCGGGTAATTAGTCTTTTTCCGACCCCGCCGCTGCAGCCGCTGCCGCTTGGCGCTCTTTCATTTCCAGCACCTTACGGTGACGGGCCTTACCCTTACCTTCCGGCTTCGCCTTCGGTTCGGGAAGTGTCACGTTACCGCCAGCAGCCTCAATCGCGGAAACTGCTGCTTTCGATGCCGCATCCACCTGTATATCTAATTTAGTCGAGATTTCCCCCTTCGCAAGAAGGCGGATCCCATTGCGGCTTTTGCGGACCAATCCCGCAGCAAGCAGGACTTCGCCTGTCACTGGCTGTTTTGGATCCAGCTTTCCGTTATCAACGGCTTTCTGCAATGCACCGATATTGACGATGGCAAAATCCTTGCGAAACGGGTTATTAAACCCGCGCTTCGGCAAGCGCCGGTATAACGGCATCTGCCCGCCTTCAAATCCAACAGCCGGGCCGCCACCACTGCGGGATTTTTGGCCTTTTTGCCCACGCCCGGAGGTCTTACCGGTGCCTGAACCAATGCCACGACCGACACGTTTGCGCGATTTCGTGGCATTCGCGTTGTCTCTTAATTCATTAAGTCTCATCGCAATAATCCTATGCGTACAATCGTTTTAGCCGGCATCCTCGACGCGAACCAAGTGGCTAATTTTATTAATCATTCCGCGAACCGAAGGCGTATCCTCCAATTCACGGGTCCGATGCATTTTATTCAAGCCCAGGCCTACCAAGGTCGCACGTTGATCACTTCGTCGACCAATCGGGCTACCGATCTGGGTTACTTTTAGGGTTGCTTTCTTGTCGGCCATAATACCCTCACGCCTTAGGATGTAACCGGTTGATCGCCGCGTCTGGCAACGATTTCGCCAATTTTCTTGCCTCGCCGGGACGCGACGCCTCTCGGTGAGACACAACGCTCCAGCGCTTCGAACGTGGCTTTCACCATGTTATGCGGATTGGCACTGCCAATGGATTTTGCAACAACGTCTTGAACGCCCATAGTTTCGAAGACAGCGCGCATTGGCCCGCCGGCGATAATACCAGTACCCGGAGGCGCCGCCCGCAAAAATACTTTTCCAGCGCCGAAACGGCCTCTGATATCGTGATGCAACGTGCGACCTTCACGCAAAGGAACCCTGATCATGCTTCGTTTCGCTTTGTCGGTCGCTTTACGGATGGCTTCCGGCACTTCGCGTGCCTTACCGGTTCCAAAACCGACACGGCCACGTCCGTCACCCACAACAACCAGCGCCCCGAAGGAAAACCGGCGGCCGCCTTTTACGACCTTGGCAACACGGTTGATGTGGACAAGCTTATCAATCAGCTCATCTTCTTCTTCACGTGGCGCCCGGTCACGTCCACCACGACCTCGGCCGCGTCCGCCGCCTGATTGACCCCTGTTCGGGCCGCGCGGGGTTGTTTTATCCGCCATCAATTACACTCCTAGAATGCCAGGCCGCCTTCACGGGCAGCTTCAGCCAGGGCTTTAACCCGGCCATGATATCTGTATCCACCACGGTCGAAGACGACTTCCTTGACCCCTTGCGCGGCAGCACGCTCAGCAACCAACTTTCCGACAGCGCCCGCTGCATCCTTTGTCGCGCCGGATTTAAGCGATTCACGCAACGTCTTCTCCAAGGAAGAGGCGGCAGCCATTGTCCGGCCATCCCCATCGTTGATAATCTGCGCGTAAATATGTCGCCCGGACCGAAATACCGAAAGCCTCGGACGATCACCCGACCTAGCACGGATACGCTTTCGCGTGCGCTGTGTCCGCCGATCGGAAAGTTTTTTCGAACTCGCCATGACTACTTCTTCTTACCTTCCTTGCGCAGAATATACTCATCCGCGTACTTGATACCCTTACCTTTGTATGGTTCCGGCGGCCGGTAAGCACGAATGACCGCGGCCACCTGCCCGACACTCTGTTTATCGGCACCACTAATCTCAATATGGGTCTGATCCGGGCATTTAATGGTAATGCCATCCGGGATCTCAAAATTCACATCATGACTAAAGCCCAACTGCAAGTTGAGGCTTTTGCCTTGTATCTGTGCTCGGTAACCAACGCCGTTGATTTCCAATTTCTTCTCGAAACCTTCGGACACGCCGACCACTAGGTTGTCGATCACGCTGCGGGATGTACCCCACATTTTACGGGCGTCACGCGAGTCATCTTTTGGCTTAACCCAAATTTGATTATCTTCTTGGGTAACCACGACATTGTCAGTCAAACTTGTACTAAGTTCGCCAAGCTTGCCCTTCGCTGTCACAATAACGCCGGCAATTTCAACACTTACGCCGTCCGGCACAGTGATCGGATTTTTACCAATTCGAGACATCTTGTCTTCCTACCTTATCCAGCTCACGTGCGCTAGAAAACCTCACAAAGGATTTCGCCACCGACATTTTGGTCGCGCGCTTCAGAGTCCGACAGCACACCACGCGGCGTCGACAAAATGGAGATACCCAATCCGTTGTATACGCGCCCGAGATCCTTGATTTTCGAATAAACCCGGCGACCCGGTGTGGACACCCGGCTGATTTCACGAATTCCCGGCTCACCTTCATGGTACTTCAGTTGGATTTCGATTTCCGAAATTCCTGGACGCACTTCATGCTGCTCGTAGTCACGGATGTAACCTTCCCGCTTCAGCACACCAAGCACGTTCTGCCGAAGTCGAGATGCCGGCGAAGATATGGAACTCTTACCAGCGCGCTGTCCATTACGGATACGGGTCAGCATGTCGCCCAAGGGATCACTCATAGACATTCTGATTTCTCCCTACCAACTCGATTTGACCATACCGGGAATTTGCCCGGTGGACGCTAGATCGCGCAACGCAATGCGGCTGAGTTTAAATTTCCGGTAAACGCTACGCGGGCGCCCCGACAGGCCGCACCGAAGGCGAACTCGGACCGCCGACGAATTTCGCGGAAGTTCCGCCAATTTCAGGCGGGCATTGAAACGTTCCTCGGGTTGCAATGACTCATCTTTAGCCATTGCTTTCAACCGAGCGCGTTTACTGGCGTACTTTTTCGCCATGCGCTCGCGTTTGAGGTTTTTTTCGATGGCGCTTTTCTTTGCCATAATTGCTCTCCGTAAGCCGTCTAATTGTTGAACGGCATGTTGAAATGCTTGAGCAGCGCGCGGGCTTCGTCATCGCTGCCCGCAGTCGTGCAGATAATAATATCCATGCCGCGCACCTGATCGACTTGGTCATAGTCAATCTCAGGGAACACGATTTGCTCTTTCAAGCCCATCGCGTAATTACCGTTACCGTCAAAACTCTTGGCGTTAACGCCGCGAAAATCTCGAACCCGTGGCAAAGCTATATTCACTAGCCGCTCAAGGAATTCATAGGCTCGTTCGCGGCGCAACGTCACTTTGCAGCCGACAATCATGCCTTCACGAAGCTTGAAGGTCGCGATTGAATTCTTCGCCCGCGTAACAATCGGCTTTTGGCCAGATATACGCGTCAGATCGTTGACCGCGCCTTCAATCTTCTTGCGATCCTGCGACGCTTCGCCGACCCCCATATTGATGACGACCTTATCAAGCTTCGGCACCTGCATGATGGACTGGTAACCAAATTCTTCCATCATGGCCGGCTTGATCCGGTTTTTATAATCTTCGTGCAGCTGTGCCATTTTTTCGGTCCTCAGCTATCAATGACTTCGCCGGAACGCTTTGCAAAGCGTACCTTGCGACCGTCCTCAAGAAAGCGATACCCGATACGTGTCGGTGCATCATCCTTGGGATCCAAATGTGAGAGATTGGAAACGTGAATTGCCGCTTCCTTCTCCATGATTCCGCCAGCCGAGGTTTGGCTTGGGCGGGTGTGGCGTTTGACCTTATTGACGCCTTGAACAATTGCGCGCGCACGTTGCGGGAACACCTTCAGGACTTCACCGGTCTTTCCCTTGTCGCGGCCCGTCGTGACGACAACCCGGTCGCCTTTTTTAATATGTAGTTTGGCAGCCATCACAACACCTCAGGAGCCAGAGAAATAATCTTCATGTAACGCTTCGCACGCAGCTCGCGGGTCACAGGTCCGAAAATACGGGTACCGATGGGCTCGCCCTGCTTATTGATCAACACCGCGGCATTGCTGTCGAAGCGGATCGAAGAGCCGTCTTTGCGGCGAATATCTTTTGCGGTTCTGACAACCACAGCCTGCAGCACTTCGCCTTTTTTGACGCGGCCACGCGGGATCGCCTCTTTAACCGTCACGACAATAACGTCGCCGACGGAAGCATATTTCCGCTTTGAGCCGCCTAACACCTTGATGCACTGGACGCGCCGTGCACCGGAATTGTCAGCGACCTCTAAATTGCTCTCGGCCTGAATCATCGTTTCGTCCTTTTTTCAACCAACCAGCACCGCTTAGGCGCCGTCGGCGACTACTTCCCACCGTTTCCGCTTAGATATCGGCCGACACTCGCGGATACTAATTACGTCGCCCACTTTGCAGGCATTTGTCTCATCGTGTGCAGCATACTTCTTAGAGCGACGGATCACCTTCTTGTAGAGCGAATGCATAAAGCGTCGCTCAACACGGACGGTCACCGTTTTTTCTTCTTTGTCACTGACCACGACGCCTTGCAGAATTCGCTTGGGCATCTCTTCAACTCCTTAACTTACGAGGCGCTCGCCGCCTGATTTCTTTCTTCCAAGATCGTCTTTATTCGGGCGATGTCGCGTCGCACACCACGTACACGGGCGGTGTTTTCCAGCTGACCACTGGCACCCTGGAATCGCAGATTGAAGGACTCTTTGCGAAGATCGAGCAATTGCTCCTTCAACTCATCATCGCTTTTTGCTCTAACGTCCGCAGCTTTCATGGCGTTAGCCTCCTTCTCCGAGACGGGTCACGAATTTGGTTTGCAGCGGCAATTTCGCTGCGGCCAATTCCATTGCCCGGCGGGCAACTTCAACAGGCACCCCATCCATCTCAAACATAATCCGGCCCGGCTTGACGCGGCAGACCCAAAACTCAGGTGTTCCCTTACCTTTACCCTGGCGTACTTCGGCAGGTTTTTGCGACACAGGCACATCGGGGAAAATTCTGATCCACACTCGGCCGGCACGCTTCATGTGACGGGTCATTGCACGACGCGCAGCCTCGATTTGACGAGCCGTGACACGTTGTGGCGATAAGGCCTTGAGCCCATAAGCGCCAAAGTTCAGGGCTGAGCCACCCTTGGCTTTGCCATGGATGCGGCCCTTATGGGCCTTACGGAATTTTGTTCGCTTTGGTTGCAGCATTATTCTGTTTCCTTATCCGGCGCAGCAATCAGCGTTGCGGCTGCTGCTCCTGGGCAAGTTTATCGAGAGCCATCGGGTCGTGGGACCAGATATCCCCCTTGTAAATCCACACTTTGACGCCACACACGCCATAAGTCGTGACGGCCGGCGATTCGCCGTAATCAATATTGGCTCGCAGCGTATGAAGAGGGACGCGTCCTTCGCGGTACCATTGGGTCCGCGCAATTTCCGCCCCGCCTAATCGCCCGGCACAATTGATCCGAATTCCACCGGCACCCATGCGCATTGCCGATTGGACAGCGCGCTTCATCGCGCGTCTGATCGATACGCGCCGCTCCAGTTGCTGCGCGATATTTTCGGCAACCAACTGGGCATCCACTTCGGGTTTACGAATTTCGACGATATTTAGGTGAACTTCGGAATTGGTCATTTTCGAAAGCTCGCCGCGGAGCTTCTCAATATCCGCACCCTTCTTACCAATGACCACTCCAGGCCGCGCGGTGTGAATAGTCACACGCGCTTTTTTCGCCGGGCGCTCAATGAGAACCTTGGAAATGCCGGCCTGTGACAACCGATCCCGCAAATATCCGCGAATCCGGAGATCTTCATGAAGAAGGTCACCGTACCCGCCATCGGCATACCAACGCGAATCCCATGTGCGGTTAATGCCAAGGCGAATACCAATCGGGTTTACTTTTTGACCCATTACTCAGTCTCCTCACGCTCGCGTACAACGAGCCGCAGGTTAGAAAATGGTTTCATGATCTTGCCGACGCGGCCGCGGGCACGGGCACGCCAACGTTTCATGACCAGACTTTTGCCAACAGTCGCTTCCGACACATAAAGCCGGTCAACATCAAGTTGGTGATTGTTTTCGGCATTGGCGATCGCGCTTTCGAGAACCTTTTTCACGTCGCCAGCAATACGACGGCGCGAAAAGGTCAATTCCGCTAAAGCAGATTCGCAATTCTTTCCACGAATGGACTGCGCTACCAAATTCAACTTCTGCGGACTTGTCCGCAAATTCTTTGCGTAAGCCATGGCTTCCGAATCTGAAAGTTGACGTTCCGCTGCGGCTTTACCCATTGATCAAGCCCTCTTCGCTTTCTTGTCGGCGCCGTGTCCCAGATAGGTTCGGGTTGGTGAAAACTCACCAAATTTATGGCCGATCATGTCTTCGTTAACCAAGACAGGAATAAATTTGTGTCCGTTATAAACGCCAAAGGTCAAACCGACGAACTGAGGCAAAATTGTTGAACGGCGAGACCATGTCTTAATCACCGTGCTACGTCCTGATGCGCGTGAGTCTTCCGCTTTTTTGAGCAGATACCCATCGACGAACGGACCTTTCCATACGGAGCGAGGCACTACCGGTCTCCTTTATTTCTTGGCGTGACGGCGGCGCATAATCAGCCGGTCCGTCTTCTTGTTGGAACGCGTCCGCTTACCCTTGGTGGGTTTACCCCAAGGGGTTACCGGATGACGTCCGCCCGATGTACGGCCTTCACCACCACCATGCGGATGGTCAATGGGGTTCATCGCGACACCACGAACTTCCGGCCGCTTGCCGAGCCAACGGTTACGTCCCGCTTTGCCCAGCTTGATATTCTGTTGATCGGGATTGCTTACCGCCCCGATAGTCGCCATGCACTCAGCCCGGATCAT
>Ga0233433_10002623_pt1 | contig 15495 bp, 14 predicted proteins | sample SI_122_August201_5_FD_179868 | JGI IMG/M metagenome (GOLD analysis project Ga0233433, IMG submission 179868) | Seawater microbial communities from Saanich Inlet, British Columbia, Canada - SI_122_August2016_100_MG | ecosystem: Environmental > Aquatic > Marine > Inlet | place: Canada: British...
AAACACACACTTATAGTTCTGTTGGCTTTGTGTTTTGCTGGGTGCGGTAAGAGGGAGGAAGTAAGGAAGAAACTTACTTCCGAGGAGACAGCAGAAGTCATTGAGAAGGCCATTCGCAAGAATATCAAGAAACCCACAGGCGAACTTACCGAAGCAGACTTAGAGAAGGTGGATAAGCTTAATTTGAGCGGCATCCAGATATCCGATGCGGGCCTCAAGGAGGTGGCCAAGCTGAAGAATCTCAACGTGCTTAATTTGAGTGGCACCCAGATCTCCGATGCGAGCCTCAAGGAGTTGGCCGAGCTGAAGAATCTAAACGTGCTTAATTTGCATTCCAACCCGATTACCGACGCAGGCCTCAAGGAGGTGGCCAAGCTCCAGCAGCTCGAAAGGCTTTTGTTGGTTGACACCCAAATAACAGACAAAGGCCTCAAGGAATTGGCCAAACTTGAGCGGCTCATACTTCTTCAATTGAATTACACCAAAGTAACGAAGGCGGGCATAATGGAACTTCATAAGTCGTTACCGAAATGCACATTCTCCCGCTAGCCTCTAAGAAATGAAAACTCTACTTATCGTCAGCACCCTTCACCTCACCCTGACTCTTTTTGCTGCCGATGAAGAAGCGTCCCTTTATTTCCCTCCTGCCAAGGGGCTGTGGGAGAATATTAATCCAGTTCAAATCGGCTGGAACCCTGCCAAGCTCAAGGAGCTCATGGATTATGCCGGTAAAAATAAATCCTCAGGCGTAGTCATCCTTTACCGCGGCCGCATTCTCGCCGAGCAATATTGGCCTCTGGATCCCAAGGAAAAAACCGCTGCCGGAAAACCTAATCCCTATTTCCATATGCGCCTAGGCAAGGACGCCAAGGGCCGCGCAATCGAGGATGTGGCCTCCGCCCAAAAGAGTGTAACGGCCATGCTGGTGGGGATCGCCCAGCACAAGGGTTTACTTAAGATTACTGACCCCGTGCACAAGCACCTCGGCAAAGGCTGGTCCAAGGCACCCGCCACTGCCGAAGCCAAGATCACTATCCGCCACCTCATCACCATGAGTAGCGGGCTGAATGCGCGCCTGCAATATGAGGCGCCTGCCGGCACCAAGTGGTTCTACAATACCACCGCCTATTCAAGATCCCTCACCTGCGTTTCCAAGGCCGCCAAGATGGAGGCCAATATCCTGACAAAAAAATGGCTCACCGGCCCCCTTGGCATGAAGGATTCGCGCTGGGCCAAGCGACCGTGGTCTGAGCGCGGTGGAATTGTGGCCAACAAATATGGCCTTGCCACCACTGCGCGCGACCTGGCGCGTTTCGGCATCCTCATGTTGGCCAATGGAAACTGGGAAAAGAATAACGTGATCGAAGACAAAGCCTACCTCAAGGCCGCTATCTCCCCCTCAACAAAAATCAACCCTTCCTACGGTTATCTCTGGTGGCTCAATGGCGGTCCATTCGTCGCCCGGGGAAACGGCCAAAAAAGACAAGGCCGCCTGACACCTTCTGCCCCAAAAGACATGTACGCCGCCCAGGGCAAACTTGGCCGGCGGTTGTATGTCTTACCCACTCACCAACTGGTCATTACCCGGCTTGGGGATCAACCCGGCAACACTTTCAACACCGAGTTTTTCAAACGCCTGCGGTTGGCCAGCGGGAAGTAGTGCCCTTTTCAATCCACCGCTTCGGCGGTGGGCGTCGTCGTCGTCATCGTCGTCTTATTTAAGGCGGAGGGGGCGGCGGCGGCGAATATCCGCTTTCGCCCAACGCATAGAGATCTCAGGCGAGTCCTTTCAGGTAAGCGAGGATGAGCTTGGGCAAGTCACTGCTGTAGCCGCCTTCGAGGAGGTTGGCTTGGGGTTTGTTAAGCTGGCGCAGTTGCCGGGCGATCCAAGTGAAGTCTTCCACCTCGAGTTGCTGTTGGCAGAGGGGGTCGCGCTTGTAGGCGTCGAAACCGGCGGAAACGCAGAGGAGGTCGGGGTTGAATTTTTTGAGGTCGGCCAGTGCCGTGCTAGCGGTTTTGCGCCAGCCACCATTGGGAGTGTCGGGCGGCACGGTGTAGTTGTGGCAATTATCAAAACTCTTCTGGCCAGTGCCGGGGTAGGCGGGGTGTTGGTGGATGGAAAAAAATGCGGTGCCCTCCACGGTGCGCAGGATGTCCTCAGTGCCGTTGCCGTGGTGCACATCGAAATCAAACACGGCCACTTTCTCCACACCGGCGGCACGCGCGGCCAGCGCGGTAATAGCGATGCTGTTAAAATAACAAAAGCCCATCGCCTGATCCCGCGTAGCGTGATGGCCGGGCGGGCGGAGAAGGGAGAAGTTGGGTTTGCCCTCGCGGGCGAGTTCCAGCGCGCGCAGTCCGCCGCCGATGGAGCGCCGGGCGTGAGCGTCGATTTCCGGGTAGTCGGGCGTGTCGCCGTCCAAGGGCCCATCGGGGTTGGCGATGCGTTGCAGGTGCGCCTGCTCGTGCGCGCGGGCAATGGCTTCATCGGTCACCGCGAGCGGTTCTTTCCAGATGATTTCGATTTCGCGCTGCTCGCGCAGGAGCGCCAGCGTGCCAGCCACGCGCTGCGGCCGCTCGGGATGGCCTGGCTGCGAGTAGCCGAGGCAGCGTTCATCGGTAATCACGTGCACAGATGAGTTTGGCGCGCGTGGCCGCCGGCGTCCACTGTGAACACCTTCGGTTTGCCATCGCGGCGGGCTGGGTTTATGGTGTGCGCCGCTTTTTATGGCGGACTATAAAGTCAAATTCGAGGTGTTCGAGGGGCCGATGGATCTCCTTCTTTATTTGGTAAAGAAGGAGGAGGTGGACATCTATGAGGTAAACCTCACGAAGATCGCGCGCGAGTTCATCGAGTACGTGGACTTGATGCGCGAGTTTGACATCGAGATTGCCGGCGAATTTCTCGTGATGGCCAGCACGCTGGTTTACATCAAAAGCAAGGAACTGCTGCCGGTGGATCAACAAGTGGTCGCGGAGGATGACGACGAAGGCGAGGATCCGCGCTGGGAGTTGATCCGGAAACTGGTTGAGTACAAAAAATTTAAGGACGCCGCCGACAAGCTCGAAACGCTCGAGCATCGGCAGGAGGACGTCTACCCGCGCCTGCCCGCGAAGCAATCGTTCGAGATGCCTGAGGATCGCGGCCCGCGCGTGGAGGTGAGCATCTTCGACCTCATCAACGCGGTGAACGACGTCATCAAACGCGTAGAGGAACGTAACATTGATGGCCGTGAGATTTTCGATGAACAATTCACCGTAGCGGAAAAAATCACCGGCATCCGCGAGCGTATTCTTGTGGGGCAATCGTTTAACTTCGCCGAGCTATTCGCCGAGGCCGCTAGTCGGGGCGAAGTGGTGGCTACATTTTTGGCGATGTTGGAATTGATTCGATTGCGGCAAATAAAAATCACACAAGGCGATGCCTTCGGCGAAATTATGATAACCGAAGGCGAGGGGGATGACGGCTTGGAGACCACCGTGCCTTTGGCGGAATCCCCCGGACCCATTTCCGACTAATTTCTGAATAACGATGGAACTTAAGGACACACTCGAGGCGATTTTATTTTCCTCGCAAAAACCGCTCAACGCAAAGGAGCTGCAGGACATCCTGCGCCAAGCCGGCGAGGAGGCGGACGGCAAGGAGCACGCCGGCGCGAAAACCAAAGGCATCACCGCCGCGCTGGAAATTTTGGCCGGCGAAGTGGAAAGCCTCGGCCGCAGCTATCGCCTCGTGTGCGTGGCCGGCGCGTGGCAGTTCGTCACCCAACCCGCCCACGCGCCGTGGGTGCGCGCACTGGTTGGCGTGAAGAACCGCCCTACGCGCCTCTCCAAACCGGCATTGGAAACGCTGGCCATCATCGCTTATCGGCAGCCGCTCACGCGCGCGCAGATGGAGGAGATTCGCGGCGTGTCCGTCGATGGCGTCATTGGCACGCTCACCGATCGGGAACTTGTGGAAGTGACCGGCCGCGCCGATGCGCCCGGGCGCCCGCAAACCTACGGCACCACACAGTTATTCCTCGAATACTTCGGTCTGCGCAGCCTTGAGGAATTGCCTGATGCTGAAGAACTGCGTCAGGTGCCCATCACTAAACCGGAAGCACCGGTAACGACTGGTGACGACGATGATGCTCCGGAGCAAATGAGTCTCGAAGAAGTCACCACTACCAAAGATAGCGACGCTGGAGAATTAGCCATTGAAGCTGCCGAAGCAGAGGCTGAGGAAGAAGATTATGACGACGACGAATTCGAGGATGATGATGACGAGGGCGAAGTTGTCGAGGAGGCTTCCCAGTCCTCATGAGCATCCAAAAACATCGCACGGCGATTGACAAGCTCGACGCCCAAATCGTGAAGCTGCTCAACCGTCGCACCAAGCACGTGATCGGCATCGGCAAAGCCAAACTCGCCGGCAGCAAATCTACTTACCAACCCGACCGCGAGCAAGCCCTCCTGCGCCGCATCCGCAAGCTCAACGACGGTCCCATCTCAGATGAATCGCTAGGCCATATTTATCGCGAAGTGATGAGTAGCTCTATTGCGCTGCAAAAAACTTTCAAGATCGCTTTCCTCGGCCCCGAAGCCACGTACACGCACCAAGCCGCCGTGCGCCGCTTCGGCACCAGCCTCGGCTATTCCCCGCAGAAAACCATCGCCGAAGTTTTTGCCGAGGTGGAAAAAAACCGCGCCGAGTACGGCGTAGTGCCCGTTGAGAATACAACCGAAGGCGTCGTCACCCACACGCTCGATATGTTCGTCGATAGCCCGTTGAAAATCGTCGCGCAAATCATTATGCCCATCGAGCACTGCCTCATTGGCAAAGGCGCGTTGAAGGATATCAAAAAACTTTACTCCCATCCGCAAGCCTACGCGCAGTGCCGCAATTGGGTGCGCGAAACCATGCCGCGCGTGGAGTTCATTGGCAGCAGCTCCACCACCGCCGCCGCCGCGCTCGCCGCCAAGAGCAAAACGGCCGCCGCCATTTCCAGCTCGCTGGCCGCCGAGAAGTACAAACTCAACATCATCGAAGCCGGCGTGCAGGATCACAGCGGCAACGCCACGCGCTTCCTTGTGCTCGGCGGCGGATGCGCCCCCCCCTCGGCCAATGACCGCACCAGCCTGATGTTCAGCATAAACGACAAGGTCGGCGCGCTCCACAACGCGCTGCAGCCCTTCCGCACGCACCGCCTGAATATGACTAAAATCGAATCACGCCCCAGCAAACGCAAGGCGTGGGAATACATTTTTTTCGTCGATGTCGACGGCCATTTCGAAGACCCCAAAGTAGCCAAAGCCATCGCCAAGCTCAGCGAAACCTGCAGCTTCGTAAAAATCCTCGGCTCGTATCCCAACTCCGGCTGAGCATCCCGACCATGAAATCCAAAACCCCACTTGCGCTCGCGAAACAAGTGATCGATATCGAGTTGGCTGGACTCAAGGCCGTGCGGGCGCAGCTCGATGCGCAGTTTACGCTCGCGGTGGAGACGTTGGCTGAGGCGCTTTCGCGCCGGAACAAGCTCGTCGTCGTGGGAATCGGCAAGAGCGGCAATATCGGCCAGAAAATGGCCGCCACTTTTAACAGCACTGGTGCCACCAGCGTGTTGCTCGATCCCGCCAATGCCTTGCACGGCGACATCGGTTTGCTGGATGACGGCGATGTGGTGCTGGCACTCAGCTATTCCGGTGAGTCCGAAGAGCTCATCAATCTCATCGGTGCGGTCAAGCGCTTCCCCGTGCAAATTATCGTGCTCACCGGCGCACCCAAGTCATCGCTCGCCAAGCTCAGCGATGTGGTGCTCAACGCCCGCGTGCCCAAAGAAGCGTGCCCGTTCAACCTCGCCCCTACCGCCAGTACCACCGCGATGCTCGCACTGGGCGATGCGTTGGCAATGGCGCTGTTGCAGGCGCGTGGGTTTAAGAAAAAAGATTTCGCCAAGTACCATCCCTCCGGCGCCATCGGCCGAGCATTGTTGCTGCACGCGCGCGACATCATGCGCACCGGCAAACGCCTTGCCACCGCGCCACGCACCGCCTCCGTCCGCGAAGCCTTGCTGGTGATGACACGCGCCAAATGTGGCAGTGTGTGTGTGCTGGGCAGCACCGGGAAACTCGTCGGCGTGTTCACCGATGGCGATCTGCGCCGTCACATGACCAAGGCCGGCGACGCCGTGCTCCAGCTGCCCCTCGCCAAAGTGATGACCGCCAAACCCACCACCCTCCGCGAAAATGCCCTCGCAGTCGAAGCCCTCAAAATTTTCAACACCCGCAAAATCGATGATCTCATCGTCGTCGACGCCCAACGCAAACCCGTCGGCATCATCGATTCGCAGGATTTACCCAAGTTGAAATTGGCGTAACATCTAATCGCCAGAATCCCAAGGGTCCGATAATTCCATTTTACTAACTTGGTGTTCTGATGCTTCTACGTTATCATCCGGAGGTGATGAAAAACATTCGGCCATATTTGATTGGAGCGGCGATAGCGGCGGCTGTGTTAGTGGTGATGGGGCAGGCGCAAGCGCCTAAGAACCCACGCTGGGAGTACCTGTACGTGGAGCAACGTTGGGTGAAGTTTGAGCCCATCGATCCAAACGACGCCAGCGGACCACGACTACTGCAGGCCAAGCTAATGAACGACCTTGGCCGTGATGGCTGGGACATGGTTCAGGCGGGCACGGGCGGCTATATGTTCCGCCGCGCTATGCGCTAATCCACAAAAAGAGCCACGGAAAACTTGACGCCCCGCCGTCCCCGGCAAAAGCTGGGTGCGGCATGAAACGTATTTTCCCAATCCTCACTTTGACGGTCGTGGTGATCACCTTTGCCGGATCAGTCCCTGCAGCCGTGCAAACCCAAAACAAACTTGTCGTAAAATCCAAGCGTGAATTGGATGTAAAATTTTTATTGTATCTGCCCGAGGGCCACACGACCAAGTCGAAGAAAAAATGGCCACTTATTATGTTCCTGCACGGCGCGGGTGAGCGGGGCGACAATCTCGACCGCGTGAAGGTGCATGGCCCTCCCAAGTTGGTTGAGCAGGGTAAAGCGATGGAGTTCATCATTGTTTCCCCCCAATGCCCGCGCGAAACGATATGGAATGATGAACTGCTCATTACGCTGCTTAATGATGTGGTGAAACGTTATAATGCGGATGAAACGCGCCTGTACCTTACCGGATTGAGCATGGGCGGCTACGGGACGTGGAGCCTCGGGCTCACGTATTGCGATCGTTTTGCGGCGATTGCCCCGATCTGCGGAGGCGGTGATTTTATCAAGGCGTACAATGCTGGTGGGGCGAAGGGCAAAGCACTGAGTACCTTGGGGATATGGGCGTTTCACGGAGCGAAAGACACGGTGGTGCCGCTGGCTGAAAGTGAGCGGATGGTGACGTCCATAAAAAAATTCGGCCATCCCGGGCCGAAGCTCACGGTGTATCCGGAGGCGCAGCATGATTCGTGGACGAAAACCTACGCAAACCCGGAACTCTACAAGTGGTTTCTGCAGCACCAGCGGAAGTAGCTATTTTTCCTCCACCAAAATCACCTTGCCTTTGCTGATGTAGAAGTGCGCGGTGGTGAAGCGCTGGCGGGTGGCGACATTGATAATCGTAAGGTTTTTGTACACCCACACGTTGCCCTGTTTCTCGTCGGGTGTGCCAAAGGCAGATTGAACCACATCGGCGGCCTTGTCTTTATAAACACGATTGATTTGGCCGGAGACCCACGGAGTGCGGCGGCCTGCGGAAAAGGGATTAGGTTTGGGCGGATCCGGCTTGCGCGCGGGCGGCAGATTGGGTGATGGAGCGGCCGCACCGCCTTCTGACAGCAACAGCTTGCCGTTGGCATCCCACCGTTTTTGGGTCACCAATGCGGTTCCGCGATAATTTGCCTCCACCGTCTTTTGGCCGTTCGCGTGCCATTCGGTGTAGAGCGACAGCAAGCCGTTGTTGAAAATCTGCTTGCGCTGGAGCTTGCCGTTGGGGTGCCAGCTTTGATGCACCCCGATCGGCTTTTGACCTTTCCACTCGGCGGCCCATGACTTTTTCCCATCCAAAAACCAGCCTTCAGCCATTCCGTTTGGTTTGCCGTGTTGGTATGGGGTGCGGCTGCTGTGTCGGCCATTGGGGTGGTACTCAACGAAATCACCTTCCAAAATGTTATCGTGGTAGTTGCATTCCCAAGTTTTTTGACCTTCCTCATTGTAGCCGGTGGCCTCGCCTTCGCGCAGACCGCCAACATATCGGGTGGTGTTGAGCCGCCGGTTACCGGTGTCGTACTCGGTTAGCAACCCGTGCGGTTGGCCTGCGTGCAGCGGCATTTCAAACTGCTTGGCACCGTTGGAATGCCAGCCGGTTAGAGTGCCCACGGGTTGACCGTCCTTCAGCGTCACCTCGGTCATTTTTTGTCCATTCTCGTACCACTCTACCGCCTTACCCTCGGCCACGCCATCCACCATCTGCGCCTCATATTGTTTCTGGCCGTTGTCGTGCCAATCTACCACCATGCCGGTGTAGGGTTCCGATTCCCCGAGGGCATAAAACTTGCCCTCGCTCATCAACAATTGGTCGGTGGAAAAGTATTCTACCTTGTCTTTGTCGCCCGAGCAACCCGCACCAAACAGGGCTACAATCGCGATGATGAGCGTCAGCACGCCGCCTCGTATCATTCCGCAATTTAATAGCAAAGGGGTCGGTTGTCAATCCAACCCACTTGACGTGCCGGTCGAGTTAGTGGAAATAAAGGGCGTCGCGATGCCGATTTTTGAATATGCTTGCCCCGAGTGTCGGAGGATTTTCCAATTCCTCTCTCGCCGCCTCCAGCCCACGCGCCGGCCCAAGTGCCCCCAATGCGGTGGCAAAAAGATGGTGAAAGAGGTCAGCCCATTCGCCGCGCTCAAAGGCGCCGCCGAACCTGCTGCCGCTTTGGCTGGCGAGGGCACGCCCGATGGGGTGCCGGATATGGACGATCCGCGCGTGCAAAACGCCATGCGCGAGATGGAGCGCGATATGGGGCATCTCGATGAGAACAATCCCAAACATATGGCGCATATGATGCGCAAGATGCAGGATCTGATGCCGGCCGATGCGATGCCTAAGGAAATGAATGACGCTATCAAGCGCTTGGAAGCTGGCGAGGATCCTGAAAAAATTGAGGCCGACATGGGCGAGATTTTTGATGAATTTATGGGGCCGGAAGAAGGCGGCGGCGCGGGCGGAATGGGAGGCGGAGGCTACACGCGGGATGGCGGGCTTTATGATATGTGATTTTAGAAATTCGGATTTAGTATTTAGGATTTAAAAACCAATGGCTGTTTCATTTGTTGCTATATTAATTGTGGCCTGCGGCATGGCGTTGTTGGCGAAGCGGTTGCGGTTGCCTTACACGGTGGTGTTGGTGGTGGCGGGCTTGATCGTAAGTGCGTTGTCGGCGGCAGAGACGTTGGGGCTTAACTTCAAACTTACACCGGAATTGTTGCTGCAATTATTTTTGCCGATTTTACTTTTTGAAGCGGCGTTTCACGTGGACCTGAAATCATTCCTTAATAATAAACGCGCAATTTTATTCCTCGCCATTCCGGGCGTGATCGTGGGGATGCTGCTCACCACCTTGTTATTTATGGGCGTGGGCGAATTGTTCTCGCTGGGGTTTAGCTGGGAGTTGGTGCTGCTGGCGGCGGCGATGTTGGCGGCCACGGATCCCATTTCGGTGGTTGCGATCTTCAAGGAATTTACCGTGTCCAAACGGTTGGGAATTATTATTGAAGGCGAGAGTTTGATTAACGACGGCATCGCCGTAGTAATCTTTGCCGTGGTGGTCAAAATCACCAGCGCTCAGCTTGGCCTGACACTTCCGCATTTGGACACTGCCGAGAGTTTGCAGGCGATGACTGTGGTGCTTGATTTTCTGCGGGAGGTGCTGCTGGGCACGGCCATCGGGCTCGGCATCGGGCTGGGCATTTCGTACCTCACCAGCAAATTTGATGATCAACACATCGAGGTGGCGCTCACGGTCATTGCCGCGTACGGCGCGAACGTGGCGGCGATGGAGCTGCACGCCTCGGGCGTCATCGCCGTGGTGGTGTGCGGAATGATGATCGGCAACGTGGGCGTGAAACACGGTATGAGCCCCACCACCCGCGAGGAGGTGGTCAGCTTCTGGGAATTCACCGCCTTCCTCGCTAACTCTTTTGTATTCATCCTCATCGGATTAGAAATTAAACTGGCCGGGTTGTGGGATCAAGCAGTCCCGATCGTTTTGTTTTTTGTAATCATGATCCTCGTGCGAGCGGTTACCGTGTTTGGCGTGCACGGCCTCGTACGGCGCAAGGATTTGCGGCTTAAACGGGAATGGCTCCCCGTCATCACCTGGGCCGGCGTGCGCGGTAGTTTGTCGATGGTGCTGGCGATGATGCTTATTGTCTCGGCAAAGGGTGAAGCCGGTACCGATGCCGAGTCTAATCGGTTAGTGTTGCTGAACATCGTGTACGGCGTGGTGTTAATGTCCATTTTATTGCAAGGCACAACCATGGCGTGGCTGATGAAACGCGGAGGGCTCATCGCCGAGACAGCTGAGGAAACCGAATATGAACTTGCCCTCGCCCGCCGCCAAGCCATCCGCGTGCTGTTAGATAATCTGGAATCCTCCGAACGCAAAGGCACGCTCTCACATGAAACCTTCGATACCCTGCACCGCCAACTCCTCGCCCGCCGCGAAGCCAACGACAAACGCATCGCCCACATGCTCGAGCACACTCCGGCGCTAAACACCATCGAGCTGCAAATCGAATCCAACCATCTCAGCGCCCTAGAAAAACAAGTCTACCGCGATCTCGAAAAAGCTGGCGATTTGGATTACGATTCAATGGAAGCGTTAGTGCGCGAAGTTGTGGACCGAAAAGCGTAGCCCTGCATCGACAAGTTTTTCTTTTCATAACCCTTTTCCTTATGATTACCCGTTGACGGGGGTTGTTTTTGCTGCTTTGCTTCGGGGCGTACCATGAGGATTTTATTAGGACTTTTCTTGTTTCCCGCTCTGCTGACTGCTCAGCAAGTGCCGGTGAAGGAGCATTTTTTGGCTAACGGCATGAAGGTGTTGTTGGTGGAACGGCATGATGCGCCAAGCATTTCGGGCGGCTGGGTGGCGCGCGTGGGCAGCGTGAATGAGCGGCCGGGCATCACGGGCATCGCGCATTTGTTCGAGCATATGATGTTTAAGGGCACGCCTACGCTCGGCACGAAGGATTACAAAAAAGATCTGGAGATTATGGCCGAACAGGAGCGTGTGCGGGATTTGATGCGTGCGGAGGATCGCAAGATGCGTGTGATGTGGCGCCGCGGTGAGATCACAGATTTGTTTGACCCTGAGCAAAAGACGAAACGCTGGCGCGTACTGAACGACGAATTCAAGAAGCTCGTTGACGCGCATCGAAAAGTAATTGTTAAGAATGAATTTGATCGGATTTATACTTCTAATGGCGGTAGCCAAATGAACGCGTACACGACGTATGATCATACGGCGTATTTCATCACGGTACCCTCGAATAAACTGGAACTCTTTATGTGGATGGAAAGCGGGCGCTTATTGGAACCGGTATTCCGTGAGTTTTATGCGGAGCGCGATGTGGTGTTCGAGGAGCGCCGGATGCGCACGGAGAGCACGCCGTTGGGGAAATTTTCTGAGAGTTTCAACTCGCTCTTTTGGGAATCGCATCCTTACGGCTGGCCGGTCATCGGCTGGCCCTCGGATATTCCGGCGATTTCCAAGGCGGATGCTGATGAATTTTATGCGACGTTTTATGTGCCGGAAAATCTGACGCTCGTGTTGGTGGGCGATTTCAAAAGCAAAGAAGCACTGGCGATGGCGCAGAAATATTTCGGCCGATTGAAGCGCGGAAAAAAAACCGTGCCGGACGTGATCACGATGGAGATGCCGCAGAAAGCGGAGAAGCGTTTCTATGCCGAGGCGGAGACGAATCCGAACGTGGACATTTACTGGCACACGCCGGCCTTCGGCCACAAGGACACGTACGCGCTGTCGGTGCTGTCCAAAATTCTCACCGGCAATACGGGTCGCTTGAAAAAGGAATTGGTGTTGAAGAGCAAGCTGTCGATCGACACCTTCGCGTGGACGCGCGGGATGCTGTATGCGGGTCAATTCAACGCCGGCGGCGAAGTGGCGGATGGGAAAGACCCTGCCGCCGTGGAGGCCGCCATCCATGCGGTGATCGAAAAACTCAAAACCGAGCCGGTGCCCGCCAAGGAATTGCAGAAAGTGAAAAATAATTTTGCCGCCGCCGAATACCGCCGATTGACGTCGAATCATCCCATCCTGATGCAAATCATCCGCAACGAAGGCACGGGTGACTGGCGCGAGCTGAACACCGCTGGGGCCAAACTGCAAGCGGTGATGCCGGCGGACATCCAACGCGTGGCGAACAAATATTTCACCAAGGAAAATCGCGCGGTGGCCATTTACACTCGCAAACCCGGCACCGGCGGCGGTGGTGATGAAGATCCGTTGCTCGCGGGCCTCAGTAGCCAACAAAAAGCGATGGCGCGCAAGGTGATTTCTTCGGTTAATTCGGAGAAGGATTTGGCCGTGTTGAAGAGCCGTCTCAAGCAATTGGAAGCCCAACTCGAAGAGGCTGGAGCGAAGGCCTCGCCGATTATGAAAGTCATTCGCGCCGCACTCCGCAAACGAATTGAGGAATTGGAGAAGTAGAATTTCAGGGAGAATTGATCATGAAAAAAATTATTTTAAGTTTAGTCGTCGCCGTCGCCTTCAATGCTGGAACGGTCGAGATTCCCGTCCGGCCGGAGAAATTGAAATTCCCCAAGTTGCAGTATGAGCCGCCATCGGGCGCGAAATATCGGGTGCAACTCAAGAGCGGGCCGGTGGTGTTTGTGGTGCCGAATCGTGAGCTGCCGCTGGTGAGCGTGTCAATTATGGTACGCACGGGGCAGTACAACGAACCCAAAGGTAAAGCGGGCGTGGCGGGGATGACGGGTTATTTGCTGGGCAAAGGTGGCACGAAATCACGCACGGCGGAGGAATTGGAAGAGCGACTGGCGTTTTTGGCGGCGGGGCTTTCGAGCAGCGTGGGCGCCACTTCGGGCGGGGTGGGCGTGAACACGCTTTCGAAGGATCTCGACGAGGGGTTGGCGATTTTGCGCGAGGTGCTGACGGCTCCGCGTTTTCAAAAGAGCCGGTTTGATCTTTATCAACAACAGCAGTTGCAAGGCATGAAGCAGCGCAATGACGACTCGAAAAATATCGAGCGACGGGAGTTGTTGCGATTGGCATACGGGCCGAACTTTTTCCGCAATGTGATTCCGACGAAGGCCTCGATGGAATCGATCACGGTGGAGGATTTGCGGGCGTTTCATCAGGCGTGGTTTCATCCGGAAAATTTTGTGGTGGCGGTGAGTGGCGATTTTGATCGCAAAACGATGGTGGCCAAGCTGGAAACTCTGTTTGCCAAATGGCCGTTCAAAGGCAAGGCGGCCGTGTCGGTGCCGACCAATAAACGCTTCGCCAAGCCGGGGATTTATGTTGTGGACAAGGATGTGAATCAGGGGCGTGTGGATATTATGCTACCGGGCATTCATCGCGATCACCCGGATTTTTATGCGGTGCAGGTGATGAACGATATCCTCGGCGGCGGCGGGTTCACCAGCCGCATTACCAATCGCGTGCGATCGGATGAGGGGCTGGCGTACAGCGCGTATTCGTATATGCCGGGTGGCACGTATTATCCGCTGCTGTTCGTGGCGGGCTACCAAAGTAAATCGGCCACGGTGCAGTATGCGGCGCAGATTGTGCTCGAGGAAATGCGTCGCATCACGGTGGAAGCGGTGACAGATAAAGAAATGGTGACGGCCAAGAGCAGTTACATCCAAACTTTCCCACAAACATTCGAGACCAAAGGCAAAGTGGCGGCGACCTTTGCCAGTGAGGAATTCACCGGGCGCGGCGCGAGGAATCCGGCTTATTACAAGGAATTCCGCGCCAAAATGGCAGCGGTGACGAAGGCCGATGTGCAGCGGGTGGCTAAGAAATATCTCACGCCAAACAAGGTGGTCATCCTCATCGTGGGCGACAAAGACGTGATTCTCAAAGGGCATCCCGATCATACGGTGAACCTCGATAGCCTCGCACGCGGTGGTTTGAAGAACGTTCCGCTGCGCGATCCGTTCACGTTGCAACCGCTAAAATAGTCCGCGTACGTGGGGTTGGGAATACTCGTCGGTTGCGTTCCGGCGCATTTGCGGGCACATTGTGGGGAGACGCCATGGAGATGGTTATAAAATGCCCCAATTGTTTACTGGATTTGACGGTCGAGGATACGGCCGCCGGTTCTCAACTAAAATGCCCCAAATGCAATACGTTGCTTGTGGTGCCCGCCGTGAGCGCTGCCGCGTCCGATGAAGCCGTGCCGCGATCGATGGCCGGCGCGAGCGATGAACAGCTCGCCGAGAAGCTCGCCAGTGCGTATAGCAGCATAACCACCGAGGTGGGTAAAGCAATCGTCGGCCAAAACGCGGTTATAGAGCAAATCATCATCGCTATTTTTGCCCGCAGTCATTGTCTGCTTGAAGGCGTGCCAGGCCTCGCGAAAACTTACATGGTAAAGAGTCTTTCTGAGGCACTCAGCCTTACTTTCCGGCGTGTGCAGTTTACGCCCGACCTCATGCCGGCGGACATCACTGGCACGGATGTCATCCAGCAGGACACCGAAGGCCGACGTAGTCTCGTGTTTTTGCAAGGCCCGATTTTTGCCCAAATGGTTTTGGCGGATGAAATCAACCGCTCTCCCCCGAAGACGCAAGCCGCGTTGTTGGAGGCGATGCAGGAACATTCCGTCACCACCGGCGGCACCACGTACACGCTCGAGGAACCGTTCTTCGTGCTCGCCACGCAAAATCCCGTGGAGCAGGAGGGCACGTATCCATTGCCCGAGGCGCAGAAGGACCGCTTTATGTTCCACGTGAAAGTGGATTACCCGGACAAAGCCGAGGAAGCGGAAATCATCAAGCGCACCACCGGCGCGTTTTCGGCGACGATCCAACCGGTGATCTCCGGCGCGGAAATTGTGCAGTGCCAAAAGATCGTGCGCAAAGTGCCCGTGCCCGAGCACGTGAACCAATACGTGCTCGACCTCGTGCGGCGCTGCCGGCCCGATGATGCGGAGGCGTTGCCCTTCGCGCGTGAACTCATCAGCTGGGGCCCCGGCCCGCGTGCTTGCCAACAGTTGATTCTCGGCGGCAAAGTGCGCGCGATTTTGAAGGGGCGCTTTCACGTGATCCCTGAGGACATCGCCGCGCTGGCGCATCCAGTTTTGCGCCATCGCATTGTGCCGACGTTCAGCGCCGAGGCGGAGGGCATTACGGTGAATCATATCATCGACAAAATTCTCCAAGCCGTCCCGCAAATGCCGGCGGCCGCGGCCTTGTGAGCCGAATTTCATTTAATGTCGCAAGTCGCTCAACTCCTG
>Ga0233433_10002624_pt1 | contig 15493 bp, 5 predicted proteins | sample SI_122_August201_5_FD_179868 | JGI IMG/M metagenome (GOLD analysis project Ga0233433, IMG submission 179868) | Seawater microbial communities from Saanich Inlet, British Columbia, Canada - SI_122_August2016_100_MG | ecosystem: Environmental > Aquatic > Marine > Inlet | place: Canada: British...
CCGCCCGCACCGATGCCGGCGACGGCGAGACGGTTGTTCGCGCCAAACACACGGCTCGGCACGACTTGAAAGCCAAAGGTGGCCACCGTGCTCGCGCCGATGAATCGGCGGCGCGTCATCTTCTTGAGTTGTTTCGATCGCTGCATAAAACCTAAAAATGAAACCAAACCGAACCGCAAGACAAGCCCCGACGTGGGGCCACATCCTCACGACCTACGCGCGCACCGGCGGGGCCGCCACTCAACGCCGTAAACTCATCGAATTTCCCCATAAACGCTGGGCTAAACTGCGCGTTCTGCCGGTCGATCAGACGACCGGCATCGACTTCCTAGACGTGCTCGCCCGAGGCGGCGTGTCGACCTCTATGGCGCTGCGCGGTGTGGAGTCGCTCGCGCTCGAGACGGGTCTCCTCACGCACGCCGTGTTGCCGAGGAAGCTGTGGCCAAAATACACCCCCCGCCCGAAGCGCGCAATCACCGAAAAAGAACACCGTCTGTTGTGATCAAACAGTCTCAAACCCGGTTGGCGCTGCTTCCTCAAAATCCTTTGAAAGAGCGGCGCTTCGCAGTCAGACGCGATCAGTACTTCGAAGAAGTTGAGAGTCTTTTTTGAGTCGAGAAAAAACCTGAAAATTATCGGCTTTAAGTTTGACTGCTACTGCACCATCAACTTGTAGAACTTTGTTGTCACACCGGGTTCGTCGCCCGGTATTGTCACCCGGTAATTCTGCACCTTCTCCGCTCGAACATTCTCCAGTCCGCCCTCCTGCCCCTCCATCTCAAAGGTCAGATCACTCCATTCCTTCAGGTCAGCCGATCCCTTGATCGTGTAGGTGCGTCCCTGGATCCCCATGAACTCCAGCACCGTGCCGCCTTCCACCCTCTCCACGATGCCCAGCCGAAGCCCGTCCTCCTTGTCGAATGCGTAGTTGCCCGAGATATACTCGTTCAGGTTGCTCATGCCGTCCCCATCGGTGTCGTCGTTCGGGTTGATGTCTCCCAGGCCCTGGCCCTGTGCCAACAACGCACGCTCCCACGCGTCCGGCAGTCCGTCTCCATCCGAGTCCTCGCCCAGCGTCAGGTTGAGCAGCGTCTCCTCTCCCGGTTGACCCATCTTGCCCAGGTCCCCCACCATCTCGATCGGCAGATAGACCTTTGCGCCCACCCGAACCCTGATCCTGTACGGCATGGCATGACGCATCGCCACCGGGTTGTAGAGATCAGCCGTGGTCCCCGCATCCATCGGCACCCTCATACGGTAGTTGATCCCGGGCAAACCCAGACCGACGCCGGTCCGAACCAGTCGGCCGGTGGAGGTTTCAAACAATACCTCCACCTTCTCCCCCTCCAGGGGACGCCCCAACTCATCTCGCACCATGCCGAAGAAGGTGTGATGCGGGGCTGGAGGGAAAGCGCTGACTCCGACTGATGTCAGCATGGATGCTGCAAGCAACAAAACATGAATTTTAGTCATCTTCATCGGCTTTTTTTACTGGGCAATCTAGTTCCCCGAATAGGAATAGGTGTTAAAGTAGATTTTGATGTCGTTGACCGTCTGGATAAACCGGTCCAAACCTTCCTCGGAATCGTTCAGCAGCGTGTACCCCGGAATGACAAGTTTCCATTTACTGTTCCAAACTGAGCGCCCGATCAAGCGCCTGTTTGTGTAGTTGGAATCGTTCATGGATTGATCGATGGTGATACTGATCCCCCCCAACGTATCGCCACTGTCAACAGCACGGAATGGCTGGTGCTTGCGTATCGCGAACAACTGATCCGTCAACGAGGCACTGGACTGCCATAGTTTTTTGGTGGAATGCTCCGAATCACCGATGTTGAACGGCAGCGGGATCGCCACGTCCTGAACGGACCAACTGCGAATTTGACTGGTGTCGCCCAGCGGCGGGCTCCGCATGTAATCCACCCCGACTGGAATAAGATAGACATAAGGCGTCTTGGAGAGCGCGTTAGGATCCAGCCATGGCGGAGTTGGATTTGACGGGGATTGACCACCTTGATCGTTGGTGTTCGGTGCCCCCATTCCAATGTATCCTTCCAAGGCGACACCGACTGAGAAAATCTTAGTGGCGAAACTGGCCGGACTGAACTGGCTGTCACCACCGGCCAACGGTAGGCCGAACAGGTTCTTCTCCTTATCAATCGTCGTGCTGAACTCGATAATCAATCCAGGCACCGGCCTGGCATCTTCGAAACCCGCCTGCATGCAGTAACGCCGCACGTCGTCATCTGTCATGATATTCTGGCTGCGTGAACCCTCCAGAACGTCACCCCACTGCAACACGCCATCCTGGCCCGGGAGGATGCGGTGCTTCTCGGATCGCAGAGAGACGGTGGTGCTGTATTGATCGGGGTTATTGAAACCAAGGCGTCCCTTGAGCGCATCCCAATCGTTCTTCATCTCCGCCAGCACACTCGAGATGCCGGGATCGCCGGTGTTGCTCCCTGCGAACTGCGGTTGGCCATCCACAACAACGCCCAGCGCCCGCGAGTTGATGATTCGATTGATGAATTTCCGCCCTTCATCGGTGCCGAGCAGTCCAGTTTCATAGTCAAACGCCTGGGCGGCCAAGAACGCATACTTGGAAGCCATGTCCTGCAGCGCCTTGTAACGCTCCAACTTTTCGTTCCGAAACACACGAAATGCCGCATCCCGAGTTCGGAACCCCTGCACCACGGCAGCGGATCGCTGACGGAATATTTCCCGCTCCTCCTGTAATCGTTCACCTTTGGCGACCAAGGCGCGATACCTCGCTTTTGCATCATCCAACAATTGAAGCTTTTCAAAAATGTCATAGGCACTTAACTGAAGCTCATTCAATCTCATCTCCAATTGCAGGACTTCCTCCTTCAATTCTGCCTGCCTCTCAACATCGCGAACCATGTTATCTATCCAGCCACGCTTTCCAGATGCCTCCTGAACCATATAGTCAAATGCCTTCTTCGCCACGATTACCAGACTTTTAGCAACCCATACAATTCCCTTTCCAACTGACTTCAGGACGGACTTTACAGAAGAAAGAAAATCCCCGCCAACGGCCGTTCCCGCAATTGTGTTTCCTGGCACAGCCTTTGCGGCGATCTCAGAGGTGTCATCGGCAGCGTCTGCAGTTGCCTCCGTTACAGCGGCTGCTGTTTCCTTTGCTTTTTTAATCTTCTCAACATAATCCTCAATTGTTCTTCTAATAAGCTGAAGTTGTTTAATCACCAGATAACTGGAATGGCGAGACTCGAAAACCTCAAGTTCCCTGTCCAGTTGATACTTGATGTTTTCATTTTCTCTAAACGTCCCCAATGCTGCGCTTCTAGCGGCTTGTATATCCGCTAGAGCCAGTTGAATCTCCCCTGGGGAAGTGCGGCGACTCAACCAATCGTTTGGTTTCGCGTAATTCCCGGAAGCGGACAACGTGTAAGACACATAATTTTTCTCGGCATAATCTTCATTTTCCCATTTCAGGTTCTTGGATACCATATTAAACCTGACACCGTCTTCTCCGGAGAGAAACTGGTAGTTCCCATTGTCATCTTTCACCACCACCTCATCGCCTTTTTCTTTAAAGTTTGTTGATCCCGAATCAAAAAAGAAATTCGCCCCAAACCCCACCTTTAACACCGCATTAACAACCTTAAAGACACCGACATTGGAGCTGATATTGTTCTTAATGGTAGAAACCTTATCCATTTCGATTGGGTTTGTTTGGATATCCAGCTTAAATTGCTGATCTTTGTCCGAATAATATTTTTCATCACCAATACTGCTCAAGCCGATGCCATCCACATAAACGAAATGATATAAATCCGGGCCGTCGTACCCCTGTTTATATGTTCTCCCCGGACCAATATCATCCGGGTAGGGCGTGCCATACAGTTCGATTAATTCATATTTATAGGACAGTTCCTGCTGATCGACAGACGCCTGCAGGTCAACAAGTGAATCCTGCTCTGAGCGCATTAGTTGGGTCATGTCCTTGGTCGAATCGAACGCGATTGTCGCGTTCACCAGCGCTTGTCCCGCACGCTCATAGACCTGCTCAAAATGCGAACCCCCATACGGTGATACATCCATCGCTACGCTCCCCTCGCTTAACCCCAGCGGATTTAATCCCGCCTCTGCATTGTCCAATGTCACCTGCAACTCGGCCACTGTGGCAGTAAGCTCTGTCAACTCCGGGACGGTACTACGATCAATTTTTTGAATCCCCTCATGGCTCGGGTCCGGATCTATCTCCGGCAACATCGAGTTCCCTACCACCCAGTTGATCAAGGCTCCCTGCCCGGTGCGGCTGGCCCATTGATCCATGCCCCAATGGCGCGTGGTCGATTGAGTACGGCGGGTATTATCCCTGGTGGGTGAAAATTCTTTCTCCCAGTTGATTTTTTTATCTGCGTTGTAATCCTTTCGCCATGTCAGGTCGACCACCTGCTTGCCCGCCCTGGCTATCGCAGCCGCAGCGGCCGCAAACTTTCGTTCGTCCGTGTAATCCACCTGAACCGGCTTGCCCAGAATGGTCACCGCCTCAGTCCGCGGCACCCAGGTAAAGTCGTTATCCACCAGTAGCTTGTAATAGCCTTTCATCGCTGTCAGAAAGTGGCCGTAGCTGTCACCGTGCCCCTGCGGGAACATTTTATAGGCGTCCTCCGCATTGACCTTTCCATCGTATCCGGAGTCATTGTCCTCCTGGATGTTGTAGTTTAGCGCGTAGATTACTTCGCCAGAATCGATGCCTCTTGTGTAATTCCAGAACAGGCGATTGTATACCGGCGCCGCCTCGACGCCGGGTTGCAGAAAGTCATCGCGCCCCCGAAGCAATGCCAGTTCCTCCTCCAGCAAACTGGCCACCTGCCCCTTGAAGGCAAACAACGCCGTGGCTATGTCGCCATAAGTCTTATCCTTGGTGCCGATCCCTATGGTCGGGTTGGCCGCATCGGCCCACGCCTCATTGCCGAGCATCATGTACAGGTCGTTGATATAGCCAGCCGCTAGCAGCAGCGCGTCGTTGGCTGGACCGTAGTCGATCCCGGCATCGATACTCAACATCCGGCCACGCCCCATCACCGTCTCGTAGATTTCTATCAAGCCGTAGTCGTTGATATTCTCCATGTTCAACGCAACGTCGCCCTCCCATCGCTTGCCGGCCTGGGTCAAGATACTGCCGGACGTATCCACGGCATTGCTGAAGAGGTCACCGGCTCGTTGGTTAAACGGATTGATCCCGGCCAGCACACGCTTGATCCAGCCCTCCGCCAATTGCGGCTCTGTCCAGGGTGACCACCCCTCGTTGGTGCTGCTGTCGCCATCCGTATCGTTCCAGGTTAGGTGGCTGCTTTCAGTGGCCCGGTAACGCATAACAATATAGTTGTCACTCAAAGCCTGCACATCCGCAGATTCGCCGATAATGATACTCCGTAAGTCATTCCCGTTTTTTCTCGCCAGCCACTTCGAACCGGCAACCATCACCTTGTCCACTAGTTCATTGGCCTCAAGTTTTAAGTTGAACGCGAGGCTGGCGCCCGGCTTGGCGTCGCTCCACATTTCCACCGTGATTTTGTTCACCCCACTACTGCTGAGCAGGGATGTATCGACGCCATAAACCAATGACAACGGCTGGAATGAACTGGGGGCGGAAGAGACCGTCGAGTCCGCATCGCCCTCCGCGATTGTACTGACATTTTTCACCGCCACTACTGCGCTGCCAACCTTCACACGTACCCCCAAATTGGGATCCGCCGTCATGCTCAGGTAAACATCCGTTGGAACTTTGTCAGGTGGTACTTGAAATTCCCCGGCAAGCACACTGCCTGCCGAACTGGCGGTGACCCCAACCAACGATTCTTCGATAGTGCCAAACGTCTGGGCAACCGGCAGACCAGCCACCGTGTCCTTGGCCAACTCAAGTTTGGTCCCGTTAACAGCTTTTACTTCCAATCCCTCTGCATTCAACGTTGTCGGAATAAATCCGACCAGGTTCACAAAATCCCCGACTTTGAAGGCAGACGCTCCACTCGCGGTGACCTCGATCGTGTCAAACTGATCGGCGACCGTCACAAAACTGATCGCCGATACCGTGCTGGATTCCTGCACAGTCACCGTCCCCAGCCCGGCAGCCACCCATCGGGCATCACTCGAAGCGGGAACTCCTGCAGTTGGGATCTGGCGCAGATGCTTCCACCCTGTTGTCGGGATAGTGGCTGTAGCGCCAGAGATCGGGTTGCGTTCGGAAACCGCCGGGGGCAATCCATCCTCCGGTGCTGCAATCCGCCAGTCGTAGTCAAACTTGTCCGTGCTGCCAGCCAAGTCACCGGTGTGCATGAATGTCACTTTTTCTGCGAGAGGGTTGTCTGACAAAATCACCTTTGCCTCACCGCGATACAGCGAGCCGCCGACTTTGATGACGTGCATCTGCACCGGTTCGGCTTTTGGGGTGAACGCCTGACCGTCCCCGGCGATCAACGTCACGTAACCTGCCTTGTTGCCGTTTGCGCTCAGCGCATAAGAGTCCACCGCCGTTTCGTCGCTGGTGATTTTAACGAGATTCGACGCGGGGACAATCGCCGGCTTGCCATACGGAACGAACACCCCGAACTTGTTTGCGGATTCCTTGAACGTCTCCACCTTGGCCGTGAGTCCGGCGATGGCATTGTTCCACTTGGTGTTCCCCATGTTCGGGTCGGCCAGTTTCTTCAGATCATTCAGATCCTTGCCGGATAACACATTCATCAGCAGATAATCCTCGCCGACGATTTCATCCACAAACTCGCCCCTGAAAACGAGTTGCCCCTTCTTCCCTCGCATCGGGTCGAAGAAAAAGCGATCCACCAAGTGCGGCGGCAGTCGGGTGAAATAGGTTTTGCCCTTGTGACTCATCGTGACCACGCTTGCCGGCAGTTCTACCAATTTAGCAGCACCGGTGGCCATGTCGTAAACCTTCTCCCGGGTCGGGTCGTGCAATGTAGCGCTGCTATCTGATGGATCAAGGGCAGCCGCCTGCTGATATAGTATTTTGAGACTTGTATTGCCTCGCACCGCCGGGAGGCCAAAGACCGGAGCCGTCAATGTTTGGCCAGGACGCAATTCCGCCACGCCGCTTGGCCATGTCGCGTTGTACTTGATGGCCTTGGCCAAGCGCGGGGCATAACTTCCGCTTGGCCAAGGGGCGGCGGGATCATTTTGCAAATACGGGATGGTGGTTCCCACTACCGGTTGCTGCGAAAGCCCAGGAAACCAAAACCCAGCCAAAGTCTTGTAATAATACCGCATCTTGAATGTCGCCAAGTCACTTGATGTATGCGGACCGCGATACACCCACACGTTGTCCTTCCGATCCATCATGGTGGTGCTGGTGTAACTTCCCAGATCCGTCGGTTTTTGCAAATTGGCCAAGGGCGGATTGGCACTGTCGATCGTCGAGGTGACAGGCACTGTTGCGGTCAAATGAAGAACATCCATGTCCAGCGACGAGTGCGACATGCGAGTCAAGTGGTCCGCGTTTGGCGGTGAGTCAAGTGTTAAAGATTCTGTGAAAGTACCAGGGCTAAAAATTAACTCTGTCGATGTAACACTTAAAACGGTGTATTCTCCAGTCAGTTCTATTTCAACTCCCGTATAATAATCCCAATACTGACTTAATAACACCTTGACCTTATCGCCACTCTCTATCCCATGAGGTTTGCTCGTCACTAATGTTACTTTTTTAGTCGCAATGTCGTATTTAAGGCGACTCAATGTTGCTATTTCCGGATTCGCAATCCGAGTCACCTCAACTGTTGTGGCATTAACTTTTTTCTCTACATACGCCCAGCCGTTGTTACCGCTTTCCGAAAACCGGCTCAGGTGAACTACATCCTTTACACTAAACCCATGGTTTGCCTCAGTCGTGATCCTGATCGAGTGAAGTTTTGAAATATTGCGTATTTCAGCCGTGACGAAGTTGTCGGGCATGTTGGCTTTGCCGAATAACGTAACGGTTGTGGACGCAGCTTTGAACGTCGCGCTCGCAGTAAACGCCGCTGCCCCGTTGAGCAAGGAGACCTCGTTGGCTCCCTTGACGAAAGAATAGACGACACCCTGAACCACGGTTACCGTGACCGCTGCAGTATTCCCATAAAGGCGTCCCAAAGGCGCCAAATTTTTGCCATTATTTTCGCCATTTAGCGCAGCAGCCTCAGTGATTTTCGAACCTGAAAACTCCTTATTATTTTTCAGCTTCTGCATTAACGGCAAAGGCATGGGGGCTTGCAGAATCGTTCCCGCTTCGACCGTGTAGTCAAATGTGTCCTCTCCCAGTTCCTGCATTACACGAAAAGCCCGCATTGCCGGGCGATCGTCCGACCCTGTGTAACTCAGCAGTACGTATGGCTCTGAAGAGTATGTTTCGTCACTTATTTTGGTCACTGACGCCGATGACGTCAGGTTCAGATCATTACGCAAAGCATACAGCTGACCTCCCTGCATTATCGCGTGTTCCTCGTTCGGGTTATAGCCAGGCAGCGTTGCGTCGTTCTGGAAATAAATTGACCCCTTGGCCTGCAAGCTATTTAGCGGGCCACTCCCGTCGTTGCTGGCCATCACAATGGCGGTATCCTTGCTGGCATTCAGATAATTTGAGTTCTCGTGAGGCCACTTGATCGTGTAAGTCCCGATCACTGACGGCCAGTAAACCGCGTCAAACCCCTGTTGCTCCCGCAACAACTGCGCCTGGGTGGCTTCATTCACGACCGTTGCCACGTCGTCCTTGACCCAGCGCATTGTATTTTTGCGGAACCACAAGATTTCAAGATTATTTTGCCCAGGGATGGCGTTTACTGGGATGATGGCCCCTTTGTTGGCTTCATCGAAACCATTTTTCAGCGGATCCACATATGCGTCGGAGTAATAACTCGTTCCTGACTGGATATACCCGGCAAGATAAGACTCCGTACTTGCGCCCCCATGCTCCAGCGATGGCGTCGGCACCCGACTCCCCACGACAACCGTCAGGTTCCCCGCCACCACGCGTGGGGCCTCCATTTTTTCCGGAAATGTAATGGTGCCAACCGCCTTACTGTTGGCGACCCCGGTTGACTGGAAATATTGGGATGTCAACTTGCCGTCTGCATCGGACACCCCGAACGAGGTGGTAATTCGGTTCTCCGGGTATTCATTCGCCTGAACATTGGCCTGCAACCACGACGCGACACGCTCAAAATAGACGTGATCCCCGGATGTAAACTGCAACAATGCCCGGTGAACCGGAAAATCATCCTTGAGATAGGTGAAATACTTATACTCCGGGGTCAGTTTCCCTCGTGGGAAACCTGAATCATCCTGATAGGCAATCGCCGGGGTGTTCCGGGTCGGCAACGCCACAGCAGTTGCCTTGGCATCCTCCTCATTCGACACCGCCGGACGCACGTAGTGGCTGTACTTCGCGGGATCACTCGGCCACTTCAAATCATACCGCACATATCGTTCCGGCCATTTTATCCCCTGCACCCCCTCTATCAACCACCACATGATCAGGTCACTTGTATTCATTGTTTCCCTAATGGCATAAAACGTAGGGCGCACGTCCAAGCCTCCAAAATAATGCTCCATCACGAACGATTTGCCCTCGGGCAGATTGGCCACCTGCGGGAAAAGATTCAGGTTGGTTCCCGCTGCATGCTTTGCCACCGGCTGCAGGATCGGAAAGGGATCGCCCAGTTCCACCAGTTCCAACTGAGATACGGGTTCCTTTACTACGTCCACCACTTCAAACCCCAGCGATTCAGGGATGTTCGTGCCAGGCATGATCTGGCCTAAGAACTCCACAAAAACCCGTCCCTCTTTATTCAACGCCTTTAGCGCCTTCTCCGTCTTGGAATACCACAGCGTCTGGGTTTGCACGGCCACTCCGCTTGAGGTTGACAGGCCGGAATTGCCAAGCCCCTCCTCTGCCAGCTTTTCAGCCTGATCGTTCGGAACGTTTTTCGGGAATGCATCATTGTAAACCACTTTCACCTTGCTAATACGGCTGTCGGGGATGGTCACAGAGACCCCAGGATATCTCGTCCCTGTCCAATAAATCCGCTTGACTGGTTTTGATGGGCTTCCGGAGATGATGACCCGGTGAACGGCGGCGGAGTAAAAGACAGCGTTTTCCTCCTGCCACATCTCGGTCACTTTGCTGCTGACTGTCTTGCTGTGCAGCTTGAGTGAGTTCGATATCGTCTCGGTCGCCCAGCCTGCGCCTGTCACGGTTGGGTTGTTGGCGGTGGCCACCGGCATTTTCTTCACCCATACGATGTCCGCCGGGCCGGGGCGCGTCGCATACACCTTTTCAGCGCTGGCGCTCCAGTAGAAGCGGCCATACTCAGCAGTAGTGGATAACTCCGCCTTGTAGGCGTTGTGCGGCTCGGCTTTCCAGTAGTCCAGCGGGGAGGCATTGGCAGCGAGATCGTTGCCATCTGCATCCTTGTTCGGGGGAGAGATGACCGAGCCAAACTGATACTGAAACACCCGACCATAATAGGCGATGCCAACTCGCGTATGCTGCAACCTATATGCGCCGTCCGCCTGCGGTTCACGCTTGCCCGCCACGGTACTAGCGTGAGTAGGGGAAGCAAAAAAGATCGCCGCTTTGAACTGGTTTCCGGTTGTGCCGACGGGTTGCACGATGCCGGCACCGGTCTGCATCTTGTTGAACTGGTTTTTCTCCTGGCGCAGCTCGGCGTACTCAGCCAAGGCGCTTTGGCCAAGCGCCAGCACAGTGACAATCAGGACGGTAAATCGTTTGCTGTTCATGGTCTTCAATGGTTCATCATGGCTTAGACACCTATGCGGTTCTCGGTTGTTCGGATTTCGACATTCCTTTTCCCGGTTCTTCGCCGTTCCCCTTGCGACTTTCTACTGGTATTCCGGGCCGCCCAGCTTGGCCACCAACTTCTCCAACTTGGCCAAGCGCTCCTTTAGCTCGTTGATCTCCGAGTCCTTCTCCGCGCGCAACTCTTTCACGGCCTCGATCAACACAGGGGCAAAACCGTCGTAATTGACCCCTAAATGGGATTGCCCTTGAGCGCCACCCCCCCCTTCCCCTTCCATCATGACATTCACCAAATCTGGAAAATGCTTTTCTACTTCTTGAGCTATGACACCAAGCTGTATCTCATTGCTTTTATTATATGTATATTTATATTTAACACCCCTAATTAATACTAACCTATCAAGAACATTGCCCAAACCCTCAATGTCCTTTTTCAATCTAATATCTGAGTTGGTCCACCATGTTCCACCCTCACTCAATGAAGCTGTGTAATGATCCTCCTGTTCATCGATGAAATAAATATGCCTATTAGCATGGAATCCGATCGCAATTCTTCCGGGGCCTGAAATCGTTCCAAGTTGATCGTCAATACTGCCCACATAAAGACTCATAGGCCAAGTAGAGTATCCCAAACTGTTTTGTTTCCCATAAACCCTCATTCCCCCACCACCATTTAAACCTGCATATACCGGTTCAGTGGAGTAATAATTTAAATGCAGACTTGACATGTTTCCTGAAGAATCTAGTCCTTCAATTATATTGTCGGACAAGCCATTTGATAGAGAACCAATCGCAACTCCCGGTCTTCCTGTGCCGCGAAAATAAGAGGCATTTGATGCATAAAAATGTGTTCCTTGTATTTCCTTATCCGTGACAATCATCTTGTTAAAATGAAACATTGGTCGATCAGTATCAAAATGATAGTAGCTTGTATTTTGAGCACCTAGCGATAAAGACCCGTTAGCATCTTTCAAATAAAGTGTTGTCCCACCGGTAGTATTGTTTACATGGAGCGGGTATTGCGGACTGTTGCCAGTTCCCAAGCCAAATCCTCCTTTTCCTAAAGCCGTAAAATTGCCATTCACGTTTCCGTTAGACCCAGCGAATGTCATTCTGTCGCTACCATTTGTGTCAACAATTTTTATCGCAGCTACCGCAACGTCTGCATTTGTCGCATTTGTCGCATTTACCGCATGGTCTGCATTTTTCGCTTTAAACGAGAAAGGCGAAGGCAGCATCCGCAACCGAGGTGACAATGCGGTGCCTTCCACGGCGATCTCGATGTAGCGCTCCGTCCCGTTAAACACGGTGGCCAAGGTCACGCGGTTGGCGCCCGCCGTAGTGTCCCACGTGCCCTCGCCGAGGATGACGCTGAAGTTGCCGGCGTTGACCGTGACGGTCTGGGTCTCGGCCCACTTCAGGTTGCCACTGGAGTCGGCGTCGAAGATGCTGAACTTGAGCGACCTGTTACCACTGATGGCGGCGCCATTGGAATCGACCAGGTAACTCTGGAAGGCCATACCGTCAAACGGCGTGGTCTGGGCCGAGGCGCCCACCGCCCACATGCAGATGGCAAGGATCCCTATGAACCTTGAGGCGGTGGACGTGAGCCGGTGCGTCTGGGCAGTCGGGATTCGCTGGCAGGTAGCTGCCACGTTCGATTTCATTTGGTTTGTCTTGATCATGTTGTTCATTGATTTGTTAAAAATTGGTTTATTGTAGGGTTTCACTTGGTTCGCAGAGTGGCAACGGGGGTGATGCGGCTGAATACCACGGTGCCTTTCATGCCGTACTGCCGGTTTTCGTGGCCGGTACCGGAGAGCTTAGCCTTGCCGCTGAGAGTGACGACCTCCTCATATTCGCCGCTGATTACGCTGCCGCCCCGGGCCAGACCGGCGAACCCAGCCTGGCTACCGTTGAGGCGCAGTGTGATCTCGCGCTTGATCTCGTACGACTCCTGCCCCTGCGCCAGTTTTTTCTCGAACCGCGCGTCGAGGTTGTCGTGGTCGGGGTGATAGGTGTGCAAGAATGGGTTGGAAGCGTGGTCGCCGTGCCCGACGGTGAGGGTGGCGGCCAGCGTGCCGCCCTTGGCGAATGCACCGGTGAACTCCCACGGCAGGTTGGTCTCGCTCCACGGCAGGTGCACGGCGCTGACACGTCGCACGTCCGGCGTGGCGTCCGGCAACAGGGCGGCCCCTGTGGCCAGCAGGAGGCTACCATTAGCGTCGTCGATGCCGATGTAAACCCGCTGTAGCAGGTTGGCGACCGGAGCGGCGGCGGCGTTGTTGTGGACGATCACGCGCAGTTTCATCGGCTTGGCCACCGCGCCCCAGCTTGTGTCGGTGTGGGCAACGACATACGAGCCGGTGCCGCCCTTGGCCAAGGTGCCCTCCCAATCGAAAGGCGGCCGCGCTGGTGCGCCGAAGATGACCCACTCGTCCGCCGCCATGTCGGCGGTGTAAATGTCGCTTAACGTGAGGCGTTGCCTCGGGAACACGGTCTTGGAGACGGTCTTGTACTCGTGCTGAAACAGGGTTGGCTGATCGTCCACGGCGATGGTCTCGTACACGGTGGTCTCGGCGGTGACCTTGCGCCACTTGAGCGTGATGTCCCCGGCGGCGGCAGCCTTGTAGCTGCCGTCATCCGCCTGCGCCCACGTGGGGGTGTCGTCGCCCTGCAAGGTGCCCGAGACGATGCTCCAGTAGGCCAAGGGGTCAGTCAGAGTGGCACCGGACTCGTCGTTGGCCGGGGGCGTGAGTGCACCATCCACGGCGGCGCCGGTGTAGGTCACATCCTGCTCGTAATGCCAGGCAGAAGTGGTGGCGTCCTGGGCCACGGTGAACCCGGCAGGGAACGTGGGCACGATTCTTCTGACGAATTTCATGTCGATGCTGGACTTGTCGCCGGTGGCCACTACGGAACCAGCGGAGTAGTACCATCCCTGCACAAATGCTTCGTGGTGCGGCCGTGCCTGCCAATACGTGGCCGGGTCGGTGAGCAGGCTGCCGTTCTCGTCCGCCGGCGGCAGCCAAAGAGCGTCGCCCTCGGTGACTTTCGAGTACGACTTGGTCTCGACGAGATGGTAGCCGGCGTCGGAGGTAACGTAGGTTTTGCCGGTTAGCTTGGTTTGGGTGGCCTGTTTCTTGAGCCACGAAACGGTGACCGGCGCGTCCGGTGTGCCGTTGGCTGCTGCCTTGACCTGCCCCTTCACGAAACTTTTCTGAAAGGTGTTCATTCCGTGGCGTACCTGGCTGATGTTGGCTTGGCCGACCCACAGGCCGCTGGTGTCGGGTTTGGTGACGGTGAGCGGCAAATCCGTCTGCAAATAACCAAGGCTGTCCGTAAAACGCACGATGCCACCAAACGTGTCACCCGCGCTGCCGGAGAGCTGCGCCCAGTGCACGCCCAAAGGAATCTCGACGGCGGAACCGGCTTCGCCGCTTGGCTTGAGCGTCCACGATTGGGTGTTGCCGTTGAGCGCGGAGTAGGCGTGGGTGAGGGTGGCCAACTGGTAGTCGCCGCGAACGATGATCGGCGGAGTCCCGGCCACGGCGGGTATGCCCTCCTGCACCGGGGCAGCCTCGGAATCAATCAACTGCATCGACACGGTGAGATCACTCTTGGTGGTGTTCTTGAGCACGACCTTGTACGACGAAAGGCTGTCACCAAAATGCACGCCGCTCCAGTCCTGCAAGCCCAGCTCGAACGGGCCATAGTAGCGATTGTAGCCAGTGGCGCGAATCCAGTAGGCCTGGCCGCGATTGACCGTGCTGGTGTTGAGTGTGAACAACTGGGCCGGATTGGTCGTGCCTAGATCGCCGCCGTTGTAGGAGAAAATCTGCGCTCCCGCGCCGAAGCCATTGACCGGGTTCAGGAAATTGGAGAACACAGGCGGTGAAGCCGACTTGGTTGAGAACCCAATCAAGTTCAACCCGGTGCTGGTCCACTGGTAACGCGGAGGCACCGGTTTGCCCTTGATTCCCCAATTAACAGCCTGGCCGGCTTTGACAAGATACGCCGCATTGCCAATTAAACGTTGCAATGAGGAACCATCGGCGTTGGAACTTATCCAACTCGTCCAGCGTGATACGGTATCCAGCGGCTGATCGGGCGACTGGATATACTGCATAGTCGAGAGTTTGGGTCTCCACATCCATACCTCCTCGATCCCGTCACCCTGTACAAGCTGTTCAATCGTTGTGTGCTTGGCGTCCACATGGGTGTAAATGGCATTCCAACCCTGTTTCAGAGCGAAGGTCTGCGTCTGCCACTGGCCAAGGCACCACGGAGACCCAACCGTCAACAAACCCATAAGACAACCCAACCTAAATGACGTTTTCATCCTGATCTTAAAACTGACTCCTTTTCCAATGTTTGTGATCTCTGTCTTGTTCTGTTTGGTTTTCATGATGTCAGTTCATTCAGTGCAAAGCGGCTCGCAATTCGAGCCCGTCGACAATCCGCCCCTCGTCCTCATTCAATTCCGTGAGCCGCGAGTAAACCCGATCCTTCTCAAAATACTCCAAGGCCATCCCGACGAAAATATGCCCGTGCCGCGCCTCGGACACCCAAAGGTCGTGGTAGAACTCCTTCAGCCCTTTATCGTCGTCCAGCGCCTCCGAGACAAGCCGAAAACGCTCCGCGCCCCGGCACTCGATGATCGACGCCAACAGCAACCGGTCGAGAAACCGCCGA
>Ga0233433_10002629_pt1 | contig 15470 bp, 11 predicted proteins | sample SI_122_August201_5_FD_179868 | JGI IMG/M metagenome (GOLD analysis project Ga0233433, IMG submission 179868) | Seawater microbial communities from Saanich Inlet, British Columbia, Canada - SI_122_August2016_100_MG | ecosystem: Environmental > Aquatic > Marine > Inlet | place: Canada: British...
ACCGGCAATCATTACAATTTTTTTGGGTTTGGCCATCACGCCAATCGATAGCCCAAGGATTAAGCCGAGTGTCAGAATCTTTTTCATCGTGTTGTCTTTTTGAATTATTTTTTTTGTCGCCCTTACAAAATTATTTAAGGTTCTTTACGCGGATATTGCGAAACTGCACGGTCATCGGTGGGCCTTGGTGCAACTGCAGTGCTAAAAGACCTTCGGCACGGCGGACTTTCTCGTCGTTGTCGATGAGCACAGTCATTTTCTCGCCATTAATGTAATGGGTGAGGTGGAAATCCTTGGCCTCGATGCGGAAAGTGTTCCAGTCCTCCTTCTTCACCATCTTGCCGAGTGCGGCAGCATCTCCGATTTTCTTGATCGTCTTCTTAAGCTTGCCTCCCTCTTTAGTGAGAGTCGTTTGGTCACCTCTAAGGGACAAGATACCGCGGAACCCTTCGCCGTAACAGATGCCTGAGTAGCGGTCGCCACCGGCTCCAGCAGCAAAGTCAGCCTGATAACCTCCGATGCGCCAGCCGTCATTGTTGCCGGGCTTCTTGAAACTGCGGTACTGGATTCCACTATTGCCGGCTATGATCTTGAAATCCAACTCGAGCACAAAATTCTTTAGTTTGCCCGTTTCCCAAATAATAAAGGTATTGCCCTTGGTGGGATTTTCCTTGGTGGTCTGGCCGGTAATGGCACCATCCTTCACGCTCCAGAATTTTGGATCTCCGTTCCAGCCCTTGAGGGTTTTTCCGTCAAAGATAGATTTAAGGCCCTTCTCGTCCGCTAAGGTTGTTAGCGCAAGGGTCGCGGTCAAAAAGGTAATGATGATTTTTTTCATAGTTATTTAATTGGATGGTTTACTTGAACGCTTTCTTCAAAAACTTCAGGCCCTTCACGGCGATTTCCTCACGAGTAGGCTCCATGCGCCGCCAGATGGCTGCCGCACGGGCGATGACCTTCACATCAGTGGTGAAACTCTCGATCACCACATCGCCCTTGTAGCGGATCCCTTTGAGTGCCTTGACGATGGGTGCCCAGTCGATGTGATCGTTACCCGGCGTGCCGCGGTCACTGCCGCAGGCGTGAAAATGGCCGAGCAATTTGCCGGCCTTGCGAATGGCGGCGGCTTGATTTTTTTCCTCGATGTTCATGTGAAAGGTATCGAGGTGCAGCTTGAGCACAGGGCTGTTGACCGCCTTGATGAGACGCAGTCCTTTTTCGCAGGTGTTGAGAAAGTCAGTCTCAAACCGGTTGAGCGGCTCCACACAAATCTGCACGCCCTTTTTCTCAGCATACGCGCAAAGCACTTTAAGGTTTTTCACCACCAACGCAAACTCGCGTTTCTGCTCCTTCGGATCCACGGCATCGGCCTTGCCCACCACGCTGTACACAGGGCCAATGAGCGACGGGCAGCCTAGATTTACCATATGATCTATGAGCGCCTTGCAATATTTCATCGCCTCGCGCTGATCCTTGGCGCTGCCACGAAAGTCGCGCCCGGGGCCCATGCACGCGCACACGGAGCCGCACGCGAGTCCATGTTTGTCGAGGGCTTTGCGAACCTTCACCGAGTCGATGTGCTCAGGTGCTTCGATGGGGATTTCGATGGTGTCGAAGCCCCATTTCACAAACTTAGGAAATAGGCTGGTGGATTTCGTCGTAAACGGCGAAGTGAATAAAAAGGAGTTAATGCCAAATCTCATAACGTGGAGCGGCGATGCTAGGCAAAGGAGCAAGGGGGGTCAATGCCAATGCACGATCGAATACTGCCCCAATCCCATTCGCTTTTCCTTGTCAGCCAGAAACGTTCGAGTACAATGACTGGAGCATGAAACACCCCTTACAATTGATTGGACCCGTGTGCCTTTGCGCTGCACTTTTGACTGGGTGCGGTGGCGACAGCTCGGATGCCGAACCAAGCGCAGCCGAAAACCAGCAGTTCACCGAGCAACTCGCCCGCAAGGGTGACCACGTTCAAATGTTGAGCTTGGGTATGACATATTATGATGGTGGCGAGGATGTGAAGAAGGACGACCTGTTGGCCTTGATTTGGCTGACGCTGGCAGCAGAGGATGAGAACTTGAAAACTGACCCGGGTCTTATGGCGGCGCTGACCGAGTTGAACCGATCCGTGGCAGATGCCGACAAAGCCAATGCCGAAACCCAAATCAAAAGGATCAAAGACGGATTTCCTAAAAAATAGTCAGCCGTTGGCTGGGAAGCCCATAAAACGCCCGCACCGCGGGCGTTTTTTTGTGGTCATATAAAAAAGGCGGCCCCGCAAAAGCGAGGCCGCCATGGACAGGATGCTAAAATTATCGGCTCTTTTCGTAGCCGATGTTGGGCAGATCAGCCGTGTTGAGATCAGGCTCCATATAACCTGGGTTTTTAGCCTCGGTGCGGGAGGCACGGCCGACATGGTAATCAGCAAAGACCACATGCGCACTCGGCGTATTGCACACTTCGAGAAGGCGAGCCTTAGTCAGTTTGTTCGCCTTCTGCTCATCCAGTAACTCTTGGAAATCATCCATGTGGCGAAAGGTCACCACATCGGGATCGCACAGCTTGAGTCTATTATTCCATGTGGCGAGCATGTAGGGATCGTTGATTGGCACCTCTGAGCACTTCTTGCTGCCGTTGTATTGACCTGTCTTGGCGACGATAGCACTGGCGGTCCAACGGCCGCAGTTGCCGCCGCGTTTATCCCAGCCATCGGTAGCATTCACGCGATCTTTTTGATCTCGCGGGCAAGCTTCCTCTAACAGGATAGCCATGTTTTGAGCACTATTGAACACTGCCGGCCGATCGCTCATGCGCGCATTCATCGAATAGCTATATTTATACGAGCGCTTCTTGAAGTTTCGATCCTTGGCATGCACAAACAATTTCTCCAGCTCCCCGACGTCCTGACTGCCAAGGTATTTGAGGATTTGGCTGTCCTTGGGGTGTTTGTAGTTCAACCACATCGGCTGGTTGGCATTGCCCCTGCCACCATATACCCGGGGATAGGTCTCGTCGTTATCTCCTATGTACATTTGCATGGCGAGAGCCACCTGTTTCAGATTGGACATTGATTTCACGTCATTCGCCTTACCCTTAGCCTTGGCTAAAACCGGCAATAACATACTGGCAAGAATACCAATGATGGCGATCACGACCAAGAGCTCGATGAGTGTGAATCCGTTCTTTTGTGTGAATATCTTCATTTTATTGATCCTTAGATGACAATGTTTAAGTTGGGGGCGACCGACGTTGCGTGAAATTCACTCAAATTGTGTGAGATTACACTCATCGTCATCGTTTTACTTGAGAAAACCAGCCGCTTTAGTGCCAGACTTCCTAAGAATGAATTAAAGCAATTTGCATGCCAAAATAGGTATGTTTAAATACCTAAGTATGCCGCAGAGCCTCGATGGGATCGAGGTTGGCGGCGCGGCGGGCAGGGTACACGCCGAACACCACGCCGACCACGGCGGAGATGCCGAAGGCAAGCAGCACGGCGGGGAGGGTGACGATGGTTTTCATTTCGGCAAAATGTTCCACTGCTATAGGCAACGCAACGCCAAGCACTACGCCCACCAAACCGCCGGCGATTGAAAGCACGACGGTCTCCACCAAGAACTGCGTGATGATCTGGCTCCTTTGTGCGCCGAGCGCGCGACGAATGCCGATCTCGCGCGTGCGCTCGGTGACGGTGGCGAGCATGATGTTCATAATGCCAATGCCGCCGACGATGAGGCTGATGCCGGCAATGGAGCCAAGGACGATGTTGAAAATGCGTTTGGTTTCTTCCGCTTGTCGCAGCAACTCTAAAGGGACGATGATTTCATAATCAACTTTTTTATGCGCTGTTTTTAATGCGGCGCGAATGGCGGGCACGGTGGCCTCCACTTGATCCACATCGACCAATTCAACGACCAATTCATGCAGTTCCACTCGTTCGCGCATGGAGCTGCCGGCGGTACGTTCGGTAAACAACACTCCCAAACGTGAATGCGCTGCGGCGAGCGGAATGTACACGTTGGCATCGAGTGCGCGGCCAATGTTGTCCTGTCCCGGATCACGCGCACTGGCGGCGGCAGTTTCGCGCACCACGCCAACCACACGAAAAATCTGCCGATTGTTCAGCGTCACTTCGCCTTGGAGTGAGTCGGAAATGGGAAAGAGCCTTTCCGCCATCGTATCAGTGATCACACACACATTCGCATTCGCATCGCTATCGTGCAAAAAGCGGCCATACATTAACTCCATTTGGCTCATGCGCAAATGATTGGGTTGCGTGCCCCAAACGGTGCCGGACATTTCCACGCGTCCAACACGCACGTTCATACGATAGCGGCGCTTTGCCAATGTATCGGTGATGCGCGGGTGGAGGGTTTCCTTGAGCAACTGGATGTCGGAAAGCTTTAATCCGTAATTTGCAGTGTAGGCTCGGACCGTGTCGGCGGCGGACTGCCCCTTAGGCGGAGGCACGCTGCGGATGATGATGTTTCTGCTGCCGAGCGCGCGGATGGCTTCCTGCGCTTCATAACTGGCGCCTTCGCCGATGGCGAGCATGGCGATCACCGAACACACGCCAAAGATGATGCCCAACATCGTGAGCAAAGAACGCATTTTGTGCAGCATCAGGCTTTTGATGCCGAGGTGAATGACGCGGAGGAGATTCATGCGCGGCGGGCTTAGCGCGCTTGCGTTTTGCTTTTGTCGGACTTGGAAGATCTAACGATTTGGGGTGACAGCGAAACTTGATCGCCAGCGGCCAGGCCCTCGCGGATTTCGATGAAGCGGGCGTTGAATTGACCCGTTTCAACGGGCACGATTTCCACTGCCTCGCCGCGCTTCACCTGCACCACCTTTTGGCCGCGCAGGGTGGTGACGCATTGCACGGGAATCTTGAGTACATTTTCCAGCTCGGCGATCACGATCTCGGCGCGCGCGGAGACACCCGGTTTGAGATCCTTGGGCAATTGATTTTGCTCATCCTCAATCCACACGTGCGTGTCGTAAACGGAAATGTTTTCATAGTACCGGCGCCGCTGATCCGGCGTGGGGGCGACCAACCGAACGACGCCTTCGAATTCTTGTTCCGGCAATGAATCAATCTTCACAATCGCCTTGAGGTCATTGCGCAAGTGACGCACGTACGATTCATGCACCTGGACCACTGCCATCAGCTCGCTAACGTCCGGCAAATCGATAACATTGTAGCCCTTGCGAATATCCGCACCAAGCTTGATATAGGATTCGCTGTAGCGCGAGGAACTACGGGCGAAAATCACGAGGCCATCCTGCGGAGCGCGCATTTCAGTCTTAATGAGTTGAACCTGATACAATTCCAGCTTGTCACGCTGGGCCTGAAGCCCGGCTTTGCGCCGGGCGACCGTCTCGATTTGATTTTCGACGATGGTCCGAGACTTCTCAATCATGCGCTTCTCACTCACGCGCACTTGGGCTAGCTTGGACTGATATCGCTTAGTCATTTGCGGAATGTCAAACCGCTCTAGCAATTCCATTTGTTTACGATATTTGGTGATGAGGTTGTTCTGTTTTTGAATGGTCAGCTCATCAGCCTGCACCTCAAGGTCGGTGGCGTAGCCTTTGGTGCGGAGTTTTTTCGTGCTCACCAGCCGGTCTTCAGCGCGCTTGATTTCCTCCTCCGCAATATCAATATCGCCCTTTAACGCCAACTTGGCCAGCGGCGCGGTGCCTTCAATGTATTTTGCTAAATCCTGTTCGGCGAATTCCACATCAAGCTCTGCCTGCCGATCCGCCTCGGCGGTTTCAATCTTGCGCAGCGCCAAATCTTTTTCGGCGTTTCCCAAGTCCCGCTCGGCGTCCTCCACGGATTTGGTTTGGCCAAAGATTCGCTCACGCAATAAGCCGTCCTCAAACTTCACCAATAAATCGCCCGGCAAAAAAATTGTTTGGCCGAGGCTCAAGTTATCCCAATCCACTTCGGGGTTGATCCGTCGAATGGATTCCTCCAGTGCCTTTATTTGGATCGGAGTGGGTGGTTCCTTTCCGCTTGGAGGCTGAGCAAGGGACCCATAAGTTTCGGTGAGAGTTTGCAATGTGTCGCTTACCTCAGCCTGATGTTCGCGCGGACCTTTCGCATAGGTTCCCTCATTCACCAACTCCACGATGGTCCCGCCACCATCAAGTTCACAGCGTAGGCTGACCTTGCGTGTGGAATCGAGTGACCCCCCTTCGGTTACCGTAACGCGCAAAGCCCCCCGTTGGGCAGTAGCGAACTGCATGACGACTGCGGATTCGCTTGTGGGTTCCAGCCATTTAGCGCCCATGAACACGCTGGCGAGCATCACGGTGATCACCGTGGTCCACGCCGGATGCTTCTGAATGAATGCCTTGGCTTTGGCCATTTTTCTATTTCTGTTCTCCAAACACCTGCCCAGGCGTAACTACGTTAGGCAACTGCCCCGCGGCACTTGGAATAACCGGTGCGGCTACTCCAAGTAAAGGCTGATTTCCCAGCCAAAACTGGCCAGTTTCGACGCGCATAACGCCCAGGTCCTTCAATAAATTCCAACGTGCCACATGGTAGTTAACCATTGCTCCAGTCACAGCATTCTGTGCACTTACAAGATCGGCTTGAGCTTCGAGTTGGTCGCGGATGTCTGCCTGATTCGCATCAAGCAACAGCGGCATAACGTTTACCCGCTGTTGAGCAAGGGCGAGGGCGTTTTGTTGGATAAAATAGTTTTCATGTTCTTGAGCAAGTTGCCGGATGCCTTGGCGTATGTCTTCCCGTAATTCGTCAAGTTCCGAGGCGAGGGCGCGGAGTTGCTTTTCAAAGCTGATGAGGCTAGTGCGATAGGCATTACGTTCCGTCAATTTATCCAGCGGCAAGCCCAGTTGCAGGCCCGCGTTCGCGGAAAAATTTTCCGGCGAAAAGGAGCTGTAGAACTGTTCTGTCAGCGAAGCATCTACCACTAGGTTGAGGCTTGGTTGCAGATTATCCGCCGCCACGCGCACTTTGCGTTGGGAGTCCTCGTACTTGTCGATTTGGTTGAGCATATCCAGCCGATTGGTGACGGCGATGAGATAGCCATTGCGCGCGTTGAGGCCCAGCGGTGTGAGACCTCGCTGCACCAACGCGCGCAGGGCGGTGTCGTCGAGTGTGAGGTCCTCGCCTAACGGCAGCCCGAGCCATTGCTTGAAGTCATCCAGCGCAGCACGATAACTCTCCACGGCCGTAAGATATATCACGCGCGAAGAAAGTTCTTTTTGACGCGCCTGATCCACTTGGTACTTCGGCAACCGCTGCGCGTCCACCATCGCCTCGGCGCGAGCACGCGCGCTCTGCAAATTTTGGTAATTGCTGTAGCTATTGCGAACCGAATCCTTTTTTTGGAGAATGCGAAAATATTCGGACACCGTTTCGATAGCGAAAGTTTTCTGGTAATGACTGAAATCTCGAACCGCATAAACCACATCGCGCTCGGCTTGCGTTAGCACCTCCTCAGCAATGGCGCGGCCCGCGCCGCGCAGCAACGGTTGAGTGAGTTTGAGGGTGATGTCCGGCACCTTCGGTTTGCCGTTGAAATACAGCACCAAATCGTTCGCCAAAGTAGCAGTGAGCGTGCCACCGGTTTTGAAAAGTTTGCTGAAGGTCAGATCGAGATCGGAATCGCCTTTAAGGCCCTTGCTTGAGTCACGGCCAAGACCGAGGTCTGCCGTACTCTTTGTGGGCTGCCACACAAATTTATGCCGCGTTCCGGTGAGCGATAACGCGGAAAGATAAAGGGTCTCTTTTTGCAACTGATACGCTCGATTGTTAGTGATGGCCATACCTAGCGCGGCCTCAAGGGTGAGCACACTAGCTCGATCGCGGAAGCGTTCGTTGATGATATCCACCGGCGGAATAGCATCCGGGGCGAGACCGCTCCACACGGTACGGATATCGTAATCCTGCTCCGCACCCAATACGTCGCTACCTCGTTGTTTCAAAATGCCATACACTTCGTCATCAGCAGCGTCACGGAACTTGGCCGCTTCGCAGCCGGCTAGCAACACCGCGACCAACGACAGAATGCTAAAAATTTTAAAGGAATAATTCATCATCATATTTAGGAGCAAGTTGGACGTGCGAGCGGCGGTTTTAATCGAAATTTTATGCATCAAGGCGGATCTACGTGTGCCGCAGGGCCTCAATGGGATCGAGTGAGGCCGCCTTGATTGCTGGCCACAGGCCGAAGGTCAGCCCCACCGCCACCGACAATCCAAAAGCGATAAGTACCGACCATTCAGTAATGATGGTCGTTGTGTGTAGAATGTTGTGCCGGAATGCGGCAAAAGCTAAACCACCTAAAACACCAATGGAACCACCAATCAGACAGAGTATCAGGGCTTCCACCAAAAACTGTACGGTTATGTCCGTCTGCTTGGCTCCCAGTGCCCGACGGATACCAATCTCCTGTGTGCGTTCGGTGACGGTGGCCAGCATGATGTTCATTATACCTATACCGCCCACCAACAGCGAGATGCAGGCGATATAAAGAAGCATGCGGGTGTCACGCGCCTTTTGCGCCTTGAGGGTGTTGAGCTCTTTAATAGGAACCACAATCTCAAAATCCCTCTCAGCACGACCAGTCTGCAAAGCTTCAATGAGCATCGGCAATGACGGAATCACCTGCTCGACAGAGTCGAACTCCACGCGAATCTCCGACAGTTCCACACTCTCCAATTTAAGTCTGCCCACACTGCGATCAACATTCCTAACGCCGTACAATGACTTAAAAGTAGACAAAGGAATATACACGTTGGCGGCAATTGTGTGGCCCATAGCGTCGGGCAGTTGCGGCAATTTCTCAGCATCAGCGCGCTCCTTCAAAATGCCCTTGACCTGAAAAACCTGCGAAGATTCATAGCCTCGCACGATCACCTTTTCCATGAGTGGATTGTGTCCGGAGAATAGTCTCTGCGCCAGTTCCAGAGAAATCACACAGGAGGAAGCCTTGCTGTTTTCCTCGGCCTCGTTCAAGAATTGCCCGGCGATAATTTTGGATTGCGTGAACTCCGGATAATAGGGATAGGTGCCGATGAGTTGACAATCCACTTCACGGCTTCCGTGCACGACATTCAGTCGCTTATTTAAAATGGGCAACACGCGTTTCACCCCCGGCACGGTTTTTTTTATGCGAGTTGCGTCCGTATTTTTGAGTCCATAGATCGCCATCCACCGACGGAAGAAACTTTCCCAATCCCCCTGCATTTGGGCATTCATCGAAGGGGGCCTGATGCTTCGAATGATGACATTTTGCGCCCCCAGTGCCCTGATCGCCTCCTGCGCATCGTGGCTGGCCCCTTCCCCTATGGCGACCAGAGTGATAACCGCCCACACACCAATGATCATTCCAAGCATCGTCAGACCGCTGCGCAGTTTGTGCAGCCGAAGCCCTTTGAAGCCAACCTGAATGATGCGGAGAATGGATAAGCCAAGCATAACTAAAAACTGTAAATTCGCTCCCATTCTTACAGCATAAGGAGCTTTAAAGTTACATTTTACGATTCTTTGGGGGGCAATCTTTTCACCTCTGTTACCATAATAGACTAATTATGCCGCAGGGCTTCTATGGGATCCAATGCAGCAGCCTTGATGGCCGGCCAAATGCCGAAAAATAACCCGACTACAACGGACAAACCAAAAGCGATGACTACCGACCATTCAGTAACTATGGTCGTTATATGTAGAATGTTGTGCCGGAACGCGGCAAACGTCCAACCGCCCACCACCCCAATAGTGCCCCCAATCAGGCAGAGCATCAGCGCCTCAACCATGAACTGTACGGTGATGTCCGTCTGGGTCGCCCCCAGTGCCCGACGGATACCAATCTCCTGAGTGCGCTCGGTGACGGTGGCCAGCATGATATTCATAATGCCAATTCCACCGACCAACAGTGAGATACAGGCGATGTATAGAAGCATACGGGTATCACGCGCTTTTTGCGCCTTGAGGGTGTTGAGCTCTTTAATGGGAACCACAATCTCGTAATCCACCTCGCCTTTGCGTGATTTATCAAGGCAATCCCTGAGAAGCGGCAACGCAGGGATCACCTCTTCAACCGATCCGAATTCAACCCGAATCTCGGTAAGCTCCACGCGCTCCACAGAAACGCTGCCAACGCTAAGATCAATATTCTTGATTCCGTAAAGGGCTTTAAAGGTAGACAAAGGGATGTACACATTGGCAGAAATCGTCCGCCCCATGGCGTCTGCCATCTGCGGCAGTTTCTCGGTATCCACGCGCTCTTGTAAAATACCCTTTACCCTGAAGACCTGCGCAGATTCAACACCGCGAACAATCACATTTTCCAGGAGTGGATTTTGGCCCGCGAACAGTTTCTCAGCCAACTCTAGTGTGAGGACGCAGGAGTTTTCTTTTCGAGCCTCCTCCATCTCATTTAGAAATTGACCAGCAACGATACGGGACTGGGTGAACCCAGGATAGTGAGGGTAGGTGCCGATAAGCTGGCAATCCACATTTCGTTTGCCGTGAACCACATTCTTGCGCTGGCTCAGAATAGGCAGCACACGCTTTACTCCCGGCACCGTTTTCAGAATCCGCCCGGCGTCTGAATTTTTCAGGCCGTAGATCGTCTCCCACTGCATTCTCCCCTGCAGTTGGAGTTTGTCTGACAAAGGCTTTACGCTACGGATAATGACGTTATTGGCCCCTAGTGCCTTGATCGCTTCCTGCGCATCATGGCTGGCTCCTTCCCCAATGGCCACCAGCGTAATAACAGCCCAAACACCAATGACAATACCCAGCATAGTGAGACCACTACGCAACTTGTGAAGCCTTAAGCTTTTGAAGCCCACCTGAACGATTCGAAAGATGTAAAACCCAAACACGGCTATTTACGATTACGCCGCTGCTTGCCGCTAACCGATTTCCCCGATGAAGGTTTTGTTGCAAGAAAACGTTTTACCCTCTCGCCAGCAGCCTGTTTGGCAGGAATAATCCATATGTCATACTTCTCCAACTGATCTTCAATGAGGAACTTTTCAACCTTTGAACGGGAGCTTTCAAAAACTTTACTCAATACTGAAACGGCATTCTCTTGAGGTATCTCTCTTGATTGAATCTTCTTGATTACCTCCGTAATTTCGATTGTAGCCTCGGCTTGTGCCGCGTTCCACTTTTTCCTTTGCTCATCACTCAATCCAAAGTTCACGGGTTCGTTATTTCCCCCTTTTGCATTCAAGGTTTCCACGCTGTCTGGATCCCCCAACTCGACTATCCCTTTGTCCATGACAGCATCCTCCAAGTTTAAGTTCTCGGCTTCAGTCAACGGTGATAAGTGGATCAATTCACCTACTCGAAGGCCAAATCCCGGCTCAGTTTCTTCCTTGATCGCGATAAAGTTTTCATCGCTGTATTCAATGGTTACAGGTCGCCATTTGTGTTTCTTGGTAGTGGGATCCAACACATAGCAACCAGTCTGCGCGGTATCTTCACTGATCATACGAGTGGTCACGCATTGGTTGGGAACCTTGATCCGCTGATTTTCGCCCTCAAGGTTGATAACCTTGATCTCCACGGTAACAGTCATGCCTTCAGAAACTGCATCGGGAAAATCATTGTTATCGATATACACTTCACCCTTGAAATATGACTTTTCGGTGTGACCACGACGATTGGTATCCACCGTGCTCCCGAGTACCGAGAGGGTTCCCGGCAGAGTCACATCCTCCACCTGCACCCAAGCTTTCATACCGCGCCTGAGAAGCCCTCGTTTGGCTTGTGGAACATTGAGTTCTACTTTCAGAGACTTGGTCTTGGGAAGTTTGATGAGGTTGCGACCCCGGTGCACCCGGGCTCCATCCATGATGGGTCCGTATTCCTTATAGCTTTCCGAAAAATAGACAACCGTGCCATCCGAAGGCGCATAAATCCTTGTGGCCGCCATTTGCTCCTTAAGATCTTCAAGCCTTTCCTTTTCCAGATCAAATGTCTTCTTCTGGGTGGCAATGGTTGAATTGGCATCCCTCAAGTCAGCAACATTCCTCACCTTTACCTTCTCAATGGAGACCAAGGTCTCATCAACAGCCAATTCGCTTTGATTCAGAATAGATACACTATCGTACTTCTGGTAAGCATTCAGCCGCTCCTGAGCCATCGCGATTTGATGGCGAAGATTCTGGGCATTATTCCGCTCCCTAGTCAGTTTCAGTTCCTCCTCACGCAGAGACATCTTGGAAAGGAATTTTTTCTCCTCCAACTCCTTGAGCCACTTAAGTTTGGCTTCAGAGATTGCCATCTGTTCCTTGGATTCCTCCACTTGGTTGGCAAGATTGGTGATACTACCCATGTCAGTCTTGATCTTGTTCTTGATGGTACTGTTTATCGCCTTGTCCTGCTCCATGACGGCCAACTTGTGATTGTTTTCCGCGACTTTTAAGGAGAAGGACGCCGCGAGCTCAGTGTTTTTCAGGTTTCCAGTCATTCGTAAGAGCGCATTCTCGGACTTTTCCACCACGATCTCCATCTGGTTAATCCTCTCCTTGAGATTGAGCGGATCCAGTTCCACCAGTAGATCACCGGGAATCATGATTGACTGGCCTTCAGACAAATCATCCCAATCAATATCTTCTACTGAATTAAGCAGGCGGATAGAAAGCTCATCTCTAGCCATGTATCCGGCAATTGACGTAAGTGTATCACCTGCCTGGATAGTGTACCGGAATGGACCTTTGACCTCGGTCCCTTCGTCCACAATCGACTCGATCGTTGTGCTCCCTTCCAATTGGCACTTAAGTTCCACTACATCCGTGGAAGCCAGTCTGCCCGTGAGTTTCACTGTCACCAAAAAATCGGCCTTCTCAGCAGTCCAGTACTTTTCCTGGCGAACCTTCTCTTCTTCCTTGGAAAGCAAATGCTTAACACCCCAGACGCCTCCGCCCACCAAGCCAATCAACGCTAACAAGCCTAGTAGCTTTCCCAAGGTAAACCCCTTCTGGGCGGCAGTCGTTTGATTTTGTTTTTTCATGGTCATTGCCTCAACTGGCAACTTGGACGTATATCCCGATGCCCTGTCTTCATCCCAACGGAAACTGATTATATTCTATAAAGGTTCCCTGTTCTTTTCAATATAATTTGCACACAACGCTTCACTTTAACTTACACAGCAGGAATGTCATCCGCGTTACAAATCAATGATACCCCGAAGCACGGCGGGAAACGGACATTAAGAATGCCGCAACGCCTCGATGGGATCAAGGTTGGCAGCGCGAAAGGCAGGGTAAATGCCAAAGATGATACCGATGCAAACCGAGATACCGAATGCGAGTGCTACCGACCAGTTGGTAAAAAGGATGGCCAGCTCATACTGATAATATTCCGCTAGAATCCACTGCGCCAACAATGGCACAGACAAGCCAACCAAAATGCCCAACACCCCGCCAGCCACGGAAAGTACGCTGGTTTCAACAAGAAATTGGCGGATGATGTGCAGCTTTTTGGCACCCAACGCGCGGCGCACGCCGATCTCGCTGGTACGCTCGGTAACGGTCGCGAGCATGATGTTCATAATGCCAATGCCGCCGACCAAGAGCGAGATGGATGCGATGGTGGCGAGCACGACAGTGAAGATGAGGTTGATCTTGCGCGCGGTGGCTAGCTCATCGAGCGGCACGCGGATGACGAAATCTTCAACGTTCTGGTGCCCGTAACGCATTGTACGTTCAAGCATTTTGGCACCGGGGATCACATGATTCATTTCATCGAACTGCACGCGTAGCCGATCGATCTGCACTTCCTTGGCCGAGATCCCGCCGGATTGCCGCTTGAATTCACGGTCGCCATAATCCTGCCTCAACGTGTGGAAGGGCACGTACACGTCGCCATAAAATTCGTTGGCCTTACCGAGATTACTTTCCTGATTGCCCGTATCCGCCTCCATCGCCATCCGCATCACGCGCCCGTGGCCGAGATGACCGGCCAGCTCGGCTTTGTTGCCTTCGTAGGCGTACACCCAGTTTTCGGGCGTCACGAAAAATTCCTTACCGGATTGATCGGAAAACCATTTGGACTCCGGCGTATCCTGACTTTCCAATCGTTCCTGAAAAACGATCGGGGGCAATTTGTTGAGCTTCAAAATATCCGAGTTTTCGATGAGGTGCTCGCGCTCAATCACCTCGCCCACCATGCGTTCCTTGGAGGTTCCGGTCTTCAACTTTTCCCGGCGCTGATCGATTATTTTTTTCTGCTCCGCCAAACCCTCCTCCAACCGCACCGCGGCCTCACGCAATACGGCTTCATCAAGCACACGTTTCTCTTGCTCCTTGAAATCACGCAATAAATCCGCCGGCGTGCGCACAAGGCCCACCACGCGGTAATAATATTTCCCGACTTTAATTTCATTGGTGAGCGGATTTTGGTACGCAAACAATTCCGAGGCCAACGTGGTGGAGATGACACACACATTGTTCTTGGTCATCTCGTCCTCCTCGCTGAGGAAGCGCCCCATCACCACTTCGGCTTGGCTGAATTCTAAAAAGTATGGAGTCGTGCCGTAAATGGCGCGGTCCTTTTTCACAAACTGATCGAAGGCCACGTCCTCACGCCGAATTTTCTCGGGCAACACGCGGATCACGCCGGCATCGCGTAGGTCGGCAATGCGCGCGGCATCATCATATTTCACGCCGTACTTGGCCACAAACCCCGTGCGCTGGCCCTGCACTTCCTGCGCGATGGGTTTTTGACTGGTGATGATGATGTTGATGGCGCCGAGTTTTTTGATTTCCTCCTCGGCCTTTTGTTTTTGGCCCTCCCCAATGGCCAGCATCGCGATTACTGAACACACGCCAAAGATGATGCCCAGCATGGTGAGCATCGAGCGAAGCGGATAGAGCATGAGGCTCTTGATTCCTTGAATGATGGCGCGGAAGAAGCCCATGTTATTTGCGTGGATTGGGTTCGTCGCGATCCACTAGGCCGTCCTTGAGCCGAATTACCCGATCCGCGCGTTCCGCCACTTCCTCATCGTGCGTCACCACAACGATGGTCTTGCCATCGGCATGCAGCTTGTCGAGCAGCGCGAGGATTTCCAGGCCGGTTTTGGAATCGAGATTGCCAGTGGGTTCATCGGCGAGGATCATTAATGGATCATTCACCAACGACCGTGCCACGGCCACGCGCTGCTGTTGACCGCCGGAAAGTTGCAGCGGGCGGTGATCGAGCCGGTCAGCTAAACCCACCAGCCGCGCCAGATCCTCGCAATGCTCACGATGGGCGGAGAGTTGTTTCCCCTGATAAAAAAGTGGCACATGAATATTCTCCACCACATCCAGCTGCGGAATGAGGTTATATGACTGGAAGATAAATCCGATGCGTTGACCGCGCACTTCGGACAGAGAGCTGTCGCTCATGAGGGACACATCCTGTTCGCCTAGGAAATACCGGCCGGAGGTGGGCCGATCGAGGCAGCCGAGCAGATTAAGCAGCGTGG
>Ga0233433_10002630_pt1 | contig 15469 bp, 11 predicted proteins | sample SI_122_August201_5_FD_179868 | JGI IMG/M metagenome (GOLD analysis project Ga0233433, IMG submission 179868) | Seawater microbial communities from Saanich Inlet, British Columbia, Canada - SI_122_August2016_100_MG | ecosystem: Environmental > Aquatic > Marine > Inlet | place: Canada: British...
ATCGCGCTCAGTTGCCAAGAAAAACTCGGAATGTGTTGTCGCAGATATGAAATTGGCTGACTTTGGCCGAAAAGAAATTGAGCTGGCTGAGCAAGAAATGCCGGGACTCATGTCTATGAGGAAAGAGTTCGGTAAGAGTAAGCCTCTAAAAGGGGCTAGAATTACGGGCTCTTTGCATATGACAATTCAGACTGCAGTATTGATAGAGACACTCCAAGAATTAGGTGCCCAAGTTCGCTGGGCTAGTTGCAATATTTTTTCCACGCAGGACCATGCCGCAGCCGCAATTGCTAAGACAGGTACTCCAGTGTTTGCGGTGAAGGGCGAATCGATTAAGGATTACTGGAAGTACACGGACGCTATACTTGATTGGGGCAATGGAAAGGGCCCAAACATGATCCTAGATGACGGTGGAGATGCGACACTTTTCGTTTTACTTGGTTATCAAGCAGAGGAAGATCCGTCTATTCTTAACAAGACTCCTGACAACCCTGAAGAGGCTATGCTTTACACTCAACTTAAAGCCTCCATAAAGAAAGATCCTCAGCGGTTCCATAGAATCGCACCACATATAAAAGGTGTGACTGAAGAGACGACGACAGGTGTCCATCGGTTATACCAACTTATGGAATCTGGGGCACTTCTATTCCCTGCAATGAACGTTAATGATTCGGTTACGAAGTCTAAGTTCGATAACCTTTACGGATGTCGGCACTCACTTGTCGATGCAATATTCAGGGCAACTGATGTAATGATATCGGGGAAAGTTGCAGTAGTAGCGGGCTATGGCGATGTAGGGAAAGGCAGTTGCCAGTCACTTAAAGGGCAAGGCGCTAGAGTAATCGTTACAGAAATCGACCCGATTTGTGCTTTGCAAGCTGCAATGGAAGGCTATGAAGTTATGAGCATGGACAAAGCATGTCTAGAAGGAGATATCTTTGTAACTACAACTGGTAATGCGGATGTTATCACCGAACGGCATATGAGGAAAATGAAAGACTTAGCTATTGTCTGTAACATTGGCCATTTCGATAGCGAAGTACAAGTTGAGAAAATGAAAAAATACACTTGGACAGAGATTAAACCTCAGGTGCACAAGATAACGATTAAGCCAGGGAAAAGTATTATTCTGCTTGCAGAAGGTCGGCTCGTAAACTTAGGGTGCGCTACAGGGCACCCAAGCTTTGTAATGTCTGCGAGCTTCACTAATCAAACGATTGCCCAAATTGAAATGTATAACCACCCAGAGGACTATCCTCTAGGTGTTTATGTGTTGCCTAAGCACTTAGACGAAAAAGTTGCACGTTTGCATCTTGAAAAGCTTGGGGTGGAATTAGATGTTCTATCAAAGAAACAGGCTAAGTATATTGGTGTTCCGGTTACCGGCCCTTATAAACCTAACCACTATCGCTACTAGTCCAAGTTAAACGGAGATGTTTCTATAGAAAAGACATGGCTTAGATGCGCTCGCTTTTGTGACTGTAAAAAAGTGTAGCGAATATTTGGTCCATGTCTTTGAGCATTTGACTCTTCTAGGACATATAATAGCGCCTTAAATGATGAACAAGGGGCGGAAATTTCTGTGTCTCTAAAACTTTATAATTCGATGAGCGGCGCTAAAGAGCTGTTTGTTCCGATTTCCGCAGAACAAGTGACTATGTACGCATGCGGCCCGACGGTTTATAATTCGCCTCATATTGGAAATGCCAGAGCTGCTGTAGTATTTGATTTACTCTACAGGGTTTTGAATAGGCATTACCAAAAAGTTGTTTATGTCAGAAATATTACTGATCTGGACGATAAAATTTATGAGGCTGCAAGTAAGTTGAAAGTGCCGATCACGGAGATAACTTCAAAGTATACCAAGCAGTATCACCAAGATGTTTGGGCTCTAAAAACTCTGAGCCCCACTTTAGAACCTAAAGCGACAGAACATATAAACGCGATGATCGTCATGATAGAAGAGTTGCTTCTCAAGGGGCATGCTTACGAATCTGAAAACCATGTACTGTTCAATGTTTCGTCATTTTCGCAATATGGGTCTTTATCGGGAAGAAAGCTGGACGATTTGAAAGTGGGCTCCCGTGTCAGTGTTGCCGGCTATAAAAAAAATCCCTTTGATTTTATTTTGTGGAAGCCCTCAACAACGGATCAACCCGGCTGGGAAAGTCGCTGGGGCAGAGGAAGGCCTGGGTGGCATTTAGAGTGTTCCGCGATGATAAGAGAGCATCTCGGTTCAAATATTGACATCCATGGAGGTGGCAACGATTTGAAGTTTCCGCATCATGACAACGAAATTGCTCAGTCATGCTGTGCTAACGGGGCAACATCTCTAGCTAATTATTGGGTTCATAATGGATTTGTTGAAATTGATAAAGAAAAAATGTCTAAATCAATTGGAAACGTACTGCTTGTGAGAGACTTACTGAAAGATAACCCCGGAGAGGCTATAAGACTCGCATTGCTTAAGACGCGATATAGGGAACCTATAAATTGGAATGAGCAGTTGTTGCAAAATGCCCGTGAACAATTAGATCGAATATATGGAGCATTAGATCGCCTTGGCAATGAAGAAGTTTCGGAAGACCTTCAGCTTGATAATATGGAGTCTTTTTGGAATGCTATTGATGATGACTTAAACACTCCTTTGGCATTGTCAGAACTCATGCATATTGTAGCTGCTGCAAATAAAGCTGAAGGGGCTCATGATAAAATGCGTCTAAAAGCATCACTTTTAGCCGCAGGTCAACAATTAGGAATACTTCAAGAGAACCCGCAAGACTGGTTTAAAAAAGGGCGAAGTCGAGTAACAAGAGATGTGGCGCGCATTGAAGAGCTTATTCTTGAAAGGAATATAGCTCGAAAAAACAAAAAATGGGTTCAAGCTGACGCAGCAAGAGATGCGCTGATAGATCTGGGTGTGCAAATCTTAGATACCGAAAAAGGAACCGAATGGAGAATGAAATAAATAAGCAATCGAGTGGGACGCTTAGTGTGTCGGATGAGATAATGCTTGCCCAAAAAGATATAATCGAAACCTTCAGCATGTTTGATGACTGGACCGATCGGTATCAATGTATCATTGACTTAGGTAGGGAAGCGCCTCCGTTTCCTGAGGAATGGAAAACTGACGAGCACAAGCTAGATGGTTGCCAGTCTCAGGTATGGGTGGTTACGGAGAAAACTGGAGAAAGACTTAATTATTACGCTACTAGCGATAGCACTATAGTTGCAGGACTCATCGCAATGATGTTGATGGTTTATTCAGGACGTAAGCCTGCTGATATTTTGTCAACTCCACCGAAATTCATTGAGGAACTAGACCTGTCAGGACATTTGTCACCAACCAGAAGTAATGGTCTTCATGCGATGATCCAGAGAATAAGGCATTTCGCTGTGGATGCAATGGTTAAGCAAAACATGGGGCAGGACAAGTAGAAACAAAATGACTAAGAAATTCCTCGAAACAAAAACTCTAAATCTTCCTGATATCGAGAACGAAATCCTGGAGTTCTGGGACGACGCTGAGATACTTAAGAAAAGTGAGGACACGCGTAAGAATGCTCCGATATTCACTTTCTTCGAAGGCCCTCCTACCGCTAATGGTCGTCCTGGGATACATCATGTAGTAGGCCGCACTATCAAGGACTCTTTTTGTCGATATAAGTCCTTGAAAGGCTACCAAGTCCTTCGGAAGGGAGGATGGGACACCCATGGACTTCCTGTAGAGATAGAAGTAGAAAAACAATTAGGCTTGAACGGGAGAGAAGAAGTTGAAGCGTTTGGCATTGAGGAGTTTAACACGGCTTGTAAAGCGAGTGTCGTGCGCTACAAAAAAGAATGGGACGAGTTAACTCGGAGAATAGGTTACTGGGTTGATTTAGATGATCCATATGTCACGTATCATAATAATTACATAGAGACAGTGTGGTGGTTAATCAAGAAAATTTACGATAATGGCTTTTTATACAAAGGCCACAAAGTACAATGGTACAGCCCAGGAACGGGGACAGTATTATCTTCTCATGAAGTTTCTCTTGGATACAAAGAAGTAACTGATCCCAGTGTATTTGTTCGCTTCCCATGTGTTGATTTTGACGACACTTATCTACTGGCTTGGACGACCACACCTTGGACACTTATGGCAAATCTTTCTCTTGCTATCAACCCTCGGGTGAAGTACGTAACAATCGATATGGGCGAAGAAAAACTCATTCTTGCCGAAGATTGTTTGAAGATTTTGACTGACGAAAATTACTCAATTATTAGAGAGCAGGAAGGAAAAGAATTAGTGGGTATGGCATACACCCCGCTCTTCACTATCCCTACCGTTGAGTACACCGATGACTGTTGGAAAGTATGTTCGGCTGACTTTGTGACAGTGGAAGACGGAACTGGGATCGTTCATATGGCTCCAGCATTCGGTGCGGATGATTCAGTAGTCGGGGCGAAACTCGGGCTACCTTTAGTAAACCCGGTTCTGCCGAACGGACACTTTACTGATGAAACGCCTTTAGTAGGTGGGCTATGGTTCAAAGATGCTGATAAAATAATAATCAGAGATCTTAAAGAGAAAGGGTTTTTGTATAAGCGACTTAATTATACTCACAATTACCCGCACGATTGGCGAAAAGGTACTCCTTTGATGAGTTATCCGGTGGATAGTTGGTTCATCAAAACTACTACTGTAAAAGATGATCTTGTCGCAAGAAATAAGACTATTAATTGGTACCCCCCATCTATTCAGGATGGTAGATTTGGGAATTGGTTAGAAAATAATGTCGATTGGGCGTTAAGTCGAAAACGATACTGGGGAACTCCTCTCCCTATTTGGGTCTCGGATAAAGAGGGGTCTGAATACTTTGAAGTGATAGGTTCAATAGCGGAATTAAGAGAAAAATCTGATTTGAATACTGCGCCTGATGAGCTTGACCTTCATCGTCCTTTCGTTGATGAGATCACCTGGGCGGCGCCTGATGGCGGGACTATGCGACGAGTAACTGACGTGCTTGATGTCTGGTTCGATTCTGGAGCGATGCCCTATGCTCAGTGGCATTATCCGTTTGAAAATGAAGAACTGTTCGAAAAGCATTTTCCTGCGGATTTTATTTGCGAAGGGGTGGATCAGACAAGAGGATGGTTCTATACGTTACATGCAATCGCAACTTTGGTTCAAAAGAATGTTGCATTTAAAAATGTGATAGTGAACGGTCTTGTTTTAGATGAGAAAGGCGAAAAAATGTCCAAATCGAAAGGGAATACTGTAAACCCTTTCGATATAGTTAATAAGTACGGAGCTGACGTTGTGCGTTGGTATATGATGAGCAACTCTAGCCCGTGGGACAGTATGAAATTTTCTGAGTCTGCGCTTTCCGAAGTTAGAGGAAAATTTTTCGGGACTATAGAAAATGTCTATCGTTTTATGTCCAGCTACGCAAACATTGACGGTTTTTCATACCAATTAGCAGTTATTCCGGTGTGCGAAAGGAGTGAGCTTGACCAATGGATTCTAAGTCGTTTGGATTCGACAATCGGTACCGTTGATCATGCGCTCGATAATTATGATGTTACCAGAGCGGCACGTGAGCTTGAGAAGTTTGTAGAAGAGCTGTCCAACTGGTACATACGTCGGTCGCGTCCTCGATTTTGGTCCGCGAAGCAGGTGGCTCAAGGGGGAGGGGACAGCGATGCTGTCCATCAAAAAGAATGTGCTTATCAAACGACATACGATTGCCTTCTTGGGCTGGCCAAATTAATTAGCCCTATCGCACCTTTCTTTGGCGATTGGTTATATAAAAACCTAAATGACCTGACGTCTCAAGAAGTCCACGAATCAGTGCACTGTGCCTCGTTTCCTGCAACTACAGAAGGGCAGAAATTGCCCGACCTTGAGCATAAAATGAGTCTTGCGAGACAAATCGTCCAGCTTGTTCTTTTGCTGAGAAATCGAAGTAATATCAATGTCAGACAACCGCTTTCTAGGCTACTTGTAGTGACTGCCCCAGACATTGACGAGTCCAGTGTTCAAGCCATGGAATCAATTATTCTTGAAGAGGTCAATATAAAAAGTATTGAGTTCATTAGTAGCTCTTCTGGAATTGTCACACGCAGAGCAAAAGCAAATTACAAGTCGTTGGGTCCAAAATTCGGAAGTAAAATGAAGACGCTGGCATCTTCCATAACTGAGCTATCTCCAGCTGAGATTAGTACTTTGGTAGAGGGTGGGACATTAAATGTAATGGTTAATAAAGAAGCCATACGGATCGATATTAGTGATGTGGAAATAATAAGCGAAGAGGTCGGTGATTGGAGCGTGGAGCAGGACGGCAGTCTTACAATAGCGATTGATACCGAGCTAACCGAGGAACTCAGGTTGCAAGGTTGTGCTAGAGAACTGGTGAACCGCATCCAATCAATGCGCAAATCTGCAGATCTTAATCTTACAGATAGAGTTATGGTAATCGTTAATACTGCTGGCGAAACCTATAGAGCTATAGAAGAACATACGGGCTTCATTAAAAGAGAGACTCTTGCAGATGAAATCAATACGTCTCTTCAAAGCAAGACAAGTACTTGGAATGACACGTTTACAATCAACGGCGATGCTGTGACTATTGGGGTAAGTACTGTAAAATAGAAAATTGCATTAGAAAGGCTAGGTGTTTTGAAAGTGAGCGTTAAACTTACTACATTGGTTTTTACCGTAGCTCTTTGGGCACTAGCCTCTATGCAGCCATCACTTGCTAAAAATAGTATATCGCCTAGCGACACAATAAAAACGACAACACAGCTAGCACTTTCTATTTTACAGAACATTTCGCTTAATCAACAACAGCAGTGGTCTGAAATTGGCCAATTAATCGACCGTTCCTTCGATTTCAGAAGTATGTCTCAAAGCGCTTTGTCAGAGGATTGGAAAGTTGCTAATGGGGAAGAGCGTAAGTTGTTTGTGGATTATTTAGCCCAATATCTTGAAGATACTTACAGACGAAAATTTCGACGCTATAAACAGCAATCGAGCATCATAACGAGTGAGCAAATTCGAAAAGACCGGGCTATTGTCGAGACGCGAATACTGGGTGACGGACGACCTATATTAGTGACTTATAGACTTAAAAATAATGATAGGAAGTGGTACGTATATGATGTGCTCATTCGCGGTGAAAGTGTGGTCACAGAATCTCGAGAGTTGTTTGATGCTATTGTCAAAGCGGAAGGCTTGGAAGGTTTGAAAAGTGATTTAGAAAATAGAGTGAAGATCTATAAATCCAAATACGGAGACCTGCCTTAGCTCAAAATTGTGTGGCTTGTTCATATGAGTCTTGACAAAGTATCTGGTTTCTCGAAGATAAGTTTTCTGAGACTTTAATTATCATATAAAAATAAAAGGGTAGTTATGGAGCCGCGGTCTGTAATGCAACGTGAAGCGAAAACTATTGAGGATGCGATTTCCTTCAAACTTGCCGGAGAACGTGTTGTTCTTGCTACAGTGTTAAAAACGTGGGGTTCTTCACCTCGGCCCATTGGCGCTGTGATGGCAATATCTGAATCAAGGAAATTCGTAGGGTCAGTGTCCGGAGGATGCATCGAGGACGAATTAATAGGCCTCATTCAAAATGAATTTCCAACAGAAGCCGTGCTTATCGAGTATTCCTCCGAAACTACACGCACACTGCCTTGTGGAGGGACGCTCTTGTTGCTTTTGGAACCTCTAGACTCTATTGACGCCCTTGATGAAATGGTGAAACAACTGAAAAATGGCATTAGCATTGTTCGTAGTGTCACGCTTCCTACGCTAGAAATTTCCTGGCGGGCGGCTACAGATGACGATAAAACTGGCTTTTCTTCAGCGGCCTATGACATTCTTTACGAAAGGAACTGGCAAATTTTAATTGTCGGTATGGGCGAATTATCACAATGGGTTTATCAAGTTGCTAACTTAATGGATTATGAAGTCAAAGTCTGCGAGCCTAGAGAGGACTATAGAGAATCATGGCCTTTTGGTGAAAGTAAGATCTGTACTGACTATCCTGATGATTTTGTTCGATTAGCCAAGCCAGATCGTCAGACTTGTGTTTTGGCTTTAACACACGATCCTAAAATAGATGACATGGCTATTATGGAAGCGTTAATAACTGACGCCTTTTATGTAGGAGCGCTTGGCTCAAAAAGAACAACCTATAATAGAGCTGACCGCTTGAAAACTCACTTTGGAATGAAGGATAAGGACATACGACGCCTGCATGCGCCCATTGGTCTCGACCTCAATACCCGGAAGCCGCAGGAAATAGCACTCTCCATCATCACAGAGATAACCGCCGTTAGAAATCGAGTTGAGATTAAATCCAGTCGACTTGAGTGAATTAAGAATGAAAACCAACCTAGTCACGGCAATTTTACTCGCGGGAGGGAAGTCTAGAAGATTCGGTGGTAACAAATTAGTCGCAGTACTTCCTGATTCAGACACTCCCATCTGCGTGCGGGTAGCAACGGTGATTGCCCCTTTTGTCAGTAAAATGTTAATCATGGTTGAAGAACCAAAGAATGATACGAGTGCAGTTCTTAATTCCTACGGTTTTTCTGTGACTCATTCCGAAAATGCTATAAAAGGTATGGCCCATACTTTGAGCGATGGGGTCCAGGCTGCTCCACTGGGGACTGACTTCCTTATAGTCCTCTCAGACATGCCGTTCGTCACAGAAACTATAGTTAATAAAATTCTTTGCCTGATGGCTTCGACCAACAAGATTACTGTGCCTCTGTTTTGCGGGGAAATGGGACATCCAGTGGGATTTCCAGCGATCTACAGAGAAGAACTAACTAACTTAAAGGGAGATACTGGGGCTAAGGAAATTATCCAGCGTCATTCATCTAATGTGGCTTTTATCGAAATAAATAACGATGGTGTCGTTAAGGATATCGACACGCGTGCAGACCTTGAACCTAGGTAGTCCTAAATGAGTAACGAACATTTAATTCTTGGTGACCTGAGTGCAGATTATTTTTTAGCCAATTATTGGCAAAAAAAACCGCTGGTCATCCGCAATGCCATTCCTGATTTCGTGTCACCGGTCGATGGCAATGACCTTGCCGCTATGTCATTAGAGCCTGAAGTTGAATCGCGCCTTATCATTGGGGATGACTATCAATTGGAGCATGGGCCTTTCGATGAGACACGCTTTCAAGAGCTACCAGAAGATAACTGGACGCTACTAGTTCAAGCTGTAGATCTATGGGTTCCAGAAGTAGCAAAATTACGTGACTATTTTAACTTTTTACCTTCTTGGCGAATTGACGACATTATGATTAGCTATGCTGAGGATGGTGGGAATGTCGGACCCCATAAGGACAATTACGATGTCTTTTTGCTACAAGGGCCAGGGAGCCGTCGCTGGCAGATATGCGAGTCAGATATTGGTGAAGCTACCTTGAAAAGTGCCACGTCGCTCAAGATTTTGGACCAGTTTTTTGCCACAGATGAGTGGGTTTTGAATCCGGGCGACATGTTATATTTGCCGCCTAAGACGGCCCATCATGGGGTTGCGATAGGGGAATGTACTACTTTTTCAATTGGATTTAGGGCCCCCACCTCAATCGAAATGCTTGATGACTTAGCCACAGAATTATTGAGTCGCGATCTACTGCCGGAACATTTGAGTGACCCTCCTCTTACCTCAAGGGGATTTGCGCAGCCGATTTCCAAAGAATATATCCACCAAATTAAAGTTATGTTGTTAAATCTCTTAGAGGACGACCAAATGCTAGGTGAGTGGTTTGCTCGATTCATGACACGACCAAAATATCCTGCTTTGGTAGAAATGACCGAAGAAAGAAGAGAAGCAATTCTGCAGAATGAGTCCGGGCAGGGCAGCCCCCCGAGCTATACGCACTTTGTAAATGGTCATAAAGTTGATAAGTGAAGATTAAGTTTAGGGGAAGACGCTCTAAATATGCCTAAGGTCACGATCAAAACAGTAGAGTGGGGCACCAATGAAAGCTTAATAAAAGCTATACGGATTCCTGTGTTTGTTGAAGAACAGAATGTTCCTTACGATCTCGATTTTGATGAGTTTGATCCAGTAGCAAGCCATTGGATAGCTTATAGCAAGAATATATATCCAGTCGCAACAGTCCGACTGTTAGCTGATGGTCACGTCGGCCGCATGGCGGTTCTCAAAGAACATCGGCGGCAGGGTATTGGCCGGATGTTAATTTTGGCTGTTTTAGATTTTGCGCATGAAACCAAAATGAGCAAAATATTCCTACACGCGCAACTCCCTGCACGAGCGTTTTATGAACGTGTCGGCTTTGTCGCCTATGGAAATGTATTCGTGGACGCGAACATAGATCATATAGCTATGGAACTTTCGATATAATCCTTAATTTAAAGTTCAATAAAAAGAGACACTACTTTCCTCAACACTCGTCTACGATCCACCGTTGTATAGCAGATCAAAAATGGCAAACACTATCCATCGGCTACCAATGTTGTGCGATGCTCCCGATCAGTAGAGTAGCGGATGAGGTGTGTCAGTCACGCAAAGGTCTTGTCTTTGGATCTATAATCGTATATCTCCGTCTAGAAATGTTTGTCTCTGAATAATGAATATTATTTTTAATATTCACCGGTATTCGTTGTACAATTAACGTTATGACCATAATACAACGACCGTTTACTAAACCCTTCTATTTAGCAACCATCGCTGTGATCGGCTTTTTCTACATTGCTGAAGTACTAGGGGCCGAAAATACCGAGATATCAGGATATCTGTCTTTAGAATTAAGAGCTTTCCCGAATAAAGGACTTCATGACAATCAGAAAAGCGAGAGCGTGTCGTTAGCTTTTCAACCTGAATTTTACAAAACGTGGGGTGAGGAGGCGCATAGCGTTTTGTTGGTTCCGTTTGCTCGGCTTGACCAACACGACTCAAGGCGCACCCATGTAGATCTGCGGGAGTTCATTTACAATTATAACAGCGCATCCTGGGAACTTAGGGCGGGAATAGGAAAAGTATTCTGGGGTGTCGCCGAGTCGAACCACCTAATAGACATCATTAATCAAAGCGATGCGGTCGAAAACACAGACCTGGAAGATAAACTGGGCCAGCCAATGGTCAATTTAACACTAGTACGGGACTGGGGCACTGCCGACTTTTTTGTCTTGCCGGGTTTTAGAGAGAGAGCCTTTCCGGATAAAGATGCACGATTTCGTTCGAGTATAAAAATTGATCAAAGCTCCGCCATGTACCAATCTGCCGCGGAGGAGAAGCATATTGATTACGCGGTACGTTTTTCCGGTTACTTAGGCCCACTCGACCTGGGTCTGAGTCATTTCTGGGGAACGAGTAGAATGCCTCGATTTTTGGCGCGAAAGTCAGTACAGGGAGAATTAAGTTTGGTACCTTATTACGATCTAATTCATCAAACTAGCATAGATTTGCAAGCCACTCTTCAAAATTGGTTGCTGAAGTTAGAGCTTATGAGGCGGCAGGGACAGGATAAGACGTACTTTGCCTCTGTAAGTGGTTTTGAATACACGGTTGTAGGAATTGCGGGCACTGCGATAGATATAGGTCTATTAAGTGAATACCATTGGGATGAAAGAGGCTTTAAGTCTTCAGGTGCTTTTAATAACGATATTTTCACTGGAATGAGAGTTGCCATGAACGATGCCGCGGACACCCAATTACTAGGCGGAATTGGGGCAGATATGAATAATGGTGGATATTTTACAAATTTAGAAGCCAGCCGTCGGTTTGGGAATCATTGGAAAATGGAGTTAGAGGCACGTTTTACCTACGACACGGCAGATCATGATGCTTTTTACCCAGTTAGAGAAGATGACTCGATACAATTGGAAATAATCAGATTCTTTTAAGCAAGTTCTCAGGACATTAGGCAATGCAGTAACTTATTGTATTTACTGGCATTAGATAATAAAATTAGATACCGCGGCGGGTCCTTAAGATTTGCACTTGCCAGACTCGATAGACTAGGTACCGTTCGCTGACAGTCAATTGCGGCCTGCCGAGAGGTGTGAGTTTGAGAATGTCAGTACGTATCGAGGAACGTCCTTATGTTTATCAAGAAGTTTCAAATAGCCGGAGGGAGCAGAGTTGGATCTAGATAATTTAACTAAAGAAGTTCAAGGTCGTTATCACCGTTTGGTTGATCAAGGGGCTGATCCGAACGAATGGGCCTACGCTTGGAGATCCGAATATAACCGAGGTGGATTTAAAGCAGTTGATCTTCTTATGGAAGAAGTCGTCGCTCCGGGAAAATGTATCGGGTGTGCAGCCTGTGTCACGATATGTCCAGTGGACGTTTTCGACTACAAAGACGAAATCCCTCTCGACACTAGACATAACGCATGTGTGTTTTGCGAATTATGCGTCGATGTTTGTCCAGTACTTAGACCGACTGATCGAGACATGAAAGATCAGATCCAACTAAAAGAGCCCGTAAAAGATGAAGGGTTCGGCCCCTATAATTATGGAGTCTATGCACGAGCTACTGATAAGGCGACTGTTGATCAAGGCCAAGATGGTGGCGTTTGTACGGCTCTTCTTTTACATGGGATGAAAAATGGCACGATTAAGGCTGCCGTTGCAGGAGAGGAGCATGCGGACAATCCTCAAATGGGCAGCTCCATGCTACAGACAAGTCCTGAAGAAGTAATAAAAGGGGCTCGCTCCCGCTACACTTACCAACCGAACACATTAGCACTTGTAGAGGCCATGAAAAAAGATCTCTCTCCTCTTGCCGTTGTGGGGGTTCCTTGCCAAGTAAATGGTGTGCGGCAACAGCAGTTTTCTAGTATTCGTCTTGACGTCGCCGAGTGGTACCAAGATAACATTTCTTTGGTCGTAGGGCTGTTATGCTCAGAGGCTTTCACTGAAGAAGGTATTGACTGGTTAGCTCAAGATTTAGACGTTCCTAAAAAAGATATTATGAACATTAATATCAAGGGTCGAGTTGAAATAAAATTGAGAGATGGTCGAGAGGAAGTGAAATCGCTTAAGGCTTTCGGAAAGTACGCTCGACCAGCTTGCCTTTACTGTATGGATTATTCTGCTGACAATGCGGATATAGCACTAGGTGGCATCGGCATGGATAAATGGACTTTTACTATCATAAGAACTGAGGCAGGGCACAAAGCTTTTCAAGCTCTAGTTAAAGACGGTTGGGTAGAGACGAAGGAGTTTGAAGAAGCTCCTTTAGGTAAAGACCTAGTCATTAGACTGTCTGAATATAAGCGCAATCGTCCATTGCCCGCCTTGATGCCATCATTAGGAGAGCGCGCTGAAATTGGAAATCTCGATCCTAAAAATTACTACCGTGGTTGGGAAGATGGAGCTTCTGCAAAAAACTGGCGCCCATTGCCGCCGCCGCCCCGCAAAAAGAAGAAGATCCTCCAAACAAATGATGGAGAAGGGAAATGAACAATAGTTCGAAGCCTCGGTTAGAAGACCTCAATGTAATTGTAGCTGGACAGGGTGGAGATGGATCGCTGACAGTGGTTAATATTCTTGCGGACGTACTTCGCACGTCAGGTTTGAGAGTTTACACTGAAAGAGACGTCCTCTCACGAATCAAAGGTGGAATCACTGCTGCTACTTTGCGTGCCTACAACGGGGAGCGACTGTGTATTAGTAGTCATATCGATTTAATGGTGGCCTTTGATCAGGCGGCGATACCAAAATATGCCTTCCGATTAAATGCGAAAAGTATTGTTATTTACGATAGCTCAAATGGAGATTTGACGGCTGAATCTAAATTACCCGAAGGGGTGCGGCTGATTGGTGTCCCACTGAGTAGATATGCTGTTAAAAATTTTAGAAGAGATATTTATAAAAATAGTATTTCGTTTGCGGTGATAGGGAGATTGATAGGCCTTGATGACGGTCAAATGAAGATCGCTTTTGAGAAACGTTTTGGAAGAAGGGGTGCACAAGCGCTCAAGTATAATTTGGATGCGTTGAACGTTGGGTGCACACTTGCTGACGACGCAGGCTTGACGATAGGTGAAGGATTGTTCGAAATAGTTGCAACAGACTCGAAGGCCCATATGTTAATCACTGGAAATGAGGCCGTTGCTTTTGGGTTTGCAGTCGCTGGCGGAAGATTTTTTGCTGGTTACCCTATTACTCCCTCAACTGATGTGATGGAATGGTTAGTCAAATGGCTTCCTAAGTTTGGGGGTGTCGTAAAGCAGGCTGAAGACGAGCTGTCTGCGATAAACATGTCTATCGGTGCCGCAATTACCGGCACTAGGACCATGACTGCGACCTGTGGACCGGGCATAGCTTTAATGCAAGAAGGCATTGGTCAACTGGGTATGGCAGAAATACCGATGGTTATTGTTGATGCTCAACGAAGCGGGCCAAGTACCGGGATGCCAACTAAGCCCGAGCAAAGCGATATTAATTTACTTTGTTACGGTGGTGCTGGGGATTTTCCAAGAGTCGTGTTGGCTCCAGGGAATCCTGAAGAATGCTTTCACTTAACTGTGACGGCATGCAACATAGCTGAAAAATATCAAGTTCCAGTCTTTATGTGCTTGGATCAAGGCTTGTCTCAAAACACTGCAACGGTTGATCCGATAGATCTCACATCCGTAGTTATAGACCGAGGCGGACGGTTAGATGCAGAGCAAGTTTCTAAGCTAGAAGTATACAAACGCTATTTGCATACAGATAGTGGTGCCTCCGACTTTGCACCGCCAGGCACACCTGGTGGTATGGGGTTGGTTACTGGAAACGAGCATGATGAGTTTGGCCTAGTATCAACAGACCCCCTAAATAGGAACAAGATGGTTGCCAAGCGACAGCATAAGATGGTGTCTATGAAACCTGAGCTACCCTTAGCTATAAACCATGGAGTGGAGACTGCTGATATTGGGTTTATTGGTGTTGGGATGTGTTATGGCGTGATTCTTGAAGCAATAGATCTACTGGGCGAGAAGGGTATTTTTGCGCAATATCACCAAGTAAGAACGTTATGGCCGATGTTAGATGATACGCCAGCGTTCACAAAGCGCTGCCCTAATATCTTCATTGTTGAATATAATGCTACCGCTCAACTAGCTAAGTTAATCATTGCGCATGGCGGTGAAGAAGAAAACATCAATAATATACTTCGTTATGATGGTATTCCAATGCAAGCGCAGGACTTAGTGAATAGCGTTATTAGTAAGCTGAATCTCAAAGAGGATGAAGTCGCATGACAAAAACATTTACTCCCTCACGACCTATCTGGTGTGCAGGCTGCGGAGATTTCGGTGTCCTGCAGGCACTGGTCAGCGCATTAGAAGAACTAAAAATTCCTCCCCATGAAAGAATGGTTGTCGCTGGGATTGGCTGTTCAGGATCTTTACAGAACAATCTTTCTTGTTACGGCTACCATACTTTGCATGGACGAGTCTTGCCGACTGTAACGGGTTCGAAGTTGGCTAATCCTGAACTGACTG
>Ga0233433_10002633_pt1 | contig 15458 bp, 8 predicted proteins | sample SI_122_August201_5_FD_179868 | JGI IMG/M metagenome (GOLD analysis project Ga0233433, IMG submission 179868) | Seawater microbial communities from Saanich Inlet, British Columbia, Canada - SI_122_August2016_100_MG | ecosystem: Environmental > Aquatic > Marine > Inlet | place: Canada: British...
AATCTACCGCCCCGCCCGGAGCCATTGATGCCCAGCGGCGACAGATCACTGATCTGGTTGCCGCTCAGATCCAACGTCCGCAAGAAGGCGTGCGATTCCAGAGCCGTCAGATCCTCAATCTGATTGCCCGACAGATTCAAGTCGTTCATCCGCTCCAAACGGGACAAGGCCGATATATCTTCAATCGCATTGTCGGACAAATCCAGAATACGCGGCGAACGCAGGTCCATTTCCTGCAGCGGCGAAATATCCGTTATGAGATTTTTAGCCAGGTGTATCTCCTCTAGATTTCTGAGGAGCGGCAAGTCCGTCACATCGGCGATACTATTCATGTCGGCATGCAGCACCCGCAACAGTTGCAACAGCCGCAACGGCCGCAAGTCGGTCACCTTATTCTCGGTGATATCCAAGCGAAGGAGGCCCGTCAGCCCGGTGAGCGCTTGCAGATCGCTAATACGATTGCCGCGCAGGGAAAGCACCTGCAAGGACTGTACATCGGCCAAGGGCGCGATATCCTGTACGGCGGCCTCGTCCAGCGTCAACAAAGTCAAACGGTTCAAATCGGTCAGGGCGGTGAGATCCTGCACGCTGGTCTTCGTGATTCTCAGCGTGCCCAGATTGACTAATCCCGCCAACGGCGACAGATCGCGCACTTGACTCTCTGCGATTTCGAGAATCCGCAAATTGCGCAGAAAATTAATCCCCCGCAGATCGGTGACACGGTCATCGGCGGTAATGCGCAAACGAGAAATCCTGCCAAGATCCTCGCGAGTCAGGCCGCCTAAGTTTTTGTTCACCGCCCGGCGGATAACCGCCTCCAGCCGCAAATCGGGGATAAAGACCTGGCCCGCGGCGGTATAGAGACTGACCTGCACCCCCCGGCGCACCAGCGCCGGCAAGTGCTCATCGAGCGCCGCCGTCGCAAGCGGGTTGCCCGACAACTCGACGCTCTGCAATTGCCGCAACTCCACCAGCACCGAGATATCACGGATACTATTGCTGCCCAGGTTGAGGACCTGCAGATTGCTGAGCGATCTGAGCGACGCGACACTGCGCAATAAATTAAAATCGAGATTGAGGTGGGTGAGACGGCTAAGGGGCGCTAGGGCCGTCAGGCTAAAGACCCGATTGTCCGCCAGATCCAAAACCCGCAGCGAGTCCAATGCGCGCAACGGTGTCAGGTCGCGCACCTGATTGTGCGCCAGGCGAAGCTGCCGCAAGCCGGTCACTTGCCCTATCCCCTCTAAGTCAATGATACCCCGCTCGGTCGCGTCGAGGGTTTCTATAGCGGAAAGCGCCGCAGGCTCCAACACCCCCCGCGGCCGCCCGAGCGCCGAGCGCACCACCGCTTCCAACGCGGCGTCGGCAAAGAAGCTGTGCTCAAAGCTGCTCACTGTAGCCGCATCGAGCAGCACCCGGTTCCGCTCGCCGCAGCCGAGCAGCACCATTGTCGCGCACAGCAGCAGTGCCGCCAACGTTTTCACGCTATTGCACCCCCGCAAAGATCGTCATAAAACCGCGTGTATTGGTCTGAGTCGCTTCAATCTCAAAACGGCGGCGCGTTAATTGCAATCCGGCTAGTGTCGTCAGACGATAACCTAAATACTCCGAGACATTAGTCAGCTGCAGCGCCGCCACCAGCCCGTTGAAACTGTTCTCGGCACCCGGCGGCGTCGGGTCCTGCCGTTGCGAAAAAACCTGGTATTCAAAACCGCCCTCCAGATAACTGCGGCGCAATACCGGCACTCGCGCCAGCGCCATAAAAAACTGACTCCATTCGCGAGCCTGTGCGTCTTGCGCCAGCGTCGGCGTCCGCCGCAAAAACTCGCTCTTCCATCCCGGCAGCAGCGTTATACCCCCTAGGTTCAAACGGTATTCGATCTTGTTTACTATGCCAAAAAATGAGGCCTGGTCGCGCAAACCGCGCAGCGCCAAAAAACGCCGTTCTAATCGCTGGTGATGGAATGTCCACTTAAACGTGTGATCTATTTTTAAACCCGGCACCGGCTCCAAGCCCCAGCCGACAAATGAAGTATTAATCCAGGTGTCTGGCGCCGCCAGCGGATCACGCACCGGGAATAGGTCGCCGCGTGTATTGGGCGGTTGCAACCACTGCAATAAATCGTCGCGTATCGAGTCTTCGACCCGGCGCAAATCCTCAAAGACCCGCACCCGCCCCCAACGCCCGAAATCGCGATCGGCTAGTCCGAGTAAATACACCGCCCGGTTGTGCCCGTCGGCGGCGATCTGCTCGACCCTTTGCACACCCAGCGTCAGCCGAACGCCCGGCGCCAGGAAAGCGCCTCCATAGATATTAAAGCCCTCGCGGTCGCGTTTGTAGGGCAGGTCCGCCACCTCATCATTTTCGAAGCGGTCGATCCAACCATTGTGATTCTGGTCGATGCCATAGAGAAACTCCGGCCGATCCGTGTGAAAACGCAGGAAAGGCTCGTCGTAATCCGCTACCCGGTTGGGGCTAATCTCACTGTCATTCTGGTTGAAATCAGAAATGAAATCATTGTTCTCGTCCCAGCCCGGAAAGATCTCTCGGTCGCCGAATCCCCACCCCTTGCGCCGCCAATCAGGCCGACGGTCCTGGTCGTCGTTGTCATCGACGAATTCGTAGCGCTGCAGGTCGCGACCGTATTCGATCCGCCCCGTCTCGTCGACTACATCTATTCCGGTGGTATAATCAGGATCGACGCTAAAAGCTTCGAACTGCGCAAAATAGGGGTAGGCCTTTTTAGACAAATTTCCCATCCAGGCCTGGGCCTGCTCGCTAGCGACGTGGTGTTGCTCCAGACGGGGGTTGGGATACTGGCGGAAGCGGTGGTTGAGATCAACTTCGAGATAACCTTCCAGCCCTTCGAGATCGGTGAGCTCCAACGTAAAACCAACGATCTGATTGGCGGTGGGCAGACCATAATCGAGCACTACCACCCGCTGATTTGAGCCGTCGCGCACATTGTCCTCGGCTCGCGCCATCGGCAAAAATATCGGTGCGCCCGCTGTCGCCACCGGCCCGCCCAACCCCGTCTGCCGATCCGAGGCCATTTCCACCAAATAATCGTTGGCCACCACCAGCTCGACCGTCGCTGATTCGATCTGGCTGGGGTCGGGCCCGGTATAGGTGAAATGCGTGAGATCGAAGCTCAGACGGATCACCTCGTTGCCGTCGGCGGCGAGAAATCCGCGGCGCTGGAAACCTCCTTCGACCTGCGCGCGAAAACCAATCTCCGAACCGCGGGTCTGGTTGCCGTCGAGGTCGCGGATGAGTATATCGCTGGCAAAGAGCGCGCCGCCGCCTTCGCCGTCTTCGGGGCTGTCATCCTTGATCCGAATCTCAATAACCGAAACCGGCTCCTCCCGCTGCACGCCCAACAAATCGCCTTTGAAAATATCGTCGCTGAAGGCCTGGGCGCGGGTATAACTGTGGTGGGCGTTGACGAAGGTCCCACCGACTTTGACAAAATCCCCCACCTGGATCTGCACCCGACTGCCGAGCATATTAGTATTGTCGGTCAACTGACGCGGTTGGCCGCCCAGCAAGAAGGAACTGGGGTCGCTGATCCGCGACAAGAGCACCGTCGCCTCGTATTTATCGGAGGCGAAGTCCCATTGCACACCATTGAACAACGGCTTGGAGAAGGTCATTGGCGTCAGGGTGGTGCGGATCTCGTTGCCTACAGTGATCGAGTAGTGGTACTGTCCCTTGTGATCGGAGGCGACGACGAGGTTGTTGAACCAGGACCCGAATAGCCCGGTCTTGGTGAGCGTGCTGCCGAAGGGCTGCGGGTTGATCTGCTGCCAATCGTAAATCAGCCAGCCGCGGGTAACATAGTTACCATAGAGATCATAAAAGAAATTCCCCTCCAGCGAGGTCGAGACATAGCGCTGGTAATTCTCGCGCGCATAATTCGAATATTTCCACTGCTGCCACTGGTATTCGGCGTAGAGCTCCTGCGACACGTACCATTTGCGCACGGCGGGATCGAGCGCGTCAAAGAGCACACCGGGGCCAGTCGGCTCGAAGGAGACCTTTCCGCCACGCTGTACATTGCCCAGGCGGGTACCGTAGTCCTGGGCGGAAAGCGCGGTGGCCAGCAGGATAAACACCAGGCATGTTGTTTTTTGCACTGTGTATTTCATAGATCGTAATTCGGGTCCTCGTCCCGGCCGGAAATCACGCCAGTATTAGTCCATATTTTATAGATAAAGAACCGGTTTTATCTACCACTTAATACGCTACTCCCACCACACCCGTATGCACCTCCTCAAACGCGTCCGCCCGTACTCTCAGCACCCAAACATACATACCCGGCGCCACTGCACCGCCATCGGCCAAGCGCCCGTCCCAACGATACTCCGCCGGCCCAATCCCCCGGTCTTGCGAAAAAATCGCCTCCACACGTCGGCCGCTCAAGTCAAATACCTCCAAGGCCACCGGCACCGGCTCGAGCAATTGCAATAGGTTAAAAAAAAGTTCAAATGTGTCGTTGGCTCCGTCCCCGTTCGGCGTAAACACCCGCCGTGGCACAACGATCTTTCCCACCAACTTGCCCAATTGCTTCTTCGGGATTGCCACAAAAAGCCCGGACAGCTCGCCGATATCGTCGGGCGCAAAAACCGTGGCATTGCCCGGGGCCAGGCGCTGCGGCACACCGGGTGCTTGACTATTGGAAACCCGGCCCGAAAAAGTCGTACCAAAACGAAAGATCGGCAGGTCAAAGGTGAATTCGAGCAACGCGCCGTCGCGGTCGATCAGCGGGAAGCGCAAGCCAAAACCGTCCTCGCGGATATAGTCGACCTCGTAGTCCAACGCCACGCCATCGAGCCGTAACTTGCGGATCGCTGTCACTTCGCCATTGGTGTCGACCGCTAAACGATCATAGCCGCGCACTGGCCCGTCGGCGGCCAGGCGTAGCGCATAGCGAAAACTGGCCGGTTGCTCGGCTTCGGCTAGGCGCGGGTAGACTTCGGCCAAAAGGCCGTCGGCAATGGGCGGCACCAGATACTCGAAAGCCAACTGGTCTACTGCCCGGGTCCGGAACAAGTCCCCCGCGAACTCCAGGCGAAACTGCACATAGCGCCGAGGCACCGGTGCAGTGGTCAACTCGCCGTTTTCGACCTTGTTCCACGGGCTCCAGTTGTCGTCGTCCTCACCACCCAGCGGCGTCCGCTCAGTACGCGGCTGCGCGTAATAGGCGGTCGGGTGCACGAACCGCGTGCCAGTGACCTGTCCCTCCGAGTCGCGCACCCAGATGCCATAGTTCAGCGGCGTATCGTCCGTGCCTGTGCGCATCCGTACCGTAACCTCGGAAAAGAGCGAGTCGCCGATGGCCTCTTCCACCCAGCGCAACGGGCCGATAGTCGCCCGGTCTTCAAAGGAGAGGATATCCGAGAGATAAACCCCCTCGGCCATATACCCCGTACCATAAACTTCGATCTCGTCGTATTCGTAGGGCACCGTGCTCAACGAACGCACCTTGACCTGGCGCGCGTATTGCGGCGCCACCTCGATATCGACGACCGGGTTGGCATTGGCAGTATTGCGCGCCACCAGCACGTCGGGTGTCGACGCCGATGTCTTCGTCGAGTTGACCCACACTTCATAGGCGCGCAGGAAATCCTCCTGGAACGGGAATTGAGGTTCGGGCACCACCGTATTGCGCGGGTAGAAGCGCACGCGATGGATGCCGATCGGCACCGCGAAATCGAGCTCTACCCACACGTCGCGCATCTTCGGCGCAACATTGAACAGGTCCGGCCGACGTTCGAAGGCGACCCGGTGGTCGCCGTTTACCGTGCCGCGCAGCTGTACATCGATGCCGGCACCATAAAACGCACCCTGTAGAAAGACAAAACCCGCCCCTTCTAGAACCCGCGAGGACACATTCTCCTCCGGATCGAAAAACAACGGGCTGATCCAGCCTCGGCGGTTAGCAAACTCAATCGCATTGCCCGGCGTGTTGGTGGTGTCTTCAGTCACGGCTCTGGCTCGGGGTTTGATCAACACCGTCGGCTCGCGCACCCCATTGCCGCCGCTCTGCCAGCTGACACCCTCACCGCCCAGCACCACGCGCACCGCCGGTTGCGCCCAAGCCGCCGACGCCCATAACAATGCTATGACCAGCTGTACCCTCATCGCAACCCCGCGATAATCGTCAGAAAAAATGTATTGGTGCGCTGGTCCCGACGGCGCGAAAAATTCCAGGCGCTCAAGCGCAGGCCGGTGCGCGTCGCCAACTGATACCCCTCATAGGCGACGCGGTTGGAAAGTTGTATAATCGTCGTCCAACGCGAAAAATTCTCGCCGATGTCTTCGCGCCGCCCCTCTAACAACCACAGGCGACTGAACTCCAAACCCAACTGCAACTCGGTATTGAAACGCTGGCGACCGTAGCGCGGGAAATAGGCTACCCCCACCGTCTCGGCCATCAGAGGTTGTGTCCACAACAGGATCGCGGTCTCCTCCAGGCTCGTCGAGGCCGGGCGCCGTACGGAAAAGGGACGCTCGTGGCGAAACTCGCTCTTGAAACGTGGCTGCAAGGTCGCTAGCCCGACGGGTACGCTCCACTGCGCCCGGTTGATTAGCCCCAGAAAGCCGCTTTCGCGCCGGCCTTCGCGCCTCGCCAACGACGCGTCCGAGTCCCGCTGTCGCCAAGCTTCCCACTTGAATCGGTGCTGCATCCGTATACCCGGCCCAAGATGCTGGTCCCAGTCGGCGTAGAACACATTCTTCCAAGTGTCCTGCGCCGGCAACGCGTCGGGCATCTCCAGCATCCGCCCCTGCGCGTCAACCGGTTGGAACCACTGCAGCAAATCGTCGGCGATATCGTCGCGGACCAAGGCCGCGTGTTCAAAAAGTCGCAACCGGGCATCGCCGAAAGTGCGCACCCAACTAGCCAACAGATACCAGGACTCGGTGCGACCGTCGCCGGCGATCAACCGCATGTCCTGCCGCCCCACGGTCAGCCCGGCGTCGGGGCCCAAAAGGCCCTTCAAATAGGCGTTAAAACCGCGATGGTCGCGTTTGTAGGGATAATCCGGTTCGAGATCGTTTTCAAAACGGTCGACGGTGCCGTTGTGATTCATGTCGAGACCGAAGAGAAACTCCGGGCGGTCGGAAAGGTAGCGCAAAAAAGGCTCGGCGTAATCGGGCACCAGATTGAAATTCTGGTTCTGGTCGTTGATAAAGTCGCCATTCTCGTCGTAGCCGGGCCAGGCGCGCTGCGCGTTCGGCTGGAAGGGCCTGGGCCATTCAGGCACCCCGTTGAAATCGTCGTCGTCGTCGACCAGTTCATAAACCTGCGGGATCGCCGCACGATAAAAAATCGTCCCGCCCGGGTCGGTGAGCCAGTAGCTGGTGCCGTAATCGTCGTCGAGCGAAAAGGCCTCGGCAAAGAGCTGCCATGACCAGCGCTGGTAGGCCAACTGCCCGTAGAGCGCACCGGCCGTCTCGACCAGTTGCTGGTGCTTGTCGAGCGCGGGATTGGGGTAGCGCCTGAGGCGACGGTTGAGCGCAACCTCACCCGCAAGCGAAAGGCCGCGCCAATCGGGCATATTCCAATCGACGCCGTAGATCTCGTTGGCCACCGGTAAACCATAACCGACACCGACCAGCCTGGTATTGCTGCGATCCCGCACATTGCCCTCGGCACGCGCGCTGGTCAAAAAGACCGTATTGGCGGCACTGCCGACGCCGTCGGCCTGTAAATTTGAAGCGACCTCGACGCGATAGTCGTTGGCCAAGTTCAACTCCACGCGCGCGCTCTGCAAATCAGCCGAACGCACGCCTTCATAATCGAGCCCCGCCAAATCATAGGCCAGCAGGATATACTCCGAGCCGTCGGCGACCAGTACACCGCCTCGATTAGCGCCGCCCTCGATCTGGGGCAACAAACCAATCTCCGAACCACGTAGTTCACGTCCACTGGTATCGACCAACACGATATCGTGCGCCAACAACACCGCGCCGCCGCCCAAGTCACCAGGCGAGTCGTCCCGTAACCGCACCCAGAGCGAACGCAAAGATTGGTTCTGCGCGATGGTGAGCGTGCCGTTAAGCGGGTTGCCGTTGTTGAGTTCAAGCTGAGTATGCGCGTTATGCACATTGACATAGCTCAACCCCAACCGGGCCAAATCGCCCAGCGCAAGATCAGCGTGGCCGCCCAGCATATGGGTCGCGTTGGTGCCATTGCGCGAAAAACTGCCGGTGCCGGTAGCATCCGCCGCCGAGCCGTTGGGGTCACTAACACGCGAAAGCAGTAGTGTCGCCGAATGCCGCGCCCCCGCCAGATCGAGCCGCAGGCCATTGTAGCGCGGCTTCGAAAAGGTCAGCGGCGTAAAACGCGTGTCGATCTGGTCACCGACCATCAGGCGATAGGCGGTCTGTCCGCGTTCGTCGCCGGCAATAACCAGGCGATTGAAAAAACCACCATAGGCATTAGTACCCCGATTCGTGCCGAAAGCCAGTGCCTCCGAGCTATTGCGTACCTGACGCGTCGGCTGCTTGTTGATCTGGCTGCCCTGCGCCTGCGGCTGCTCTTGGGTCCACGAATAGACCTGCCAACCGCGTCCCACCTGGCTGCCGAGCAGGTCGTAGAAATCGTCGCCTTCGAGCAAACGGTCGACATAGCGGGTATAGGGATAGCGCGCATAATTGCTCGCCGACTGGTACCACGGCTGCCAATAGGTCTCCTGCAGATGGCGAGGCGCGTACCATTTATGAACCTGGGGTTCGACATATTCAAGTTCGAAGCTCGGATAAGACCGTTCCGCGCCCAGCGCCCCCAACGCGCCCCGGCTCGGGCTTTGCGCGCCCGCCGAAGCCCAAGCACCTAATACCAGCAGTAGCCAGAACCACAACCGCGCCATCATCAGTACACCACCCTCACCAGACGCACCGTCTCCGTACGCTGCCTACTGGCGTCGGTGTCCAACCCCAACCGCACCACATACACACCGGGCGACACCAATCGACCCGTATCGTCGCGCCCATCCCATAGTACGCGATGCACACCGCTGGGCCGAGCCTCTTAACGGGAAAGGTCGCGCAGTTGTCGCCCCGAAAGATCGAAGACCTCGACCCGCAGGCGCTTATCGCCCTCAACCGCGAAGATCTTGGCCTCGATCGCGCCCTCGTCGTTGATGCCATCGCCATTGGGCGTCAGAATTGGCGGAGTTACCGTCACGTCTTCGAGCAGACGACCCTCTTCGAGATCGACCACCGCCACCAGCGCCTGGCTGGAGACCAACTCTGTCGCTTCCCCTGCGCTGACTTCCTGTACGCGCGCGGGAAAATCCGTGTGCGAAAGCTCGGCGAAAAACTGGGTGTGGCCGAGAAAAATCTGGGTGCGAAAGCGAATCGCATACAGCGTCGGCTCAGTCACCGGCTCGGCAAAAAACAGATCCAACACACCCTGCTCGCCCGGCACCACCTGCAACGCGCCCGGCCACAAACTCGTACCACCGCCCAAACGCAGCAGATTTTCACTGCCCGCGCGCACCGAGACCAACTCCAATCGCACCGCCGAAGAAGACTGCAACCGGATCCGATCAAAACCCGGGTTGCCCACACGAAATTTCGGCCGCACATAGAGCGTAAACTCCTCCGTCCGTCCCGGCTCTACTCCGCGCACCGGCCACAATTCGGCAAAGGCCTGGTCCACCAAGGGCGGACTGAAGTCCAGGTTCAAATCCAGCAACCGCGCGGCGCGAAACGGGTCGGAGGTTTTCAACCGCACCTCGAATAGCATATAACGGCGCGGCGACGGCGATTTAAAAGCCTCACCCGAAGTGTGGTAAACCTCACTCCAGTTGCTCCAATCCGCACCGGGCAGTTCCTCGATCACCACCGGCCCGCGCCGGTCCTCGCTACGCCGCTCCCAGGTATTCTGCGAGATCTCAGAACCGCGCGGCGTAAAATAATGTGCGATCCGCAATAGCTCGTCGCCCGAGCGGGTGCGCACTTCGACATGCGTATCGCGCGGCGTCTCCGCCGTCCAATGCAACACGCCGAAGAGCGCCGAGCGCCTGAGCTTGACGATCGGCGAGACCATCACCACCTCCGAGACATAACCCTCTCCATAGGCCTGGATCTCGCTGATCTGCCCCTTCTCGTTGTCGCCGGCCGCGAAGGCCAGCCGACGCAAGTCGATATAGCGAACCTCCTGCACGGGAAAGGACTCTTCCACTTGCAAGCGGGCCTCGCGGTTCAACCTTTCGTCAAAGAGCCGCCAAACCAACTCGCCGTCGGGGTTGAGCGAGCCGTCGGCGATGCGCAGCTGATAGGCCGGCGGCGGCTCGCCCGGACTCAGCAGTCGGATGCGATCGAGCCAGTATTTGGCGCCCAAGTCGATCTGCACCTGGTTTTCATCGCGCAAGCGGTCGTATTCGCGCAAAAACTGAAAAGTCGATAACAAGCCGTCGCTAATAGGACGTGTATACCGCTGCTCGTGTCTAGCCCAATCTTCGATCGTCGGCCGCGTTAACCGCGCTGCGTTATCGCCCAACGCGATGACCTCGACCTCGGCAAGCCGCGGGCGTTCGCGCCGATAATGGCGCGGCGGCGCCTGTTCTTCCACGGGCAAGGCGTCGTAGATCCCCTGTTCTACCCGGATCTGCCGACCGGCACGGGTGCGACGAAAATAATCAATCGCACCCCGGTCTACCTCGGGCAACGCCGCATAGGTTTCTTCATCGATTTCACTACCGCGCACCCCGTCCGATTCCAACGCCTCAATGCGCACGATCTGCACGGCGGTACCCGGTAAGTCCTCGACCCCGCGCGGCTCCACCTCGAAGACAAACTCGCGTTCGGTCTTATTCGCGATATTGACCAAGCCAACCCGAAAAAACTCGCGCTGACGCACATTAGTAAAGGTCGTGCGGCCATCGGAGACCATCACGCGAAATTTGAGGAAGGGGTCACCGCTATCGGCGAAGCGCACCGCGATCCGCTCTGCGACAACCACCCGCCCCAAATCGATATCGACCCACCAATCGGCGACCGGCCGGTCCAGCTCAGGCTGCCAATAGGTTGCTTCGTCGCCGTCTATGACAAACGGAGCCTGCTCTATATTAGAACCGGCCGCGTCGATCCCGCCGGTAAGCGTGTCCCCCTCGCTGACATAGCGAAACTGCCCGGCGTTGAGCACCGCGTTGATATCGCGCCGCATAAAACGCGGTTCTACCGTACCGTCGGCGCGGATGATCGAGGTGCCCCTAGGCACCGTCCAATCCTGCCAATGGCCGGCGCGGCTGACCTCAACCCGGTCGCCGAGCAGCCGGTAGCCCTGCGCCGCCGCATCACCACCGAAAGCCAAAAGCCAAACGATTAAAAACCTAATTATGCCAGCCATTACCCTTTTTCAACACTTATTCAAAATGCCTGTACCCAACCAACCTGAGAAACCGCACCTATTACATATAGACGCACATGGTGAATATTGCATAGGACTTTTTTTCTTCGACGCGGTTGACGGCCCGACTCGCTCCCTCTACTATGGCATGGCTATAATAACTGAACCTAATTTTGCCGACCTAAACGGACCCGCACCGGCCTATACGCACGACGGCATAAACCATTACAAATGCAAAACAACATGTCGCGCAAGAGCACGTTTTCCTTGCGCCTATTGTAAAAATTGGACCTAAATATGAAAATCAAAACCATCCACTCGCGCGTGGTGCACACCATCGTCACGGACCTCCTAGCACCGGTGCTACTGGGCCAGGACGCGCGCCAGATATAGGTCATCTGAGAGCAAATATTTTCCGCGATCCGCCTGCATTCGCACACCATGGGTTTTACCGCCGAGGCCATCGCTGGGCTCGATTTCGCGCTGTGGGATTTATTGGGAAAATACCGCCAAGAGCCGGTCTGGAGATTATTGGGCGGCGCCTACCGACAGACCTTGCCCGTCTATTCCTCAGGCATACCCGGCGACACCAGTGAAAAACAGGTGCAACCGCTCGAAGGCATCCTCGCCCACGGCTTCACCACCGCCAAGTGTGGCAGCGGCAACGGCAGCCTGCAAATGCAAATGGATCTCATACGCCCGCTTTCCAAGGCCATGGGCGACCGAGGCACCCTGCTCTACGACGCCATCCGCTTCGCCCACTTCCTACAAGAGCTGGGCAATGTCGAGTGGTTCGAAGACGCGCTGATCCCCGAAGACGCTTCCGGCTACGCCCGGTCTGCGCATCGCGATGGGCGAGACCGAGTGCAACCGCTACACCGCCCGCGATCGCCTGCTGACCCGCCAATGCGACATACTCCTACCCGACGTCTGCCGCGCCGGCGGCATCTGCGAGACCCTGCGCATCGCACAACTCGCCGACACCTTCGGCTTACTCTGGGCCCCGCACGTCAGTATCTCGACACCGCTGCACCTGGCCGCCGGCCTGCACCTGGGCGCCGCCACCCCCAACTTCCTGGTCTGCGAATATCCGACCAGTTTTGACGACAGCCCCATAGGTAAAGCGCTGTGTACAGATTCGCCCGTACCAAAGGACGGAGCAATCGAAGTCACCGACGCGCCGGGTTTCGGTGTTAGCCTCGATGAGGCCCAGGTCGAACAGCTGACGGCGTTAAGCGAGAATCGCACAACTCGTTAAGGCACTGTTCAATAACTCGTTTACATAGGAAGGCATTGCACCAACGCAAGGAGCCTTCCATGAGCACGCCCGACCGCCAACGCATCTTCTGGCTTGACGCCGCCAAAGCCTATGGCATGTTCTTGCTCTACTACGGCCACACCGTCGAACGCTTCTACAATGGCGAAAACCAGGCCTCCTTGCTAAGAGACCGACTCATCTACGCATTCCAGATGCCGCTTTCTTCTTTATTTTCAGACCTACCTCTACGGAACCCAACTCGCGAAATATTCCGGTGCCCACTTTCTCGTCAGCACAAAAGATCGCTCGCTCAAACACCCATGCGCCGGACCCTTCTCGGCCTGGACCCACTCTTCAGCACTATCAAATGTCGCAAACTCCGCCAACCACACGTGATGCCAATCCGCCCGCGGCGCGATCAGCTTAAAACACTCTAGTCGCATCAAGCCATGCTCTGCGCAAAAAGTCCTCATCGCCTCCACATACGCATCCGTCACCGACTTCTCCCCCGCGACTTGACCCGCCTCCCCCTGCTCAAAAAGCACCGCCACCACACTCCCCCGATCGACATCCAACCTCGGTACCTGATGTGCATCGCCTGGCAACGGGGTCGCCGGTAGGACACCCTTCGCCCAATCCGCACAGTATTCGGGCAACCCACCCCGCGCCAAATAATACTCGTAATACCCGTACCGCCCATAAGACGGCGCCATCTCCGCCTCGATCCACGCCTCGGCCCCCACCAACTCCGGAAATTCAATCAGCCAAAACCGCTCATACGCCCCCTGCGGCGCCATCAAGCGAAACCCTTCCATCCGCCGCATCCCATGCTTTTTTGCAATCGCCAACATCAAGTCGACATGCTCCTGCTCATAAGCCTGCCGCCGCGCCGGCGCTAACCGATGCCAACTCGCCAATCGCCCGCCTTTAAACAACACCGTAACCCCGCCATCTCTAACCATCACACGCTCCTTCCTTTGCGCCCCAACCTATTAAAATTGCCAAAGGGGGTCCACTTCCTTATACAATAAGACGTAGATTGAGATCTATATTCTTATTCCCCAAGATGAAGCTTCAGATGATCGACACCTTATAGCCTTGATACCAAGCTACCGGAGGAGTGTTTGAGGGTATTCCCTGAGCGGCTTTGCAGTCCCATATTTCACAGGATATGAGACGAGAATGAGCAAGGGGTATTCCCTCAAACACCCTTTCCACCCAAGCCCAAGTGCTTTAGAAAGCCCCGCAATGATCATCGACTCCCACGCCTACTGCTTCCAACCCGGCACCCACTCCGCCGGCTTCTCCACCCCCGCCGAACACCTCGCCTGGATACAAACCGCGCAAGGCCTGCACCACCAACCCGCCTGGCGCGTAAACGACCGCACCCCCGCATCATCTGCAGGGCTAGGCGAGGGCCACCCCAACGACTCGTCAAACCTGCCCGACGTCGACTTCCGTATCGACGACGAACGCGGCCGCGTCGTCTGGACCATCGATGGCGAGGACCGCAGCAAACAGTTCTATCCGCCCAACCTACGCAATCTCGAATACACGCCGCACAGCCTGATCGCCGAGATGGACTACGCCGGAGTCGACCATGCGCTGCTGCACACCAACCCCATGCTCGGCCGCGATACCACCTTCCTGGCCGAATGCGTACAACACTACCCCGATCGCCTGCACTCGATGGCACCGGTCGACGAGTGGCGCATTATCGACGAGACCGACCAGGTCGTCGCCGAACTACAACAAGCCATAGTCGAGCGCGGCCTGCACGCCATAAAATTCAACACCCGCCCCGCCTACCAGCGCAGTCCGCAAGCCTGGGACGACGGCCCCTACCGACTCTTCTGGCAAGCGGCGACCGCGTTACACGTGCCGATCTTTTTTACCTTGGGCACCGGCCCGGGCAGCGCGGCGGGCGCGGCCCCCCGCCGCGAAAATATCCAGGGCTGTCTCGACGAGCAACAGACCCTAATCAATTGGATGCAGCGCTACCCCGACACCGTCTGCAGCCTGACACACGGCTTTCCTTGGCGGGTTTTCCTAACCGATGACGGGATCGAATTGCCCAACGATATCTGGACACCCTTCGAAAACCCCAAGCTTAGCCTCGAAGTCTGCTTCCCGGTGCGCATCGGCGACCTTTTTGACTTCCCCTATCGGGAAGCCCAACCAACATTGAAATTAATGGTCGAAAATATTGGCGCCGACCGCCTGCTCTGGGGCACCGACATGCCCTTCCAAAACCGCTTTTGCACTTATCGCCAGTCGCGACAATGGATCGAGAAATATTGCGACTTCCTCAGCTCTGACGACTTGGCGCAAGTTATGGGCGGCACCGCTCGGCGCATTCTGAATCTATAAAAGGAGAAGCTGAAAAAGATATGGACTGGGAAATTAAAAAACGCGGCCGCGTCACCTATTATCGCAAGAAAAGCAACGAGCTTTTTTCCGACCTGGTCGTCGAAGAGCTCGACAACGGCGACCTCAAGATCCGTTTCGTCGGCATGACCGGCGCACTGGCCGCCACCAACGAGCTCAGCTTGGACGAAGTCGCGCGCATGGACCCCGAACGCGAGATTCCGCGTATCTTCGACACCTGGGAAATGTACGTGCGCGAAGCCGGTATCTGCGAATCGCTCGCCGAATTGGACTTTCTCGAAATCCATTCCTTCGGCGCAGCCCCCAAAGGCCCGAGCCCCATCACCGAGCCGGAAAAATACGCCGCCGAGAAAAAGCGCATCCGCCAGGACTACTCGCAAGCCTATGCCAACTACTGGAAGGAGAAAATGCCCGACAATGGCCTGCCCGTGCGTTTTACCGTCTATCTC
>Ga0233433_10002636_pt1 | contig 15454 bp, 10 predicted proteins | sample SI_122_August201_5_FD_179868 | JGI IMG/M metagenome (GOLD analysis project Ga0233433, IMG submission 179868) | Seawater microbial communities from Saanich Inlet, British Columbia, Canada - SI_122_August2016_100_MG | ecosystem: Environmental > Aquatic > Marine > Inlet | place: Canada: British...
TCCAAATCCCTTTAACCCAACGACTTCTATTGAGTTCACCTTGAATGAAGGCGCTGAAACTTCTTTAGATATTTTTAATATCAAAGGAGAGTTGGTTAATAATATTGTGAATGGATATAAAGATGCAAATCAATATTCGATTCAATGGAATGGACAAAATACAAATGGAAAACAAGTGCCTGCTGGTGTTTATATTTATACGTTAAACCATGGGCAGAAATCACAAACAAAAAAAATGATTTTCCTCAAATAAATAAAACCAAGCGGGGATGAGTTTCATCCCCGCTTTTTTTATGTCCCGCATCTTTATAAAATACGCACTTTATTCTTTCTTGCTTATGGCACATGTTTTTGCTGGCGTGGGTGGAAAACTTTCGGGTGTCATTCAATCGGAACTTGGTGAAGTCCTCGAAGGCGCAGATGTAATAATCTCAGGGACGGATCATGGAACAGCCACAAATACTGAAGGTCAATTTTTCATCCTCAATATCAATCCTGGGCACTATACGGTCAAAATTATGATGATGGGATATAAAACCTCTATACAAACGGATCTTATCATTAGGTCAGATTTTACAACGCAATTAGATGTGGTAATGATTCAAACCCCCCTAGAGGGTGAAGAAGTTCAGGTTGTTGCTGCCCGCCCCTTGATTCAACGAGATGCTACCTCCTCTGTAAAAGTCATTGATGCAGAGAATATTGTAGATATGCCGGTCAATGATTTTAAAGATATTAGTTACACAAGCAGGATTTACAGAAGATGCTTCTGGAGGCATTCATGTCAGAGGCGGTCGCACAAAAGAAATATTGTATATGATTGATGGCGTGGTTGTAAAAGATCCGCTCCAAGGCGATTTTTCTGGTTCTGTAAATCAAAATGCAATTCAGGAAATGACAATCATTAGTGGGACATTCAATGCGGAATACGGTCAAGCTATGTCCAGTATTGTAAATATTGTAACCAAAGATGGTGGGGATGAGCTCCATGGAAAGTTGGAGTTTATTTCACCAGAATTGACCAAATCCATTTATCATACTGCAGGTGCTTTTGATGTGGTATCAGATACGAATTACCAGTGGATTGATTTAAAAGAATCTATTTATCCTTATCTTGAAGCCAACTTAGCCCAACAATCAACAAAACCATTACTCTCACTTTTTGATTTACCCTTATCAGGGTCAGGAAGTTTTAATCTTGGCGGAAAGCTGCCTTTAGGGAATACACATTTTTACTTTTCTTCTTTTTATCGTTCTATGGATAGCCAACTTCCTCACGGTTTTGATGTGAACCAAGATGTCCAAATTAAGTTGACCACCAAACCCAATCCAAATATGAAGCTTGCATTGCACGTGCATAGTTCGAATCGTTTATATCAAAATTATTCCCATAGATGGAAATACCGTCCAGAATATCAGGGGCATACTTTTAAATCTAATGATCGGCTTGCTTTCACATTTACCCATTCAATGAGTGAGGCCTTGTATTATTCCCTTTATTTAACATCCCAGAATGTATCCACATTTTCAGGGGTTATGGACAAATCGCCTGAAGACTATGAACGTCCTTTAACGGATGAAACCGTTTATTTCTATGATGTGGGGAATAGTGGCTCATATACAGATAATCATAGCACAACCACTTCCTTAAAGTATGATTTAACTTTTCAAGCCAATCAAAATCATTTGATTAAAGCAGGATTTACCGCCACACCACACACTTTAAATCTTTACACAGAAGATCAACCATGGATAGGTGGAACTAATTTTAAGGATGACACAACTTTTACGCCTATTGAAGGTTCCTTTTATATCCAGGATAAAATTGAGTTAGATTTTCTTATTTTTAATCTGGGCCTTCGTTGGGATTATGTAGACCCTCAAGCTTCCATGTGGCAAGATATCAATCGTTTTGTTGAATGGGATTCTACGAATAATGTTTGGGCACCAGCAGAATTAAGTCCTGCACCTTTCCAATCGAATTGGAGTCCACGGATAGGCTTGGCATATCCCGTGACGGACAAAACAGTTTTTCATTTTTCTTATGGTCACTTTTTTCAAACCCCCACATTTGATGCCATGACTTATAATGCAGAAAAGGATGTGTCTTCTGCTTTACCACTTGTGGGAAATCCAAAAGTCAGTGCACAGAAAACAATCGCATTTGAGACGGGATTAAAACAAGCATTAGGAAATGACCTCGCCATGGAATTTAGTATATGGTCGAAGGATATTCGGGATTTATTATCAACAGTTCAAATCCGATATTTATCCAATATGTATGTGGCTTATGCCAATACAGATTATGCCAGCGTAAAAGGATTTGATTTATCATTAGACAAAAGATTTTCCGGTATTTTTGGCGGGTCATTTGCTTATACAATGTCTGTGGCGAAAGGAAATAATTCGAATCCAATTGGTGGATATTTTTCTGCGTATGTACAAGAAGAAGTACCACATCAAGAATTTTATCTCGATTTTGATCAACGCCATGATATTTCTTTATCAGCCTATATTCGTACTCATAAAAATAGTGGGCTCAACATTGGAAATTTTCATCCTTTTTCTAACATCAATGCCAGCATTCTTCTTAATACGGGAAGTGGGCTTCCTTATACGCCATATGTTGACCCAACTTTCCGCGTGGATATGAATTCAGCAAGAAAGCCTTGGACGTTCAGTATGGATTTACGCATTAAAAAACGATTGATATTTAAATCAATTGCGATGACAAGTTTTCTTGAGATAATAAATTTGACAAACTACGAAAATGTCTATTATGTTTACTCTAGGACAGGGAAACCCTTTGATCCAGGTTTCTCTGGCGTTGGTACTTCGGTAGATGCGAATCATAACCCATCTCATGTAGGACGAGGGAGAAACATGAAAGCGGGACTCAGCTTTGCATTCTAACACAAGATTATTTAAGCAATTATTTTTTAGCTTGTGCTTGTTTGGTGCTTCAACTTTATGGGCGATAGATTGCACAAAATGTCATAGTGATATGTCCTCAAGAACATTGGGGAAAACATTTGGTTTTAGTGAAAAAGCTGTAGGCGTGATGGATAAAGGACAGCTTCAAAATAATACGAGCAATATGGGTGATTTGGCGAATTTCCATGTTTGGTTTACAAACGCTGGACATTGGCCTCGATCTGCTGATTCCGATCGACAATATATTTATGGGCTTGGCTTGGCTATTGCTATCAATGAACATAATGTGATTGAAACAGTTTCTCAAGCACTAACAAAGGTCGTTGATTGGCTCCCATCAGATAATTCTCCTGGACGAGAATATTCAGGTGAAATAAGAGCAGAATCAGATGATACTCCCTTTTTAGCATCCAGTGATTTTAGAGAAACATGGCCTTTTGGATACTATGACGAAAATGGAAATTGGACTAGCTCAGATGAACGGGAATGGCCAGGATATTACCGCGTGGACGTTACAGGCGTTTCTTCTGATACTTTAGCAATGCATTTGGATGCAAGTCAACTTTCCGATCGACAAAATGAGTTTACCAGCGATCGAGATATTTTTTGCACTTACAATGATGATGAAAACGCACAAGGTTCTGTTGGCATAACGGTAGAGCAATCAGCTTATAGTTATGGGCGACCTTATGCAGAAGATTTTGTTTTTTGGGAATTAAAAATTATAAATACAAGCGGTGCAGATTTGGAAGGTGTTTCAATTGGATTCCTTGCCAAATTTCGTCCAGATTTCGATATGCATGATTATATCAATTTTGTGGATTCAGATGGGGACGGTCAAAAAGATCTTGTTTATGTTTATGATTTAAATAATGAGCGCAATAAAACTTGGGCAAATTCAGACGATCCATTGGGCATTGTAGGACTGCGTTTATACGATACGCCTGGTAATATAGGGATTACGGATTTTCATCATTTTGGACGAGGCGTTTCCCCAACGACAGACGAACAAATGTGGGCATTGATGACTAGCCAAAAAGACACTTCCGTTCTTGATTCAATCCCATGGTATTTTCATGGTGATGATGAAAAAATTGATAATACAGATATATCTTCTTTAGGTGAATATTATCCACTATGGGAGGATGAAGAAAGTGGTGTTGAGCTAGAAGGAGATGGACTCAATTTTGTTATTTCATCTGGGCCTCATGATATTCCAGCGGACTCATTTGTGACCGTAAGCTTGGGACTTATTATGGGTGATGGCGGTGAAACACCTAACGAAGCAGATACGACCGATCTTATGAATAATGTTCGTATGGCAAATGAGATGTATCACTTGTATTTCCAAGGTTCGGGGCCACCCAAGGCTCCCAATGTAGATGTGGTTGCAGGTGATGGAAAAGTCACATTGTTTTGGAGTGAAAGCCCATCGGAACAATCTGTAGATGTTTTAACGGGAAATCAAGATTTTGAAGGTTATAAAGTATTTCGAAGCACAGATCAAGGAAGAACATGGGGAAATATTGTAACAGATGCTCATGGTATTCCTGTTGGCTTCGAGCCGATTGCAACATTCGATTATTCATTGGAAGAAGATATAGAACGATATGGTATAGATGTTTCAGGTTTGGACCCTGCTTTTCCCCAATACTTGGGAATCAATTCGGGCTTATCTCATACTTTTGTAGATTCAAACCTTATAAATGGTTTAGAGTATTGGTATTGTGTCTCACCCTTTGATCGAGGGAACCAATTGAGCGATAGTTTAGAACAATCTTATTTGTATCCCCTTGGTTCTTCAACGTTTGAATCTCACGTTGTTTCTGTGGTTCCAGGGATTCCCGCTTCCAATGAAATTTCTGCATCTGTTTCAGAAAATACTTTATCTGCTAAAGGGGGGAAATGCGAAGGCATCGTCCAAGTCGAAATGATTGCCCCCGATGATGTAACGGGACACGGATATAAAATTACTTTTGAGGATAGTTCTATCTATATCGTAGATGGAGATACCACTTTTGATTGGGGCTTCACACTAATAGATACGACAGAAATGGATACGCTTTTTTATAAGCATAATTTTTCAAATTCTTCAGGTGATAATCTCCCCGTTGTAGACGGTCTAAGAATAACCGTCCAGAATTCATCCACAGGTGTTAGCTTTTTAGGATGGACTCAAGTCGCTGGAGATACGAGCACGTTTGATTGGCGCACAGAAAGCGTTCGCCCTGATTTGGTTCCAAGTGGATCTGCAATAGGCAATGAAATTGTTACAGTAGATGATTATCGCATTACCATTGATACAAATGCTGGGCTTGATGCGCGTTGGTTTGATCTTTTTTCAAACGAATGGGTGTATAATTATACTAACTCTCTAACGGGACTTCCTTTTGATTCCACCTATCATCTTCCTCTTAAAGTAGAAATCATCACAGATTCTGCCAATCCCATAGATGTATCCGATTTTACGGTTTTAGGTGAGTTTGCAATGAATGCACCTTTGGATTATCATAATTCTTACTATAGCGAATATGGCTGGGATTTGGAACCGGGCGGACTTGGATTTAATTCAACTTTAGATGGAGGCTATAGAGAACTTCATGTTGATATCCTTATACTTGGTGATTCAGAAAATTGGGATAACTATTTATATTTATTGACAAACAATACCCCTGACACATACATTGATAATGATGGGAATACGATTAACCAAACAGCAGTTGCTCCATCAAATGGAGATCAATTTACCATTAAAACATACAAGCCATTCCGAGAAGGGATTTATTATACTTTTGGGACAACAGCTTCTTCAAAAACTGCCTCAGATGAAAATACCTTAGCAAATATTCGTGTTGTCCCTGATCCTTATATTGTAAGCAATGTTTGGGAGAAAAGTGAATTTGGAAAAAAACTTCAGTTTAATCATTTACCCGATCAATGTACAATTAATATTTATACACTCATAGGCGATTTTGTCGCAAGCATAGAGCACGATTCAAACACAGGTTATGCGTTTTGGGATATGCGAACAAAGAATGATCAATTTATTGCTCCAGGTGTATATTTATTTCACGCCTCCACATTGGATGGACATGAAAATACAGGAAGATTTTTGGTGATTAAATGAAAAATACCTTTCTAATTTTAAGTGTTACAATAGCGTCTCTTTTTGGAGGGCATGAATTTGATAAAGTGGGAAGCACATCTGCGCAATTTTTAAAGTTGGGCGTTGGCGCAAGATCTATGGGAATGGGAGGCAGTTTTGTCGGATTAGCAAATGATGCATCCGCTCTTTATTGGAATCCGGCTGGGCTTTCCTCTTCAAAAGGAATCAATACTATTTTTTCCCATAATGATTGGGCTTTAGATATTTCCCACGAATTTATTGGAGTTATTATTCCTTTGCAAAACAAGAGCCATTTTGGCGTTTCATTTTCTGCTTTAACAATGGGAGAGAAAGAAGTGACCACCGTGGAGGAGCCGGATGGGACGGGTTTGTATTACTCCGTGATGGATTTGGCCATGGGCCTTAGTTATGCTCAAGCCATTAGCGATAGATTGTCCTACGGTTTAACTTTAAAATATATCCATACATCAGCTTATAACGAATCTGCATCAACAGTTGCATTTGATTTGGGGTCTATTCTTCGCACTGCATATCACAATCTAAAAATTGGTATGTCTCTTTCTAATTTTGGTGGTGAGCTACAATATCAAGGAAGAGATTTGATAGGTAAAACGGATATTGACGAAGACCTTGATGGAAATCAATTAACAGATGCAAATCTTCAAACCGAGACTTGGTCCATCCCACTTATGATTAGAATTGGAATTTCCGTCGATTTACTGGGAATGAATGATGCTTTTATCGAAAACCATTTTAATAGAGTTACCCTCGCAATTGACGCGGAACATCCAAATGACAGCAGTGAGCATCTTAACATAGGATGTGAATATTCATATAAAGAATTATTTTTTATTCGTAGTGGATATCGAATAAACTATACGGAAAATGTGTTTACATTTGGAGCAGGGCTCAAAATGAATGTAAACACACTTGGAAATACGAGTATTAATTATAGTGTATTACCATTAGGTCCCTTTGGCAATACGAACCAATTAAGCCTTGAATTTGAAATCAAATAATCACGAAACACAAAAGAAAAGGAAATAGTAAAATGTCTCAAACTAAAATAATCGCAGCGCTCATTATGGGCATGGTAATTCTTGTATTTGTCATTGGACCATCAGAAAAAAATTATGCACAAGGGAAAGAAACGCGAGTTACCGCCGTTCCCAATATTCCCATGGCTGCTGAAGCGTATTTTTCACCTGATGGAAAAAGCTTTATTTGCAATGCACGTATTACAGAAGAGGATGAAGTGCATCGCGTCTATATCTCTACGATTGATGGTGAAAATATCACACTCATTAATGATAAAGGTGAAGATGCTTGTTCTTATTATTTTCCTGATGGAAATAAAATCATTTGGACTTCAACGCGAGATTACCCAGATGTACCTGTTGGGAATTGGTCTAAACCAAAAATATATCCTCAAGGTGCTGAACTTTATACAAGCGATTTAGAAGGGAATAATGTCAAACGACTAACCCATAATATGCATTATGACGCAGAAGTATCTGTCTCTCCTGACGGGAAATGGATTCTTTTTACGCGACAAGTTGATGGGAAACTTGATTTGTGGAAAATGAAAGCGGATGGAACAGACGAACATCAAATTACTTTCACTGATGAGTGGCAAGAAGGAGGCTCTTTTTATCTCCCTGATAGTAAAACCATTCTATACAGAGCTTGGAAAAAAGAATATGATGATGCTCGCGCAAAACCCATGACTTTATATACCATTAATCATGACGGAACAGATTTGAAGCAATTGACTTTTGATGAGGAAACAAATTGGGCGCCTCATCCAGGCCCAGATGGAATTCATGCCGTTTTTGTGAAAGTGCATCCACCTCATAATTTTGAGATTTATATGATTAATTTGGAAACAAAAGAACAAACCCAATTGACTGATAGCGATGCGTTTGATGGTTTCCCTATGATATCGCCAGATAACACAACGTTGATGTTTTCATCAAGTCGATCTGCAAAACCAGGCGAAAGATCTTTATCTCTTTTCCTTATGGATATCAGTTCCTACATGAATTAAACACGATTCTTATTAAGTCGTTAAGCAAAAACCCTTCTAAGGTTCAAAACCTTTGAAGGGTTTTTTAATTTAAGCCAAATTCTGGTATGCTAGAAAATTTGAAAAAAATTCAACCCCGAGTAAACACCCAATCAAATTTTGAGGAAAGGGAAGGGTTAAAGGCATAATCATCTTCGTGATAGCTTTTCAATAAAGCGGGCGTAGTAATTTTATTGTTAACGATAAAATTTACCATTTTCCCTCGTGCTTGTTTTGCGAAGAACCCAACCACTTTATAGTTATCTCCTTTTTTTTCTTTAAAATGAATATGAATCATTTGAGCCTTTAATGCTTTGGCTTGAATAGCCTTTAGATATTCTTTAGATGCTAGATTGATGATGATTTCTTTTTCATCTTCATTTAAGCTATTTGTGATGGTTGTTTTCCAAAAATCTACTAATTGAACGCCCCTATTTGTTTTTAACTTTTTAGCCATTTCTAATCGGTAAGGTTGAATCAAATCTAAGGGTTTAAGTACGCCATATAATCCGGAAAGAATACGGATATTTGATTGGGAAAATACCAAAGCTTTCTTTGAAAATGTCTCTGGTTTTATTTGACTAAAAACGGCTCCAGTATAAGCAAATAGGGCCTGTTTTATTTTTTTTGTGGGATTGTTTAGTTCAAATGCTTGAATATGATTATATGTTTCATCAGTTAATTTTTCGCTTAAAACCATAAATTTTTTTAATTGAGATTTGCTAAATCCCTTTAATAATGTCATTAAATAATTAGCTTTTTTTAATTGGCTTGGCTGAGAGAATTCAGAGCCAGAAATTGGAGAGAAATTTTGGGTCTTTGTTGGCGATAAAATAACGAGCATGTTAGCTTATTAATGCGGTAAGCATTAGATGCTTGTTTGTTTGTAGTTGAACGCAGACAGGTACGTAATTTTAATTTTCAACCAATCAAATCCCCGAATATGGGGGATAAATGGGGGTTCATATAAAATATGATGAAAATAAAAATTACAACTAATCATTGCTGATGTTATAGCGATTGATTAGAAGATTGTTATTGCTTGTAACGATCAATCGGCAAACAGGAACAGATTAAATTTCGATCACCTTGTGCATTGTCAATTCGGCTTACGCTTGGCCAATATTTATGTTCACTGAGCCAAGGGGCGGGATAGCCAGCTTTTTGGCGAGAATATTTATGCTCCCATTTATCCGCTGTAAGAACAGAAGCGGTGTGAGGTGCATTTTTGAGAGGATTATCTGTTGTGTCGAGTGTGCCCTCAATCACATCTTGAATCTCTTGACGGATTGAGATCATGGCTTCACAAAAACGATCCAATTCTTTTTTAGATTCACTTTCGGTGGGCTCAATCATGAGAGTTCCAGGAACAGGAAAGGACATGGTCGGCGCATGATAGCCATAATCCATGAGTCGCTTGGCTACATCTTCTTCAGAGATACCCGATTCTTTTTTCAATTCACGTAAATCGATAATAAACTCATGAGCACTAAACCCACTTATGCCACGATATAGAATCGGGAAATATTTCTCAAGTATTTTGGCCATATAGTTCGCATTCAAAATGGCAACTTGTGTCGCTTTTTTGAGACCTTCACTTCCCATCATTGCCATATAAGCCCAAGAAATCGGAAGAATACTAGAACTTCCAAATGGAGAAGATGAGACGGCAAAAATAGATTTTTCGCCTCCAGTTTTAATTTGAGAGTGTCCAGGAAGAAAAGGCGCTAAATGATTTTTGCAAACGATAGGGCCCATCCCTGGACCGCCTCCACCATGTGGAATGCTAAAGGTCTTATGTAAATTGATATGCATTACATCGCCACCAAAATCGCCAGGTTTGCATAAGCCGAGCATGGCATTGAGGTTGGCGCCATCAATATAAACTTGTCCTCCATTGCGATGGATAATTTGACAAATATTTTTAATCGAAAGTTCAAAAACGCCGTGAGTTGAAGGGTAAGTCACCATCAGAGTAGAAAGATTTCCAGCATGAAACTCTGCTTTTTCTTTTAGATCTTTCTCAGAAATATTTCCATGTTTATCGCAAGCAACAATGATAACCTTCATCCCAGCCATTACAGCAGATGCAGGATTTGTTCCATGAGCTGATGCAGGAATCAAACAAATATTTCGTTCTTGTTCTTCATTTTCATGATGATAAGCGCGAATGGTGAGGAGTCCAGCATATTCTCCTTGTGCACCCGAATTGGGTTGCATTGATATGGTATCAAAGCCGGTTGAGAGCCTGAGCCATTCACCTAATTCATGAATAAGCTCCTGATAGCCCATTGTTTGTTCTTTGGGCGCAAATGGGTGAATATTTCCAAATTCTGGCCAAGTAATCGACTCCATTTCGGTCGTAGCATTGAGTTTCATTGTGCAGGAACCCAAAGGAATCATACTGGTATTGAGAGATAAATCTTTTGTTTCTAATCGATGAAGATAACGTAGCATTTCCGTTTCTGTTTGATAGGCATGAAAGACGGGGTGACTCAAAAATGAGGAAGTCCGCGCTAATGTTGTCGGGATATTTTGGGCGGGAGCATCTTTTAATTCGACATCAAAAACAGACAAAATATCTTCAATATCCTGAATACGGCTTGTTTCGTCTAGGGAGATACCCACTGTTCCATCAGCAAAATCTCGCAGATTGATTTTAGAGGATTCAGCTTTTTTTCTCCAGTTAGAGGCTTTGAATCGAATCGTATCAAAATAATGAGTGTGATGGAGTTTAAATCCTGAAGAATGCAATGAATAAGCTAATAATTTTGTAAGGCGATGGACACGATTTGCAATCTCAACAAGCCCTTTAGGGCCATGATAAACGGCGTACATGCCAGCCATCACCGCTAGTAAAACTTGGGATGTACAAATATTGGATGTGGCTTTTTCTCGACGAATATGTTGTTCTCGGGTTTGCAGAGCCATTCGTAGCGCGGGATTGCCTTGCGTATCGTGAGAAACACCAATAATACGTCCAGGAATTTTTCGCTTAAATGCCTCTGTCGTTGCAAAAAAAGCAGCGTGTGGGCCACCATATCCCATGGGAACACCAAAACGTTGTGAGCTTCCAACAGCAACATCAGCACCCATTTCTCCAGGTGTTTTCAAAAGCGTTAAGGCCAATAAATCTGTCGCCATACAGATAAAGATATTTTTTTCTTTCGCAGATTGACAAAGTGGTGAAAAATCTTGGATGTATCCATCTGTGTCGGGATATTGGACAAGTGCCCCGAAAACAGATTCATTAAAATTGAAATCTTCGTGAGCCTGGATAAGCAATGAAATTCCTAAAGGTTCAGCACGTGTTTTTAAAACATCAATGCTTTGTGGGTGACATTTATCTGAGACCAAAAATACATTTTTCTTTGCATCTCGGGTTGCATTAAAAAACATAAGCATGGCTTCTGCCACCGCGGTTCCTTCATCTAATAAAGATGCATTTGCTATCGGAAGCTGGGTCAAATCGGAAATCATGGTTTGAAAATTAAGCAACGCTTCGAGTCTTCCTTGAGAAATTTCAGATTGATAAGGCGTATAGGCCGTATACCAACCGGGATTTTCTAAAATATTGCGTTTAATTACGCCAGGGATGAATGTGTTATAATATCCCATTCCAATATAAGATTGAAAGCACATGTTTTTACTAGAGATTTCTTTCAGTTTTTCAATTGCTTCAGGTTCAGAAAGAAAAGGGGCTAAACCCATTTCGCCATTTGATAGAATATCTTCGGGCACAATTTTATGAGTCAATGTCTTCAAAGATTCTTCTTCAATCTCAGAGAGCATTGCTTGAATTTGTAAATCGTTAGAGCCCAAATGTCGTTTTACAAAGGGAGAATATTGTTTTTTTGTTTTGCCCATGTGATGTGTTGTTTCTTTTAGATTTAATCAAGGATTCTAAGGCTTGAGATTAAGGATAAATATGTCAGCATATCAATTTAAACAAAAGATATTATTCTGATATTCTTGAATTTGATTAAATTCGAGCTAGTTAATCCAAACTAAAATGATTTAATCAAGGTAACGATGATGGAAGAACAGACATATTCCAAGCAAGAGCTCCAACATATTATCGGAAAAACAATATTGATTGACGATCAAGAATGGCGTATTTCTGAAATAGTAAATAGAGAAGTAAGCTTAAATTTAGAAACGCCAGATGGCGAAATATTGGCTAAGAAAATTTCATTAGCTGAAGCCAGTCATCTTCTCCGTTTGAACGAAGTATTTTAGACCTATTTCTTCAATATTTCATACCGGAATGTAAGGTGAAAGCTTTAAATTCATTGGCTATATAGCTTATGAAAAGATTAATAATAAAACAAAGTGATAGAACCATTCGACAATGTTTAAATCAGCCAAATCAAAACAATATTAAAAAATGCACCGAAGAGGGTGCTTTTTTTTTACATAATACATTAAAAGAGGAAGTATGATAATAGAAAATTTAGTCAAGCTCCAAGATATTGACACCCAACTTACGGATATTGAAGAGTTGCTTGGGGATTTACCCACAAAAGTTGAAGATTTAAATAATCAGGAAAAAGGCTTGGTAGATATCGTAACAGAGAACAAGAGCAGGGTAAAAGAGATTGATTTATCATGTGCGAAGAACGAAGGAAAGCTTCAAGACATCAAAGAAAAAATCGAGAAATATAAAGAGCAATTATTCGCTGTGACAAATAACAAACAGTATGATGCCATGATGAATGAGATGGATTTTTTGAAACAGGATAGAGATAAAATTGAGACAGAAGAACTTAATTGGTTAGAAGAAAAAGAGACTTTAGAAACGGAAACAAAAGAAAAAGAAGATTCACTTGAAGCGTTAACTTTAGATTTAAGATCTAGAAGAGAAACACTTAAAATAGCCATCTTAAATTCCGCTGAAGAGAAAAAAGTTTTAGAAGAACAACGTTCTGAAGCGACAAAAGATTTAAGCCCAGAAATAATGGCCCTTTACAAAAAAGTATTAAATGCAAGAAACGGATACGCTGTTGTAGAATTGGTTAACAATGCTTGTGGAGGATGTGGGGCAGTTGTTCCTCCTCAGACAGCCTCTGAAATCCGAAATAATTTAGCAGTACATAATTGTGGATCTTGTGGCCGATTTATATATGGTAAAAAAAAGGAACAAGATTAAAAGATTTTTGAAAATTGAGTTGGTTGGATGATTACTCTGTTTACTTTTGTAAGCAGGGAGGAAAGTCCGGGCACTGCAGGACAGGATGCCCCTTAACGAGGGGAGTTCGTGAGAATATGGAAAGTGCAGCAGAAAGTAAACCGCCTAAATTGGCGTTAGTCGATTGGGTAAGGGTGAAAGGGTGGTGTAAGAGACCACCAGTTTTTATGGTGACATAGAAAGCTTGTAAACCCCATCCAGTGCAAGACCGAATAGTCTCCAAGACCTCGTCCGGGTTGTTTGAGGAGCGGGTAGGTTGCTTGAGGCCATCGGCAACGAGGGTCCCAGAGGAATGATCATCGATCCCATGAAAATGGGGGAACAGGACTCGGCTTATAGACCAACTCAATTTTTAATAAACAAAATCAAAATACGAATTACTTTTTATGAAATGGATTTTCCCCAGTACTGAGCCAAAACTAATTTCACAGATTCAAGATGAATTTCGTGTTTCTAAAATTATAGCAAAAGTGATGGCGACAAGAGGATTAGCTTCCTCAGAGCAAACGACGCCATTTTTTAATCCAGATATTAGCCTTCTACATGATCCGTTTCTTATGAAAAATATGGAAAAGGCAGTTGAGAGGATTATTAATGCTATAAAGAGTCATCAGCCTATCATGATATTTGGTGATTATGATGTAGATGGGACAACCGCCGCCTCGCTACTTTTTATTGGATTGAAAAATTTGGGCGCTGAAGTAAGCACTTATATTCCAAACCGTGAAACAGAAGGATACGGACTATCAGAGCTCGGCATAGACACAGCAAAAAAACGTGGCGCAAAATTGATGATTACCTGCGATTGCGGTATGAATGATGTTGAGCATGTGGAATATGCCACTGCTAATGACATTGAGGTTATTATTACGGATCACCATACGCCTGGCGAAATGCTTCCAAATGCAATTGCGGTTTTAAATCCAAAACAATCTGATTGTAATTACCCTTTCAAAGAATTATGTGGAGGTGGCGTTGCTTTAAAATTATTAACGGGATTAGTCAAAGAATTGAATCTTCCTTTTGATCTTGTTTACGATTTATTTGATTTAGCGGCTTTGGGTACTTCTGCAGATTTGGTGCCTATGATCGATGAAAACAGAATTATTGTTCACCATGGACTACTCGTCTTACGGAAATCTGATCGCCCAGGCTTACGTGAACTCTTAAAAATTGCAGGCGTGGACTTAGATCATGAAATTTCTGTTGGGCAAGTCGTCTTTAATGTTGCGCCGCGAATAAATGCGGCAGGTCGTCTTGGGGATGCAAATCGATCCGTTCAGTTGATGACCACAAAAGATAGAAAATTTGCAAAAAAAGTTGCCTTGAATTTAGATGCTGAAAATAAAAGACGTCGGGTCATTCAAAGTCAGGTCGTTGAAGAAGCCATGTTAAAAGTGAATGCAGAAGTTGATTTAAAAAATGATTCTGCCATTGTATTAGGATCAAAAAATTGGCATGCAGGTGTGGTTGGCATTGCGGCCTCTAAATTAAAAGAATCATTTCACCGCCCCACGATTATTATTGGTTTTGATGCTGAAGGGAACGGAAAAGGATCAGCGCGAAGCATTTCCAAATTAAATATGGTTGAAGCATTAAAAGCGAGTCGGGAGCATTTAGAAAATTATGGTGGACATCCCATGGCAGCAGGCCTATCAATTCATTCTAATCATTTCGAAGATTTTCGATTAGAATTTCTGAAAAAAGCAAATCAAGAATTATCAAAGGAAGATTTGGAGCCTACAATTTACTTAGAGGGCGAGATATGCTTAGCAGATATCAATACCCGCTTTATGACATTTTTGGAAAAACTTTCACCTTTTGGTCCGAAAAATATGCGACCCAAATTTGCGACAACTCAGCTTGAAATTGATGGGATTCCCAAAATTATTGGAAACGGGGATCATATTCGTTTTAAAGTCAAGTCAGGCCAAAAATCTTTCCCCGTTATTGGGTTTAATCTTGCTCATAAATATCAAGATCTGATTAATGGAAATCCTATAGATATAGCTTTTGTGATCGAAATCAATCGCTGGCGAGGACAAGAGACCATTCAACTAAATGCGAGGGATATCCGTCCATCGATCATTTCATAGACTTGTTGTAAATTCTCAATCTTAAATACACGTAAATAGAATAA
>Ga0233433_10002640_pt1 | contig 15437 bp, 16 predicted proteins | sample SI_122_August201_5_FD_179868 | JGI IMG/M metagenome (GOLD analysis project Ga0233433, IMG submission 179868) | Seawater microbial communities from Saanich Inlet, British Columbia, Canada - SI_122_August2016_100_MG | ecosystem: Environmental > Aquatic > Marine > Inlet | place: Canada: British...
TCAAATGTTTACACGTGTTTACACAATGTATGCGAATTTTTCAGGATGGCATCCGCGTCTTGCCATCGACGACCACCCCCGCCACAGTGGCGCGATGAACGATTTCAGTGGAAAAGGCCCCTCGGTGGAGACCATCCCGGAAGGCGATGACCGACTGCGGCTGACCTGTCCGGATTGCGGCTATATCGCCTATGACAACCCGAAAATCGTGGTCGGTGCAGTTTGTGTCTGGGAGGACCGGTTCTTGCTGTGTAAACGGGCCATTGAGCCGCGCAAGGGCTGGTGGACGATCCCGGCGGGGTATATGGAACTCAACGAGACCTTTGCCGAAGGTGCTGCCCGCGAGACTTGGGAAGAAGCCTGCGCGCGGATTGAGATCACCGGCGTAATCGGCATCTATGAAATCCCCCGGATCAGCCAGATTTATGTCCTGCACAGCGCGAAGATGCTAAACGCCGACTTTGCCGCCGGACCGGAAAGTGAAGACGTAGCACTGGTCGCCTGGGAGGATATCCCGTGGAAGGATTTGGCCTTTCCGAGTGTCACATGGGCCCTCGAACATTATCGAAATGGCAGCCAGAACCTGTTTTTTCGCCACCCCGAAACCTAACGGGGCTGATTCCGCCGCGCCATTGAGATTCCGTTAACTATTTCCTTTTAAGCTCGCTTCCCATGACCGATGGGATAACACTTGCGAACTCACAATCGCCCGGCGTAGCGCGCCGCGCCAGCGGCTATCAGGCCGAAGCCGTGCGCGAGGTTCAAAACCGCGCCGCGGTCACCAATCAAAGCCAGTCGGCCGACGAACGCAACGGGCTGAGGCGCCTCAATCAGTCGCTTGACCGGCCGCTTCGCGAAGATGTCCCGCGCGGCTACTATCTCAATATTCGAGTTTGACGGCGCGGCTTTCCGCATGGATTCTATGCGCTTGCATCGCCGTTTCGACGGCGGTGGAAAGTGCTGAACTAAGTGTCACGATCACCGACTTGCGGTCTCAGGAAGGTGACGTTCATATCGCCATTTACGATAATCCGGCCGGTTTTCCAAAGGGCGATGGGATGCGCGAAGAAATTCAATCGCCGGTCAACAATGGCCGTGCCCTGGCGATTTTCAAGGGCCTAGCACCGGGCCAATACGCCATCGCCACATTCCACGACGAAAACGACAACGATGAGTTTGACCAAGGTTTCCTGGGCATCCCGCTGGAAGATTTCGCGTTCTCCAGCGGCGCCAAGGCATTTTTCGGTCCGCCCAGTTTCAAGGACGCTGCATTTTCCTTGAACGGCGATACGTCATTGACGATCAGCCTCGGGAATTGATCTCAGCAATCCGTTCCCGAACATCCACCGTGAATGGTATACACCTCGGCCATATTGAACGGGAAATAATCAGTTCCCGCCCCGCCACCCGATGCGGACGCGCCGCGCACCAAGCGGGCCAGCGGTTCTTGCTGGTTCGGATCCGGGGCCATGGCAAGTTCCAGGGAATTGCCGCGAAAGCTCTTGTTGACGCCGCCGACACCAATGGTGTCGATCACCTTTTCGGCCTCGACCGGGCCTAGCGCCTGACCTTTCGGGGCGCAGTAATACCCCAGCAATGCCATGTCCGGGCGCAATTTCTCGTCTGCTGCATGGATATCCCATTCCGACGTGAAGGCGATGCACGAAGGCCCCGAGGCAGCACTGAACGGCCGATACCAAAAGCCCGCCAATTCCGGGTGATACCAAACAGCTTTCGCCATTTTGATATCCTTGCCCTTGAACGCATTCCACAAGCCGATCACATTTTCCGTGGTTTGCGGGAAATTCAACGAGACGTTCTCAAGAAAGAAATGGCGGGCCTGCACGAGCACGACTTCAGCCGTCGCGCCGGCGCCTTCAAATCGTGCGTATTCCTGGCGCTGGATAGAGTTTACATGGGTCACGCGTTTCGGCTGAACCGATTTGAATACCGGCGCATCAAATGCAATCAGGCCGTCCAAAGCCCGGTAGCATTCGATGCGCCCGGCTGCAACGCACAGGCGCCCAGCGCCGCCAAAGACGCAAATGCGAGCCCGAAAACTGCCAATCTAATATTCTTCATCATCGCACTCCCAACTCATTTTGTTTTTTCGATTTTACCATATATTCGCCATGATCGCTCTCACACTCGGGTGAGCGCATCGTCAAAACGCTTCAAATCCATCAAGAAAGTCCTGTTCCTCCTCACTGGATTGTCGGCCCAGTGCGGCGTTGCGGGTCGGAAACCGGCCAAACCGTGAAATGACATAGTGGTGCTCAAGCGCATAGCGGTAGGTATTGTCATTGCCCAAAGCCCGAAACAGTTCAACGGATCGAACTTGATCGTTGATGTCTTCGCTATGCTCAAACGGTAAGTATAAGAACATGCGGCGAAACCGGCCTAACGCCCTATCGAAACCGTTCTCAATGGCCGTCTCGGTAATCTTCTTAGCATGCCCGTCTGTCGCGAAGGCTTGTGACGTGCCGCGAAATAGGTTCCTTGGGAACTGATCAAGAAGAATGATCAGCGCCAAGCAGCCCTCTGCCGTGCTGGCCAATTCATTAAGTTCACCGCGCGCCGCTGCTGCCACGTCGCCTTCAAAGCCATCACGGATAGCCGCATCGAAGGCGTCATCAGCGACAAACCACTGCATCAAATAACCACCGTCCGCCGCCAAATCCGGCGCCGCTTCATCGAACCAGAACGACAGAACTCGCGATGCAATTTCGGTCATTGTATCTGTCGTCATGAAATCTCCTGAATGATTTTTGACAAACCGTATTCCCACCCTACCATGGCGCAGCCTTGAGATATGGAGTTGGCCGTGCCGAAACAAGTCCCCCCTGCGACCGACCCGCTGCGCGGTTGGCTGAAACAGTTTCAAAACATCGATCCGGCGGCACCAATCGGTGATCCGTCCCGGTCCGCGGGTCTAAGTGATTTGGTGCAAGGCGAATTGTCGAAGTTGGCTTTTGAGTCCGAGCCCGCAGCCTATGTCCGGCTGCTTGAAAGCTTAGCACCCGATGTATTAAAGCCGGGCCCGGGTCATGAGTAACGATCTTTGCGAGCGTGATCTGTCGTGGGTCGCCGCCGCTATCACCGACAAAACAATTTCCGCCGAAGAAGCCACCCGTGCGGCCATTGCGCGGCTTGAGACGGTCGGCCCGACGCTGCACGCCGTCCAAGCCATGGACCCCGATCTTGCCATTGATGCGGCCCGTCAGGCGGACGTCAAACTTGCCCGTGGACAAGAGCTGGGCCCGCTGCATGGCGTCCCACTCGCCCATAAGGACATGTTTTATCGCAAGGGGAGAATTTCGGGGTGTGGCTCGAAAATTCGCGCTGAATTTGTTCCGGATGTCACCGCCAGTGTCCTCGCCGGCCTGGACCGGGCCGGCGCGTTGGATATTGCGCGCCTCAACATGGTTGAATTTGCACTGGGCGTCACCGGCCACAACGAAGTCACCGGAACACCCATGAACCCCTGGAACACCGCGCACATCACCGGCGGCTCGTCGAGCGGTTCCGGCGCCGCCGTGGCGGGGCGGCTGATATACGGGGCACTGGGTTCCGATACCGGCGGCTCGATCCGCTTTCCGGCATGCTGCAACGGTGTCGTCGGCATGAAACCGACCTGGAGCCGGGTCTCGCGGTTCGGTGCCATGCCACTGTCGGCTTCGCTTGATACCATCGGGCCTCTGACGCGGACGGTCCGCGACAATGCCTTGATGTTCCAAGCCATCGCCGGCCACGACCCCAATGACGCGACGTCCAGCCGCCTCGACGTGCCCGATTACGCAGCCGCACTTAGTGGCGGCGTCAAAGGCCTGCGGGTCGCGGTCCCGGAAAACTATTTCTTTGAGCCGGTCGACGACGAAATCGCCGATCTGGTCCGCACCAGCCTTGATGTCCTGACCGATGCCGGCGCCGAGATCATTCCCGTCACGGTGCCTGAATCGATCCGCGTGACCAATGCTTTCACCAGCCTGATCACCGCAACCGAGGGTGCCTCGATCCATCAAACCTGGTTGACCGAGTGCTTCGACGACTATGGCCGACAAACCGGTGCGCGGCTGATGGCTGGCCTGACAACGCCGGCGACACGGTATCTGCAAGCCCGCAGTTTGCGCGCGCCGATCCTGGCCGAGTTCCATGACGCGGTGTTCACCGACGCCGATGTGCTGCACATCCCGGTAATGATCTCCACCCCGCCAACCATTGCCGATACCGACAATGCCGACAATCCGGGGTTTATGGATATGATTACCAAAATGGGCCTGTGCACGCGGCCCATCAATTATCTGGGCTTGCCGGCCCTGACTATTCCCTGCGGTTTCACCGCGAACGGCCTGCCGACGGCCTTTCAATTGGTCGGGCGGCCCTTTGACGAAGCGACCCTTTACCGGGCCGGCGAGGCTTATCAGCACAGCACCGACTGGCACGAAAAATCGCCCTTGCCGGTCTAGGTCTCGCTGACGGCCCGGTCGCACGATCGCATCGGCTCGGCAAAACTCTTTTAGTTCATTGATATAAAACAATAAAATTCTGTTTTGACGACGATTCCCCATAGGAATGGTCCACATAGGTGGCCATGGGTATCCAAAAGTCTGCATTTTTCACGAACCCCGGTGAGTTAATGGCGTAAATTCGGGGCATTGACCCGACAACTTTTGTCTACTCTTTGGTGTATTCGGTACCCAACCGTGGGCTTTCACGCCATTGTGCCGGCCATACCGCTTAGGCTGGCTCGTCCGGCTTTCAATCCACATAAAATGGCCCAAATTTTCGCCCATGCTTGCAGTTCGTCTCTACTCATTTAACGATAAAGGAATAATAGCCTATAAATAGTCTTTTTGTCAATAATTCTCTGTGCCGGCTGCCATTACCGTGTGTCGATACCATCACGGCGACATTGAGATTGGAACGCATACGTAGACCCGAAAACTCCATATCAAGCCCAAGCGGTATCAGGGTTGTCTTCGGCGCAGCAATACTAAACGTATTAACGTCAGGTGCGGGCATCGACCCTTGGGTATGGGATATCAGAATTAGTGATTCATTTACGTGCGAAAACAGTAATTCCCGCAGAATTAACGAGAAACATTCTCACATTTGGTGGTTCAATCCGCCAGTTTCACAAAGAAAATGATACATTCATCGCCGTCGAGGAGTGGCCGCATCGCAACTGGTTCCGGGTGAACAGCGGACATGCATATCGATGTTTTAATTGTCCCCTCATTGATGTCACCGCCCAACTCGGACATCGCCCTTCAGATTGGAGGGCCTGAAAACGGTCTCGTTGCTACGGGTTTTGAGATACTGTTGAAGAATGGTGCTACGTATAGTTTGACTTCGGGTAGCGTCATCGGCAAAAGACGAAACAAGCTTCTCGACGAGAGGAAAACCCATGCAAGGTCCTTATCAATCGACGAAAATCAAGGCGCATATTGTTAATGGGTTCACTGCCGGTGACAAGGGCGGCAACCCCGCTGGTGTTGTTCTGGATGCGGACAATTTTGACGAAAAAGATATGCTTCAGATTGCGGGCCTGATGGCAGGCGGCTACGGTCGTTCCATGGAAGAAATGGAAATTGACTTCGAAGCCACCGCATCTTGATCGATTGCGGGTGATCCCGCGCATCTTGATTCTTAATATTCTTAGATTCGAACCCTCGGCACTATGTCCGTTCCTGGCTACAGGCAGTCGTGAGCTTCCGTGCCGCAGAACGTCTGCTGTTGGCAGAATAGCCGACGAGGCTCGTGGTTTCTCACTTAATGTGAGAACCGACGCTGGGGAAATCTCATTCGATGCGTTGCCCTTTGACCGTCAAATTACCGGTGATTACCGCCGCATCACACTTAGTGTTTAAAAAGCCGAGCCGCCCTTACACGCTATTTTCAGGTCGATCGTTTTCGAGATACTCTTAATCCTCACGCCTGCGGGGTGCGTCTGGCATCTCAAAAGGACGGGCCTGTTCAAAGGCCCCGGCGGCCCGCATCACCAACGGATCGGCATAGCGCGGCCCAACGATCTGCAAGCCGACCGGTAGCCCGGCCTCGGTGAACCCGCACGGCACCGAACACGCCGGCTGACCGGTCAGATTGAACGGGTAGGAGAACGGCGTCCATTCCATCCAGTGCTTTTGCGTTGTCGGCGCAGCGACGTCCTAGCCGACGTCGAAGGCCGGCACCGCCAAGGTCGGCGTGATCAGCAGATCATAGGATTCATGGAACAAATTCATCCGCCGACCTAAGTCAACACGGGCATCCATGGCATCCATATAGTCATCAATCGTATAGCCCCGGCCCTCTTCAGCGATGGCCAGCAGACCAGGATTCATCTCGCCCAGGCGGTCCTGAGGTTGCTTGTCAATCAACCGCGTCGCGCCCCGGAACCAATGTTTGTTAAACATGTCCATGGGGTCATCGAAGCCGGGATCAACTTCCTCAACCATGGCGCCTTGGTCTTCAAACACTTTCACCGCGTTGGCGACGATGGCGGCAACTTCCGGATCGACCTTGGCGTAACCCAAGGTCGGGCTAAAGGCGACCGACAGATGGCGGACACCCAAATCCAGCCCCGTGCGGAAATCCCACGGGTCATAGGGAAGCGCGTGCCAATCGCGCGGATCGGGCAAGACCATGATGTTGAGCATCATCGCCGCGTCCTCGACGGTTCGTGTCAACGGCCCGACGTGGCTCAGCGTGCCCATGGCGCTCGGCGGATAGACAGGCGCGCGGCCAAAGGTCGGCTTGATCCCGAAGACACCGGTGAAGCCCGCCGGTATGCGCACCGAGCCGCCGCCGTCGGTGCCGATATTGAGATGCGCCATACCCAGCGCCGCGGCTGCCGCGGCACCACCGCTCGACCCGCCCGGTGTCTTCGACGTATCCCAAGGATTGCGGGTAATGCCGGTGAGCGGGCTGTCCGCGAGGCCTTTCCAGCCGTGCTCCGGCGTCGTCGTGCGGCCGATGATCACAGCACCATGCTCGCGCATCCGTGCCACGGCCGGCGCATCGAAGCGCTCAGGCGGACTTTCTGGCGTAAGTTTCGACCCGCGCCAGGTGACGTCACCTTTGACCGGGATGATATCCTTGACGCCGAGCGGCACGCCATCTGCGAGCCCCCGGGGCGAGCCCTTCATCCAGCGATCTTCTGACTCTTTGGCCGCCTTCAGTGCACCGTCTTCGTCGACACGGCAAAAGGCATTGATCTCACCGTCAACAGCATCTATCCGCCGCAGCGCGTCCTTGACCACATCGACCGGCGACAAGGTCTTCCATTCATAAAGTTAGATCAGCCGCGTCGCCGGCATATATCCGGTGGTCGTTGCCCATCAGTGGCCATAACAAAATTCCCCTCTTGCCTGAAATAGGATGATAGCAGTGAGCCCACTGAGGCAAATGATTTTTCCGATCCCCGCTAACCCGAAATCTGCAACACCACGATGCCCGCTGTTATGATCAGTGCTGAAATGATCCGCGCCGCGCCAAACCCTTCCTTCAAAATAAGGCTGCCAATGACCGCTGCGAACAGCACCGAGGTTTCCCGGAGCGCCGAGACATGCGCCATGCCGCCTTGGGTCAGCGCAAAGAGCGCGATGCCGTAAGCAATCGTCGTCAGGCACCCACCGGCCAGGGCGGGCTTCCAGCTAGCGCGAAGAAACGGTGCCACGTCGGTCCGCCGGCGCGCCAAGACGTAAAGCCCAAACGGAATGCCTTCCAAGAAATTCAGCCAAACAATATACGGCCACGGGCTGGCACCGGCCCGCATGCCGAGGCCATCCAAGACCGTATAGGACGAGATCAGAACGCCTGTGCAAAATGCCGCCAGCAGCGGCTTCATCCCGGCCCGGGTCGGCTTGCCACGCGCGAACGTCAGGCTGACGATCCCCACCGAGACCAGCGCGATGCCACCGAACCCCACGACCGTCGGCACCTCGCCGGCGACCACCATGGCGCCAAGGGCGACCAGCAACGGCGACGAGCCCCGCGCAATGGGATAGACCTCGCTGAGATCACCCAGTTTGTAACTGATCAGCAGGAACACATAATAGAGATTGTGGACCAACGCCGAGACCAACAGGTAGGGCCAGACGTGGACATCAGGCAGACCGACAAAGAAAATCGCCACCGTGCCCAACGCCGTGCCGGTCAGATGGATGGCGGTAAAGGTCAAGACCCGGTCACCGCTGGACTTAACCACGGCATTCCAACTGGCATGCACCAGGGCGGCGAAAAGGACCAACGCGACGAGATGAAATTCCACGGATGTCCCCTGCTAGACTCCCGAGAATGCTAGTCAGCGCGCCCGCACCTTGCAAACCCACAAACCTTGCAAACATCTACGGCGCGCGACACCCTACGCCGTCACACATATATAGGAGCGCCGCATGGCCAATTGGACAGAAAGCTGGATCACCGAACGCCTAGGCCTCAGGTTCCCGATCATCCAAGCCCCCATGGCCGGCTCATCGAGCAACGAATTGGCGGTGGCCGTGTCGCGGGCCGGCGGCATGGGATCCATGGGTGTGGCGCTGCAATCGGCTGAGGCCACGCGGGCCGACTGCGAGACCGTGCGCGCCGGCACCAACGGTGCGTATAACGTCAACTTTTTCGTCCACAAGGACGCCGAGATCGATGCGTCCAAGGGCGACGCTTTCCGTGCCCAACTGGCGCCTTACTACGAAGAGCTGGGCTTGGGCGAGGTGCCGGCGGCGGAGGTCTCGTCCCTGCCCTTCAACGAAGATCACTTGGCCGTCGTCTTGGACCAAAAACCACCGGTCGTCAGTTTCCATTTCGGCATGCCCCGCGATGAATTGTTCGCGGCCGTCAAGGATGCCGGCATTTTCACCATCTCGTCGGCGACCAATGTCCGCGAAGCGCAGGAATTGGAGCGCCGTGGCATCGACGCCATCATCGCGCAGGGTTTTGAAGCCGGCGGCCACCGAGGCACGTTTGCCGAGCCCTATGAAGACGGCTGGGTCGGCACCATGGCGCTGGTCCCGCAGATCGTCGATGCCGTATCCGTGCCGGTGATCGCGGCGGGCGGCATCATGGACGGGCGCGGCATCGCAGCCGCCCTGGTCTTGGGTGCCGACGCCGTGCAATTGGGCACGGCGTTCCTGAACTGCCCCGAAAGCGCCGTTCCCGATGTCCATCGCGAGGCGCTGAAAAATGCGCGGGACGACCAAACCCGCCTGACACACGCCTTTTCCGGCCGCCCGGCGCGCGGCATTGAGAACCGCTATATCCGCGAAACCAAGGGCGGCGAAGACAACTTCCCCGATTTCCCCATCCTCAACACATTGACCGGACCTATGAGGAAAGCCAGCGCCGAAGCCGGCACCGGCGACTTCATGTCGCTTTGGGCCGGCCAGGGCGTCACCATGACCCGCGACCTGCCGGCGGCGGAATTGCTGGAAAAGCTGGTCGCGGAGACGGATGCGGTATTGGGCAAATTGATTTAATCGCAGAGGCAGTCTCAAGCGCGGGCGGGATGGCGCGGTTGGCGCCCGCGCGTCCCCCTCCAAGCGATAACCTGATAGCACGCCGCCAAACCCGCGCTCTTAGTTGCCATCAAGCACCACTCCATAGTCACCGGCGAGGAACTGATCGCGAATCACGAACTTCTGCACCTTGCCCGAACCGGTGAGCGGGAATTCGGGCACCAGCACCCAAACTGTCGGAGTCTTTTGAGGTGACACATGGTCGCGGCAATGCGCCTTCAGCTCACCAATTTCTGGGATTTCATCCGACAGAATAAAAGCAGCAATAATCTCACCCCATTTTTCATCGGGCAGGCCGACAACGGCGACTTGTAAAATGAGCGAATGCTCGATCAGGACGGCTTCAATCTCGGCCGGGAAATGATTTTCCCCGCCGCGAATAATCATATCCTTGACCCGTCCGGTCACCCGGACAAATCCTTGCCCATCCATCGCGCCCAGATCACCGGTATGCAGCCAACCGTCCGCATCAATGGCCGCCGATGTGGCTTCCAGATTATCGTTATATTCAATCATTACCGCATAGGATCGCGCGCAAATTTCGCCAACCTGGTCCACGGGCAACACACGACTATCCTCCGGAGAACGGATCGAAACCTCTGTCCAGGGGAGCGGTTGACCGGCAGTTTCAACAATCTGCTCAATGGTCGCTTCAATTGGGTTGAGGCAGATCATTGGGGAATGTTCAGTCTGGCCGAAGGCCGATAAAAGATGACAGTCCAATCGAGCCCGAACCCGGCGAACCAAATCAGGCGGCACCGGGGCACCACCAGTTGAGATGACTTCAAGCGAGGAAATATCACGTGGGTTTTCGTCCAATGATTCCAACAGACCGAACAACATTGTCGGCACTGCAAAGCAAGTCGTCACCCCTTGTTCCTCAATAAGTTTCGCGAAGACGTTCGCATCAAACCGCTTGATCAACAGCATCTTGCAGGCGGCCTGCAAGCATCCCAACGCACCGGTCGCACAGCCCGCCGTATGGAACAACGGCATAAAGTTAGCCCAAACGGAATGCCGCCCGACCTGCTTGCGCGCGCAATAAACACGCGCGTTGTTGACTAAATTTCTATGGCTGAGTACCGCGCCCTTCGGAAACCCGGTGGTCCCGGATGTGTATTGAATTTGAGCCGCATCATCGGGGGAGACATCCGGCAATAACGTCTGGCGGTCCGCTTTGGCGAACAGCGCGGTCTCGTCCGAAAGATTTACGACTTCACGAATGAATTCATTACCATCGATTGCCGCCTCCGCAACTTTCCGCATCGGATTTCCACGAAATTCATCGATCATAAAGAGCGCCACGGCACCTGACTGGTCCAATACATAGCGCAGTTCATTGGGCTGAAATGATGGATTGGCCGTAACAAGCACCACCCCCGCCAAGCCACAGGCATATTCCATAAAAATCCATTCGGGGATGTTCGGCGCCCAGACGACAATCCTCTCACCAGGCGAAAACCGCGTGGCAAGGGACCGGGCCAACGTTTCCGAAACGCTCAATAATTCTGAATAAGTCCATTCCCCGCATACATCGCCATTGTCATCGATATCGATCATAGCCACGGCGTCGGGATGATTTGCGGCGATCTCATTTAGCAGATCACCGACCGTAATTTCGCGAATTTCGGCATCTGTCTGCGCTGGGAAATAGGAAGAACTTAAACTTAGCTCATACAAATTTGAGTTTCCTTCTCACCCTCTGGAACGCCTGAAGATCGGAGAATTTTTGAATAAGGTCAATATCGAAACCGAACTGCTGCCCGTCGTCAGTTTTTGTTTAATCATGCCCCACAACCGACTAGGTGCCGGGTGGCGTTACCGTGCGCCAAGACCTAACAATCACGCGAGTTGATCAATTGTCCGTTGGTTTTTCTTGCGAACCGGCTTATCACATACGGATTATTGATGACGAGCCAAGAGCGAGGAGAAAATCCGTGAACCGGTTGTTTGCTATCATTTCTGTGCTGGCGATCTTATGGCAAGCCCCAGTTCGCGCAGAGGTGCCCCAGGAATTGACCTGGGAACATTTGATCCCGACCGGGCCGCCAATCGACGACCTCAGATCTGAACTCAGCCCCGATCAATTTGTTGAGTTGGAGCTATTGGCGTCCATTGGCGCTAAACAGAAACTGGGGATGATCAATGACGTCGATCCACAGACCGAGTTCGCCTACGAATTGGCACACGGGCTCAGGAAAGCCGGGCTCGACGTGGATAGCCTTATTCAGCGCTATATGAGCACCCAGGTTGAAATTCGTAAGCGCAACGCCCAGGTCGTCGAGAAACTCGACGGTCAGTTGGTTCGCATTCCGGGCTACGCGCTGCCATTGGAATTTGATGGCACCGCAGTCGAGGAATTTCTTTTGGTGCCCTATGTCGGCGCCTGCATTCATGTGCCCGCACCGCCCAAAAATCAGATGGTCTTTGTTCGCTTAAACCAGTCCTACGCGGCCAAGAGCCTTTATGAGCCGATCTGGATCACCGGGCGGATGAAAGTCGAAAGCGTGACGAAATCTCTGGGCCTGGTCGACGGCAATGCCGATGTGCACGCGGGGTATTCGATCGAAGGTCTTCGGATCGAACCCTACAAATATTGATATCATGACCTCTTCAGACCGGACGCCGCATTAATTCATCGGTCGCCATTGACACTTAATGTTATTACATTACATAATCAATCAAATCGGCATTTCGGCCATATGAAGGGATTGAGGAATGGAAAATTTAGTCAGAACCGCATTGGCGGGGCTTGTTGTCACGGGGAGCCTACTGGCGGTATCTCCGGTGTCGGCGGCAGAAAAACACGCCCACGGCGAAGGCGAACTTAAACTGGCCATCGAGGGCAATAAAGTCGTCATCGAATTGACCGCGCCGGGATCTGACATCGTGGGATTTGAGCACAAACCCTCGTTGGACGCAGACCGCAAAGCCGTCGCTGCCGCCGCCGCCATGCTCAAAGACGGCGGGGCGCTGTTTGCCTTTCCGGACAAGGCCGGATGCAAAATGCAAGAAGCCGACGTTCATTCAGAAATGCTACATGATGATAAACATAAACATGGCGATGGCGATCACGCCGAGTTTGAGGTGCATTACAGTTTCAGTTGCGCGACGCCAAGCGCGCTGACCCACGTCGATGTCAGGTATTTCAAGGCCTTCCCGCGCGCCCATGAGCTCGAAGTCCAGATGATCACCCAGAAAGGACAAGGTGCAGCCGAGTTGACAGCGTCGTCGTCACGCCTGACCTTCTAGGTCAGGAATAACGATTAAGGCCTGAGAGCGCATGCCGCCATCTGTCGTTCAGCTTTCCGATGTTAAGTTCCGCTGGCGCCCTGAAAATCCGCTCACCCTGGATGTGCCGGGCTTCGAATTGACGGCGGGCGAATGCCTGTTCGTTTACGGGCCCAGTGGTAGCGGCAAGACGACGCTGCTGAATCTCGTCGCCGGCGTCGCAAATCCGGAACACGGTGAGGTGCGCGTCCTCGATCAAAGCCTGGCGCAACTCCCAACGGCCCATCGGGACGCATTCCGGTCCGATCACATCGGCCTGATTTTTCAGATGTTTAATTTGGTGCCCTATCTCTCGGTGGTGGAGAATATCCTGCTGCCCTGCCGCTTTTCGGCCCGGCGGCGCGATAGGGCGGTGGCGAATGACGGCAGCCTGGACGCCGGCGCCAGCCGGTTGCTTGGCGATCTAGAACTGGATTTCGCAGGCCTAGGTTCGCGGACGGTATCGGAATTAAGCGTTGGCCAGCAACAGCGCGTCGCCGCGGCCCGGGCCCTCATCGGCGCGCCCGAGCTGATCATTGCCGATGAACCCACGTCGTCGCTGGACGCCGATGTGCAACAGGCATTTTTGGATCTGTTGTTCAATGAAGTGAAACAGACCGGCGCGGCGCTGCTGTTCGTCAGCCATGACCGCCGCCTCGAGCCGCGATTTACCCGTTCGGTTTCGCTGACCGACATCAACAATGCCGTGACACCGTCGCCCGGTCCGCAGCTTAGCCCATGAGCCGTGCGCCGATCCTTTCGCTGGCTGTGAAGAGCCTCATGAACAGGCGGCTGACGGTCGGCCTGACGCTCTTCGCCCTGGCCGTCAGCATGATGCTGGTCTTAGGCGTTGAGAAAGTTCGGGGCGAAGCCAAGTTGAGTTTTGCCAACACGATTTCGGGGGCCGACCTGATCGTCGGCGCGCGTTCGGGATCAATCCAACTGCTGCTTTATTCGGTCTTTCGCATCGGCAACGCGACCAACAACATATCGTGGAAAAGCTATCAACAGATCGCCGCGCGCCCGGGCGTCGCCTGGACCGTCCCCATGTCGCTCGGAGATTCACATCGTGGTTTCCGGGTTCTCGGCACCACCGGCGATTTCTTCTGGCATTACCGGCACGGCCGCAAGCGCAATCTGAAATTTTCAGGCGGCAAGCCGTTCAACGACCTGTTCGACGCCGTCGTCGGGTCAGACGTGGCGAAGGCGCTCGGCTACAACGTTGGGGATGCGGTCGTTGTCGCGCATGGCTTGGGGCGCGAGGGATTCAAGACCCATTCGGACAAACCGTTCAAGGTATCGGGCGTTCTGGCGAAGACCGGCACGCCGGTCGATCGGACGGTTTTTGTCAGCTTGGAAGCCATCGAGGCCATCCACGTCGATTGGCAAAGCGGATCTCCGATCCCCGGCATGTCCATTGGCGCGGATAAAGTCCGGCAGATGAAGTTTACGCCCAAAGCCATTACCGCCGTGTTGGTGGGCACGAAATCCCGGTTCGGCGCCTTCGGCCTGCAACGCTCAATCAACGAATTTCCCGCAGAGCCGCTACTCGCTATTTTGCCCGGCGTCGCATTGCAGGAACTCTGGGATCTGATGGGCACGGCGGAACTGGCGCTGAGCGTCATATCCGTTTTCGTCATCGCGGCGGGACTTTTGGGGATGGTGACGATGCTGCTTGCCGGTCTCAACGAGAGACGGCGCGAACTGGCGATCCTGCGTTCGGTCGGGGCTCAGCCCCGCCACCTGTTTGCGCTTCTGGCCGCCGAGGCCGGCACACTGAGTGTCGCGGCCGCAGGGGCTGCTTTGGCGCTGCTCTACGGCGTATTCCTGATCGCCCAACCGATACTGGATGCCGAATTTGGCCTGTTTATCGAAATCACGTCACCGTCGCGGCATGATCTCACGGTCCTTGGCATGATGATTGTTGCGGGCACGTTGGCCGGATTTCTGCCGGCATGGCGCGCTTGCCGCCAGGCGCTGGCGGATGGATTGATCGTTCGGACTTGATCGAAATTTTAACGGTTGGCGAACACCGCTAATAAGAAACGTTCGATTCCAGCTGTTCATCGACGGTCTCGACAGTCTCATCGATGGCCGGGTTCGACATGCCTTGCGCCTCGGCGATCAGGCGCACCAGGACATCGACACGCTCAATGAAGGGTGCCCCGGCGTCAATCGCGCGGGCCGCGGATGATGGTTTCAACAGGCTTTCCGCAGCCTTGGCGTATTTCTCAAACGGCACCGCGTCGGCCGGCGCCGCACCCAACTTCTGGGCCAGGCCATCGACGAATTCGTAAATGGAGCGCGATTTTTCCAAATCCGTATGCACGGCGTCGCGGATACTTTGCGGCCCGTCGCTTGTGACGCAACGATAGTTACCAGTCAGCAGCATGCTCCATTTGGCGAGCGGCACGAAAATCGAATCAAACACCCGCAGTTTCACCGGCACGTCATTGCCGTCGAGCTGCACCGCCGCGATATCGTCCGCCAGCTCTTGGAGAATTGCATTGGATTTAGCGTCTTCAAAAGCGGCGGCTTTGAAATTGGTCGGCAGGCCGACGTGCAAAACATTGGGTTTTTCGTCCGGTGGCCGAAAGGCCTGCGGGTCCGGGCTGCAGAGCGTCATGAACGCCGGGTCAAAACGGTCCCAGACCGTTG
>Ga0233433_10002647_pt1 | contig 15408 bp, 13 predicted proteins | sample SI_122_August201_5_FD_179868 | JGI IMG/M metagenome (GOLD analysis project Ga0233433, IMG submission 179868) | Seawater microbial communities from Saanich Inlet, British Columbia, Canada - SI_122_August2016_100_MG | ecosystem: Environmental > Aquatic > Marine > Inlet | place: Canada: British...
GAGAAGGGATCATCTTTCCAAGAGCTTGCCTAAAGCCGGACATGTCCTTTATCACATCACCGATTAGGCAGTCAACTAATGCGGTTTTTTGCTCCGGAAAACGTCTGGCAAATTTTCCAAAACTGAATGTTGGGTCATAAAACGCCTTGATTAGATGGTGAATGGTGTCAACGCCATCGCCTAAGGCAGACTCAAATTTGCCCAGCCTTACAGCGGACACATCGTCTTCCTCCAGCGCCTCGTGGATGCATTGGGCGGCCGCTTCAGCGGAACCCAGTGCAAGAAAAAGCCCGGAAGAATATATAGGATCCAGGAATGCCCGTGCATCCCCAACCATGATCCATCCGGGGCCACAGGTATGAGTGTTGTAGTATGCCAGGTTCTTCAAGCCCCGGACGGGTTCCGTCAAGACCGCCTCTCGCAATCGATCCGCCAGTGGACGGCACTGCCGAACCTCATTAAGAAGCCGTTGTTTGGGGTCGCAGAGATCCCCGAAAACCGCATTCGTTTCATCGACTAGTCCAACGCTGACAATATCATCGGGAAGGGGAATATACCAGAACCATCCGCCGTTGTGTGCTCGGAAAATGGTGGTTTCCCCAGCATCAATGCCCGGCAACCTGGCCCCATGCTTGTAATAGCCCCAAACCGAGGATTTTTCTAGGCACGGAACCGGACGCTTCAGACCCAGTTGATTGCCAAGCAATGTGGTGCGTCCTGAGGCATCAACGACCACTCTGGCCCGAACCTTGAAACACCCACCTCCATTCTGCTTTACCATCAAACCATTGGCCCTGTCACCCTCGAAGAGAACCCTCTCGACACGTGTGCCTCTTTTGACGATTACTCCGTTGCATTGCGCATGATTGAGCATTATCTGATCAAATGCTCCACGTTCAACCTGCCAAGTCACCGCGGACTCCCCTTGGATTCTTTCTGAGAAATAAAAGGGGGTAGTCTCGGCTCCCTTGGGTGAAACGAATCTGACACTGTGTTTCCTTGGGAAATCGGATTTTTTGAGTTGGGGCAGTATCCCAAGTTTTTGGAAGAACGTATAGGTGTTCGGAATTAGGGACTCACCAATGTGATAACGCGGAAAATGGGCCTGTTCAAACAGGCAACACTGGTGTCCCAACCGAGTAAGAAAGGTGGCTAGGGCTGCACCCGCTGGTCCTCCGCCAATAACAGCCACATCACTATCGAGTTCGCAGTTCATGGACACAATTGTACTAGTTAAAATGCAAAAGCCTAACCTGTAATTGCGAAGAAGTTCACCAAAATTGCATCGTAGTGTGCCAGTTATTCGAAGCCTCAAAAGACCCAGTTCAAATCCATTCGAAATCGATTACCGCGCTGGTAACTGGTGAGTGTGCCCACGATGTGTAGACGACTTACTAGGTTAAGGTTTTCAAGAATTGTACCAGCGATCGGATTTCGTGGCCTTTATAATCGCTTGAATCCGTTTGACCGTCCTTGCCGCCGAACCTGAACCAGTCGTCTTGTGCAAAAGAGGCATTCACTGCCAAGGCTTCAATGTTGTCGTAATAGTAATCCAGCAGTCAATCTCTGGGAGCCTAGAGTTTACCGACCACTACAGACAGAACATAACCGTAATCCTCATTATGATGAACAGCTGTGTACGGGTAGTTGGAGTCAGAATCGTAATCTTTAAAATTGGAATAAAAGTCCGTCCCAAATACAATAGGCACGCCTCCCAGTTGGTATTCCACCTGAAAGTTGACAGCGCCTACGGAGTATCCGCGATCGCCGTTCCCGTTGCGGAGATTGGTGGTTTCACCATCGCCACTCATATAGAAAAGGCCTGCCCCTCAGCCATAGTTGTGATTCTGCGCACTAAATTCCAGACTGGAGCAGACGATAAACAATCCGAGCAGTGCCTTACCTCTTCTTGCAACTGACTGACAAACCATCACCAAGGCAACAGTAAAAATCACCCGACAAGAATCTTGCTGTAAACTTTACAGATTATGCCCCTTCAACGACCTTGCCCTATGCAGGAAACAGGAGTGGGCAAAATATTTACTGCACCCGCCACTGTGTGGGGGTGGCACCTGTAACGCGTTTGAAGGAGCGGTTGAAGTGCGGGATGGACTGAAAACCAGCCTCAAAGGCTACTTCACTGATGCGATTGTTCTGGTTTAGCAGCAGTTGCTTGGCCCGCTCCACGCGCAATCGAGTGATGTATTCGGTAAATCTAACTTTGACATGTTTCTGAAACTGCCTGCATAAGTAGAAGGGACTTACATTAAGATGCTTGGCGAGATCCTCCAGTCGTACTGGTTCTGTGATGTTTGACTTTATGTATGTTCTGGCCTTTTTGATTAACAGGGGTTCCGCTGACTTTTTGCGGATCATTATGGCGTTTGCTTGATCCGAAAGCCTTTCGGCAAACTGGGTGATCAGTTCAATTAATGCTTTCTGTCGCTGACTCGTGTAGACTTCTGCGCTCCGGTAGCTTTCTTCCATCTCCAGAGGTGTGATGTCCAGATTCCATTCCTCGAGTTTCTTCGCGGCATTGCGAAACAATGTCCGTGATGGTTGTTGGGGCAGCATTTGACCGGTGTACAGGAAAGCGATACATCTACCACTCACGTGGACAGGCACAGCGATATCGATCATTCCCATCGGGCATTTTATCGCTTGACCTTGATCCTCGGCCAACTCCATAAGTTTCAATTGTGTTTCGAGGCAACAGGAGCAAGCATTTGGGTTCCGGGCCATGTAGGAGCAAATCAATCGTTCCTGCTTTTCGCCATGCAAAGGCGGTTGCCAGTAATCCTTGGAGCGCAAAGCCAAAGGTAAGCCGGTGAGATCTCCGTAGGCCGCGCGAAAACGTTGGTATAGTTCGCTTTTGATGAGTTTTTGTACAATTTGGAGGTCACCCGGCGTGGGCTTGACTGCTGGATCTGAAACAGCTCTCGTGTCAGGTTTCATTTGCTGAAGACGAACTAACATAATAGTGTTTTTATGGCGAATTAGTTTTTCGGATATATGTGCATACGACTAAGCGTCACTCTCGTACTTTTTCACGCTCATTGTACGCATCTGAATATTCTGGAAAGAAAATTGCCTCGCACATTTGAATGATCTGCACAGTAAGGCTCCAGTTGATTATTCTATGTTGAACTTAGCTAGTCTAGACTGTAGACTATTTAGGTTTAAATGCCTAATTATCTTTATCTATTGGCACTGAATAAACTAATGCACCGACAGGCTTACCTTTTTCAATTTCCGAATAATTGGGATGGCAAATTACACACTTAGGCGAAACTATGGGCACCGCAGTTGCAGCACGAAGCATTCGATTGCCACCATTAATTTCCACTTTCTCGTACCGACCTGCTCCGGCAAGAAGTTTTGTTATAGCCTCTTTCTCAAATGGATCTTTTGCAACGTTCGTGCTGCTATACGGTTTACCACTTGTGTCAATTAAACGGGTTTCCGGGTGACCTGCTTTTTTGACGGCCTTGAATAGCAATTTGGCTGCACGCCCAGCAGGGTAACTATCCTCATCCTCCACATATGCTTTAGTGATCAATACCACCACGTTCACGTAAATATCATTTAGGAGAGTTACTGTTTTACGGGCTCTTTCCAGAGCCAAATCTTTCTGGGTATCTGCTGCGTTTGCAGAAGTTATTGGAAACGCGGAAAACCCGGCCATAATAAGGGATCCGCATAGTAATAAGTTACATTTTTTTTGAATCATTTTTTCCATTTATTTGTTTAGTTCCATGAGTTTATGCTGCTAATATGTCGAATGGTTGATCAGGTTGAGCAATATTAGTTAGCCTGACGCTAATTAAGGTGCCTTTGCTGTATTTTGCACTTGCACCCCACAAAACTTGCTTAAAGTCCTGTTTTAGAGGCCATGCATGCGTGAATCAACCACGTGCCGCTATTAAAGAGGATCCAGAGCTTGGCCGCTGCTCGGATCTTGCCAAGCATGCAACATAAATTGCACCGTGGACTAAACAATGACTAATGCTTTCCATATAGGATAAAGACAATAATAGTCCCGAAAGCTTCCTGTCTAATTGATTGAGTTATCCAAACTGGTCCAAAGCTTTCGTTAGTCTGGACGGGCGAGAGGGGACGTGATACCTCCGCAACGGGAATGGCGCACGAGATTACTTGATCGGGTCAATCAATCTTCAATTGAAGTGCAACTTGGGCGGTATGCCGGTTGCCCTCGGGGCGGATTGTTAATCGAACTTAGAGAATTACAGTCCTGAATCGCCCGATTCGTTCACGGCGATGCATCATGATGAAAAGGACGGATATGTCCTATCGATCGTGGTTGGCGGCCTTGATGAGCCGGGGGATTGGTTGCTGGGGTTTTACCATTCCCGGATCGGGGCATTGGCAGTGAACGCCTCATTCACGCAGGTTGACTGGCTCCGGTTTGGCGGCAGTAATGGGCAGACGGACTCGAGCGACTTCAAGGGTCACGAATTACGGGTCGCGCGAGCGATCTCGGAGAGTCTGAACCTGACTGCTCGGTATTTCGCGGTTGATGCCCTATCCGGCGTCCGGGGCAGCAACCGGTTCCGACTGGATCTCAACTGGGCTTTTTAGAGAGCACTCCATCAGTTTGTGTTCAAGATGGGCTAACTTTTTCGCAAGAATCGAAAAGCCATCCTAAGCCCCATCGGTACTCTCTGGTGGAGGGCAACCTCCCGATACCAGACCATGACAACTTCAGCAGAGCGCAAGGCAATCGCACAAAGTCACCCTAGTCCAGCCAACTCCACCGCTTTTTGGGGCAAGTACATCTTTTCAAGCGATCACAAGGTGATTGGTATTCAATACGGTTTTACGGGACTGTTCTTCTTGCTGTTCGGTTTTTTTCTGGTCGTGGTGATGCGTTGGCAGATGGCCTATCCGGGAAGCCCGGTTCCGTTTGTGGGCGGGCTGTTGGAGAAGGCGATGGGGGAGCCCGCGGAGGGAGGGGTGGTCTCCGCACAGTTGTACAACATGTTTGGCGCCATGCATGGCACAATCATGGTGTTCATGGGAGTGGTGCCGGTGGCTTTCGCCGGTTTTGGTAATTACTTCGTCCCGTTGCAGATCGGCGCTCCGGACATGGCCTTCCCGAGGCTCAACATGGCCAGTTATTGGCTGTTTTTCATGGCTTGCATTACCATGTCCGTCAGTTTTGTCCTGCCAGGGGGACCAGCTCAGGCCGGGTGGACCGCCTACTCACCGCTGGCCACAACAATTCCCACGGACGGTCAGACCATCTGGCTGATTGGCATGGTGTTGTTGATCACCTCCTCCTTACTGGGGGCGGTGAATTTTCTGGTCACGATCATTCAAATGCGTGCTCCGGGGATGAGTTGGCTGCGCCTTCCGTTCTTCGTCTGGACGCAATTGATCACAGCGTTTCTGCTCCTCCTCGCATTTCCACCGCTGGAAGCCGCCGGCTTGCTGCAGTTGATGGACAAGGTTCTGGAGACCAGTTTTTTCATCCCGTCAGGGTTGCTGATACAGGGACAGGAACTGAGCCAGAGCGGCGGAGGCAATCCTCTGTTGTGGCAGCACTTGTTTTGGTTCTTGGGGCATCCAGAGGTGTATGTCCTGTTGCTGCCGGCCATCGGGATTATAACGGAGGTCATCGCCAACAACACGCGTAAGCCGATATGGGGATACAAGTACATGGTAGCGTCCGTCATTGTACTGGCGTTTGTTTCGTTTTTTGTGTGGGCACATCACATGTACCTTACGGGAATGGGAACGGTGATCAGTTCCTTTTTCCAGACGACAACGATGATCATCAGCGTCCCGTCGGTCATCATCCTGAGCTGCCTGCTGGTCACTCTTTGGGGAGGATCCATTCGGTTTAACACGCCGATGTTGTTCGCGCTCGCGTTCCTTCCGATGTTTGGCATTGGCGGCTTGACCGGGCTTCCTCTGGGCATCAGCATGACCGATGTGGCACTGCATGACAGTTACTATGTCATCGGCCACTTTCATTACGTGGTTGCTCCCGGGATATTGTTCGGGTTGTTTGCCGGGGTGTACTACTGGTTTCCCAAGATGACCGGCCGGATGATGGATGAAAGGCTCGGACGTATGCATTTCTGGGCGACCCTGATTTTCATGAACGTGGTTTTCCTGCCGATGTTCGCACAGGGCATGGCCGGGATGAGCCGGCGTATGGCGGACGGCGGGGCGACCTACGCACTCAGCAACAGCCCGGCTATCACGACCGGGGCCTTTTCAGACCGGATTATGGAGTTGAACGTCTGGATGGCCGCCGGGGCCGTGTGTCTCGTTGTCGCCCAGTTGCCCTTCATCGTGAACCTGTTCGTCAGCCTCAAAAGAGGGATCAAAGTGTCAAGCGACAACCCATGGGCCGCGACGACGCTTGAATGGGAGACCCCAACGCCGCCCGGCCACGGGAATTTCATTACACCTGTCACAGCGCGACGGGGGCCGTACGAGTACAGCGTGCCTCAATGTGACAAGGATTACCTGCCGCAATCCCAATCCGCCCGTTGACAGATGTTTGCGCTTGGCCAAGACAGTGGGCTGCTACATAGATTTTTCCAATGACAAAAAAGACAACAAAAATAAAGCCACTTTCTCAAAACCCGACAGCGATACAGGATTCTCTGTGAAAAAGTCAACTCGCGGATGGCAGAAGCGTTGCTGCCTTGCGACTCTGATTGCAGTGGTGCTGAGCGTGTTCAGTGCGACATTGGTGGGAGGATTACTGGATATAAACAGGGAGCCGATTAATTACAAGACAGCCCCCGTGCGGGATCGGATACATTTGTTAAAGCAACGATTGGAGGATGGCAGCACGAAACTTGAGTGGGACGAGAGGCATGGTTGGTTGCCTTCCATGCTCAAGCATCTTGAGGTTCCCGTCTCATCTCAGACGCTTGTGTTTTCCAAGACGAGTGTGCAGAACCCCCGTATTACACCGGCTAGGCCAAGGGCGGTTTATTTCAACGACGACACCTATGTGGGGTGGGTTCAATACGGGGACGTGCTTGAACTCTCAGCGGTGGATCCCAAGCAGGGCGGGATTTTTTATGTCCTGACTCAGGAAAAAACCAACCACCCTGAGATTATCCGTGATCAGGGTGATTGTCTGACGTGCCATTCCTCGTCCAAGACAAAGGGTGTTCCGGGGTATCTGGTTCGTTCCGTGTTTGCCTCGGATGATGGCCGGCCTCATTTCGGCTTTGGGACCACCACCACGGATCACACAACGCCGATGAAAAAGAGGTATGGCGGGTGGTATGTCTCGGGTACTCATGGTGGGATGAGGCACCGGGGCAATGTCATTGCAATCGATGACCGATCCAACCCTATTGACCCTGAAACAGGTGCCAACATCACCGACCTGAACAAGCTTTTCAGGGTGAAACCTTACCTCGACAAGGGAAGTGACATTGTGGCGTTGATGGTTCTTGAGCACCAATCGCAGATGCACAACCTGATCACCAACGCCTCTTTTGATTGCCGCCATGCGCTTTACTATCAAGAAATCATGAATCGTGCGCTCAACAGGCCCATTGATCATGAGACAGATAGCACTCGAAGTCGCATTATCGCTTCTGGTGAAAAATTGCTGCAATACATGTTGTTCTGTGACGAGTACCAACTCGAGTCTCCGATCGAGGGGGCGTCCGGCTTTGCCAAGCAATTTTCCTCGCACGGCCGACGCGATGACAGAGGGCGCTCGTTGCGGGATTTCGACCTCAATCAGCGAATGTTTCGTTACCCCTGCAGTTTCCTGATTTATTCTGATTCATTTGATGAGTTGCCTGCGCCCCTGCTGGCACATGTCGAGACGCGACTGATAAACGTGCTCCAAGGAAAGGACGTAAGCGGCAAGTTTGGCCATCTGTCATCCGGGGATCGCGAGGCCATTCTCAAAATTCTTATGGAAACCAAGCCCGGTTTTAGGGAAAAGGTGAAAGCTGAAGGCGAATAAAATTGAATAATAAATGTTGGAGATTAGTGTTCGCTCCCGTTCTAGATCGAACCTATGAAATCTTCATCATATTTTTATGCCGGTGCCGTTGCGGTTGCTGCTCTTAACGTCTCAGCGCACGACTATGAAACCAAGCGTGCCGATAGCCACGCGCCGATTGCGGTGATGGGCGATCACACCCATAAAACCGGTGAGATCATGCTTAGCTACCGCTATATGCAGATGAACATGTCTGGCTTGGCGACAGGTGAGGATAGCCTCAGCACGAGCGAACTGTTCAGCCAAGGTTACTCGGTCTATGCCGCCGACATGGATATGCAGATGCACATGATCGGTGCCATGTACGCTCCATCCGATAAGCTCACCCTCATGGGCATGCTAATGTACAACCGAAACACCATGGACAGTACCATGAAAATGAATTCGATGGGCGTAGGCATGCAAATGCCGAAGATGATGAAGCACTCAATGGAGAGCGACGGCTTGGGCGACCTGCGTTTATCTGGCCTGTACCAAATTGCAGATCTTGGCCACGCGCGCATTCACCTGAATCTTGGCGTTAGTGTTCCCACCGGTTCCACTGACGAGGAAAACAATGGTATGCTTTTGGCCTACCCGATGCAGCTTGGGTCGGGTACGTGGGATCTGCTGCCGGGTGTGACATACAACGCGCAGAACGAGGACCTTTCGTGGGGCGCACAACTTACCGGCACGTTTCGCACGGGAGACAACAAAGGCTATTCGTTGGGACATGCCGGTAGAGCGCAAGCTTGGGTCGCTAAAAACTGGGCACCAACCATTAGTACTTCACTGCGTATCAACAACGAGGTTTGGGGCTGCGTCGATGGCGAAGACCCGCGTTTATCTATGGCTAAAATGAAAAACCCACTTGCCAACGCTGATCTGCAGGGAGGTTTCCGCACGGAGTTGGGTCTCGGGGTGAATTATTACCACCAAGGAGGCACCCTCTCGGGGCACCGCCTTGCGGCAGAGTTCATTTTTCCCATCCATGAGAATTTTGATGGAATCCAGATGGAACGTGACTGGTCCCTTATGTTGGGCTGGCAATACGCATTTTAAGAACGGCAATTACTCATTCCATAAGGCCTCACTTCAAACTGAAGAAAGCTGAAGGGAAATGAAACACATACTAATCACAACACTCGCAGCCGTGGTGCTGGTGGGGTGTGGAGAGTCGCAGCAGTCGCCTCCTGCACCAGAAGTGAAACTAGTTGAACCTGTTGCTGAAGCCGCAAAACCGCCAACCGTCAAAACACCAGACACCTCAATTCACACAGCAGCCAGACAAGGTAAAATCGAAGCCATAAAACAGCACTTGACTGATGGTGTAGGTGTCAATGCGAAGTCTGAAATGGGAAGAACTACTTTGCATTCTGCGGCTCGTGAAGGGCATAAGGAAGTCATCGAACTACTTATTGCCAAGGGTGCGGATGTGAATGTGAATGATAAAGATGGCACAACACCGCTAGATATGGCCGATGATAAGGAAACTGCTAACCTCCTCCGCAAAGACGGGGGAAGAATTGAAAGCTGAAGGGGAATGAAAACGAAATTAAGCATATTCATCTTTGTTCTGGCATTGTTCGGTATTGTGGCCACTCAGATTGTCGTTGCACAATCCTCAAATTCGAGTCCGGCTCAGGAAGCTTTGAAAGGGGTGCGGCCTTTCATTGGGACTTGGACGGCGGATGCGGATGCGTATAGCGGATTTGAAGGAAATGAAGAAAGCGGGAAAATCGACTTGGTGTTGCGCTTCCGCTGGTTGCAGGAAAAGGCGTCGGTTGAATTCACCTCGCGGATTATTCACAAGAAAACCGGCAAGCAATTTAACAGCGGCAGCAAGATTCTGTCACTCGATGCCGAAACGGGGAAACTGCAAGTCTTCGGCTACGGATACGAAGGCGACGTGTACTTCTCCAATACCGGGTCGATGGAGATTCAGGGCAGCAATATCATTTGGGAAATGAACGAGGTAAGCATCAACAAAACGAAGTCGAAATATACTGTGACGCTTACCTTGGAGGCTCCAAAACTGTTATCTGTTCAGACGAGCGATGTTGTTGTGGATGGAAAAAAGCAGGAGGATTGGAGCACTAAGCTGCACCGCAAAACAAAAACCACCAGCAACTAAACCAACCCACCACTTGAACGCCGCAGGGTTGTGGTTCGCGGCAACAGTTAAATAGACCCTTTTTAGCCCGCTTGACGGTGAACTGGGAGTGGGTTTTCATTACTGTGTCGTGGTCGTGTGTAACTATTGCAAAGAGCCTGTCACACCCAATGCCAAGACCTGTCCGCATTGTGGAGGTCGTGCTCCCGCAACGCAGGACAGCACGAAGGCGATAGCGGTTGTGGTAGGAGTGATCTTTCTGATTTTCTTAAGCATTGCTTTGATTAGGGCCGACCAGTAATTTGCCCTCGCTCGGCTTCTCCAGCCCGACATCCTCTGCCAGTTCCTCGTCCTTCTTGATGTCCTTCGCGGGATCAACCCACGCCCAGCGTCTTGGCTTCCAATCGGGCGAGTTGAACTTCTCCAGCTTTGCAGCAGGCAGATTGATTGTGCCGTTGAGGATGTTCGTCTCCAGCCAACCCTCGAACACCGGAGTGATTACCGTGTCGATGAACCACTTCTGGATTGCCTTGTAGAACTCGCGCTCATCCAGCAAGCCTGCCCTGATGCTGGAGTAGTTCACATTTTCCAGATCAGAACTGAGCGTGTTGTAGTTGATGCCACGCCCCTCACTCACTCCTCTCAGGCACGACTTGACGAAGTTTGAATAATTGCCAACCGGATGATCAGGGTTCCACGATTGAAACGAGGTTCCCATTGGCAATTCCTCAATGGCTCCCGGTTCAATTTCCATCAAAGTGTTTCCCGCCTAATCAAAGTCACCGATGTAGCCATCAGCCTTTTCCTTCACCAAGAAGCCCATCTTGGATGCGGCAACTCGGCTTCCTCATACGCGCCAAGCATCTGCAAGCGCGTCATTGCACTGACCATCCACGGCGTGCCACGAGTCTGCGCGATGCGATCCGTGATGAACGGATGAATGATCTCGCTGGCCGGTATGCGCTCGTGCTCAGCGTATTGCAAGATAGGCATCGAATACCGCAACAAATGTCATGCAACTACTGCCGCTTTTCCGTCAAGATGCCTCGGCTGTTTCGGCACATATGGATTTGATTTTCTATGAATCGGGTTAGATTACATATAATCGAAATACCAACATCAAAATGAGAAAAAATAATATGTTCTGTTATCAATGTCAGGAAACATCCCGAAATAGCGGATGTGTGGACACGGGCGTATGCGGCAAAGATTCGGAGATGTCGGCACTGCAAGATTCGTTGCTGTATGTGCTGAAAGGCATCTCCGTTGCCTGCGAGGCGGTGGGGGGCACAGATCGGAATACGGGCCGGTTTGTCACCGACAGCCTGTTCGCCACCATCACCAACGCCAATTTTGACAAGGATCGAATCTGCAAATTCATCGCGGAGGGTATTTCGATCCGCGATCAATTCAAGCGTGAGCACAGTCTGAACGGCGAGTTGCATGACAGTGCCCAGTGGGCTCCCGACAGCAGGGAGGACTACCTGTCCAAGGCGCCGTTTGTCGGGGTGCTTTCGACCGAGAACGAGGATGTCCGTTCTTTGCGCGAGTTGCTTGTTTACGCCTGCAAGGGTATCGCCGCTTACGCGCACCATGCCTCCAGGCTGGGGGGTGATGATAGCGAAGTGTACCGGAAGCTAACGAGTTATCTAGCGTCCACCACGGAGGAGTTGAGCGTGGACGACATGATCGCCACAGTGCTGGACGCTGGGGAAACGACCGTCAAGGTGATGGCGCTTCTCGATGGCGCCAATACCGACGCCTACGGCAAACCGGAAATTTCCGAGGTGAATCTTGGGGTGGGGACCCGGCCAGGCATTCTGATATCCGGCCACGACCTGCGGGATTTGGATGAGTTGCTCAAGCAGACCAATGGCACGGGGGTGGACGTTTACACACACTGCGAAATGTTGCCCGGACACTACTATCCGGCATTCAAGAATCAGGAACATCTCGTGGGCAATTACGGGGGTGCCTGGCATGAGCAGAAGAGCGAGTTCTCGAAATTCAACGGCCCGATCCTGATGACCACCAACTGCCTACTGGAACCTCGGGACGATTACCGTGACCGACTCTTCACCACCAGCATCACCGGCTTCCCTGGAGTGAAGCATGTCGAAGATTCGGAAGACGGGAATCCGAAGGATTTTTCAGAGTTAATCGAGATGGCCAAGAGTTGCGAGCCGCCGACCGAACTTGAGAACGGGAGGATCGTTGGCGGTTTCGGGCATCATCAGGTGGTGGCCCTGGCCGACAAGGTGGTGAATGCCGTCAAGTCGGGGGCGATCAAGCGGTTTGTTGTGATGGCAGGTTGTGATGGCCGGCACAAGGAGCGGGGCTATTTCACCGAGGTGGCCGAGACACTCCCGAACGATGCCGTGATCCTGACCGCCGGCTGTGCCAAGTTCCGGTACAATAAACTAGACCACGGCGACATTGACGGCATCCCCCGGTTGCTCGATGCCGGTCAGTGCAACGACTGCTACTCATTGGCCGTTATTGCTCTCAAGTTAAAGGAGGTCTTCGAGTTGGAGGACATAAATGACCTGCCCATTTCTTTCGATATTGGATGGTTCGAGCAAAAAGCCGCCGCCGTCCTGCTGGCCCTGCTTCACTTGGGTGTCAAGGGCATCCGCCTGGGGCCGACTCTGCCGGCTTTCCTTTCCCCCGGCGTCATCGATGTCCTTGTGAAGAACTTTGACATCAAGCTGATCGACGAGCCCGCCAAAGACGTCGAATTGATGATGCAGGGCCAGTAAAACGATCTCGTTGACTCTCGTTAGCGAGTTCTACAAAGCGTTTGAACCAAGAGAGTGTAAAAGGCGATCACTGCAGGGTTTCGTATTTAAAAAACGGGTGTATCACTATACTTTGATCTTGCCTTATTTAAGTTTTAAGCATTTTGTATAAACAACGTAACACAAGCCTCCTCGCCGCACTGCTGACATTGGTATGCGCTTGGCCAAGTTTACCAAAGGCCGGTGATGCACCGCTGCGAATCACCGACATCGACGGCAAGACTCATGAGCCTTTAGGATCAGGCAAAACGAAGGCGGTGGTGTTGGTGTTCGTGCTGCGCGACTGTCCGGTGTCCAACGTCTACGCACCGGAAATGACTCGCATCCACAAGGAGTACTCAAAGAAGGGTGTTGCGATTTTCCTCGTGCATCCGGATCGCGACACCGACACCAAAGCTGCCCGCGCCCATGCCAAGGAGTACAAGCTCTCTGCACCGCTTGTGCTCGATCATGATCACAAGCTCGTCCGCCGCGCCGGGGCGGTGATCACTCCGGAAGCAGCCGTGTTCGATGCCAAGGGCCACCTCGTGTACCGGGGGCGAATCGATAATCTCTATGCTGATTATGGCAAGAAACGCTTCAATACGACCCGCCACGAACTGCGTGAAACGCTCGATGCACTGCTTGCCGGCAAGTCCTTGGTCAAGCGCACCACCAAGGCGGTGGGCTGCTATATCGATTTTTCCAATGACAAAAAAGACAACAAATAAATTCATCCGCGTGAGGCTGGTACTGGCCTGTTTCGCCGCGCTGCAATCCGGCGCAACCGCTGCGGCCAAGGCCAAGCCGACGTTTACCGAGGACGTCGCCCCGATCATTTTCAACAAATGCACTGAGTGCCACCGTGACGGTCAGGCCGCGCCGTTTACCTTCAACAATTACAGCGACGTGAAGAAACGTGCCCGTCTCATCGCCAAGGTCACGCAGAAGCGATTCATGCCGCCTTGGCTTCCGGTCGAGGGCCACGGGAAACTTCTCGATGAGCGCCGATTGAGTGCCGACGAATTGGCCACACTCAAGAATTGGCACGCCACCGGCATGGCCGAGGGCCCGGCCGACAAGCTCCCCAAGCTGCCCGAGTTCGCGGGCGGCTGGTTGCTCGGCGAGCCGGACATGATCGTAAAGATGCCCAAGGCCTTCACCGTGCCGGCCGACGGGCCCGACATCTACCGCAGCTTCTGCATCCCGCTGGAGATCGAGGAGGACAAGTGGGTAGCCGGCTTCGAAGTGCGCCCCTCTGCGCGCGCGGTGTTCCATCACGTTATCATCCGCATCGACGAAAGCGGCGAGGCCCGCAAAGCCGACGGCGATGGGGGGACACCCGGATTCAGTGGCATGCGCAGCATCGGCCGGCGGTCCGGTTCCCGGAGAAGGGGTGGCGACAACGAGGTGTTCTCCGGCAGCCTTCGCGGGCTGGGCGGATGGGCCGTCGGCGGCACCCCCCGCATCTTGCCGATGGGCCTCGCGCGCAAACTTCCCGCCGGAGCCGACATCGTGCTTAACTCGCACTTCCACCCCTCCGGCAAGGGAGAGGAGGAGCAGACCACCATCGGCCTCTATTTTTCCGACAAAAAACCGGAACGCACCTTGATCGGCTTCCAGGTGCCGCCCGTGTTCGGAAGCATCTCCGGTATCGACATCCCACCTGGTGAAAACGATTATGAAGTCACCAGCAAGTTTACCACCCCGGTGGATATCGAACTGATCGGTGTCGGCGCGCACATGCACTACATCGGTCGCACAGCCAAGGCCTATGCCACGCTGCCGAACGGCTTGGTCGAGCCGCTGTTCTATATAGATGACTGGGACTTCAACTGGCAGGGTGACTACATTTACGAGAAATCAATTCGTCTGCCGGCTGGCACCACCGTCGATGGCACGGTTACCTATGACAATTCTGCCGAAAATCCTTTCAATCCCTTCAGTCCTCCGCGCCGAATCCAGTGGGGGCTCGAGTCCACCGACGAAATGGGCAGCATTATTTTAACAGCCGTCCCGGTTAATGAGGCGGATCTCGACGAATTTAACGCTGCCGTCCGCCAACAAGTCATCGACGAGACCCGCCTGCTGGCTGAACGCCGATCAAGCCCGGGGCAGGCGAAGCGGCCACCGTGGCAACATCGCCGATCGCCTAGACGCCCACCTCGAGGAGTTGAACAAGAACAACAACGGCGAGATTGAGCCGGACGAAGTCGCCGACCGCTCACAACGCTATATCCGCTTCATCGACACCAACAAGGACGCCACAGTCAGCCGAAATGGTCGAGGTTACTTAAACTGGTCCGTTTAAAGAGTTAGTCTGGGCGCCTAGAAAGGGCCCAGAAAATGAAAGTAAAACGATACACAATAGAAACCAAAATACGCATCTTACGGGAAGCGAAGAGTAGAGATAAGACGATACAGGACGTATGCCGAGAGAGGCAGATCAGCGAGCAGAGCTTTCACCGGTGGAAGCGAGAGTTGGGGATGCTTGAGGTCAATCAGGCCAAGCAACTCAAGGAGCTCCA
>Ga0233433_10002652_pt1 | contig 15383 bp, 11 predicted proteins | sample SI_122_August201_5_FD_179868 | JGI IMG/M metagenome (GOLD analysis project Ga0233433, IMG submission 179868) | Seawater microbial communities from Saanich Inlet, British Columbia, Canada - SI_122_August2016_100_MG | ecosystem: Environmental > Aquatic > Marine > Inlet | place: Canada: British...
TGACTGTCGGTCCAACTGAAGCCCATTTGAGCAGGTCGGCAGTGCGGTCGAAGGCTAGATCCAGGGGTCTGTCGGTCCAGCTGCAACCCGTTTGAGCAGGTCGGCAGTGCGGTCGAAGACTAGATCCAGGGGTCTGTCGGTCCAGCTGAAACCCACTTGAGCAGGTCGGCAGTGCGGTCGAAGACTAGATCCAGGGGTCTGTCGGTCCAGCTGCAACCCGTTTGAGCAGGTCGGCAGTGCGGTCGAAGACTAGATCTAGGGGTCTTGAAATTCTTTTTTCTGGTCGATGATTTCTTTACGCCAGGTAGACAGGTTGTTATCGATAACCCAGAAGCCAAATATCCACAGCGACTGATCCCAGGCCCACAACCAATGTCCCATGTACAGCCAGAAGCCGGCGTGCATAAACAACACCCCATAGAGAATCTTGGAAAAGTTTGCCAGGAGTAGTAAACGCCCCTCTGTTATGCCCTTAGTCTGCAGATACAAAGTCAATTCAATCGCAGCAACGATCAACAGCCATAGCAGAACATCCTGGATGTCAATCCAACGGCTAATAGCCTCTAAGGCATAGCCATCAGCATCCGTGACTACGCCCTTTTCTAACAGATAGAATTCCTCACCCTGAGCCAACTGCAGACAGGTATCGGCATCAATTGCGGTATAATAATTATTCTCGGTAAAAATAATATCCTGTTCTACCAATTGACACAGACTGGACACCTCGTGCATCCTTTCGGCTTTAACAAAGTCAGCCACACTCACTACCCGAGCCATCACCGTATGCATCAAGAGGACATAACAGAGTAATCGCACCGCATTCAGGCCCCAGCGAACAGACAGGTGCTCAAAATTTTCATCTGAGAGCAGATGAGTCTCCAATTCGAACACTATAATCAAGCCCAGCCAAGCAAAAACATCCAAGGTAGTGGAAAACTCCTCAGACCACTGCAGCCAGGTACCACCACCACGTAGAATCTGCGTCGCAACACCAAAATCCTCTATTAGGTAGAAGCCAAAATTAATGGTCAACAGGCTGTATACCAGCCACTTAATCAGGAGACCGTTATTAAGAAAGGAAACCAGGCGGCTAAGAAAATGTCGCGGCAAATAGGTCAATCAAAATCACTTCAGGCAATGACTTGGTCACCACAGTGTAATGCTTCTACGTTCATCATGCCAAGAACCAAGGCGACACTATCCGTGACCACCCAGCCTCACAGACACGAGGTCATCGGTTTCGACAAACAATCCGAAAACGAGCATACTGCCTGAACAGCACATTTGTTTTATACCAACACTGAGCCTTCTCATAAAAGGCGAATAATTCTATGACAGATATCAGTAATATCGAATCAAGCACCCTTCCCCGACTGCAGCCCTCACTGCCTGCTGAACTGTACTCGGACCCTGCTGTTTACCAGGAAGAACTCACTAAAATCTGGTATCAACAATGGATCTATGCGGGTCGCGTCGATGGTCTATCCAGACCGGGCGACTACAGGCTGACAACGATCGGAAATCAGACAATCATTATCACCCTCAATCGAGAAGGCCAGGTAAGGGCTTTCTATAATACCTGTCGACATCGCGGCGCAGAGCTATGCCAGGCCCAGCAAGGGCATTTCAAGCAGGATCGGATCACTTGCCCTTACCATCGCTGGAGCTACTCCCTGGAGGGCGCATTACTCAACACGCCTAACCTGGAAATCTCTAACGACCACCATCACTTCGGTTTATACCCTGTGAAGTGCCAATCCTGGGGAGGCAATATCTATATCAACCTGGATAGCAGCAGTCCTCTCAAGCTCGGAGAAACCGCTGACCCAGACTTCACGGTACTGGATAACTGGCCCCTTGAGCAATTGAAACTCGGTCATACACACCAGTTTGAACTAGCCTGCAACTGGAAAATTTTCTGGGAAAATTATCTAGAGTGTTATCACTGCCCAGGCATTCACCCTGATCTCTGTAAACTGGTACCCTTATACAAAGCTGCATTGGCGACCGACAGAATCGATCCCGGAGCAGAACTAGCCGATGCCGTCGCGTCTGGAATAGAATCCTGGACGACCACTGGTAAGGCAATTTCACTACCCTTTGAAGGTCTTTCTACGGAACAGGCTAATGCGGGACATACATTCATGGAGCTGTATCCGAACCAATATATCGTCGCTCATTCCGACTACGTCCGACAGGTCTCAATTTCCCCTCTATCGGCTGAGCGTACCCGGGTTACCACGGAATGGCTGTTCAGCGCAGAGGCAATGAAGGATCCTGATTTTGACCCTGCGCCGGCCATTGATTTCTCAAAACAAGTGCTCGCCGAAGATAGTTGGGTCAATGAACTAAACCAGCGTGGGGTCACAGCACTTCCTCACCAGAACGGTTATCTAGTGCCCGTTGAAGCCGACGTTGGCTTATTTCACGAAATGTACAGCAATTGGATGTCGCAGTAGCAATGATAACGACCTCAGCCTGCGGACTCAGAAGTAACGGCTCAAGAAAAAGTTAACCCGCATTTACTTAAAGCAAAATAGTAAGAACAAAAATACCTTAAGCAAAAACACTTAGAACAAAAACCCAGAACAAAGACCCAGAACAAAGACCCAGAACAAAGACACTTAGAGCAAAACGCCAGAAATTACTTGGGTAAAAAAGCCGGATAGCTATTGATTTAAGCTGTTGTGTGCAGCCTCAATGCCAGCCCTTAATTTAGCTACCAGTTCATCTACCTGCTCCAGGGTAAGTATCAGCGGCGGGGACAACACGCAAACATTAATAAGTGGCCGGACTATCAAGCCCAACTGATAACAATGGTGATCTACCAGTTCACCCAACGCGTAATCTCTATCCAATAACGAATTCCCTGCCAGGCTTTCTGGTGCTTCAAGCTCAATTGCGGCCATCAAGCCGGTGCCACGAACGCTCTTCACCAAGGGCATTCCCAGTAAAGTCCTCAATTGTTCCTGGAAATAGGGGCCTATCTCACGCACATGCTCAAGCAGATTTTCTTTAACAATAATATCCCAGACAGCAAGCGCTGCGGCACAGGAGACCGGATTTGCAGACCAGGTGAAGCCGGTAGAAAATATATTACCATTTGCATTGTCTAGGGAAATATCAGCCATAAACGCATCCGACACAGCAAAACCGCCCAAGGGCACATAACCCGAAGTAACTCCTTTAGCGAAAGTGATCATATCAGGGCACACCCCGAAAACGGCCTCGGAGGAAAACCAATGGCCCAGCCGACCAAAACCTGTCACCACCTCATCAGCGATGTAGACAATGCCATGCTGCTTAACGACCTCCCAGCAGCGCCGGTTATAACCTTCCGGCGGAACGATCACGCCACCCGAACCAAGCACCGGTTCAGCAATAAAGCACATAATGTTATCTGCGCCTATGCTTGCGATGGTCGTTTCCAGTTCTTCGATAAGAAAATCACAGAATTCTTCCTCTGACCTGCCAAGCGGGTCTTCGGATAGGGAAGGTGCGGTTAGAAAATGTATATTTTCTGTCTCGGTATCCATGGCGGATTTATCCCGTTCCTTACCGCACACAGATGCTGCCAGATAGGTGCTGCCGTGATAACCCTTATTCCGGCAAAGAATATGTTTCCGGTGCGGTTTGCCTTTTATATTATTAGCCAACTGACATAAGCGCAGAGCAGCATCAACAGCAGTGGATCCGCCCGTAGTGAAAAAAATACGGTTTAGATCACCCGGTGTCACACTGGCAATTTTATGGGCCAGCTCTGTCTCACGCGGATGGAAAACCGAAAAAGTACTAGCGTACCCCAACTCCATGATCTGGCTAGATACAGCATCTGCAATCTCACGACGGCCATATCCCACCTGCATACACCACATGCCACCAGGTCCATCAAGTAACTGATGATCGTTATTGTCGTAAAGATACACACCTTCGGCCCGGCAAATCTGTGGCGTGGAGTCATCTTCTCCGAGAGCTGGGAGGTTAGCCCAGGGATGCATCAAATGCTGATTAAACTTATCTCTAGATTCCATAATTATGCGAAGACCTTGCAATCGACAGCCTTGTCTCCTCCCTCCTTGAATCGCTTTTCATATCAGCACTGATTGCTGATGTTATTCTGAACGCCACCATCATATCCCAGAAGCGCAGCAAGTAAATGACCTAAGTCGAAACAACAATAACGATTCTATCCCGGCACTGCGATGATCCTGCGCAGAAAAATTCAATCCACGCCAAAAAATATACTCCTGGCTGATTAATAGCAATTGAACCGGGTTATCTCGACTGCTAAGTTCGTTCCATATGACGTTATCAAAACGACACGGCAAGACTTGCTTTAGGCTCATAGAGGACTCAACCAGATTTTGAAAACAACTCTTCAACTCTCTTGCCTCACTGTTCTGCTGCTATGCAGCTACGTAAATGGCAACAACACCATAGCAGAACCGACCCTTCGCAATGACAAGGAATCCTGCCCTCTATTCGGCGCAGCCAAAGGATTGGACAGGACCCTGGCGATCCGCTCGAGCAACATTGATCGCTCATACGTCCTGCATCTACCCGACAACTATGATTGCAACTCTCTGTATCCTGTCCTAATCGGCTTGCACGGTTACACCGGCTCAGGGTCAGACTTTCAACATCAGACTGCTGACATGTTCGCCGGCCTCAATTTAAAGGGATATATAGGTGTCTTTCCTAACGCCACTGAATCGTCACCCGGCAGCGGGTTAACGTCTTTTAACGACCTTGGATCACGTTTTGACGAAGGACCCAAGGGCCCAACCTGTACAACGCCCTCGCACGCCTATGATGATTTTGATAATTGTCCTAATACCGAACAGGAGCGCTTGTGCCATTGGGGAACGAGCTGTGCAGACGATCTCTCCTTTCTGCGCAACCTGATTGATACCCTGCAGATGCGCTACAGCATAGACGCAAAACGCCTATTCCTTACCGGCTTTAGCCAGGGAGCGCAAACCGCTGCTGGGCTTGCTTGTGGCCTGCAAGATAAAATTGCGGCTGTAATCCCTGTTCACGGCTTTCCCGCAAAGGGGTTTTCATGCGGTCCTGCAGAAAAGGTATCGCTATTCCAGATCGTTGGCCAGTTAGACCAGACTGTGAATGGCGTCGGCAAAGAAAGTGCTGATGGCATGATCTACGATTCAGCAACTACCACCGCATCAGTCTGGGCAGAGGAACAACACTGCGCTAAAAATGGCAGTACACCTTATCCCACTATTGCCGATGGTTATCTTGGATGGCAATGTGTAGAACATGCAAATTGTGCCAGTTCCGCATCAATCGTTACCTGTTCCTGGCTGGGCGATCATATCTGGCCAAGAAACGATTCCCGAAACCCGGGTTTGCAGGCCATTTGGGAGTTCCTATCCAAACAATCAAAATAACTTGAATTTGACACACTACGGGAATGATCAACCTGGCAAACCAAACCGTTATTTAACCTTAACCCCTTAATAGGCTAAACTAGCTTTGTTGCACCTGTTCAAAATAATGCGAGATTGGTAAATAGAGTGGAAACCATATCATGCTATTTAAATCCAAAAGAGGTGCCCGTTCACACCTCACCGCCATCACATATAGTCTAACCACCTACACGCTCGGTTGGACCCTGCTGCTATTTTATGGCCTTGTGGGTTTCCTCCCGGGCCTGCTGCTGCTCGCTCATGGCCTGATCATAGGTGCCTATTTGATACACGAGTGCGCCCACAATACCCTTTTCAGATCAAACCAGCATAACGCCCTACTTGGCGACATGCTTGGCTGGCTTTGCGGATCCTGTTATGGAACGCTGGAAGATATCCGCTACAAACACTTCCGCCATCACGTCGATAATGACGATGTGGTCTGGTTTGATTACGAGGCCTTTTTTCGAGACCACCCCCTCGTTTACAAAGTGACCATCCTGTGTGAATGGTTCTATATTCCAGCCCACGACATTCTTATGCATGCCATCATGGTGTTCAGCTCATTTATTATTCCGCAACGGCGTTCACAAAGAGGCCGTAATCTAATGGTTATACTTGTGCGAACTGGCTTGTTGATATCACTGGCTATTTGGTTCCCGGCCGCACTACTCGGTTACATGATTTCGTACATGATCATGATAATAGTTTTACGTTTCGTAGATGGCCTGGAACACGACTACCCTTATCATTTAAGACTCTTTTCTGAAGAAGTATCTGTGCATAAAGGAGATCTGGCCTGGGAGCAGGAACATACCTTCAGCCCAATGATTTCGTGGCGTTATCCTTTCCTGAACCTGCTTGTCCTGAATTTTGGCTATCACAATGCTCATCACGCCCGACCCACCACTCCCTGGTATGAATTACCCGCCCTACATGAAAAACTGTTTGGCAATTCTCCAGAAAATATCATCAGATTATGGCCCCAACTAGTTATGTATCACCGTTATCGTACCTATCGTATATTTCATGATGCTGAAGGGCTTGAACCCGTGACCGGAAAAGCGTTCCTACGAGCGGCACAGCAAGCACGATTAACCGGTGGTAATGCCGCCTCATTCCTCACCTCCTTCTAGGCCTGGTTTTGCAAAAACTAGAAATTTACCAATCATTGTGGGCCATGGAGCAGCGGGTTCCCGGTCAACCGGAACAACCTATTGAAGAACAATTCAGTCAAATAGCTAAGGCTGGTTATGATGGTGTGTGCCTGGATCCAGGGGTAACCGAGATCGAGGAAAACCTGGCTTTAAAACCCCTGTTTGAACGCTACCAACTGGGTTGCATGATTAACGCCTTTCCGAACAAAGCAGAAGAACTAGAACCCTTGCTGGACCTGGCAGTCAGCCTTAATGCCTGCCAGGTTAATATTATCGGTGGCGTCATGCCATTAAAGCCCAGCAGTGCTGCCTCGGTGGTACGATCATGGCTAGCTACCGCTGTTGAGTATTCTATGCCGGTACTCATGGAAACTCACCGCAACGGTACCCTGAACGATCTTTTCTATACCTTGCAGGTACTAAAGGAAGTTCCTGAATTACGCTTATGTGCAGATCTTTCACACTTTGTTGTTGACCGAGAATTTCCGTTACCCATGAGCAAACAGAATGAGGAGTATATCTCTGAGATACTAGAACGCTCAGACTCATTTCAAGGCAGAGTATCTAATAACCAGCAAATCCAAATTGCCATTAACTTCCCTCAACATAAACTCTGGCTGGACCAGTATCTGGCCTGGTGGCGACAGGGCATGAGCAGTTGGGCTGAACGTAACGCGCAAACCGAAACATTGCGATTCCTAGTCGAGCTCGGACCTCCTCCCTATGCGATTACAGATGGAACTCAGCAGGAACTCAGTGATCGATGGCAAGAGGGCCTTCAGATCAAGGCCCTGGTCGAACAGATCTGGCAGGACATCGCACGATCATCATTCTGAACAGGGCAAGTAGCTAGATCCGTCTTCTGCGCTCTATGGGTAAAACACGCCATCGTATTAAAGGATTATCTGGCCAGGGTTAACCGTGTTTGACCGGTAAATTAGTCCACTACAACACCTGCCAATAGTTGAGGGGTGCGCTGGCAACAAGTATTGATTACTGCGTTCGGTTAGCGTTTACAGCGCCGCGAAGATCTCAAGATGATTTGGCTTTCTGGATCAGATGAAGACAATGCACGGCTTTGCCGGTAATAGCAGAAACCTCACTAGGCCCAGTTGAACAATGTTCAATTACTGCGCTTTTCATCTTCGGTGACCAAAATTTTTCAAGATGCTGAGCCACTTGCTCAGCAACTTCATGGTCACATCCATTGGCCCTCATATTGAGCGCTATCTGATCAATCATGGCCAAGAGGCGCGTTATACTGTCTTTCCTCATCGATTTACTGCCTGATTAATCATGGTTGCTAAATTCATTCCCGCAGGCGATTAGCGCCTGCATAGATCACATGTCGTCCTGGCCTTGTAAACGCAACCAGCGTCAAGCCACATTGATTCGCCAATTCTATTGCCAGTGATGTCGGTGCTGAGACCGATGCCAGCAAAGGAATATTGGCACTTGCTGCCTTAAAAACCATTTCATAACTGGCTCGACTGGTCACCAGCGCAAATCCTTTACTCAGCTCTTCGGCTTGCTTGATCCGGGCCCCAAGTAGTTTATCCAGGGCATTATGCCGACCCACATCCTCTCGAACCAGCAATAGCTCTCCATCACTACCACACCAGGCAGCGGCGTGCACAGCGCCGGTCTGCTTTTGTAATTCCTGCCGTTCACCCAACGCCACCAAGGCGCATTGTAACGCGGCATGCGTCAACTGGATTTCCGAATCTACTATACTGACCTCTAGCATGGCTTGATCCAGAGATTCTATTCCGCAAATGCCACAACCCGTTGCCCCTGCCAGGCTGCGTCGCCGACGCTTCAATCTGGAAAATCGGCCCTTCGTAATGGTCAAAGAAAGTTCAATGCCTTTTGGCATTCGGGTTTGTTCACAATCCAGCAACTGGTCGAGTGACTCCAAAATACCCTCACTGACACTGAAGCCAATGGCAAAATCTTCCAGGTCACTCGGTGTCGCCATCATCACAGCATGAGAAATGCCGTTGTAAACCATTGCAACAGGCATTTCTACAGCGACCTGATCTAACCCGGAGATAACTTCACCCGCCTGCCAGACCACTCTTGAGAGCGACTTCGCACTGTCCGGATTATGCATTACTGAAGCGCTTTTTCCAGCAACTGAAGCTGCTCATCATGGTAGTTTTTTTGGCGTTTCTGCCAGCTTGATGGCTGACTGACTTTACTCACTTGTACCGCAGTGACTTTATACTCAGGGCAATTGGTTGCCCAATCACTGTTTTCGGTGGTAATCACATTGGCTCCGGAAACCGGGTGATGGAAGGTTGTGTAGATCACCCCGGGGGTAACCCGTTCAGTGACCTCGGCGCGCAGCACTGTTTCACCCACCCGACTCTGTATTCCAATCCAGTCTCCCTGACTGATGCCGCGTTCTTCAGCGTCATGAGGGTGAATCTCCACAATATCCTCGGGATGCCATTGACTGTTTTCGGTGCGCCGGGTCTGGGCGCCCACATTATACTGCGAGAGAATCCGACCCGTGGTTAACAGTAACGGGAACTTCCTGTTGGCACGCTCATCCGTTGGTACGTACTCAGTAAGTGCAAAGAAACCTTTACCGCGAACAAATTCATCCACATGCATAATCGGTGTTCCTTCCGGCGCTGCAGCATTACACGGCCATTGAATACTTCCGAGTTGATCCAACTTTTCGTAGCTCACACCAGCAAAAGTCGGCGTCAGCCTGGCTATCTCAGCCATTATTTCTGAGGGATGCTCATAAGTCATGTTACAACCCAGCGCATTGGCAAAGGCCATAGTGGCCTGCCAATCTGCCTTACCACTGAGGGGCGCAATCGCTTTTCGGACCCTGGAAATCCGGCGTTCCGCATTGGTAAAAGTGCCATCCTTCTCGAGGAAAGTGGCACCTGGCAAAAACACATGAGCAAATTTAGCGGTTTCGTTCAGGAAAATATCCTGGACCACCAGGCATTCAAGAGCCGTTAAAGCTGCCTCAACATGCTGGGTGTTAGGATCAGACTGGGCGATATCCTCACCCTGGCAGTAGAGTCCTTTAAAATCACCATCCAGGGCTGCATCAAACATATTCGGAATACGTAAACCCGGCTCCGCATCAAGACTGACCTTCCATTCATCTTCAAACAATTGTCGCGTCTGCGAATCAGAGATATGTCGATAGCCCGGCAACTCATGGGGAAACGAGCCCATATCGCACGAGCCCTGAACGTTATTCTGACCTCTCAAGGGATTAACGCCCACACCTTCACGGCCCAGGTTGCCGGTCAGCATTGCCAGATTAGCGATCGCCATTACCGCTGTTGAACCCTGGCTATGTTCAGTAACGCCCAGCCCATAAAATATAGCCGCATTAGCTGCTTGCGCGTAGAGCCGAGCGGCGCCGCGCAGCTCAGCCGCGTCGATGCCAGTAATATCAGCGGTATTTTCCGGTGAATGCTTTTCATCAAGGATAAAGTTCCGCCACTTGGCGAAAGCCTCGACATCGCTGCGCTCGTTTATATAGTCTTCTGCATGGCGTTCTTCGCTGATAATTACATGGGCTAGGGCATTAAGCACGGTGACATTCGTCCCTGGACGAACAGGCAGGTGAAATTCCGCCTTGATGTGCGGTGAACTGACTAACTCAATCTTTCGAGGGTCAATAACGATTAACTTGGCACCGGCCCGCAACCGGCGCTTTAAACGAGATGCAAAAACTGGATGGGCATCTGTTGGATTCGCACCCATGACGATAACCACATCGGCTTCATCCACTGAAGCAAAAGTCTGGGTTCCAGCCGATTCTCCGAGGGTCGTCTTCAGCCCAAACCCTGTTGGCGAATGGCACACCCTTGCACAGGTATCAATATTATTATTTCCAAAACCGGTCCTAACCATTTTTTGAACCAGATAGACTTCCTCGTTAGTGCAGCGGGAAGACGAAATAGCGCCAATACTATTTTTACCGTGAGCGGCTTGTATGTCGGTAAAACGCTGGGCGGCAAATTGCACCGCTTCATCCCAGGAAACTGTAGTCCATTCTTCAGCAATGCTATTACGTATCATGGGTTGGGTGATTCGATCTTTGTGAGTCACATAGCCAAAAGCGAACCGACCTTTTACGCAGGCGTGTCCTTGGTTCGCTTTACCCTGTTTATGTGGTGTCATTCGAACTACCTGGTCTCCTTTCATTTCAGCCTGGAAGGAACAACCCACACCACAATAGGCACAGGTGGTCACCACACTATGTTCTGGTTTACCGAGTTCGATGATACTTTTTTCTGTCAGGGTCGCCGTAGGACAGGCATCAACACAAGCCCCGCAAGAAACGCATTCTGAAGACATGAAATCTTCACCCTGGCCAGCGCTGATGACCGAATCGAAGCCACGGCCATCAACGGTCAACGCAAAAGTACCCTGAACTTCCTCACAAGCCCTGACACAGCGAGAACAGACGATGCATTTAGATGCATCAAAAGTGAAATAAGGATTGGTAGTGTCCTTGCCGGAGTCAAGATGATTGGCGCCGCTATAGCCATAGCGAACTTCCCGAAGCCCCAGTTCACCTGCTGTGTCCTGTAGCTCACAGTCGCCGTTAGTTGGGCAGGTCAGGCAGTCCAAGGGGTGGTCCGAGATATAAAGTTCCATCACATTACGACGCAACTTCGCCAACTGGTCAGATTGAGTTCTGACCTGCATACCTGCCTCGACAGGCGTGGTGCAGGACGCCGGGTATCCTTTTCGACCTTGTATTTCAACCAGACATACTCGACACGAACCAAATGATTCTAATTGATCAGTGGCACACAATCGTGGGATCTTGACACTACTTTGCGATGCAGCACGCATCACCGAAGTCCCTTCAGCAACGGTCACGTCAACACCGTCAATCTGCAAGGTAACCTGCTTGCCAGTTATCTTTTCGGGCGTTCCCTGATCAGGCTGGGGTTGGTAAAAATTCAGCATTTTATACTCCTCAAGCAAGCTCACCTGTAAAGTCTTCAGGGAAATAGTTGATCGCACTTCGTACCGGGAACGGCGTCATTCCGCCCATGGCACATAAAGATCCTGCTTCCATTGTGTCACATAGATCCTGCAGGACCATTATATTTTCCTGCCGTTGCTGATCAGAGGTGATGCGATCAATGACTTCCAGACCTCGCGTTGAACCGATCCGACACGGCGTACATTTACCGCAGGACTCAACAGCACAGAATTCCATGGAAAATCTCGCTTGCGCCGCCATATCAACTGTATCGTCAAATACAACAACCCCGCCATGACCAATCATGGCATCAATCTCTGTAAAGGCTTCATAGTCCAGCCGCGTATCCCATTGGCTTTCAGGCAGAAATGCGCCTAATGGACCACCCACCTGAATGGCCCGAATGGCTCTACCAGTGGCGGTGCCCTGACCATAGGTTTCAACAAGCTCTCGTAGGGTTAATCCAAACGGGACTTCAACCAGGCCACCCCTTTTTACATTACCCGCTAACTGGATAACCAGGGTACCTCTGGACCGCCCAGAACCCATGCTCTGATAGGCATCGCTACCTGACTGGAGAATCGACGACATTGCTGCCAGTGTCAGCACATTATTTACAACCGTTGGTTGTTCAAACAAGCCCTGAATAGCAGGCAAAGGCGGTTTTACGCGCACCATCCCTCGCTTGCCCTCCAGGCTATCCAGCATGGCCGTCTCCTCACCACAGATATAGGCGCCAGCTCCGAGTCGTACTTCAAGATGAAAATCCTTCGACAATCCGAGAATATTGCTGCCAAGGAAACCCGCTTCAACCGCTCGTTGGATCGCTGCATTCAACATTTGCTGGGCAAGCGGATATTCTGAACGCAAATAAATATAGCCCTGACTGGCATTGACAGCCAAGCCGGCAATAATCATACCTTCAATAAGCTGATACGGATCGGCCTCCATTAACAGGCGGTCTGCAAACGTACCCGAGTCTCCTTCATCTGCATTACATACCACAAACTTCTGCTCACTGGTGGTATCGAGCACAGTCTGCAATTTGATACCCGCAGGAAAGGCCGCACCGCCTCGTCCGCGTAATCCAGATTGCATTATCTGGTCTACTATTTCTTGCTGGGTCATCAGCAACGCCTTGCGCAAGCCATCGAAACCAGCCAGATTTTGGTAATTATCGAGGCAAATAGGGTCTCCCAACCCAGCCCGCGCAAAAGTAATCCGCTGCTGCTGATTGAGATAGTCGAGGTCATCGACCAGCCCTAAGTGCAGGGGATGAATACTAGGGTCAGTTGCCAGGGCGCTTACAATACTATCAATATCTGCCACTGTTACCGGACCAAAACCAATCCGCTTTTGGTTGATGTCTACTTCCAGTAACGGTTCCAGATAAAACAGGCCTCGGGAACCAGTGCGCACCAGATTAATCTCCATAGCAGACTCTTTCGCAGAGGCTTGTAGTCGCTCTGCGACGGCTTCAGCATCCACTGCCAGGGCGCTGGTATCGCGTGACAAATAGAACTGATACGAGAATGATTCTGCAGCGATGCTGCTGACCACGGAGCTTCCAATTTTATCTACATCCGCTATCACCCGGTCAAAAATTGCTTCATCCACCTGACCTACAATGCAATCATCCACTCGGATACTGGGTGAGCAGGCACAATTGCCGAGGCAATATACGGGTTCAAGCGTAAACTCACCATCCGGGGTAGTTTCTCCATAGTCCACAGCCAATACCTTCTTGGCATGTGCTTCAAGCTTCCGTGACCCCATGGCCTGGCAGGCCTCAGCACGACAAACCTGGACAACATGCCGGCCCCTGGGCTGACTATGGAAATCTGGATAGAAACTGATAACGCCATGCACTTCAGCTCGCGACAGGTTCAGGCCTTCAGCTATAACAGGAACCCATGCGGGAGCGACATGACCGTGCTGTTGCTGCACTTCGTGCAGCAACGGAAGCAAAGCACCAGGCAGACCCTGGAATTGCTCCACGATTGCTTTGATATCGTCTACTTCAGCGCGATTTTCCTGCATTGGTCTATTCACCAGCATGTGGAATTCTAATCAGTCATAGGTCGGCCATCGGATAGTCCAACTGCGATGAGATACCTAACACAATATCTGCAAACTCGCCTTTGAGTTATTTCGCTTTTTTTCTGCCTATAACATTGACAACTTTACCAAATAGAGTCGATCTTGACCTCATTTTTCATCAGCAACCCAGCGATAAGAGTTTACCGCTAAGGCAGAATTAACGGACCCGTCTGTTAAGACTGTGAGTTCTTGTCAGGACGCCGGCGGGGACCAGACAAGCGGGAACACTTCTGGGAAATCACTCAGCGGCTGACCATCTTCTGGGGAATAATCATAAAGTGCATAGGGATCTGGAATAGCCTGACTGCGGCGCCTTAAATAGCGAACATCCGACCCCGCCCATAAAGATGCATGTGATCTTCTCGGATGAGGCAGATTAACACCGCCTCTGGCCGAATGAACGGCGTGGCCATGAAACAATATTACGTCCCCGGGTTCATAGTTATCCCAGCCAAGTATATCAAAAGAATCCCGACGAGCCTCCACATTAGGCAATGCAGGTAAATTTGGATCCATAAATGAATCAAAATAAGTCCATTGCTGGTGGGCTTCCTGGCCAATGAGTGTTTTGCCATCATTAAAAGCCGCTTCAAGGTCGGCTGCGGCCTCAGGGTTTGAAGCAGGGTCCATGCCAACCGGCGGTCGGTAGGTTACATTCCAAAGATGAGAACCACGCAATATTTCGAGACTGACATCCCGGGGCACCGGGTCCGCACAGACCCAGGCTCGAACTAGCTGGTGGCCTTCTACATTGTAATAACAGGTGTCCTGATGCCACGCACTCGGCGCGATCATGCCTGCTGGTTTGTAAAACATCTGATCCATATAAAACCGGACCGGCGACTGTAATACCGTACCGACAATGGCTGCGATTGGAGAATGATCCATCAGCGTCTTCAATTCAGGCGAATGACTTGCCGGAAACTGGTCGATTCGCAGCGGCATTGCAACACCCGCAGACATCCCATCCGGATGGTCATTTGCCCACTCCAGGCCATCACGCAATAAGCTAATCCAAGATTCATCTAAAACAGATTTTAATAGAACCGCACCATCACGATTAAAAGCATTAATTTCTGCCTCCTGTATGCCTCGCAGCGGCGCTGAATTTTCCATAGCTTGCTTCATCCTGACATCATGCGTTAGCTGATTAAACTACACTGGTCTGGCCCTCGTCCATCCCCATCAATGATCCTTTGCTACCCGCAAACACTCCACAGATAGCCATTAGCTTCGCTTTTAGAAAAGCCATTAGCGTCGCTTTTAGGAAAGCCATTAGCTTCGCTTTTAGAAAAATTTTCGGGAAAACGATTAGGTTAACCAAACAAACCTTGCTCAATTCAATTATCACGCAGGTGAGGCCAGCGTTTCCCGAATTAATGTAAACTGACAAACTTTCGCTGATACCGGAGTTTACGTGGACACTGAAAATTTCAAGCATATTACCTATGAAGTCGATCGTGGCAGGGCTCGAATCAAACTGAACCGACCCGAAAAAAGGAATGCACTGTCGATTGAGCTTGTCGAAGAGCTTCGGGATGCCCTGTGGGAGGCGGACGATAACAAAGCCGTGCATTGCGTCATTTTATCGGGATCGGGGAGTTCTTTCTGTGCAGGCTATGACCTCACTCCAGCCCGCAAGTCCACTGGCGATGCAGTCGAGCGAAGGCGGGGTCGTGGCATTGATGACGACAGCTGGATGATAGAAAGATTTCAGCGAAG
>Ga0233433_10002654_pt1 | contig 15381 bp, 20 predicted proteins | sample SI_122_August201_5_FD_179868 | JGI IMG/M metagenome (GOLD analysis project Ga0233433, IMG submission 179868) | Seawater microbial communities from Saanich Inlet, British Columbia, Canada - SI_122_August2016_100_MG | ecosystem: Environmental > Aquatic > Marine > Inlet | place: Canada: British...
AAAAAAATGCTGATGCAATTGTTAGTTTTAGATTTCAAACCTCTTCAATTGCAAAAGGCGCATCTGAAATATTAGCTTATGGAACAGCCATTAAAATAAAAGGTAAATTAAATGAATAGAACCGAAAAGACAGCATTTAGAGAAGCAATCATAGTCGTTCTTATGGGGGCAGCAATAAATTTCCCACTGCAAACCTTCCTGCTTTGGTTAACTATAGATAATTGGCATTGGTCTAATCCTGTATCTATTTCAATATTTACTCAGTCAATTTTGACCTTTGTTGCACTTATTAGGGTTTACTCAATAAGAATGAGATTTCAAAGAGGAAAGTTTTAGCCTTCTTTCTTCTTTTTGTTATGGTGCTCCTTCTTATTTTTTATCATTACCATTTTTACTCTTTTATTAACCATCTCTTTACACCAGACGTCATAAACTGTTGAGTAGTTTGCTGCCAGGCCTGAAAGAAAGTCAGCTTTTCCCCACTGCTCTTTGTTTGTAGGATCTTTTTGCACCTCTTTCCATGCCACATCAGCTGAAACCAGAAGTTCTGCAACTCCATCTTTTACTCCTTTACATTCTTTAAAGCCCATTAGATGATTTGGGTTATTCATAACCCTAGCTTTAGTTTTGACAGGCATTTCCATATTCTCATCAAGCTTAAATTCCAAAGTACTTCCATCAAGCATTTCCATATTCTCATCAAGCTTAAATTCCAAAGTACTTCCATCAAGCATTTCCATATTCTCATCAAGCTTAAATTCCAAAGTACTTCCATCAAGCATTTCCATATTCTCATCAATTATAATTTTTATAGTGGCTGTATCAGAAATAATCTCTTCAGAGTGGTGATCTGCTAAAACTGGCGAGAGCGAAAACACCATAAATACAAGTTGAATCATCATTAATTTATTCATAAGTTTCTCCATATATACTTTAAGACATTAAAAAATATGTTTAGTTCATCATATCTTCATATTCAAGAATAACACAGCCGTTGCGCATCTCATTGACTGAGGAGATAAGAGAATTTGCAACACTCTCAGCTTTAATATTTCTATATTTTCTGAGCACGGAGACCATCAAAGGACTTGCTATTTTAAAAATCAATTCATAGATTTTAACTTCTTTTGGAGTAGGCAAATCTCGTTTACCCAATAAATGACCTGGGCGAGCAATCACAACCTTATCAAAACCTACATTCAATATTTCTTCCTCAAGCATCCCCTTAGTTTTAAGGTAAAAGTTATTAGACTTTTTATTAGCTCCTATAGCAGAAACAAGCGCTATTTTTTTAACCCCTTTTTCATATGCTGCCCTTGCTATTCGTAAAGGCATTTCAAAATCAACTTCCAAAAAGCTTAACCTATCTTTATTTTTGATATGTACGAGCTGCATAAGGGTAAGTCTCGTGCCTGTCGTAATATAGATACAATCAGCATTTAAAAAGCCCCTAAAAGAATTTTCATCTTTTAAGTCTACTATTACCTCTTCAACTGCTTCTGACACGACTTCAAGAGATTTTCTATTAAGCTGAATTTGGTTAGTTTTATTATTTATTAATAGACTGCTGACGTGCTTTCCTATCAAGCCTGAAGCACCAACCAGAATTGCCTCATGTGTTTTCAAAAACAGTGGCCCTCTATTTGGCTTATAACCTCATTGACTGACAATGACCCGTCTATTGATATGTCTTTAAAATGATTATACAGGGGCAGTCTTTCCTCATATGCTTGCTTGATTGAAAAGCCATCTGGCATTGCAAATCCTCTGTGCCCGGCATCCCCAATCCTTTTCTTTATATCTTCAAAAGGAGTATTGATAAATATAATAGTTGAAAGGGTCTTTAGATGATTCATTGCCTTAGATGAGTAAACAGCGCTACCTCCAGTAGCAATAACTTCATAAATATCATCAAGCTCAAGAATGATTTCTTCTTCCTCTTTTCGCAAAAATTTATATCCATTTTTTTGCTTTATGTCTTGAAGAGTCGCATTAAATTTTTTCTCAATCAAGATATCGGTATCACAAAAAATAAAGTTATATTTTGCCGCAAGTTTTTGGCCAATTGTTGTCTTACCGCATCCAGCCATACCAATAAGTGAAATAGGTTTTGTAAACATGTCTTAATAATCCCTTAAAATTATTATATGTTTTTTCTATCAGGTTTAAAGTTAAAAATTAAGCCTATTTTTTATCATTATGTTTATAGATTAGAAGCACACTGTTATCATTAGCCAATGAATTATCTAAATACATCAAATAGGTTTCATCTAGCCATAGCTGTAAAAAACATTGAAGAATCAAAGTTTTTTTACTGCGATCTTATGGGTTGTGATGCCGGAGACTTTGAAGAAGGAAGGTGGCAAGATATAAACTTTTGGGGCAATGAATTGACCTTACATCATGGGCCTGATGAATTGGCTGCCAAGAAAAGGCATGATGTAGAAATGGGAACTGTCTCAGTTCCGCATTTTGGAGTACATCTATCTGAAGAAGATTTCTTTGCGTTAAAAGATAGGATTGAGAGTTCTGAAGACTTTGATTATTTTGATAAGCCATACAGAAGATTTGTTGGCAAAGATAGAGAGCAAGAAACTTTTTTTATCAAGGACCCCAGCGGGAATGTCCTAGAAATTAAAACAATGGTTAACCCTGAGACTCTTTGGAGCTAGTTAATTTAGTAATCTCAGCAATCTTTACTTTTTTCGAGACTTGAAGTTATATGAGCGAAAGCCTCATCAACATGATCAGTGTAGAAAAGGTTATCAAGATCATTTTCAGATATCACACCATACTCTAGCAATACATCAGTATTTAAAAATTTTTGCCAAAACTCAGCTCCAAACATGACAATAGGAAATTCTTTTTTAATTTTTTGACATTGAATCAAGGTAAGTAATTCAAATAGCTCATCCATAGTACCAAAGCCACCAGGCATTATTATCAAAGCCTCGGCCCTATAGGCAAACCAAAACTTCCTCATAAAAAAATAATGAAAATCAAAATCTAGATTTTTACTCAAATATGGATTTTCTATGTCCTCAAATGGAAGTTGTATGGACAGGCCAATACTTTTTCCGCCTGCGTCGTGAGCCCCTTTATTGGCAGCCATCATTATGCCTGGGCCAGCCCCAGTACAAATTGAATATTTATTATATTTAAATACATCTTCATTCCACTTGGCCAATTTATATGCAAGCTCTTCTGCTGCTTTGTTGTACTTAAGTAATTTTAACTTTGGATTATTTGGATTTTCTTTTTTAATCTCGCTTGCTTCTTCTTCTGATGGAGCTCTTGCAGATCCAAAAAAAACAATCATATTTTCTATTTTTTCATCTCTGAACTTTTGGTCTGGTACAAGGTATTCAGATAGAATTCTCTCTACTCTATCTTCATTAATAATGGGATTATTTTCTTTTTCTGACATATCTTAAAGAATGATATCAGATATACAGCTGAGGAGAGATTATTAGTGTTTAATGTTTTTTATTTAATTGTGTGCAAATTTATTTGTAGCAGACACTAGAAGATGAACTATTTCTTTTTCAAACGCAGAATGTCCTGAATTCTGCGCGATTTCAAATGAAGCTTCAGGCCATCTTTTTGAAACCTCATATGCAGTTTCCATTGGGCAAACAACATCATATCTACCCTGAACTATAACTGCTGGAATATCTCTTATTTTCTCAATACCATCTAATAGTTGCTTCTCATGTTCTAAAAATCCTTTATTCATAAAGTAATGATTTTCAATTAGCGCAAACGCAAGGGCAAAGTGAGGATCAGAAAATTCATCCATTAAACTATCATTTTTTACAAGCTTGCTAGTCGAAGCCTCCCATCTAGACCAAGCCACTGCAGCACTTAGTTTAGCCTTTTCATCTGAGCCATTAAAAATTTCATTATATGCTTTCATAAGATTGCCTCTTTTTCTTTCCTCAATGACCCCAATAAATTTTTTCCATTCATCAGGAAAAAGCTTGCTTGCACCTTCTTGATAGAACCAATCTAGCTCGTGCTGCTGGAGCATAAATATTCCTCTAATTACAATCTCGCTTACTGAAGAGGGGTGTGACTGAGAGTAAGCCAAAGCTAATGTTGAGCCCCATGATCCCCCAAAAACCATCCATTTAGAAATTCCAAGCTTTTGCCTTAGTTTATTTATGTCAGATACTAAATCCCATGTTGTATTATTGGTTAGGCATCCATGAGGAGTGCTCCGCCCACAACCCCTTTGATCAAAAATAATAATTCTGTAATGTTCTGGATTAAAAAAACGCCTAACATCTTCACTTCCGCCTCCACCCGGCCCACCATGAAGAAATACAACCGGCTTTCCATTTTTGTTACCACACTCTTCGTAATAAATATTATGTTCTGAGCAATTTAAAAATCCTGTATTAAAAGGTTCTATGTGAGGAAAGAGCTGTAATTTAGTGGTCATGTTAAGTAACTTACAAATTAATTAATATTTTTTCAAGTATTAGTATTTACAAAAATATTATTATCAAGTTTAATACTCAAATCGTAATTTGATCCTATTGCCGCGATTTAAAAGAAAGTGCTAAAACGGTACTACCATTCCATGGATTTAACACTGCAAACTGATTTTGTTTGTTATGTTTTGCTTAATCGTAATTTGATCCTATTGCCGCGATTTAAAAGAAAGTGCTAAAACGGAAGATGTATTCCCTAGGATTTATTGATTATTAAGAAGGAGATTTTCTTATGAAGTTTTATATAAATGCAAGGTACCTAATTGTTCCAGTGTCATCAATAATAACCATTTTTGGGATATTTCTTGGTAGCACTTATGCCTGGACAGGAGTAATACTATTTGGCCTTTACACCATAATAGATACTTTAACGAAAGATATTCATCTCAAGGCTGAGGTGGATAATAATGGAAACTCTTATGGTATTAAGTTTTTTCAATATCTTGTAATGTATGTGATGTTGCCAGTCTTCGTTACCATACAGGTTTTTTTAGCTTGGAGACTATACCAATATACTTCTGGAGCAATCTTGCAGAATTTATCTCTAGGACCAATTGAATATCAAAATGGAATATCAGGCATTAATCTCATAGGTGCCATTATATCTTCGGGTTTATGGGCTGGGCTTGGAATTATTTATGGGCATGAACTATCCCACAATAAAAAAGAGGGATTTTTTGTTTCAAGATTAATTATGGCTTTAAGTGGGGCGTCACATTTCACTTACGCTCATGTATACAATCACCACTTAGACCTAGGTCACGAAGATGATCCAGCTACAGCACCGAGGGGAAGAAATGTGTACTTACATACTTGGCTTTCTCATGCTGGCCAATCAAAATTTTCATTTGATATGGAAGCTAAGAAGCTTAAAAATCAAGGTAAGAGTTTTATAAACAAAGACAACAGATGGTTGCTTGGATATTTATACAGCCTACCTTCTATATTTCTATTTGTTTGGTCTGGAGGAGTAATTGGACTGCTTGCATTGGCAACAGTTTGGATTTTATCAAACTTCCTCTTAGAAGCTTTAAATTTCATGGGCCACTATGGTTTGATAAGAAAAGATGGGCCTGTTGAGCACAGGCACTCATGGGATAATGATTCAGTTTTTACCAGCTGGTTTTTTATTGAGATCGGAAGACAGTGCGACCATCATGTAAGAGGTGAGACTTATTTTTGGGAGCTCGATGATGTAGGGGGGCCTAATTATGGAATAGGTTATTTCACTCTTTTTGTATTAACTTTATATCCACCATTATTCAAAAAATTTGTTCAAAAACATCTAGACAATTGGGATAAGAATTATGCGACCGAAGAGGAAAGATCTATTGCGAATAAATTTAATGAGGATACTTCCTCTTTAGCACCAATAGCCTCTTAACATGCTTAGTATTTTTAGAAAGAAGAAAGTACCCAGGAGAGCAGAACTCCTCAGCAACAACATAGGCTTCGATGTTTTACCCGCCAAAACTCTGCTCTCTTCAGCTTTATCAGAGGGTGTGGATTGGCCGCATAGATGTAAGGTGGGTAGCTGCGGCACATGCAAATGTAAAATTATTTCAGGGAAGATAAAACCTAATATCGACTTTAGCTATACCTTGAAAAAAGAAGAATTAGATGCGGGCTTTATATTGGCTTGCCAAAGTGAGTTAATTTCAGATATAGAAGTAGAGATAGATTTAAATCAAAAAAAGGAGAAAAAATGAAAAACTTAAATGCGTTTTTACCAATAGGAGTATTCACATTATCAGTAGTAGCTTTATTATTTTTAGTTGATGCCCATCAAAACTTTAGAAATATTTATTGGGCTTTAGGTATTTCCTTAACCCTTATAATAACTCACATAACTAATATGGCTATCTATTTTAAAGTAGCTGGGGATAAGCCTTACAAGTGGTTTAAATAAATGGTGCCCAGAGGTGGGATCGAACCACCGACACAAGGATTTTCAATCCTTTGCTCTACCGACTGAGCTATCTGGGCAATAAGTGAAATGGGATTATAGGAAAGTTTTAAGTTAATGTCATCAATAGATTAAGTTAATGCCTTAAACCCAGATGCCTGCTCATAGTCTTCGTTGTTAAAAAATTTATCCATTTCATCTATTAACCATTTTCTATCATCAGCGCTAGACATATCAAGATGCTTTTCATTTATCAGTGTTGTTTGGTGCGACCTCCATTCCTTCCAAGCTTTATCTGAAACCGTTTTCATCAATTCAGCTCCTTTAGGACCAGGCATCGGCGGTGATGATAGTGCATCCAGTTCCTTATTAAATTTTTTGCAGAATATTTTTTTTGTCATAGGGTTAGAAGTATATCTTTTATAGGTTTAGGAACTCCAATGTTATCTATATCCTTTTTATTAATCCAGCAAAACTCAGAATTTGATTTAACATCAAATGGCTGCTCATACTCTAGCAGCGAGATATTAATTAATAATTCAAGATGAGATAGTTTGTGGGTTAAATTTATCTTGCGAATACTTTTTGCTTTACTGTGGTCAATAAAGATTGCATTATTTATTTCAATCGGAACCCATAGAGACTGCCAAAACCTTTTTTCATTTCTTTTGATCAAAAGCATTTTCTCCGCTGTAAATGCAAGATCAAACTGCATCTTCTCCTTCTTTAATTGTTTTGATTTGGATGGAGCTACCTCCTTCTTAAAAATGGTAAATGCTGATTTACATTTTTTATTTAAAGGGCATATATTACAGTCCGCATTTTTTGCAGAGCATACAGTTGCACCAAGGTCCATAATTCCCTGTGTGTATTCAAATATTCTACTATCAGGCTTCAACTTTGCAGATTCTAACCAAAGCATCTTATCTAGCTGCGATTTAGAGTCAGCGCTAATCCCAGAATATCTAGATACAACACGTTTAACATTTGCATCTAAGATTGGATATGATTGATTGTATGCAATTGCCATAATTGCGCCGGCTGTAGATTTTCCCACGCCAGGGAGGCTATTTATTTCTTCAAATTTATTTGGAAATATATTACCAAAATCATTGCTTATAACTTCTTTCGCTTTAAATATATTTTGAGCTCTTCTATAAAAGCCTAGGCCCGACCACAATGCCAGAATATCACCTTCAGATGCTTTGCTAATTGATTTAATATTTGGATACTTAGATATAAATTTATTGAAGTAAGGTATTACTGTTTTAACCTGAGTTTGCTGCAACATTACTTCAGAAATCCATATCCTGTATGGAGTTATATCATTTCTCCAAGGCAATCCACTTCTTCCTTTTAGAAGGTACCAATCTATTATTTTCTTGGAGAATGTATTACTCAAAATAAAAAAAGCTTTTTTTAGTAGAGGTTTATTTTTTCTAGAATAGACCCATCCTCATTAAAAATATACTTAATAGGAGCCCCTGTCGGTATTTCTAAATTTACAATGTCAGCCTCGCTAATATTATCTAGTTGCATTATAAGAGACCTCAATGAGTTGCCATGAGCAGCGATAAGAATATTTGAACCATTTATAACTTTAGGCAGAATTTCTTCGTTAAAATATGGGAGAACTCTTTCAGCAGTATTCTTTAAACTTTCCCCGTCTGGAGGAGGGATGTCAAAAGACCTTCTCCATATATGAACTTGTTCTTCACCCCATTTTTTTCTAGCATCATCTTTATTTAAGCCAGCAAGACTCCCGTAGTTTCTTTCATTCAATGCTATATTTTTATTAATAGGAATTTCTAATTGATTAACTGCTTCAAGAATTATTTTCCCAGTTATTTGTGCTCGTTTAAGTTCTGATGTGAACATTTCATCAAAAAAAATATTTTCTGATTTTATAGAACTTCCAGCTACCGAGGCTTCTTTAATACCTTCGTCCGTAAGACCAGGATCCTTCCAGCCGGTAAACAAATTTTTTGCATTCCATTCACTTTGGCCATGCCTAACTAGTACAAGGTGTCTTTTTTTCATAATTTAATAATAATAAGATACAACTTATATATATTTTAATAGATAATGGTTAGATGTTAGAGTTTTTTTCATTTTTATATGAGCAGTGGTTTCTTACCATTCCATTAGTTATTTTTATTAGTCTTTTCTTATCTTCTCTTTCAAAAAAAGGTGGTAAAAAAATTTCAACCCATGAGCTAATTAACCTTAATAACAAAGGCCTTGCAAAGCTTGTTGATATTAGAAAGTCAGATGAGTTTAATGCTGGTCATATTGCTGGAGCTGTCAATATACCATTTGCTGATTTTGAAAAAAGACATCATGAATTACCCAATAAGAATAATTTATCAATAATTCTAGTTTGTGAAATGGGAAATCAAGCAGGTAATGCTGGCGAGATGCTCCAAAAATCAGGGTTTAAAAACTCTTTAATACTTAGTGGTGGAATATCTGAGTGGAGACACAATAGCCTCCCCCTAATTTAGCAGCTATATACCAAGTTCCTTTATTTTTTTTGCAAGAGTATTTCTTCCTAAGCCTAAAATATTTGCAGCATCATTCTTCTTTCCATTTGTTTTCTCTAACACTAGCTTTATAAGCATTTTTTCAATCTTTGGATTTATAGTGTCCAAGAGCCCACTTTCATTGTTTTCTATTAAATTTTTTAACCACAAGGAAAAGCCATCTTCCCAACTGGACGTAATAGTATTTTCATAAGGCTCTGCTTGAATAATTTCATTTGGTAGATCTACTGGTTGTACATTTTGTGTAGGGCTCATCAGTGTTAACCAATAACATGTATTTTCAAGCTGCCTTACGTTTCCAGGCCACTTGTACTTTCGCAACACTTCAATAGATTCTTTCGATAGAACCCTTAATTCTTCGCCAAGAGAGTCAGAATTTTGCTTTAAAAAATACTTAGCTAATATTTCTATATCATCCATTCGTTCACGAAGCGGAGGTACATCAACTTTTATTACATTTAATCTGTAGAAGAGGTCCTCCCTGAATTTTGTTTGTGAAACTAGATTATGAAGATTTTGGTGGGTTGCAGCGATTATTCTTACATCCACTTTAATTGGTTTATCACCTCCAACTCTATAAAACTCCTTGTTAGATAGAACCCTTAATAATCTTGTTTGTGAATCTAAGGGCATGTCTCCAATTTCATCTAAGAACAATGTCCCTCCATTTGCTTGCTCAAATCTTCCCAGCCTTCTGTCTACAGCACCTGTGAATGCTCCTTTCTCATGACCAAATAGCTCAGATTCAACAAGCTCTTTTGGAATATCTGCCATATTTAAAGCAATAAATGGCATATCATGGCGAGGACTATTCTTATGGAGTGATTTAGCAATTAACTCTTTACCGGTCCCTGATTCACCTTGAACCAAAACCGTAGCATTTGTATTGGAAAGCTTGCCAATAGCCCTAAAGACTATTTGCATTGACTGAGCTTTTCCAATTATGTCGGTTTTTGGTGCAGACTTAAGACCTTTTGTTGACGGTTTCTTCTCAAGAGCTCTCCTAATAATTTGAATAGTTTCATTTAAATCAAATGGTTTCGGTATATATTCAAAAGCTCCACTTCCATATGAATCAATAGCTGCTTGCATGTCAGCAAAAGCGGTCATAATTATCACAGGGAGATCAGAAAAGTTGTTATTAATGTGTTTAAGCAAATCATATCCATGCATGCCAGGCATCTGGACATCTGTAAGAATTAGATCTGGCTTTTCATTTGCTAGATTTTCAATAAGATCAGTTGCTGTCTCAAAAGTTCTTATATCAAATCCAGCATCTCTTAAACTTTCTTCAAGCACAATCCTAATTGCTTCATCATCATCTGCTAACCAAACTTTATGCACTTTCTTCTCCGATGTTTTTTATATTTAATGGTATTTGAATTGAAAAAGCAGTCTTTCCTGGCTTTGAAGTAAAAGATATGCCACCACCGTGAACTCTTATAATATCTTGTGCTATTGAAAGGCCTAGCCCTGATCCATCTTCTTTAGAGGAGATCATAGGAAAAAATACATGCTCTTGAATTTCTTCTGGGATGCCAGGACCATTGTCTATGATCTCAATACAGCAAACTGTTAGATGCATTATTCCATTTACAGGTTGACTATATTGAACTCTGGACTTTATTCTTATCTCTGCATTAGCCATTTCGCCCAAGGCCTGTTGAGCATTTTTAACTATATTTAAAATTGCTTGGATAAATAAATCTTCATCTCCAATTAATTCTGGAATACTAGGATCATAATCTCTTCTAAGTTTTAAACTTGGGGATATGTCAGCATCTGCAAGCGCATAAACCTTTTCTAAGGCTGAATGAATGTTAAATTTTTCTTGGTTTGGCTTCTGAGGGGGGGTAAGAATTTTTGTAACGATACCATTCAACCTATCGGTTTCCTCAATAATTATTTTGAGGAATTTTTTTGAATAGTCATCCTCAAGCTTTTTAGATAATATTTGTGCGCTGCCTTTAATTCCTGATAAGGGGTTTTTAACTTCATGAGCTAGTGTTCTAGCAAGGTTTGCAGCTATTTTTTGGGTAGAAAATATTTTAGTTGAATCAATTATTTTATTTATACTATCTACGCATTTTACTTCAAGGATTATGTGGCTATTTTCATTATTATAAGAAACAGTTAAATCTATGATTCTTTTTTCTTTAACCTTATTAGCAATCTCCATGTCACGTTTCGAAAAAGAACTTTCCTCATCTTGAGACTTTCTTAACAAATTAAATAATGCAGAATTTAGCTCCTCGGGATATTGGATTCCTATAGAGCCATCTTGGCAATTAGACCATCCATTATTAAGTGCAGACTCGTTAATCCAAAGGCAGTTAAGATTTTTATCAAGAATTATTATTTCAGATGAGATCTGATTAAGTATTGATGTATGAAGGTGTTCTGTATCAATCATGAGTGAAAAAAACGACTCCTCTTTCGAGGAGTCGGAAATTTGATTTATTTATTAAGAGTTCCAACTAAATGTGAAAGAATTTTATAAGGATCTGCATTTGATGCAGGTCTTCTGTCTTCTAGGTAGCCATTCCAGTTATGCTCAACTGTGTAAACCGGTATACGAATACTAGCACCTCTATCACTTACTCCATATGAAAATTGATCAATGCTTTGCGTCTCATGAAGCCCTGTAAGTCTCATATGATTATCAGACCCATATGCATTAATGCCATCTGCATGAACTTTGCCAAGTTTTTCACACATACCATTGAAAAGAGCCTCAGAGCCGTTAGATCTCATTTCCTCATTAGAAAAGTTTGTATGCATACCAGACCCATTCCAATCACCTGTTTTAGGCTTAGGGTGGATATTTACTCCAACTCCAAATTCTTCTGCAATCTTGTAAAGCATATACCTGCTAACCCATAAATCATCAGCAGCCTTTATCCCTTTACCCAGACATTGGTACTCCCATTGACCTAGAGCCACTTCGGCATTTGTGCCAGTTAGCGTGATGCCAAGATCAAGGCAGGCTTGAAGATGCGCATCAGAAATCTCTCTTCCAACAACATTACCTGCACCTACTCCACAATAAAAGTCTCCTTGGCCTCTTGGTTCTCCGTTTTCCCATCCCAATGGTTCGCCAGTTTCAGGATCAGTAAGAAAGAATTCTTGCTCAAACCCAAACCACCACTCATCAGTTACCAAAGCCTCAGCCTCTGCTCTATAGTTTGATGGGTGTGTAGTGTGATCTGCTGACTGAACTTGAGTCATAACTATATCGTGCCCATGAGGGTTTGAATATGTTTGAACTGGTATTAATAAGCAATCAGAACTTCCGCCCTCCGCTTGCTGAGTTGATGATCCATCAAAGGACCAATCAGGCGGAGTGTCTGCATCCGTTGCCTTAACTTTGCTTCTCATGGATGATTCTGGCTTATAGCCATCTAACCAAACATACTCATACGTTTTATAACCTGTCATTCTATCTCCTATAATTAATGTTTCTTAAATATTAATATGCAATATCAATACCAAATAAATTATATATTTTTGCACTAAAATTGTGCTTATTATGCACTAAATAAGAGCAAATTGAAGCTTAATGATCAATAATAGTGCGTAAATTACAAGTCTAGGAAGGATTGAATAAGGCTAAGCTTTTTTTCAAGAGATGAATAGGAGTGGTCTCCACCAAATGATATATCTATATAAGATCCCTCATAAAAGGATACTGTTTCAAGATAATTAAGAATTTCGTCATCTGATTCAAGAAGTACCAGGAAATTATCTGGAGAACTTATCTTAGTAGAATAAAGAGAGCGAAGAAAATCTATATCATTCTGTTTAATAAGAAATTTATCTTCAGTAGAATAATTTATATTCTCACCAAGATGTTCTTCAAAATCTTTTAGGGGGTAAACAGCTGGATTTATTAATATAGCCTTTGAATTATATTTTTCAGCAAAAATCGTTGCGTAGTAACCGCCTAGGGAACTTCCAGCAAACATAATTTCGCCATCAGCGCCATCAACAAGGGTTTGTATTTGTTTGATAGCTTCTTCAAATTTATTTTTAAGATCTGGGACGAAAATTTTTGTAGTTTTAGAATTATCTTTTAAAAAACGCTTAAAAATTTTAGCCTTATTTGAATCCGAAGATGATTTAAATCCATGAAAATAAAAAATATTTTTAGTCATTCTTAATTAAATTTTCAATCTCTTTGGTCGAAGCAATTCCTGTAATAAATATACTTTCAAGCCATTCAGTCAAGAATCTATTTTGCTGCTCCTTCTCGTCATATGACTGTGTTTGTGAATTTACTAAAAAACCAGGTAATGCTCTTTCACCTTGATAAGATATTGCTTCTGCCAAACGCGCATCAAGACTTATTCTTATTCTACAAATAAAATTATTAATACCCTTATGTTTTAAGCTTGACTGCTTAGCCTCGATAATTACGGTATGTTTTGTTTTATCTAAAATCAGAAAGCTTATATTTTGTTTACTTGAATCAGGATTAACTCCTTCAAAAAGATACTCTATTTCTTCAAAACCTCTTAACAATCTTCGCAACCTCAAAAAATTTGCTTCACATACAAGCTGATTGTGGGATGTTTTAGGAAGGTTTTTTAACATTCAATGATTCTATATTCTTTTTTTATTGGTGTATATTCTCTGCATGCTTGCATATAAGAATCAACAGAACGCCTCTCTTCGGTACAAAAGTCCTGAATTGCTTTTCTAAAATCCTCATGAAGAACAAAATGCAATGAGCTAGACAACCGCGGTTCAAAACCTCTCCTTATCTTGTATTCACCCTGAATTCCAGGATCAAATAGAGCAATTTTTTTTTCTATGCAGTGCTTTATTCCTTGATAATAACAGCATTCAAAATGTAGATTTTGTATATTTTCGCTACACCCCCAATGCCTTCCATATAAAATTCCGTCACCTTCAAAGCAAAGCGAACCTGCAATAGTTTTGCTATCTTTAATAGCAAAAAAAATAACAGGATTAAGATTATCCCTATCTCGATGTATTCTTTTGAAAAACTCAATATTTAAATAGGGATTTTGCATTCTTTCATTGTATGTATTCGCATAGAAGTTAAAGAAAATATTCCAATCTTCTTCGCTCAATGAATCCTTATCTTTTGTAATAAAGGTCACACCTTCTTTTTCAACTTTCCCCCTTTCAGATTTAATATTCTTTCTTTGTCTAGAGGTTAGAATTTTTAAAAAATCATCAAAATTTTTAAAGTCTCTATTATTCCAAACAAACCTGTAATCAAAGCGCTCAATAAAATTATTTTTTTTAAGCATATTTTTTGTTTGTTTGTCTGGATATAAGACATGCCATGTTTCTATATTTAACTTGGTCATCTCCTCCTTAACAGTTTCAATCATTTCAGATGCAGTATCCATATCAGGTGCAACTAATTTAGATGTTTCGCATGGAGTGAAAGGTATGGCTGATAAAAATTTTGGGTAATATTTCCTATTTGCTCTTTGGAGGGCATAAGACCATTGATGGTCAAATACAAACTCGCCTTGACTGTTGTTTTTAAGATACAGTGGCATAAAGCCATTAAGAGCTTCATTTTTAAATGTGGTCATATGATAGGGTCGCCATCCAGATGAGGGGCTTGCAGAGCCACTTGTTTCAATCGCATCTAAAAATTCATACGACATGAAGGGAGAATTATTTTTTTTTGATATATTTTTAAATTCTATATTCGATAGATCAGAGATTTTTTCTATAAATTTTTTCTTTACTAACATTTAAATAAAGAATATTTCTAAAACAAAACTAATTACTAAAACAATACCAATATTATTATTAAATTTAAAAGCATCTATATATCTGCCTGCTTTAATAAGCTTGTTTTGAAAGTAAAGCAATGCAAGAAGCAAGCTAAAAATTACTATAAAGAAAACCGAAAAAGTGTTCAGGTAAGCAATGAAAGCAATTGCCACATAAAATGATAGTTGTAATATATTTGCAATTGGCACTGTTTTTTTGCCCCATAAAATTGGAGTAGAATTTATTCCAATTTTTGCATCATCCTCAATATCTTCTAATGCATAGATGCTATCAAAGCTAACAATCCATGCAGCAAGTCCAGCGTATAAAATAATTATAGATAAGGAGAAGCTATCTGACTGAAGAGAGTAGGATATTATTGATCCAGACCCAAACGTTATACCTAGGATGACTTGAGGCGCTTTAGTAAAACGCTTGGCTAATGGGTAAAGTAGTATAAGAAGTGAAAAAGATAATGCTAATTTAACAGTAAGAGCGGGAGTCACTAATAGCAGGCTCAATGAAGCAATAGATAGAACAATAAAAAACCCCCATGCCTCCTTAAGACTAATCTCTCCAGATGCAATAGGTCTATTTTTCGTTCTCTCAACCAGTCTATCAAACTTATAATCACTAATATCATTTATAACACAGCCACAAGACCTAACCAGAACTG
>Ga0233433_10002660_pt1 | contig 15344 bp, 19 predicted proteins | sample SI_122_August201_5_FD_179868 | JGI IMG/M metagenome (GOLD analysis project Ga0233433, IMG submission 179868) | Seawater microbial communities from Saanich Inlet, British Columbia, Canada - SI_122_August2016_100_MG | ecosystem: Environmental > Aquatic > Marine > Inlet | place: Canada: British...
GAGGTTCCGCCGGGTTGGCAGGCAGGGTGGGTCTCCACTTCGGGCCCGTGGTTGCGGGCGTGGTCGGCCGGCGCAAGTTCATGTTCGATTTATGGGGTGACACGGTGAATGTGGCGTCCCGCGTTTCGGATCAGGCCGAGCCGGGCACTGTATTGCTGTCCGGAGATGCCTGGGCGCAGATACGATCGTCGGCATCCGGACACAGCCGCGGCATGGTGCCCCTCAAGGGCAAGGGCGAAATGGAACTCGTCGAGGTCACGGCGGTCGACTGACTTTTCGATTGTTTTCCGAACGATACGTGTCCACCGCTCAGTCTTTGTAGCGGTCCGCGATGCCGTCCCAACGGGGCATTTCGACGATGTCGAGATATTCCGGAAAACTCAGCCCGGTGTTGGCGAGTTTGAGTTCGCCGCTCTTGATGTCGGCCAGCGTGTCGCGGATCGTGCGCGCCGTCAGCATCAGCGTTGTGATGCCATAGCTGGCGATGCTGTAGCCGATCTCCCCCAGCTCTGCCGGACCAAGAAGCGGCGTGACGCCGCCCTCGATCATGTTGGAGAGCTGCGGCACCGGCAGCTCCTCGCAAATGCGTCGCATGTCCTCGATCGACGTCGGCGCCTCGACGAACAGCGCGTCGGCGCCCGCCTTCATGTAACGCGCGCCGCGACGGAGCGCCTCGTCGAGGCCGTCGGTGGCAATAGCGTCGGTGCGCGCGATGATGAAGGTATCGGGATTTAGCCGCTCGCCGGCACACGCGCGCAGCTTCTCCTCCATTTCCTCGGTAGGCACGATGCGCTTGCCGGCCATATGGCCGCAGCGCTTCGGCGCGACTTGGTCTTCGATGAAGATCGCCTGCGCGCCGATCTTCTCATAGTGGTTCAGCGTGTAGACGGCGTTCTTGACGTCGCCGTAGCCGGTGTCGACATCGACCAGGCAGGGCAGGTCGGTGACGGCGAGGATGTCACGCACGCCGGCCGAAATCTCGCCGAGCCCGAGCAGGCCGATGTCGGGGGCGCCGTAGCGCGCGCCGACGATCTGGAAACCCCCGATCATGAAAGCGTCGAACCCGGTCTGCTCGATGATCCGTGCGGTCAGCGCATCATGTGCGCCGGGGAGGACGAGGGGCGATGCCGCGTTGGCGAGCTGGCGGAAGGTCTTCTTAGTGGTCATGGCGCCCCCCTAGCGCAGCGGCGAGAACGCGGGTGCCAGCAGCAACTTGTTGTCCGGGGTGACAATTGCACCTTTGGGTGACCCCTTCGGCGGCCAGACACCCTTCGCCACGCCGTCGGCACGCACCTGCGCGCGGTGTTCGAAGCTCTCATAGGGCCAGATGTGGACATACTTGTTGAGGTTGCCCAAGTCCGTGTGCATCGCCATGGCGCAGGGTGAGAGTTCGCAGCGCGGACCGATAGCGTCTTCCCAGCCCTTGATGATCCCGGGCATCGTTCCGTTGTTGACCGTGTAGTAGCGGTATTCGAACAGCGGTCCCTGCTCGCCGCTCAGGAACTCGCCCATGAACGGGAACGGCGTGAAGACCTCGCTGTTCATCTCGTGGATCATCTCGGTCACCGCGGGCGGCCAGACGCCGGTCGCGACCGCCTCGGTGCGCACCGCTTCGCGTTCGGCAAGATCCTTGTAGGCCCAGATATGCATGACTTCGTTGAGCGGCCCGACCTCGGAATAGAAGAAGGCGGCCAGGGGCGACAGCTGCTTGCGGCCGTTCTCGTAGGCCTCTCCGAAGGCCTTGATGAATGCGGGAACCATGCGCGGCTTCAGCCGGTAGGTGCGTACTTCGTAAATCATGTTGTCCCCCCTGAGGAATGGAGCCCGCGATTGTGACGCTTGTTGGCGGCTCGAAAAAAGTGCGGCCCTCAGTTTGACCTGCGCCGGATTATGCGTCCAGTCGCCACGCCCGATTCTAGCCCTCGGTCGTGGGGAGGGGGCGCTGCACGCCGTGCGCGACGTCACGGCGCGCCATGTAAGTAGTGCCGACGACGATGATCCCGGCGCCGATCCAGGTCCAGGTGTCGGGGAATTCGGCGAACACCACGTAGCTGATCACCGCGGCCCAGACCATGCGCATCGCGCTGACCGGCTCGACCAGGCTGACATCCGCAAGCTTGTAGGCGTGGGTGAACAACAGGTGACCGGTGGTGCCGCACAGGCCGATGGCGGTGAGCCACAGGAACTGCTCGAGGGTCGGCCACTGCCAGACGAACAGTGCCGGGATCAGGGTCACGGGGGTCATCAACAATGTGACGTAGGCGACGATCGTGGTCGGCGAGTCATGCCGCGACAGCATTTTTGCCATGACCTTCGAATTCGAGACCAGAAACACCGCCATGAGAACCAGCACGGTGCCGAGATTGATCGCGACGAAGCCCGGCCGGACGACGACGAAGGCACCCGCCACGGCCAGAGAGATGCCGAGCCAGCGGCGTGGTCCAACTTTCTCTCCGAGGAAAAATATCGCCAGCAGGGCGACGAAAACCGGCCCGACCAGGCTGATGGCGGCGACGTCGCCCACTGGAATCAACGACAGAGCGGTGATCATGCAGAGCATGGCACCGGCGTTCACCAGCCCGCGCCCGAGATGCCAGGGCAGCATGTCGGTTCGAAACAGGCCGAAACCATTCCGTGCAATGACCGGTATGAAAATGATCAGCCCGAGAAAGCCGCGGAAGAACGCGACTTCGAAGGCATGCAGGCCCTCTTCGACTGTCAGGTAGCGGACAATGTTATGCATCGTCGCGGCGGACGCCGACGCGCCCACCACCAACAGTATCGCCTTTACCGAATCCGGCATGGCATCTTCAGCATCATCGCGCGCCAGGTTGTAAGGATGTCTCCGCCGGGTGCTGGCGGTCTGTTTCCGATTTGGAAGCAAGCCGATTGTAAGTAAAGTCGGCCCGAATCATACTTTTACGACCGGGGTGTCCTGTTATGGCGACCAGGATACACCCGGGAATGACCGGCAGTCCTGCACCGCGTTTGCGCAGCGTCATGGCGCCTGTTCGCCGGACCAGGCTGAACGAACCTGTATAATGACGATCGTAAAAAAAACGGGAGACAATCACATGATGCCAGAAGCACGGGTGTGGACCCGCGAGGAAATGATGAAGCGCGTGGCCCTGTTCAAGGACCAGAGCGGTTCCAAGGAAGGCCTGCCCGAGAGCCACCTGCCGCAATGCGAGAAGGAACTCATCAATATCATCGGCTTCCGTCCGCCGCAGGACGGCAGTATGGAATCGCCCGTTGGTGCAAATTCGTCGAAACGGGCGGCCATCGACATTTACGAAGGTTTCAACATGGGCTTCGTGAAGTGCAAGCCGGGCAAGGGCCCGCTGATGCACAACCACGACACCAACGAGACCTTTATGCCGATCAGCGGAAAGTGGCGGTGTCACTGGAACGAGGGCGACGACTACGAATATATCGACGCCGGTCCGTGTGATGTCGTGTCTTTCCCGCCCGGCGTGATCCGCCGGTTCTCCTGTGTGGAAGCACCGGAGGGCGAGGAAGAAGCGCTGATGATGTTCGTCATCGGCGGCGAGTTTCCCGAGGCCGAATACACCGAGGATGCCAATCGCATCATTGCCGAGCACGACGCCGCTCAGGCGTAGCGGGCGGGCGCAGACCTCCCGGAGGTGGGCCGCGTGCCCCCCGACGCTATCAAACAGGAATTTTCGAAATGGCGAAGAAGACAACCAAGAAAAAGGCCCCGATCCCCGCGCGTGCGAAAAAGCGCGGCGGGATGTTGTGGAACGAGGCATTTACCCAAGGCATCGCCGATGAACTCGCCGACTGGGATCCGGAGTTCAATGAGCTTTTCATGAACTTCGTCTATGGCGGGGTCTATGACCGGGATGTGCTCCCCCACAAGACGCGCGAACTCTGTGCGATTGCGGCCTGCGTTATGGCCAATGCGCAACCGCAGTTGAGAACCCATCTGTTTGCCGCCGCGAACTGTGGCGCAACGAAGAGCGAGATGATGGAGGTGATCCTCCAGATGACGGTCTATTGCGGCGCGCCCTACATGCTGCAGGCTGCGCGGATTGCCCAGCGCGAGGTGTTTCCCGCGATCGATGCGGGGGAGACATCGCCCACCCCGCCCAAGGTCGACTGACAACATTCCCGGCCGGGACGCCCTCGCGTGCGGATTCCCGGTTCGAACACAGAGGACCCAATTCATGGCCATTTCTCATCTCGAACATTTTCTCGTCGTCGCCCAGGACTATAAGGCGACGGTGCAATGGTACATCGACAATCTCGGTTTCGAGGAAGGCCCGCACCCGGATTTCGGCGCCGATGTCGAGGTGACCTGGCTCTATCTCGGTGAGCGCGACATCATCCATATCGTGCCGCCGCGCCCGAACGACGAGGTCCGCCCGGCGCCAGACCCGAACGCAACGCCGGAGGATATCGCGCAGGGCAGCCGGCCGATCCATCACATCGCGTTCCGTGCCGCCAATCGGGTCGAGATGACCGATCGTCTGAAAGAACGCGGCGTGACCTATCTTGAGCAGCAGGCCAGCAAGGAAGACCTTTACCAGGTCTTCGTGCGCGACCCGAACGGCATCACGGTCGAACTCAACTTCCCCGCCGAGGAGGCCGCCGATATGGAAGGCCTTGCCCAACTGGCGCTGCGGCCCGAGAAATGGAAAGACAAGGTTCCGACGGGTTAGACGTCCATCCGCCTGCGTGATCACATTGGCCTGGGCTAGAGTGTCGCCATGACAAAACTCTCCGTACTCGATCTCGCCTATATCGGCGAAGGATTCACACCGGCCGACGCGCTGGCCAATGCGCGTGATCTCGCGCAACACGCCGAGGCTGCCGGCTACGCGCGCTTCTGGCTGGCCGAGCATCACAACCTCGCCGGCATCGCGAGCGCGGCCACGGCCGTGTGCATCGGCCATGTGGCCGGGGGCACGAAGACGATTCGCGTGGGTGCGGGTGGCATCATGTTGCCGAACCATTCGCCGATGGTCGTCGCCGAGCAGTTCGGCACGCTGGCCACTTTGTTTCCCGGCCGTATCGATCTCGGTCTGGGGCGTGCACCGGGCACCGACCAGCGCACGTTGCAGGCTCTGCGGCGCGGCCCGGACTCTTCGGAGCATTTTCCGCAGGATGTGGTCGAGTTACAGGCCCTGCTCGGCCCGCCGCAGGAGAATCAGGGGATCCATGCGATTCCCGGCGAGGACACCAATGTGCCGCTGTGGATTCTCGGCTCCAGCCTGTTCGGCGCCCAGCTCGCCGCCATGCTGGGGCTTCCCTACGCCTTCGCCTCGCACTTCGCGCCCCAGGCCCTCATGCAGGCGGTATCGATCTATCGCGAGCGGTTCGAACCCTCGGATCAGCTCGCCGAGCCCTATGTGATGGTCGGCTGCAATGTCGTCGTCGCCGATACCGAAGACGATGCGCGGCGCCTGTTCACCACGCCGCAGCAGCAGTTCACCCGCATGGTGCGCGGCACCCGCGGTCAGTTGCCGCCGCCGGTCGACGACATCGAGGCCTTCTGGTCGCCGATGGAGAAGTCTCAGGCATCCTCGATGCTGGGCTGCTCGTTCTATGGCTCGCCGGAGACGATCAGGGCAAAGCTGGAGCCGATGATCGCGGAAACCGGTGCCGATGAGCTGATGGTCGTGGGCGCGATCTGGGAACATGCGGCCCGGGTGCGCTCCTACGAGCTGCTGGCCGAGGCGATGGTGTGAAACAAATTGGTGCTGAACTGGGGATGAGGCCATGGACCTGAAGGACAAGACGATCATCATCACCGGCGCTGCGTCGGGGATTGGCAAGGCGAGCGCATTCGCGTGCCTGCGGGCCGGGGGCAATGTGGTCCTTAACGATATCGAGGGAGACAAGCTCGCGGCAACCGTCAGCGAACTTGAGGCGGCGAATCTTGGCGGGGTGGCGCTCGGTGTCGAAGCCGACATTCGAGATGGGGATCAGGTCGTTGCCCTGTTTGATCAGAGCGCCGAACATTTCGGCCGCATCGACGGCATTCTCGCCAATGCAGCTATCACCGGCACCCGCAAGCCGATCGCCGAGCTCGATTTCGACAGTTGGGACGAGGTGATGGACGTCAACCTGAACGGCACGTTTCGGGTGGTGGCAGAAGGGTCCCGCCGGCTACTGGCACAGGGCGAGGGGGGCAGTATCATCATTAGCGGCTCGTCACAGGGTGTCCGTCCGTTGCCGGGCTTCATCGCTTACGCCGCCAGCAAGGGCGCGCTGCACAATCTGGCGCAATCGCTCGCCTTCGAGCTGGCAGAGCATAAAATCCGTGTGAATGTCCTGGTGCCGGGTACGACCAACACTGAGCTGGTGCGCGCCATGCCGGGACATGGTGAGCGGGTTGCGAAGACCTTTCCGCTGGGCGAGCTGGCCGAGCCCGAAGAGCTGGCCCAGTTTGTCGTTTTCGCCATGTCGGACCTGGCACCGCACATGACCGGGACGCTGCTGAAGATCGATTCCGGCCGCCTTATCTGAGGCGCATGACCATGGGAAGCCATGGCCCGATGTCGCGCGCCGACACCGGATAAGTAGCGAGGAATTTCAACATGATCACGCTCTATCACGCGCATCATTCGACCTGCAGCCAGAAGGTGCGCGTTGTCCTGGCCGAGAAAGAACTGCCGTTCGAGACGGTGTTCCTCGAACTGGGCAAAAAAGACCAGCTCGATCCCGCGTATCTGAAACTCAACCCGAATGGCGTGGTGCCGACCCTCGTTGACGGGCCTGATGTCATCCTGGAATCGAGTGTCATCTGTGAGTATCTCGACGAGCGCTATCCCGGGGTCCACCTGACCCCCGACGATGTGGTCGAACGCGCCCGGATGCGGGCCTGGATGCATTTCGCCGAAGAAGTGCCGGTCCCTGCGATCCGGGTGCCGTCGTTCAACCGGGCCTTTCTGTATCGCTTCGAAGGCCTCGACCAGGCGCAGTTCGAGGATGAGCAGATGAATGTCCGCAAGGTGCGCCGGGAGATGTTTCAGCGTATGGGCAAGCCGACCGGCTTCAGCCGCAAGGATGTCGATATCGCGCTCGGCCAGCTCGACGACACTTGCGCGCGCATGCAGGCCGCGCTCGAGAACGGCCCGTGGCTGATGGGCGCGCAGTTCACTCTGGCCGATGTTCTTGTTATTCCTGCGATAGACCGGATGGCCGATCTCGGGCTTGCCGAAATATGGGAGGCCAAGTATCCCCTCGTGGGTGCCTGGTACGAACGTTTCCAGGCCCGGCCGTCCTTCGGGGCGACTTACTATCCCGGGTCGCGGGTTTCGGACTTTCTCGAACTCCACCCGCTCTATATTGATTGACCGCGCACAGATTGATCCGGTGCAAAAATATGCCGCCGAGAATCAGACCTAGGGCCGGTGAAGCGGCCAGGAGAGACACATGACCACCGACCAGATCATCAGCCGCCGCGACGGCGCTATCGGCTACATCACCTTCAACAATCCCGACCGTCTCAACGCGATGTCGCTGGAGATGTGGCGCGACGGCGAAGCCGCGATCCGCGAATTCTGTGATGCGGGCGATGTGCGTGCGATCGTGCTGACCGGGGCGGGGGAGAAGGCCTTTGTTGCCGGTGCCGATATCTCCAAATTCGGGGAAGAGCGCAATTCGAAGGCGGCGAGCGACGAATACGCGGCCGCCGTGAAGACCTTCCAGGACATGCTCACCAACGCGCCCATGCCGACCATCGCGAAGATCGGCGGCTATGCCATCGGCGGCGGTCTGGCAATTGCGCTGTGTTGCGACATCCGTATCGCGTCGGACGATTCACGCTTCGCCGTCCCGGCAGCCAAGCTCGGGCTGGGCTATGCCGCGTCAGGGATCGAACGCCTGATGCAGATCGTCGGGCCGTCCTTCGCGATGGAGATTTTCTATACCGCCCGCCAGTTCGACGCAGGCGAAGCGCTGACCATGGGGCTGATCAACCGGGTGTTGCCGCGCGACGAGCTGGAATCCTATTGCGATGATTACGTCGGCCGCATTGCGGGGAACGCACCACTGACGATTCGCGCGGTGAAGACGGCGGTGCAGGAAAACCTCAGGGCGCCGGCCGACCGGAATGTCGCGCTGTGCGCCGAGCAGGTCGCGGCCTGTTTCGCGAGCCAGGACTATATCGAGGGCCGCACGGCGTTCATGGAGAAGCGCAAGCCGGTCTTCACCGGAAAGTAGCGCTACCCGCCGGCGGTTCCCTTCCACATGGGACGGCTCATCGCCTCGCCGTAGTTTCGGAACATCACGTTGAATGCGATCGAGATCCGGTCGGCGTCCGACTGGTTGATCGGCACTTCATGATCGAGCCAGCCGGGGAACATCACCAGGTCACCGTCCGCCACCGGCATCATGACGTTGTTGGAGTTGAACCGGTTGCGGTTGTGGGTTGGCGGCGCCAGCACAGACGTCTGGCCGCGCGGGTCTGAGAACTTGATCTGGTCGCCGCCTTCGCCCGCCGTGACGTAGTAGGACCCCGACAGGAAATTGTTCGGATGGTTGTGCCGGATATGCTGCGCACCCGGCGGGTTCACATTCGCCCAGCAGCCGGTGATGACGATGTCCTCGTTCTGGACCTCGAGGTCGGTCAGCACGTTGAGCGCGGCGTCCAGGATCATCTGCGCGACCGGCGCGAAGACCGGGTTCTCGTGCAGGTTCTGATCGGTTTGCCAGGTGCCGCCCGCCGGGGGTGTTGACCGGTCACCGACCAGCCGGGTGATTTCTGCGGCCAGCGCGGCATTCAGGCCGGGGCGTTCCTCGGGCTCCACCTGGAACTTCCAGATTAGAGTCGGAAAGAACTCGAAACGGTCGACGTCGGAGAACATGGGCGGCCCCTTTGACATGTATCTGTGGCCGCATGATCGCCCTTCGCGTCCGGGCGCTCAATTGCGCAAGGTGTCGCGGGGGCGCCAACCCTTGTTCTCACCTGCATTTTCATCCTGTGGCGATATAGGCCTTGAGGGCCTCGGCCTCCTGCTCGGTTTCCCGGATCCGGTGCTTCACCACATCGCCGATCGATACCAGCCCGATCAGCGTGCCGTCCTGAACAACCGGCAGATGCCGGATTCGGTGTTCGGTCATGGTCTCCATCAGGTGAGCGATATTATCTTCGCTGGTGCAGGTGACGACGTCGCGGATCATGATTTCAGAGATACGGAGGTCGAGGATATCTGCACCGACGCGCGCGAGATGACGGATCACATCGCGTTCGGAGATGATCCCCTCGACCTGCCGGCCATCGGTACTGACCACGAGGGAGCCGATCCCGAGCTCGGTCAGGAGGGTGCAGGCCTCCGACACCGACATGTCGGGCCGGGCGGTCTCGATGGCATTGCCCTTGTTTCGAAGAATTGTTGCAACGTTCATAGGTGCCCCTTTCGCTTGTGGGCGCACCTGTTGGTCGGTCCTTGCGAGTTCTCGCATCGGTCCGACCACGATGCGCTTCACTGAATGTCTCGGATGGTGTTTCGCGAGACTGCGTCAGATTGTCGCATAAATGAGGTGGTTTGGCGAACTTCGGCCGCCCGGACGCTGAATGAGCGGCTGATCGCGCCTAGTTCAGAGGCAGACCGGCGGCGGCCATTTCGCAAATTTGAGCCGTGGTCACCCCGGTTTTGTCGGCCCCGTCCAGCGGGCAATGCTGGATTAAAAAATCGCAAGAATTCAGTACGTTGGCGTAGTGCGGAGAGTCCAACGAACGACTGGGGCGCGCGACTTCGGCCTGTCGCAGATTGATGATTCGTTCGCCACGTAGCAGGACGGTGTTCTCATGGCCGACACATTGCGCGCCGCTGGTGGTGAGCTGGTTCATGGAAACCGCCACGAGGAAAATGGCGCCGAGCCCGATGATCAGTCGAGCCCGGAAGGCACCCAATTTTGGAAATCGCCAGCGCAGGCCACGATAGAGCCCGTACAGAATGCCGATGGCAGCGGCGAGCGAAACCACGAGCCGCAAGAGGTCCAGCGCCACATCCATATGGGTTAGCAGTCCACCGCTTAGCGGCCTGCGCTGTCGAGACGGGTAATGGCCTCGATGACCATGCGATGGGCATCTGTTTCTGGCGGAATGAGATCGCGCAGGCGAACAAAGTTCGCACGCGCGGCCTCGATATCGCCGGACTCCGCCGAAGTGATCGCGGCGCGGAGCAGGGTCTCGGCATGGTCCGGTTCGAGCGCGACGGCACGCGCATAGGCCTGTGCGGCTGCGCCCGGATTGCCAAGCATTTCCCAGGACCGCGCGAGCATACGCCAACCAGCCAGATCATCGGGCTCACCCTCGAGGCGTGCGGCCAGATTGTCGACCATGCCCCGGATCATCTCCTGACGTTCGTCTTCGCTCAGGCTTTGCGCGGCGGCGATATCGTCTCCGGTCGGCCCGCGCGTTTCCGGTGTCGGGGTTGAAGCCGTGGACTGGGGCAGCCAGTCGGCCGGGTCATGTCCGAGTTCCCGCGCGGTGTCGGTTACGCGGGCAAGGACCGTTGGCAACCAGGGTGCATCTGCAGCTGCGTCGCCGGCCAGAGATGCCCAGGCTTCGAGTGCGTCCTGTTCGTATCCCGCCTGGTAATTGGCGAGCGCCAGAAAATATCGGGCCCGGGGGTCGCTTGCGTCGCCCGTAAGAGCCGTCTCGAAGGCCTGGCGCGCTGCCGGGGTGACCAGGCCGTCGGCGATACGGGCCAGAGATTCTCCGTGTGCTGACGCTATTTCCGGACGCTCCGGATCGAGCTCGCGGGCCCGCGCCAGCGCAATCTCGGCGCCGTCGACATCTCCCGCGACAAGGCGTAACCGACCGAGATCAAACCAGGGCTGGGGGTCGTCGGGGGCCGTGGCGGTGCGCGCCTCGGCTTCCTGCAAACGCGACCGCGCGGCGGCGACCACGCCTCCAGTTGCTTCCGGCGGTGCATCGCGTGTGGCGAAGGGAAGGTTGGGGAGCCCGGGTGTACCGAGATCGAGATAGATCGGCACGCTCGCGAGCGGCACCAGAATGACCAGAGCGGCGGCGAGTATGGGATGCCGTTGGATCAGAGGTTTGCCCGACATTCCTGCGGCGCGTCCTGCCGCGAGCAGTCGACGTTCGATCTCACCCCGCGCGGCGTCGGCCTGGGTGTCGTCGATCAGCCCGCGCTTGTGGTCGCGCTCTAGTTCCTGGAGCTGGTCGTAATAGACCGCGGCATCATATTCGGCGCGCGCGAGATCACCTGTCCCTGGCCTCAACAGCGGCCACGTGATCCAGGCGATCAGCGACACGGTGAGTGCCGCAAGAATGATCCAGAAAATCATGACTGCCGTTGATTTCCGGAACTGTCGGTATTGGCGTTGTCGCTTTGGGACGCACCATCGTCGCCCTCGGGGAGAGGTTTCATCCCCTCCTCGATCTCGGAGCGGAACCGGCTCCGCTGCCTGTTTGATGGGTTGGGTGGGCTTGTGCTCCCGATGCGATCGACCAGCGCGTCCAGCTCGGCCCGGTCGGACGGTGACAAGGGGTCTGGGCCCGTGCCGGCCAGCCGCCGTTGTTGGTAGTTCTGATAGAACAGCACCGCCAGGGTTGCGATGACGACCGCCATGATCGGGGGGGCAAGCCAGAGTGCCAGCGTGTTCTGCTGGAAGGGCGGGCGGAGCAGAACGAAATCGCCGTAGCGTGCAACGAGGTAGTTTACGACCTCTTCGTCATCGTCGCCGGCGACCAGACGTTCGCGGACCAGCAGGCGCATGTCACGTGCGATGTCGGCGTCGGAATCGTCGATCGACTGGTTTTGGCAGACCACGCAACGCAGCTCGGTCGAGATTTCGCGCGCGCGGCTCTCGAGTATGGGGTCGGCCAGAACCTCGTCGGGCTCAACCGCCAGCGACGGTGTGCCGCCCGCCAGAAGCACCAACATCATGATGGCCAGAAAGGCCGAGATCTGCTTCATCCGCCTTCTACTTCGCGCAGTTTCGGGAGGATTTTCCGTTCGAGTACATCGGGCGTAATTGGCCCCGCATGTTTGTAGGCGATTACGCCATTGGCATCGATGATGAATGTTTCCGGTACCCCCGTCACCCCCCATTCCAGCGATGCACGAGCATCGGCATCGAACCCGATGGCCCGGTAGGGGTTGCCGTGGCGGCGCAGCCAGGTGATGGCGTCGGCGGACTTGTCGCGATGGTTGATGCCGTAGACCCGTACGCCATCCGCGGCCAGTTGGGTGATCAGCGGATGCTCGGCCAGACAGGGAATGCACCAGGAAGCAAAGACATTGACGACCGTCACATGACCTTTGAGGTCGTCGGTTGAAAAGCCGCCGGGGATGTTGTCCGCGATGGCGGGCAGGGAGAATTCCGGCACCGGCTTGCCGACAAGCGGCGAGGGCAGGCGCGAGGGATCGTTGTTGCGTTCGCCATCGGTTAACAGGGCGACCATGACCCCCAGCAACGCGGCGAACAGTGCCACCGGCAATATGACAACAAGCCGTCGCATGGATCTACTCGGCTGGAGCCGGCATGGGCTGCGTCGGCGGCTTGTTTGTCGTTGGTACGGCGTTCGCCGCACGGCGCGGTGCACCCACCCGGTGGCGCCGGTCACTCAACGACAGGAGGCCGCCGAACACCATCACAAGTGCACCCAGCCAGATCCATGGGACGAGCGGGTTCACAAAGAACCGCACGGTCCAGGCATTCGCCGTCTCGGGTGTGCGCCCGCGTTCGCCGATAACGCCATACAGATCCGACAGTAATGTCGTGCGAATGCCGGCCTCGGTGGTCGTCTGGTTGGCGACCGGAAAGAATCGGCGTTCTGTGAACATTGTGGTTACGAACTCGCCGTTTTCCTCGATCCGTAACGCGCCACGCTCGAAACTGTAGTTTGGCCCGCGCCCCTCGGTGACGGATTCCAGTGTCACGGCATAGCCCGCACCCTCGACGGTCTGGCCGGGGGACAGAGTGGTCACCAATTCGGTGCGCCAGGCCGACGATCCGGTTATGCCGACGATCATGATCGCGAGCCCGAGATGGGCAAGCGACATGCCGCTGGCCGAGCGCGGTTGCCCGGACAGGCGGCGCAGGGAGACGGTGGGTGACGACGTGAACAGTTTGATGCGCCCGCCCCATTCGGCGATCGTGCCCGCACCCAGCCACGCGGCGAGACCCATCGCAAATGGTGCCAGCCCCGGGCCGTCAGGGACCGCCAGAAACGTTACGCCGATCGCCAGCAGCGCTGCGATGGCTGCCGGGACGAGCTTTCTCGATGCGGTCCGCAGGTTGCCACGCTTCCAGGCCATCAGCGGCCCGAGTGCCATCAGCAGCACCAAAGGCACCATGATCGGGCCGAAGGTGGCATTAAAAAAGGGCGGGCCGACGGAGACCCTGGACTCGCCACCTGAGAGTGCCTCGAGGATCAGCGGATATAGAGTGCCGAGGAGGACCGTGGCGGCCGCCAGTGTCAGCAACATGTTGTTGGCGACAAGCGCCCCCTCGCGGCTGACCGGTGCAAACAGGCCGCCGCCCTTCATGCCGGGAGCACGCACAGCAAACAGGGTCAGCGCGCCGCCGATGGCTATCGCAAGGATGGCGAGGATGAAGACGCCGCGTTCGGGGTCGGTCGCAAACGCATGTACTGATGTCAGCACGCCGGAGCGCACCAGGAAGGTTCCCAGCAGGCTCATCGAGAAGGTCAGGATGGCGAGCAGGATGGTCCAGCTCTTCAGCGCGTCGCGTTTCTCGACCACGATCGAGGAATGCAGCAGCGCCGTACCGAATAGCCAGGGCATGAAACTCGCATTCTCGACCGGATCCCAGAACCACCAGCCACCCCAACCGAGCTCGTAATAGGCCCACCAGCTGCCCAGCGCGATGCCGCCGGTCAGGAAGGTCCATGCGGCGAGTGTCCAGGGTCGCACCCAGCGGCCCCAGGCAGCATCGACCCGGCCCTCGATCAGCGCGGCGATGGCGAAGGAAAAGGCCATCGAAAACCCGACATAGCCGAGATAGAGAAGCGGCGGGTGGAAGGCGAGACCGGGGTCCTGCAGCAGAGGGTTCAGGCCCGTGCCGTCGAGCGGCGCCGGGCTGAGCCGGGCGAACGGGTTCGACGTAAAAATGATGAAGGCGATGAAGGCGAAGCCGATCATCGCCTGGATCGACAGGACGCGCGCCTTCAGGGTCGGTGGCAGGTTGCGCCCAAAGACGGCGACCGCAGCGCTGAACAGCGCCAGCACCAGGACCCAGAGCAGCATCGAGCCCTCATGGTTTCCCCACACACCGCTGACTTTGTAGAGCATCGGCTTGAGGGAGTGACTGTTTTGGAACACGATCTGCAGCGAGAAATCCGAGGTGACGAAGCCGTGGGTCAGTGCTGCAAACGCGATGAGCAGCGCGGCGGCCTGGGCAATGGCCGTGCGGTCGCCGACTGCCATCAATCCGGCCTCACCGCGTGCCGCGCCCCAGAGTGGCACGACCGCCTGGATGGCCGCGAGAACCAGCGCAGCGATCAGAACATATTGGCCGATTTCGGCGATCATTGTGTCGCCTCGCCTTCCCGCCATTGCCCACTTTTTCGCAAGGCATCGGCGACTTCTTTCGGCATGTAGGTCTCGTCATGCTTGGCCAGAACCTCGCGGGCCGTGAAGCGCCCGTCGGCACCGATCGTGCCCTCTGCGACCACGCCTTGCCCCTCGCGGAACAGGTCCGGCAAAACGCCTGTGTAGCTGGCCAGGATCGTGCGGTTCAGGTCGGTGACGACAAAGAACGTCGTCGCGCCCTCGGTGCGCACGCTGCCTTCCTCAACCAGTCCGCCAAGCCGAAACAGGTCGGCGGGCGGCGCCGGGCGCTCTGCCAGATCGGACGGTGTATAGAAAAAGACGAGGCTGTCCTCGACCGCGTTCAGGACCAGCGCGGCGGCTGATCCGAGCAGGCCGAGCGAAACTGCGACGACAAGCAAGCGGCGGTGTTTGCGCTTCACGAGCCTGCCCCCGCTTCACTGCGTCGGCGCCGCGCCGGTGAGGCGGCTTCGGCTGCGCGCAGGGCCGCCTCGCTCTGCCGCAGCCCGCGGATGCTGACGATGGCCATGCCCGCCAGAATCACCGTTGCGATTCCCAGCGACGGCCAGACGAAGGGGGCGTACCCGCCCATATTCAGAAATGCTGTGATGTCTTCCACGTTTCCGGAACCATGTAGGTCAAACGCGCGGCAAGACGCGAGCGGTCAAAAAACCTGTTGAACACTGTCAGTCTACGTTTAACTGAATAGCCCCGAGTTTTCTAGACACCCTCGGTGACTGTTTTGCGCTGTCGTTCGAACTCGACGGGCGACAGCATCCCGTTCTTCGTATGCTTGCGCCGGGGATTGTAGAACATCTCAATGTAGTC
>Ga0233433_10002661_pt1 | contig 15344 bp, 11 predicted proteins | sample SI_122_August201_5_FD_179868 | JGI IMG/M metagenome (GOLD analysis project Ga0233433, IMG submission 179868) | Seawater microbial communities from Saanich Inlet, British Columbia, Canada - SI_122_August2016_100_MG | ecosystem: Environmental > Aquatic > Marine > Inlet | place: Canada: British...
TGAAAAAAATCGGTTTGGATTGCCGATCCCAGCCAGGCCATGTACCGGCCTCTCACTGAGCTCATCCATACTCTGTTGCTTACCCGTAATCAGGTGGGTTAGTAGTTGCGGCACCAACTTCATCTGTATCGCATTTGCCGGGGCCACGCCCCTTTTATCTTCACCATTGACGATTACCCAGTCGACCTCTGCCATCCTCGATTTAGGTTCTCTCATTGGTCCCGCAGGTAGCGAACGCTCATTACCGAAACCGCGTTGACCATCAATTACCATAAGCTCCGCATCCCGGTGCATGCGATAGTGTTGCAATCCATCATCACTGATAATGACATCACAGGCCGCTGAATGCAGTAACGCCTGAATTGCAGCAACCCTATCAGCGCCGATTACCACCGGGCATCCTGCCTTAGTTGCGATAAGCACTGACTCGTCGCCAACCACTTCTGGATCGCTATTGGCTGTCACCAGCCCAGGCCTTCGCTGGCTACCCCCATAACCTCTAGAGATAACGCCTGGCTTAAACCCTAAAGCGACAAGCTGGCTGGCCAACTCTATCACCAGGGGCGTTTTGCCGGTGCCACCTACGGTGAGATTACCAATAACTAAGACCGGCACAGGAGGCCGAAACTTCAAGGCCCGTCGCAGGCGTTTGCGTCTGAAAAATGCAATTCCTTGAAAGACCCAACTCAGGGGTGCCAGGAGCGCTAACCAGGCAGCATTTTCATACCATGCTTCTGGCAACCTGACCAGATTCTGAATCGCCAAACGGTTGCGAACGGGTACAGTTGCAAGGTTAAATGAACGCTCTGAAAGTTCTGATGCGGTATCAACTGCAGTTTCACGCTGATCAGCATTTTCATACAAATTAGCGTAGTAGTCGCCTAACTCTAATAATTCAAGATGGGTGCCCTGCTCAACGATGCGTCCCTCATCCAAAACAAGGATTTTATCAGCTCGTTCAATGGTACTTAGCCGATGGGCAATAACCACCGTCGTTCGACCTGAAACGATGGTTTCAAGTCCTGATTGAATTGCTCTCTCGGATTCGGTATCTAAGGCTGAAGTCGCCTCGTCCAGTATTAAAACCGGGGCATCCTTCAGCAATGCCCTGGCAATTGCCAGGCGTTGTCTCTGTCCACCCGACAGCAGTATGCCGTTATCTCCCACGACAGTGGATAAACCGTCTGCTAATCCTTCGATGAAGTCCCAGGCATGAGCATCCTTGGCTGCCTCAATAACCGCTTCTCGGTCTGCGGAAGCTAAAGCCCCATAGGCAATATTACGCTCCACTGAGTCATTAAATAAGGTCACCTCCTGACTGACCAAAGCCAGATGCTGCCTTAAATTAGCAAGAGAAAATTCCTCGATCGGATGACCATCTAACAAAATACGGCCTTCGGTCGGGTTGTAAAAACGCGAGACTAACGCCGCCAGGGTCGACTTCCCTCCACCGGACCGGCCAACCAAAGCAACTGTTTCGCCAGGCATAACAGTAAAATTAAGGTCCTTTAGTACATACTCCTGGTCATCGCTATAGCGAAAGCTTACGTTATCAAATTCGAGTTTACCTTCGACGGTCTGCAATTCCAGGCTACCGCTGTCGTCTTCCTCTGGCTCATCTAATAATTCAAAAATATCACTTGCAGCAGCAATTCCCCGCTGAATGATAGATATGACTTCAGTTAATTGGCGAATGGGCTTGGCAAGCAGTCCGCCCGTGGTAATAAAGGCGACCACATCTCCAGTACTCATTCCTGCTCTCGCGCCGGGCAACAGAATCAACCAAACCAATCCAGCCAACACCGTCGCCACTATAAGTTGGATCAGCGGCGTGGCTATCGATGATGTCAGAACCATTTTCATGGATTGCCTTCGATTGGTCTGGCTTACCTGGTCAAATCGGTCACGTTCATAAGCATTGCCACCATAGGTACGAACTTCACGATAGCCCTGGACTGCCTCTGATGCGACATGCGTCACATCACCCATCGAATCCTGTATGCGTTCACTTATTTTCCTGAAACGCCGGCCTGCTATCCGGGCCAACAAGCCAATAAGAGGTGCTACAACTGCAAACACCAGCGTCAGTTGCCAGTTTAGATAAAGAAGAAAGCCCAGATAACCAGCCACTGTGAAACCCTCTCGAAACAGGACTTTGATCGCATCTGTCGCAGCCCCTGTAACTTGAGTAACGTGAAAGGTCAGTTTAGCGACCAGCCTTCCGAAAGCATGCTGGTCATAAAACTGACTAGGCAGTTTGAGAAGTTGTTCAAATAAATCGCGACGCAGATTATAAATCATGGTAGTTGCCGCAAAATTAATGAAATAGTTACCCAGAAAGGTGCCTATTCCACGAATAAAAACGATGACAATAATAGCTGCTGGAACAAAGATCTGGTTATTAATGTCGCTGATACCAAACCAGCCCATCATGGATTCAACCGCAGTTGAGGGCCCAGTTGAAGCACTCTCCAGGGAATCAACCAGATAGGATACAAGCTGTACAACACTCACATTACCGGCCGAATACAACAGAAACCCTATGATACTTACGGCAAATGCGGCCCAGGGCGTATACGACAGTAACCGACGATAAATGCTTAGATCAGAGACTGGGGTAGCTTCAGTCACGACTGACTTCTCCGCTCTGAGTGCTAATGCTGACCTGTTCAAACCCCAATTGACCCGCCACATCTAATATCGTCACGACCGACTGATGTGGGGCTTGCCCGTCAGCAATTAACACCAATTGCCGATCATTGCCGCCTTCACTGACGGCGACAAGGGCACCACGCAGTGTTTCAATGGATTGATTGAGTAATACTTGCTCATTTACTGCATAAAGACCTGTTCTACCAACAGTCACTGTCACAGCCTTAGCCGAATCACTGGAGGCAACCCCCTCTGCCGACGGCAGTTCAACCATTAATTGGGTTTCCATGGTAAATGAGGTAGAGACCATAAAGAAAATAAGCAGCAGAAACACCACGTCAATAAGAGGCGTTAAATTAACTTCGGGAGGTTCTATGTTTCGTCGAGCGAATTTCATCCCCGTTGGAGTTCCGAATTCGATATGCTCTGATTCTGGCCAGAAGCGGGCGTGACACTGAGCACCTCAACCAGCTTAAGTGCATCCTGCTCCATCTCCATGACCAGTTCATCAACTCTGCGCTGAAAGAATCTATAAAAAAACAAACTTGGAATTGCCACTGTCAGCCCAGCAGCGGTGGTTATAAGTGCTTCGGATATCCCGCCCGCCAAGACAGCAGCGTTACCCACGCCTTCGAGTTGAATCGCGCTAAAAACCTTTATCATGCCAATAACCGTACCTAGCAGGCCAATTAAAGGACTCACTGCGGCGACTGTACCCAGAGTTGACAGATAGCGCTCCAGTTCATGTATCACCTGCCCGGAAGCTTCCTCTATACTCTGCTTCATCTGCTCACGACCGCGGTGGTGATTGCCAATACCTGTTGCGAGTATAACTCCCAAGGGAGATTGTGCCCGGATCTGCTTGATGCGTTGAGGCGTCATCTGGTTTTGCTGAATCCACTGCCAGACCTCAGTAAGAAGTGCTTTTGGTACCACCTGAGAGCCCCTCAGGGTCCAGAAACGTTCGATACAGATAGCGGCCGAGATAACCGAACAAATCAAGATCGGAACCATTAACCAACCACCCGCCTTCACTAGTTCAAACAAGTCAATCTCCGATCTCTATATGAGCCTAAATCCTACCACAAGATTGCCGCATCAAAGCTTGCTTTGATGCGCTCATGCTGACATCGCCTGAGCGAAGCAGATACTTTTTTCATGCGACAATTTTAGCATCGTGCAACCTGCCAATTTCCGCACCGCTCAAGCCAAGTTCCTCTGCCAGAATCTGGTCTGTATGCTCACCAAGGACAGGTGATTTCAGAGAGGGTAAATTCGCTGACTCAGAGAAACGAATGGGCGAAGAAGGGACAAGATAAGATCCAATACCAGGCTGTTCAAGACTCTGGAATAAAGGATTATCACTCGAACAATCCGGATCTTCCTCCACCATTTCCTGAAAACTACGATAGGGCCCGTAGCACACACTGGCCTGGTTAAATTTCTCCTCAATAAAAGCATAATCATGCTTGCCGAACCAGGGTTCAAGAACTGCCGCAATTTCCTGGCGGTTGGCGAACCTATTGCCTTCTGTATCAGTATGAATACCTTTTTGCGTCAGTGCCTCGAACTGCTGGCCTGTATCCGTGGCTACCTGTATAGCGCCCCATTGCTTTCCCGTTAAGCCAACAATCATACAGCGGTGTCCATCTTTGCTGACGAAGTCACGGCCAAAAGCTCCGTAAAGGTAATTTCCCACCCGCTCCCTGTCATGTTTGTTGATCATCACCTCCGAGATATTGCCCAGATGTCCGGCCGTGGCTAAGGCAACATCTTTCAAGGCAATTCGAACTATTTGACCCTGACCACTTCGTTGACGATACCGCTCTGCTGCCAGGAGCGCGGTTGCCGCCATTTGACCGGTAATATTGTCCCATGCTGGCAACAAATAATTGGTTGGGTGATCACTGTTTTCTGGACCTGTTGCATTGGTAAAACCAACGGCACAATTGACGGTATAATCAAGTGCAGAACCGCCCTTTCGGTCGCCAAGCACGTTTACATAAATCAGATCCTTACGAACCTTGCTCAACTCATCAAAGGCCAGCCAGCCTCTTTCTGGGAAATTAGTCAAAAACAATCCCGCTTCGGGATCGGGCCTGGATAACAAAGCAGTGATGATTTCTCTACCTTCGGGTTTTCGTATATCCAACTGAATTGATTGCTTGCCTTTGTTCATTCCCGCCCAGAAAAGGCTGGTTCCGGAAGCAGTAATCGGCCATCTCCGGTAATCCAAGCCACCGCCGATGGGATCAAATCGAATGACCTTGGCACCTAGCTGTGCCAAGGTCATACCACCTAAAGGAGCAGCGATAAATGCGCTACCTTCGACGACAGTCATTCCTGATAATATTCCTTCCATATTAGACACTTATAGCAGTTAATTAATATTCAACTATGCAGTCAGGCAGGCTAACCGCCAATCAAGCACTTTTGCTGACTGCATCTCGGCTGGTGCTTCGGAGCCTCGCTGTGCGGTCACCTCGACGTGCAGCTTTAAGATTCCGCCCTGCTGCAGAGATAGCGTGTCCTCAATGGTGACCCGAGTAGAGAGTATGTCCTGTTCAAACACAGGCCCCGTATGATCGCACTGGTACCAGGCAAGAATAGAACACAGATTCGGTATCAACCTGGTAATCTGGGAGCTGGCAACGGCAATGGTGTGGCCTCCGTATACCAAGCGCTTACCATAGACACTCCGGCTTGCATCAGTATGAGTCATCGCCATGTTTAAGGTCATCCGGACTAATTCAGGCGCACAGGTGACGGTGTCAGCAGCTTCAATATCAATAATAGTGCCGATTTCAAAGTCTGCGAACTTAGTTCCCTTAGCCAGCCGACCAAAGTGATCCAACGACCAGTCAGGCAGGTGTTTCAGCAACTCCTGATCGCTGATGCTAGCTGGCATACTTTCAAAGGAATCGGCTTGCCTGGTTTCTGCCTCAGGATCCCGGCACGGTAACATCGGACACCGCCAGAACAGCATTACAGTCTGATCATGTTGATTAGTCACATGCATCTGTAGCGCTACCATGCCGGTCGCTGCCCTACCCGCTTTGATGGTGTTCTGCCGGAGAGCAATCACAGAGGTTTGAGTGGTTAAGGTATCACCAAGGAAAACCGCATTTTTAAGATGCAGACCTCTGTAAAACAGATTACCCAGCACACGTTGAGATGGTATCGTACTCTGGCCAATGGCGAGGTTACAAACTAATGCGTTATTCGCCAGCAAGCCGGCCCTGCCCGTCACCTTTCGGCATAATTCTACATCAAGAGACAATTTGCTCCGATCGCCAAACAGCGCTTGGTGAATCGCCGCCATACCTTCCGTAACGGTGATTGCCGGCACATCTGAAAGATCATCACCAACAGAGAAATCTTCAAAAAAAGGCACATAAACTGTCATCTGGAAAGTCCTCGAGTAGAAATGGGCCAAAGTTCATGTACCAGACCATCACGAACAACAAAATAGAAATCATGGAGGTTAACTGTCGGGTCGCAATGCGGAGTCAGCAATTCGAGTTTATCCCCTAAAGCAACCTGCCGTGAGGGGTTATTCAATTGCACGATACCGTGCTCATCGCCACCCCAATGATAGCGCAATCCTTCTATGTCTTTAAATTCCGGTGCCATCTTATCCGACGCAATTGACTTGAAGCCGGCATCAACGGTAATCAACGTCGACTGGGGTTGACTGATAGCAGTTACCAACAGATGCAACGCGACTTCAAAATCCTCAAACAGCGGTTTATCCACGCCACCAATATCGCGGTATTCAATATCCATAAAAGCAAACGAGCCTGCCTGTAATTCGGTGATCACACCCAGAGCTCTTTCAAGATCATAGGTCCCGGTACCACCGCCGGACACCTTATTGACCTGAATGCCTGACGCCTCAATCATATCCCGAGTATCTGAACCTTTTTCCATGACCTTGAAGTACTTCTTGCGGCGCTCTGAATGGCCAGAAATATGCATGCAATTACCTGCATACATCTGCAGCCCTAAGAATTTGAGGTTAGGGCAACGTTCCACTATGTGAACCACGAGGTCAAAAGCGGGTCTACCTGCCTGGATGCCGGTGCGCCCCATACCAGGGTCAATATCAACCAAAATCCCTAAATCAAGGTCATTTTCGCAAAGCATTTCCTGCAGTTGATCGGCAGTCTGCTGACAATCAATAACCATCTGCAACTCTTCATTGTGGTTAGCCAGCTTTACCACCCGGCGCAGACTGTCCGGGCTGATTACAGGGGAAGTAATCAATATGGGTTTGATGCCGGCCAGTTGCATTACTTCAGCTTCCGAGACCTTCGCACAGCAAATCCCGACTGCACCTGCCGCTAGCTGTTTCCGTGCGACTACGGGTGATTTGTGCATTTTTGCATGCGTTCGCAGGGATAACCCTGAGGTTTTAACATGGTGAGCCATACGTTCCAGATTTCGCTGGAATCCCGCTTCATCTATCAACAAAGCTGGCGTAGGCACCTTATCCAGAGGCACTGGTGTATCCAGTAATATAGCCTCAACCGGGCGGCTTTGTAGCTGGCTTTCGAAAATATCATCTAGTGTTACTGGCATTAGTCTACCTCGTCACAATCCTGAGTCTGACAATCGGGATCCTTTTCTATCTGTAAGGTCACGTGGTGGATAGCAAAATTTTCTCGTAACATCGTCCCCACTTTCGAATATCCATCCGTCTGGTCCCACAGGGTATGTTCAGGCATCACCAGGTGGGCCGTTAAACAGTTTTCCTGCGTACTCATCGCCCATATATGCACATCGTGAACCTGGGTTACTCCTGGCAAGGCCGATAAATAGGAGACGATACCCTGACGATCGATGCCCTGAGGTACCGCATCCAGAATTAGATTGATGGAATCACGAAGCAAAGCCCATGTACCGTAAACAATCACTGCAGTAATTAACAACCCCATCAGGGGGTCAACCCACAGCCAACCCGTGAACAGGATTACCACCCCCCCGACTACAACACCAGCGCTGATAAGAGCATCATAGGCCAAATGCAGAAAAGCGCCTTTCAAATTCAAGTCACCTTTACTGCTTTTCATGAAAAGCAGAGCGGTTCCACCATTGACAGCTATGCCAACCAAAGCAACCAAAATAATCAATGTTTCAGAAGGGGCAACGGGGTTATAAAATTTTTCCAGGGATTGTACTGCGATGTAACCCGCAGCCAACAACAGTAGCATCGCATTCAATAACGCCGCCAGAATAGTCGTTCGCCTGTAACCGTAGCTATAATCGCGTCCACTGGCGCGACTCACCAGGTAAGTTGCGCCCCAAGCCAACAATAGCCCCAGCACATCACTGAAATTATGGCCAGCATCGCCCAGCAAACTAGCAGAATTAGCTTCGAGAGCCAATATGGCTTCAGCCAGGGTAAAAAGCAGGTTCGCACTAACTGCTATTGCGAAGCTCATATTCATCGTCACAGGAATTGCCGGTGCGTGATGATGATGGTGATGGTGCTCGCTCACGTGCTGACTCCTATCAGGCTTTTATTCTCAGCTCAATTGTCCATTCTGAAGCCATTCATTCAAGCTTCATTACCTATCAATAACAGCCTGGCGACATAGTCTGCAATGGCCAGTGATGATGTCAGGCCTGGCGACTCAATACCAAACAGGTTTATAAGATTCGGCAGGCCAAAGTCTATCCCATTTTGAACGCAAAAATCCTTTGCTATGTCTGCTGGACCCTGCAATTTTGGCCTGATGCCACTATAACCTGGTTGTAAAGCATCTTCCTGTAGCGCTGGATAATACCGCCGGATGGCTTTATAGAAATCACCCCTTCGATCCGGCGAAACCTCATAATCCAATGAATTTATATACTCAACATCTGGACCAAACTTAACCTGTCCTCCCAGATCAAGCGTCGCATGCACACCCAGTCCGGCGCCGTTTTTCTCGGGTACTGGATAAATCAGATGGTTAAACGGTGAACTTCCGCTCAAAGTAAAATAGCTGCCCTTGCACAAAAACAAACTCGGAATAGACCGATCCTCCAGGTCATTGAGTGTGGCTGCAACAAGCTGGGCATCTAAACCAGCTGAATTAATGACAACATTGCTTTGCAGGCTATATGATTGATTATCGACACCGACACCGACATCGATCTGATAATGGGACTGTAATGGCCTAATACCCGTCACAGGACTGTTGACCGCCAAGACACCTCCAGCATTTTCAAAATCTGCCAGAAAAGCGGTCATTAACTGATGAGCACTGACAATACCTGTCGACGGCGATAAAAGGCCTGCGACTCCTAGCAGTTCTGGCTCCATTGCCTGCAATTCACCTTGGGAAAGACGGACTAAATCAGTAACGCCATTAGCCTTAGCCCTGGATTCTATCTCTGTTAATATTGCTGTTTCATCTGCTGAACAAGCGACAATTATTTTGCCACAACGCTCATGTTCGACATGATGAGAAGCACAATAATCATATAGCTGACGCTTGCCGAGAACACACATCTGCGCCTTTAAGGAATTTTGTGGGTAATAAATCCCGGCATGTATTACTTCACTATTGCGGCTACTGATTCCTTGACCATAGTGGTTTTCTGCTTCTAGCAGCAAGCACTCTCTACCAGCTAAAGCCAACATTCTGGCAATGGCGAGCCCAATGACTCCCGCTCCGATAACGACACAGTCAACTTTATCCAATCCACCTACCCCAGCCTAAGCCTAATTATTGCGTGCCCTTGCAGATCACAGAAGAAGCTCTAAAAAGGGTACTTAAACCAATTATTCCATGGACTGACCTGAGAACCAAATAAGCGACTACAGCAACGCAGCTTCTGCCAACTCAAAAAGATTAAATGGGCAGGAAGCACTGCGCCAAGGGCTCATTGACTGAGACCGCACGATGAGTGAGTGTAGCTTGACGAAAGCTCGGACTTGTAGATGAGATGGGCGAATTCAACATCATGCAGAGATGCTGGCAGACTAAATGACTTGTCTTGCGTTTATTTTTACTGGCTTTGATCCTCTTTGCGGCGCGCATGGCAAGCTCAGAATGTTCTCTAACCAGTTGTTTAATAGCTGGTTTTGTCTGAGGGGATGTCCCCAGTAACGTTTTTGGGTTAGCTGCTTTACCCGCCACACTTTTACTCCCAGAAGAGACAGCATTGACATCTGTCAGGTGGGCTGATTCACCCTTGTTTACCTTGTTTACCTTGTTTACCTTGTTTACCTTGCTTACCTTGCTTACCGGGGTTACGTTGGGGTTATTCAGTTTTCTTTTGCCTGCTTTACGACCTTTACTATTATCCGCCTGGCTAAGAGCCGGCTTTTTCGCGGACGCTGACAGCGTTAAGTCACGTCGCATGGTGCGGTTTTCATCAACTCGTTTAGTATTCCTGTTACTCATATCATCCTCCTAGGCAGATGGCCTGCTCCTAGCACTAAATAGATACTGGTTATATATACAGTATACGTAAATATGTATATATGTACAGTACTATTTTCCCGAGATGAGACAGACCTCATCGCCCTGCATTACTGCAGACACAATCGAGTTCTGATAAATCTCGCCGGAAAGGATACCCTGTGATAACGGATTTTCTAGCTTCTGCTGAATCACCCGCTTCAACGGTCGTGCTCCATACAGCGGGTCAAACCCCAGTTCAGCAACATAATCCAACACCTCACCTTTGACATCAAGCGTGATCCCGTTTTCAGACACTCGTTTTGTCAGGCGTTCTAGCTGAATCTCAGCAATTGACCTGATGTCTTCAGGTCTGAGACCACGGAATACGATGACATCATCAATCCGATTGAGAAATTCAGGTCGGAAATGCTGGCTTACAACGGTCATTACCGAATCTTTTATATTCTCATGAGCACTGTTGCCCGCCATATTCTGTATGAGCTCGGAACCCAGATTTGAGGTCATCACCAACACTGTATTCTTAAAGTCGACCGTCCTGCCATGACTATCCGTCAATCTACCGTCATCCAGCACCTGCAACAGCACGTTAAATACTTCTGGATGCGCTTTTTCAATTTCATCGAGCAATATAACCGAATAAGGCTTTCGTCTGACCTGTTCGGTAAGATAGCCACCTTCTTCATAACCAATATAACCGGGTGGCGCGCCAATTAGACGTGCCACGGAATGTTTTTCCATATATTCAGACATATCCAAACGAATCAGAGCTGTTTCGGAATCGAAAAGATTCGCCGCCAGGGCCTTACAAAGCTCGGTTTTGCCAACGCCAGTAGGTCCAAGAAACAGGAACGAGCCATTTGGCTGGTCTGGGTCAGCAATACCTGCTCGAGCGCGTCGAACAGCATTTGCAACCACCTCCAGAGCTTCATCCTGGCCTACAACTCGAGTACCTAAAGAGGCTTCCAGTTCAAGCAATCTGACTTTCTCACCCGAAAGCATCTTAGCTAAAGGAATCCCAGTCCATTTACATACCACCTCAGCAATCTCCTCCTCGGTGACTTTGTTACGAAACAACTTTGTTTGGCTGCCCTCGTTATCCGAAACCGCTGCTGCACGTTTTACAAGATCGGGGATGGTCCCATACTGAAGTTCCGACATTCTGGTCAAGTCACCCTCTCTCCGCGCAAATTCAAGGTCTTGACGGGCTTGCTCGAGATCTTCCTTCACGGTTTGCGAACCTTGCAGGGCTAATTTTTCCTCAGCCCAGACTTCCTCCAAATCATTAAACTCCCTATCCAAATCATTGATATTATTGCTTAATTCAACTAAACGCGTCTTTGAACCAGCATCTGTTTCTTTGAGCAAGGCTTCTCTTTCAATTTTTAATTGAATCAGCTTCCTTTCCAGACGATCCATTTCTTCCGGTTTGGAATCAATTTCCATACGAATAACACTACCTGCCTCGTCTATCAGATCTATGGCTTTATCGGGCAACTGACGGTCGGTGATATACCGGTTCGATAATCTGGCGGCTGCAATAATCGCCGGATCGGTAATATCTACGCCGTGGTGTAACTCGTAACGCTCCTTAAGGCCTCGGAGTATGGCGATGGTATCGCTGACATCTGGCTCATCTACCTGGACTTTCTGAAACCGTCGTTCAAGTGCTTTATCCGATTCCACAAAGGTCCTGTATTCATCTATTGTAGTCGCACCAACACAATGAAGGTCGCCCCTAGCCAGTGCCGGTTTCAACATATTGCCGGCGTCCATAGCGCCTTCTGCCTTGCCTGCTCCAACCATGGTATGAAGTTCATCAATAAACAAGACAATTGAACCATCACCATTTCCAAGTTCGTGCAGTACGGCCTTCAGCCGCTCCTCGAATTCTCCCCTGAATTTCGTTCCGGCAATCAGTGCTGCCATATCTAACGCCAGAATGCGTTTTCCTTTTAAGCCTTCAGGCACTTCATTGTTGATAATTCTCTGCGCCAGTCCTTCAACGATCGCTGTTTTGCCGACGCCCGGTTGACCAATTAACACTGGATTATTTTTGGTACGACGCTGCAGAACCTGAATGGTTCGGCGGATTTCATCGTCTCGGCCAATCACCGGATCCAACTTACCGTTGACAGCCCGTTCCGTTAGATCAACCGTATACTTATCAAGGCTCTGACGATGGTCTTCGGCATTGGCATCAGTCACTTTTCCTCCACCACGCAACTGGACAATCACTCGCTCAAGAACAGCGCTCTTGACATCATAACGATTGAGTATGCGACCTAGAGCCCCCGGATCCTGGGTAGCAGCCAAGAGGACACATTCACTGGATATGAACTCATCACCGTGTTGTTGCGCTTGCTTATCTGCAAGGTTAAACAACCGCGCTAATTCCGGCGAGACAACGATACTGCCATCGACCTCAGTCACCTTTGGGAGGTTCTCAACCGTGTCTGCCAGCTCTTTCGACAGGCCTTCCATATCCACCCCGATCTGCAGCAACAGTTGATAGACAGAGCCTGCTTTTTCCTGAATCAGAGCCTGCATCAGATGCACTGGCAGAATCTGACTGTGATCCCTACCTGCCGCTAACGATTGCGCATCAGCCAATGCCGTCTGCAATTTACCCGTTAATTTTTCCAATCTCATAGCAGGTCTTCTCCGGTTCGCCTTATCCTCACGGCGATTGGTTCAATCGTCGTTGTCTACTCATTCAATAAGCTCGATTTTTGTTTTTTCAAGTGCCAAGCAAAAGATTGGCCAGTTAACAGCACGCCTTCTTTGTAACAGATAGAGTTCGGTCACGCTCGACGATATTAGCAAATTATTGCGACGCTCGTGTTGCCTTAACAGCTAACGCCAGCTGCACCGAGCACCTTTGTACCTTGCAAAAACCCAGATGGCACCTGCGAATCCTCTGCCATTTTGGGATGATGGTTCTATAAGTATGGAATAAACAGGAATTAGTTTTGCCCAGGGTTGTGGGAACACCCTGTCATTCAGGCATCCTCAAGCGCTTAAGGTACTAACATCAGCCTGACCTCCTTGTCTTTTTTAGGGACGAAATTTCCAGTAAACTTAGATCTGCCTCAGACTACCGAAACTTCAGCGCTATGAGCGATAAAATCTATATCACACCAGCGGGTGCGTCGGCGCTTCGTTCCGAACTCAAATACCTTTGGAAAGAAAAACGACCCGCAGTCACTCAAAAGGTATCCGCCGCAGCTGCCTTGGGTGATCGATCTGAAAATGCCGATTACATCTACGGTAAAAAGCAGCTACGTGAAATTGATAGCAGAATTCGGTACCTGGAGAAAAGACTGGATAATCTCGTAGTCGTTGATCGCATACCCAGTAACCACGATAAGATATTCTTCGGTGCCTGGGTGCAGTTGGAATCAGAAAGTGGCGAGTCACAACGCCTGAGAATTGTAGGTAGTGACGAATTCGATATGAAAAAGGGCTGGATCAGCATGAATTCACCTATAGCGAAGAGCCTCCTTGGCAAAGGTATAGGCGATATCGTTACAGTTGAGGTCCCTGCCGGTAAGCTTGAACTAGAAATACAGCAAATCAGTTACCAGGAATCTACAACCGATGCCTAATTCCCGCTCGTTCCAGAGACAAAACATTCTAAACATGGACGGTTATGAATCCGGGGAACAACCGGATCAGCCAGGGATCATCAAGCTCAACACTAATGAGAACCCCTATCCGCCATCACCGAACGTCGCCGAAGTACTGAAAAATTTTGATACGCACCGATTACGAAGATATCCCTCCCCCCGGGCAGATCATTTCAGGGATTGTGCTGCCCAGGTACACCAGATCAATCGTAATAATATTGTCGCAACTCGGGGCGGTGACGAACTGCTACGGCTACTCCTGACCACTTTTGTCGATCCCGGTGATTTTATTGGCATGACCGACCCGACCTATTCGCTATATCCTGTGCTAACAGCCATTCAGGACGCGCGTTGCAAGGCGGTGGCACTGAAAGATAATTGGTCACTTCCAAGCTCTTTTGCAGATCAGCTGAACCAATCGAATTGCAAACTAACGTTCCTCGTTAATCCCCATGCACCCAGTGGCGGCTTATTGTCCCCAGAGGAGATCAGTCAAATAGCTACTGCTTTAACCGGTCTTTTAGTCGTAGATGAAGCCTATATCGACTTCATTAACTCACCGGGCTATGACCTCACTCAAGTCGCGATACATTCTGACAATATCATCCTTCTACGGACCTTGAGTAAAGGATATGCCCTGGCAGGTTTGCGCTTTGGCTACGGTATCGGCCCGGAACACCTGATAGACCCTATCGTGAATAAGACTAAAGACAGCTATAATCTGGACGCCATCAGCCAGGAACTGGCTGCAGCAGCGATATCCGACCAGGCTTATGCACGCAACACCTGGGCTAAGGTGAGCCAACAGCGTCAATTCCTGCAGGAAGAATTGTCAAAACTTGGTTTCTACAGCCCAGTATCACACACTAACTTTCTGCTGGTCACTGTGCCCTCCACCAGCAGACGCAATGCCCAGCAGCTCTATCAGGCTCTCAAGTTGGAAAACATATTGGTGCGATACTTTCCAGAGCAACGCCTGAGTGACAAACTGCGCATTACCATCGGTACCGCAGCTGAGAATGCCAGCCTCCTTTCGGCAATAAAAACCCTGCAGAAGCCAGGCTAAGTATTGGCAAGCTGGTGAGGATCTACCGGCAAAGCAACTGCGCTGACACAGTCAACGTTGATATCGCCAGAACCTTCGCTGCAGAGGTAATTCCTGGCTGACTAACACAACACCTCCCACACCGGCTGTGAAGGAAAGTGCACCACTGGTGGCTGTGTTCAACACAACAATAGATCTTGCCTTATAGCGCTCAACCACCCGCGCATCCGGATGCCCAAAGGGATTCTTGTAACCACTGGCAATGACCGCCTGAGCAGGCATCAAGTGATTCAACAGGGCCGGACTTGATGATGATCGACTGCCATGATGCGGTACGGTTATCAGGTCCAGAGATCGACGCTGCTGAGTCACTAGTTCATACTCTGCATCCGCTTCAATATCCCCTGTAATCAACAAAGTAAAATGCTTACCCGTTATCAACAGCAGGCAAGAATTGTTGTTGTCACTGTTGGTTTTCATCACCTGAAACACTCGAAATTTAACGTTGTCGGCTTCGAATAGCCGTGCTGGTGTACAGCCACCGAAACCAGCACCGATCACTGCCCGAACCGAAATTCCCTTAAGTATCGACTGGGCGCCCCC
>Ga0233433_10002665_pt1 | contig 15314 bp, 13 predicted proteins | sample SI_122_August201_5_FD_179868 | JGI IMG/M metagenome (GOLD analysis project Ga0233433, IMG submission 179868) | Seawater microbial communities from Saanich Inlet, British Columbia, Canada - SI_122_August2016_100_MG | ecosystem: Environmental > Aquatic > Marine > Inlet | place: Canada: British...
CGCCTATACCGGCACGGTGCCCTCCAACAATATCCGATGGAACTCCCGGCGTTGTGTCACATCGAAATCGTTTGACGCGCGATGCATGGTGCAACGGTTGTCCCAAACGATAATGTCGCCCAGCGTCCATTGATGACGGTGTTGGAATTTTTCCTGGAAAGCGAACTCATAAAGCTCATCGAGAAGACTGTCGCCGTCTTCCAGGCTCATGCCTTCGATATGATCAATGCGGTTGGGGTTGATGTAAAGTGATTGCCGACCCGTTTCAGGATGCGTACGGATCAGCGGATGGACCACCGGCGGGGTCTTGTCTTCTTCATCATTTGAGCGGTTCTGAACCAGGGATTTACCACGCCTGCTGACATAGACATGCACGGCGCGGACACCGTCAATGCGGGCGCGGAGATCAGCGGGCATAGCATCCAGCACGGCATAGGTGTTGATAAATTGGGTGTCGCCACCATCGGCCGGCAGCGCTTTGCCATAAAGCATAGTGGCTTTGGCCGGTACGGCGAAATACGAGCCGTCTGTGTGCCAATAATTGGCACTAACATATGGCTTGCCGTTTTTCAGATCATTGCAGTTAGAGATCACCGAGATTTCCGGGATGCCCTCAAGGTGTAATTTCTTCACCAACTGGGGTTTTGGGGCACCGAAAACTTGGCCAAGCACAGCGTATTCACCTGGCGTTAACTCCTGATCCTTAAGGCACAGTTTTTGATGATCCAACAAGGCCTGATTGAGTTCCGCCGCCACCTCAGACGTATAAAACATCGAAGGGCAAAGCCCCCTCACTTCGGCTCCCATGATCTCCGCGGTGCGTGATATATCCATGCCGCCCTCGCCCTACCTTCTCAGCTTAAACAAAAAAGGTTTCGAAGTGTGCCAATACTTCACCCGGTGTTTCTTCAGCCAAGTAGTGGCCACTTGCCACGCTAGCGCCAGTGACCTCAGAAGCGCAATATGCCTGCCATACCGCCAGTGGATCATACCATGCGCCGATTTTACCTTAGCGCCCCAAAGTACCGTGGTCGGGCACTGTATTTTGTTACCGAGTTTGCGGCTTTCGCGGTCATGTACCAAATCAATGGTCGCCGCCGCGCGGTAATCTTCACACATGCCCTGAATCATCTCCGGATCATGGACACAGGCAAGGTAATCGGCGAGAGCATCGGGGTGAAAACAGTCATTACCCTTCGGTTCACGCGACGTATGGGCGCCAAACCATTCGTCCGGTGCCGCGTTGATCATGGTTTCCGGAAAGGGATGGGGCTGTGCGAACCAAAGCCAGTGATAGTAGCCCATGGCGAAGGCCATATCGGCGCGCTCAAAATGTTCAATGGTCGGTACGATGTCCAAGAGCGCGAGCCCGCGGACCCGTTTGGGGAAATCTACAGCCAAACGATGCGCGACCCGTCCTCCGCGGTCATGCCCGGCGATCAAAAATTCCTGACAGCCGAAATGATCCATCAATTGGACCATGTCCCTGGCCATCTCACGTTTTGCATAAGCCGCGTGATTGGCACTGGCCGGCGGCTTAAGGGACTTACCATAGCCTCTGATATCCGGGCAAATGACGCTGTATGCTTCCGCCAGGCGCGGCGCCACGCCGTGCCACATGACGTGGGTTTGAGGATTGCCATGCAGCAACAACAACGGTGGACCGCTGCCACCACGGCGCAATCGAAGTTTACCTGCGGCCACGGAGACTGTTTCCAATTTAAAGTCGTCAAAGAAATTCATGGCCCAACTCGCCGCTACATTTCGTCTTCCATGTAAGCCCGGATAATCTCGTCAACGTGTTGATCGGCAATAAACCCAAGATCACGCGCGCGTTTCGCTTCGAATGCCCCAGGCCAGGTGGCAACGATAGCCTCAATGGCCGGGTCCCGTCGCCACTCAACTCGTTCCGCCACTGCCTGGCCTGCCGCGCGTTCCAACGCCAGCACGACTTCCTTAGGTGTCGCTGTCAACCCGGGTAGAGTAATCACTCGATCATCGCCAAGGCAATCCGCCGGCAGTTGCGCCGCCATGGCCAGGGCATCAATGGCACGCCTCGGTGACATCAGCCACAGCGGCGTGTCCGGCGCCACCGGACAAACAGCGGCTTGGCCGCTCAAGGGCTCGCGAATAATGGATGACGCAAACGACGAAGCCGCTTTGTTAGGTTTTCCGGGGCGTACGGTAATCGTCGGCAACCGGACAATCCGACCGTCAATGAACCCCTTGCGGGAATAATCACCCGCAAGCAATTCACCGATCACTTTGGTCGTGCCGTAAGTCGAGCGGGGGGTTGGGGCCTGATGATCGGGGACCGGATTGGACACTGCCCCACCAAACGCCGCAACCGAGCTAGTGGTCACAAACACCGGACATGTGGGTAAATTACGGCACGCTTCCAATAGGGTCCGCGTTCCATCCAGGTTGACCCGCATGCCAAGGTCAAAATCCGCTTCGGCCTGCGCACTCACAACGGCGGCAAGGTGAAAAACCACATCGACACCATCACCCAGTGCTTTTCGCAGTACGTCGCCATCCAGCAAATCACCCGTAAGATTGACGCTCCTTGAATCCGCCGCCGTTGAGTTCGCAAAAACTTGATCCCAAAGAACTAATTCATCAACCTTGGATATCTGACCATCTGACTTGCCACCAACGCCACCGGCCAGTATGGCATGGGCGAGTTTTTGTCCTAAAAATCCGGCGCCACCGGTAATCAAAACACGCATTGGAGCATCCTCTATTCTGGAAAATGAACTTGGGATTGAGGGCGTCGATCGGGTCGGTCACATCGTCCATCTTCAAACCGCGTGTCGCAATGATTTTTGCAACAACATGCCGTCCGAACTTCTTCGCCGATTGCGCGCGTCGTTGCCCCCCTCGCACCCAGGTCGGGACGGCGGATGAAATGTCGTGAATTAATAACAGACGTAGCTTCGCCGCAGGCAACGCCGGACGTTGATAGCTCACCTATTCAGGATCCTGCTCTTCGCAGGCAATGATAGATGTATGTTTAGTTGGTTGCCTGCATGCCCATGGTGGTCATCACCGACCTTGCGATCCCCCGATCAGCGGGGTCGGCGATTTATCGAGCCACTAACGCCTTAATCTGTCAGTAGCGGGCAAGTTTCTGCGCCGCAAACCGATCAGGCAGACTTAGCGTAAGATCTAACCAGACGCAGGAAATGAGTTTTCACATCCTCGTCTCTGATTTCATCAATTTCCTTGGCGAGTTTGATTGCCCGGGAACTGAGCGCGGGTTCGGGCTCGTTCTTTCCACCGCGGCTCAAACCATCAAAGAAATAAGCAACGGTGACATCCAGCACGGTACAAATATCCCAAAGCCGGCTTGAACCAATACGGTTCGTTCCTTTTTCGTATTTTTGGACTTGCTGGAAACTAACCCCCAGCGCATTCCCCAGGTCTGTCTGCGTCATCCCCTTCGCAAGGCGGGCCTCTCTGAGCCGCCGCCCCACATGAACGTCAGTGACGTGAGCCATATTTACCGATCTCCTAATCTCAAAAATTTACGCAACAAATTGTACACTAAAGTTAACCATTAAGATGATTCCTAATCTAACTTACACCACTGACGATAATCTGACAATTCAAAAAATATAACCTGTTCATTTGTATAGTGGGCTATTCTTCCGATCTTCATTAGGCTAGCAACAAAGAAGTTATACCCTCCATCCATGATCAAATCACTCGTACTTCAAGTGCAGCGAACACACGCGAAACCAGATACACATCTTCGAAGACATTATATCAGGCCTTCCTATCCGGTATTTATAAGATCCAGCCACTCCTGCTCGGTCAACACAACAACCCCAAAGTCTTCGGCCTTTTTCAACTTTGATCCCGCTCCCGGGCCGGCAACCACATAATCTGTTTTCTTAGACACCGATCCCGCAACCTTGGCGCCCAAACTTTCAGCTTTCGCCTTCGCTTCGTTGCGGCCGATTGTTTCCAATTTTCCCGTGAACACAACGATCTTATCCGCCACAGGCGAGCCCGAGGCATCGAGCGTCTCAAAAGCCGCAACATCAACTACACCCAATAAATCCGAAAGAAACTCGCGATTGTAGTCAGCGCTGAAAAAATTCAAGATTTCTTCGGCAACCCCCGGCCCGATCCCATCAATATCAACCAGCTGATCATAAGCTTCTGATTCCCGGTCCTCTGCAGCAATCATCTGCACTGTCCAATTAACCATATCACCGTAGTGCTTGGCCATGAGCCGCGCCGTCGATTGCCCGACTTGGCGAATACCAAGGGCGAAAATGAACCGCGGCATTTCAATGGTCGCGCGCTCATCCAAAGCGGCAAACAAATTCTCCACTGATTTTTCGCCCCAACCTTCCCGTCCGGCAATTTCGTCGCGGCGCATCGGCAGGCGAAAAATATCGGCCGGGGTCTTTATTAAACCATCGATCCAGAATGCTTCGATGTGGCTGCCCCCCAGCCCTTCAATGTCAAAAGCATTGCGCGAAACAAAATGCTTTAATCGTTCAACGGCTTGCGCTGGGCACACCAATCCGCCCGTACATCGGCGTGCCGCCTCGCCTTCTTCGCGCACAGCCGGGCTGCCGCACTCGGGGCAAGTTTCAGGAAACACGTATGCGTGGCTGTCGGACGGACGTTTATCCGTTAACGGCTCAACGACCTGAGGGATGACATCGCCGGCGCGCTGCACAATGACCCAATCGCCTTCGCGGATATCCTTGCGCTCTATCTCATCTTGATTGTGAAGCGTTGCCCGCGACACCACGACCCCGCCGACAGTCACCGGCTCCAGATTAGCAACAGGAGTGAGAGTGCCGGTTCTGCCGACTTGAATGGTGATTTCGTTGAGCCGGGTCTGGGCTTTCTCAGCAGGAAATTTATGCGCCACCGCCCAGCGCGGTGCCCGGCTGACAAATCCCAATCGTTCCTGCCAATCCAGGCGATCCACCTTGTAGACGATACCGTCGATGTCATAGGGCAAGTCGGCCCGCGAGGCAGCAATTTCATCGTAATAGGTAAGTAATTCGCCGACGTTGGCGCATAATCGGGACGGTTCGTTAAGTTTAATTCCCCAGGCCTCAAATCGTTGCCGCGCCGCCCAGACCGTATCACCAAGCGGGCCCGACACTTCACCCCATGCATAACCGAAAAACCGCAAAGGCCGTTCGGCAGTTATGGCGGTGTCAAGCTGACGTAATGATCCGGCAGCGGCATTTCTAGGATTGGCGAAAGTCTTCTTACCCGCCGCTTCCTGGCGGATATTGAGGGCGCCAAAATCGGCCTTGCTCATGTACACCTCACCCCTGATCTCGAAAACACTGGGGGCATCATTCGGTAACTCACGCGGAATATCGGCGATCGTCAAAACGTTCGCAGTTACATCCTCGCCAACGGCTCCATCACCACGCGTCGCCGCATAAAGCAACCGCCGCTCTTCGTAACGGATAGACAGCGAAAGTCCGTCAATTTTTGGCTCCGCCGCAATCTCAATCTGCTCATCGTCGACCAAGTTAAGAAACCGCCGCACCCGGTCATGAAATTCGTGCACATCCTCGCTGCTGAACGCATTGCCAAGTGACAGCATGGGACGGGTATGGGTTATTTTTCCAAACCCCTCACGAACAGGGGCGCCAACCCGCCGGGACGGGCTGTCTGCGCGTACCAAATCGGGGAACTTCGCCTCAATGTCTGTATTTCGGAGACGCAGTTGATCATACTCAGCATCAGGGATCGTTGGCGCGTCGTTTTGGTGATAAGCCTTGTCGTGGGCCATAATTTGTTCAGCGAGACGGGTTAATTCAGCGGAGGCATCCAGTGGCGTCAATTCGTCAACGGGAATATCCTCAGGCTCCAAACTCACCCTTCGCCTCCGGCGAGCAAACTGTCCGCAGCGGCGCGTGCCTCATCGGTGATTTTCGCACCGGCCAACATCCGTGCGATTTCTTCTTTTCGGGCCGCCGCGTCAAGGGCCTCGACCGTTGTCCAAACGCGCCCGTCGGCCTCATCATTGGCTGGCTCTGATTTTGACACCCGCCAATGGTGCGTGCCACGCGCGGCGACCTGCGGGGAATGGGTCACAACCAAGGCCTGACAGGCTTCTCCAAGATCTGATAAACGCTCACCGACCGCCGCGGCGACCGCCCCGCCAATACCGGCGTCCACTTCGTCGAATATCAGCGTCGGAACCGGATCAGCCTCTGCCAGAACGACCTTCAAGGCCAACATGAACCGGGCCATTTCTCCGCCGGATGCAATTTTGTGGATCGGGCCTGCGGGCTGTTCAGGATTGGTTGCCACCAAAAACGCAACGCGGTCCTTTCCGTGCTGGCCCCATTCCGCCTCATTCATACTTTCAAGTGAGGTCTCGAACCGCGCATTGCCAAGCCTTAGTCCGCTGAATTCCTGTGAAATGCGCTTGTCCAATGAGGCCGCAGATTTTTGTCGTTGGGCCTGCAGTCGGTCGGCGGCCCTCTCATAGGCGGCCCGCGTCGTGTCCATTTTGGCGGCCAATTCCGCGATATGCTGGGCACCATCATCGACACTTGTCAGTTGGGCGGTAAACTTGGCGTGCAAAACTGCCAAGCCTTCAACTTCCGTTCCATGCTTGCGGGCCAACGCGCGCAACGCGAATAATCGTTCTTCAGCCAGCTCCAATTCGGCAGGATCGATCAACAAATCACTGCTGAGCCGGTCCAGTTGTCCCATCCCTTCGGCGATCTCGTTAAGGGCGCCCTCCAGCGTCGCGATAACCCCACTGAGACGTCCGTCAGCTTTGTCGGCGACATTTTCCAGTGATCGCAAGGCGCTTTGCAGTTGAGCCTCTCCGCCCTCGGAACCGGAAAGTTTCTCTGATGCGCCGCCCAGTGCCTCCGACAATTTTTCACCGTGCATCATGATGGTGCGTTTTTCCGCGAGTTGCGCTTCCTCGCCGGGCTGCGGCTTTAGTTCCTCCATCTCCTTGACTGCATGGCGGAGAAAGTCTTCATCACGCCGTGCGGCCTCCGCCTCTTCGCATGCTACCTTCCACTGCGTCTCGGCGTCACGCCATCGCTCGAAAGTTTGCGCCGTATCATCTACATCGGCGCGATGCCCACCGAAAGCATCAAGAAGTTGGCGATGGCTTTCCGGACGCAACAAGCGCTGACTCTCAAATTGGCCGTGAATTTCCACCATTTTGTCGCCAATTTCGCGTAAGAGTCCGACACTTACCGCCTGATCATTGATGAAAGCCCGGGACCGTCCATCAGCGTTGAGGACGCGCCGTAATATCAAGGGTTCTCCTTCGGTTTCAACGCCCTGTTCGGACAACTGACGCCGGATCTCATGGTCGTCGGAAATCTCGAAAACGGCACTCACGTTGGACCGTTCAGCGCCTTGGCGCACAAGCCGTGCCTCCGCCCGCATGCCGATGGCCAGCCCCAGCGCATCCAATAAAATAGATTTACCCGCACCGGTTTCGCCCGTCAGCACGCCAAGGCCGTCATGGAATTCCAGATCAAGCCTGTCAATCAGAACGACATCGCGGATGGAAAGGGACGCAAGCATATGGTCAGGGCCCAGTGATCGCGGTTATTTCCAAATTTTCCACCAAGGTGCATCCTCCTTCGAGGTGCTGGCAGCCTTGCCGCCTTTTTTGGCAACCTGGGATTTATTCGCATTGACGTTGGTGATCGCTGGTTTTTTATCATCTCCCCAAAGCTTCCACCAAGGGACATCTTCTTTGGTTATGCGAATCTTTTTGTCTTCGACGATCTCATAAGAATCGATATACCACTCACTGGTCGGAAAATTATGCCCAAGCACGGCCGCCGTCTTGCGCGCTTCATCAGTGATCCCGATCGACAAATAGGCCTCTGTCAGGCGATGTAGGGCCTCTGGTACGTGCGTGGTTGTTTGATAGTTTTCAACGACATTCCGAAACCGGTTGATGGCCGCCAGGTATTGACGTTGGGTATGATAGTAACGGCCGATTTCCATTTCCTTGCCGGCCAGGTGGTCGTAAGCAAGATCGATCTTAACTTTGGCGTCCCGGGCATATTTGGATTTCGGGAACCGGCCCACCAGTTCCTTGAAAGTATTGAGTGCCAATTCAGTGATTTTCTGATCCCGGGCAACGTCTGATATCTGTTCGTAAAAACTCAATCCCTTCAAATACATGGCATAAGCCACATCACGATTTGACGGATGCAACTGTATAAAACGGTCCAGCGCCAAAATGGCATCGTCGTACCGATTGCCAAGGTAGTAGGCATAAGCAGCCATCAATTGCGCTTTGGTCGCCCAAACAGAATAAGGATGCTGGCGCTCGACTTCATCAAAAGTTTCCGTCGCCGGCCCGTATTGGTGGGCCTGCATTTTATCAAGGGCCTCGTTGTAAAGTTTTTCAACCGGCCGCTCGACGTATTCCTTTTTCTTCTTACCCTCGCATGCACTTACCAGCGCCATAATCATGAATATGGCCAACAGCCCGCGCCAGCCGTTGCCACTCAGGGAAATCTTTCGAGGAACGTGCAATCCAAAGCTCATGAAAGCCAACGATATTGATTGTCGGGCGGCCATCGGCCGAAGCGTCTCGCCAAGCTTAAGTATACCACACCGGGGCCCCCGGATTACAAGACTGAGATTGACGCCCTCTCGGCGGAACAGGCGTTAAAAAACGCCCCAAAAAACCTATTTGGGGCGTCTGAAATCCGTTCGAATACCTGTGGGGATACCGCTTAGGCAAACTCCAATGCCGCTGGTTCGGCATGCAGCCCGCCATCAACCGCCGTCGCGGCCTCATCACCGCACAATACATCGTATTCCCAGGCATCGGGGTCCGCGAACAGTGCCCGCAGCAAGGCATTGTTCACCGCATGGCCGGAACGAACTCCTTCAAAACGGCCAACGACCGGACCACCCGCCAAATATAAATCACCAATGGCATCAAGCATCTTGTGGCGCACAAATTCATCATCGAACCGAAGACCACCGTCGTTCATTACACCATCATGGCTGACGACGATGGCGTTATCCAAAGAACCACCCTTGGCCAAACCGGCGGCGCGCATTTGTTCGACTTCATGAAGGAAACCGAATGTACGGGCACGAGCCAATTCCTTGCAGAAAGATCCGTTAACCAAACCCATTGAAAACGTCTGGCTGGAAATGACCTGGCTATCAAAATCAATTTCAAAGCCCAGTTCCTGATAATCTGCCGGCGCCAATTTTGCGCAGCTGTCGCCGACATTGACTTCAATTGGTTTGAGGACGCGGATAATGCGTCTGGGCGCGTTTAGTTCAACAACTCCGGCCTCTTCTACAAGAGAAACGAACGGCGCCGAACTGCCATCCATGATTGGTACTTCCGGGCCATCGATTTCAATCTTCGCATTGTCGATACCACAACCAGCCAAGGCCGCCATAAGATGCTCAATTGTGGCGACACTTACGCCTTCGGCATTGCTAATGGCTGTGCAAAGCTGGGTATCGCTAACATTGCTCCAAAGTGCTTCAATCCGCGCATCGCGATCACTGATGTCGGTACGATGAAATACGATCCCGTCATCTGCGTCAGCAGGATGCAATGTCAATTTGACTTGCGCGCCGGAATGCAGCGCGACGCTGGTGCAGGAAATAGAGCTTTTGAGCGTCCGTTGATGGACGAAGTCGGTAATCTCAGGGCCGCGAACTTGACTGTCGTTTGAATGCCCCATGATCCCCTTTCCGTCACCGTGAATTTCGGTGTTATCTTTCAAAATCTTCGTGTCCAAGGTCTTGTTAATCGACTTGTTTAAACTGCTATGGGTTCCCTAGGCAAAGTTACGTTACGTTTTAATATTTGGCGCAACGGGAGAGCTGAGGTTCCGAGAGAGTATGTAACAACTCCCCCGGAACCTCACAAATCACTCTTTGTTTCCGAATGTTACCTTTGCGATCAAGCTCTTAGGCCTTTTTTAACTAGTTGGCCTGACGTCGAAGGAATGCCGGAATATCGAGCAAACTTTCCTCTTCATCATCCGCATCGACGCTTGGTTCCACCGCCAAATCATCGAGTTTCGGCTGCGCCTGCGCAGTTCCAGCCGTGACCGGAATAACCGTTGCCGGCGTGCTGGCGCTGGTGGCAGGTGCGTCAAAAACTTCCGCTTTTTCAATAACTTGTGTGGGGCCAACCAAATCCGGCGACTTTGGATCAGGTGTGACCCGGCCAATGGCCGCCCGGCCCGTCCGGGTCACCCGCTCAAAGATGGTCGGACGTTCCTCGACCGCTTCCTCCGATGTCTTCGCGGAAGCTGGCTCCTCTGCACCGTTGGTCATGGCCGCGGCTGCATAGGCATCCGGGGCCGCGACTTCGGTGATCGGTTCAACAGATTTCGGCTCGCGAGGAATAAAGGCTTCTGCAGCACCCATTTTCGGCATAGCCGCGGGCGCTGTTTCAGCTTCTACCGATTCGGGAACCGGCGTCGGCTCTTCGGCAATCTCTTCGAGTACTTCTTCGCTAGGTGCTTCTTCCACAGCCTTTTCCTCGACAGCAGCTTCAGCAGTGGCGTTACTGTCGCCAGCATCATCCATGGATACTTCCGGTTCCGGGGCCGGTTCCTTTGAGGTTTTGGCTTCGCGAATGAGACGTGCCAACGGTGTTTCCGATGCAGCGTCTTCAACTGCATCTAAGGTTGTGGCTGCGCTTGAGATATCCATCTCTGATTTAGTCTCCGCAACATTCTCGATGGAATCAAGCGCCGGTGCGGGCTCGACCGCCATCGGCTTCGGTACCGCGACGGGTTCGCTAACCCTAAGCATAGTCGGTTTTGGCATCGCCGATGAGACGGCATCAATACCGGTGGCAACAACTGAGACCCGCATTTTTCCCTGAAGATCATCAGCAAAGGCAGAGCCGATAATAATGTAGGCATCTTGGTCGACCTCGGCGCGAATGCGTGACGCCGCTTCATCTACTTCAAACAAGGTGATATCGGAACCACCGGTGATATTAATCAACACACCTTTGGCACCCATCATTGAAGTATCATCCAACAATGGATTGGCAATGGCCGCTTCCGCGGCATCAAGCGCCCGACGTTCGCCCTCAGCTTCGCCAGTACCCATCATCGCTTTGCCCATTTCGCTCATTACTGAGCGAATATCGGCGAAATCGAGGTTGATCAGGCCCGGCATGACCATTAGGTCGGTAACACCGCGGACACCCGAATAGAGAACCTCATCAGCCATCGCAAAAGCGTCGGCAAACGTGGTGTTTTCCGTGGCCACGCGGAACAGGTTCTGGTTGGGGATGATAATCAGTGTATCAACGTACTGTTCCAAATCCTCAATGCCACCCTCGGCCAGCCGCATGCGGTGGGCGCCTTCGAACTGGAACGGTTTGGTGACCACGGCAACGGTCAAGATACCGGCTTCCTTCGCCGCTTTGGCGATCGCCGGTGCGGCACCAGTCCCGGTGCCGCCGCCCATACCGGCGGCGATGAACGCCATATGCGACCCATCAAGGGCAGCCAGGACTTCATCAATGGATTCTTCCGTGGCGGCACGGCCAACCTCGGGTTGCGAGCCAGCACCCAGACCTTGAGTCAGGCTGGCGCCCAACTGAATTCTTTTCTCGGCGCGCGATTGCTCCAAGGATTGGGCATCGGTATTCGCAACAACGAATTCGACACCTTCCAATTCCCGGCGGATCATGTTGTTGACGGCATTACCGCCGGCTCCGCCGACGCCAATCACAGTGAGTTTCGGTTTCAATTCAGATATGCTTTGGCTTTCTGGAACGCTCAAATTGATACTCATATAGACCTCCTTATTGAGTACTGAGTGATGCGATTTCTCAAAATGCACCGGACTTTCTCGGTGCATGCTTTCATTGCGCCCAAGCGGCGCGAAACAGATGATCGGAATGGCATTATGATTTCCCAACATTCTAAAAATTCTCCCGTAACCATTGTCCAATTCGGCCCATTCGGCCCTCCGGCTCAGCGGTCACGCCTAGCCCGTGATCGGGTTCATCAGCGCGGTGGCCACAGGCGTAGCGCAATAACCCAACGCAGGTGGCAAATGTCGGACCGGCAGCCGCTTCGGGCATGCCGTCCATGGTGATGGGGCGGCCGCGGCGGACCTGCTTATCAAGAATGCGTGCCGCGACTTCCGGTGCGCCGGCCAGTTGACTGGCACCGCCGGTTAACACCAGCCCCCGGCCCGCGACCTTGTCGAAGCCCGACTCTCGCAGCCGATCACGCAACAATTCGAAAATTTCCTCGATCCTCGGTCGAACGATGCCAACCAGCATGGATCGGGGCACAGTATTGCCGTCACCCGTTTCATTGTCCCCCATCGCTGGCACCTGAATGACCTGTAGATCATCTTTTTCAGATGGCAGCGCATTGGCATAGAGGGTCTTCATCCGTTCGGCATGAACCAGGGGAGTCACCAATCCTCGCGAAATGTCATTTGTGACATTTACGCCACCAACTCGAATGGAGTCGGTGTGGACCAATTCTCCATCAAAAAAGACTGCGACCGAAGTCGTGCCACCGCCCATGTCTATACATGTGACGCCCATTTTCTTTTCGTCATCAGAAAGACATCCCAGCGCTGAGGCGTAAGGCGAGACGACCACGTCTTCCAAGCCCAGATGGCATTTTGAGACGGCGGTTTCCAGGTTCCGTAACGGGCCACGCAATGCCGTGATGATGTGCGTATTGACGCTCAGGCGCTCGCCGAACATGCCTTTCGGATCGACGACCCCACGATTACCATCAACGGTATAGCCGACTGGAATGGTATGGATGAACTCCCGATCCTCGGCAACCTCGCCCGCCAGACTGACGGGGTCCAGGACGCGCCGGATATCGGCGTCGGAAATTTCATGCCCGGCGATGGAAACTTCGTAGGCGATCAATCGCGATTGCTGGCGGCCGCCGCTCAAATTGACGACAACACTGCCAATATTCTCGCCGGCCATTTGCTCGGCCGCTTCGACCACCGCACGGATCGAGTGTTCGGCCGCGTCCAGGTCAATGACGGCGCCATTGCGGACACCGCCGGACACTTGGTGGCCAACACCAACGATCCGAGGTTGAACTTCACCACTCAGGCCGCGCTCAACGTCGGAGCGCGCGATCAGCGCACAGATTTTCGTCGTGCCCACATCAAGCGCGGCGATAAGCCCCTTGCGCGACTTCAATTGATTCGCACTTGTCTTCATATTAGCTCGCTCTCCATTGCATAGTTTTGATGTGATTACGAATGATCATGTTTCTTGCCCGTCGGTTTTCACCGGCGTTTTAGTCGACGGTACTTTTTTGACGATCAAGCGGTCAGGAAGCCTGAGGTCGAGCACCTGGACGTCGCGCTCCAACACCTGATGGACGCGTTCGTATTCGGCCAATCGTGACCACGCGCCTCTGGCATTTTTTTCAGGCAACCGGACATCAATGTCCCCGGCGAGGCGTAAATTCCACCGACGCCCCCCGACCCATACAGCGGCTTTGACCAACCCCATAAGTTCCGGCTCGTTGCCCAGTGTCTCAAGAAGGCTGGCGGCGTGAATTGGGGCTTCCTTGCCGACGACGATAACCAGATCGGCATAGCGCTCTATTCCCTTGCGCAGGATCACCTCGCCTTCATGATCAATCAGCGCGAAATTTCCTTTGTGCTGCCAGACTGCTAGCGGTTGGCGTTCTTCGACGTTCAGCAACACCGTATTTGGCAACATCCGTTCAATGCTGGCTTGGCGAACCCAGGGCAAGGCTTCGACGCGGCGGCGTGCCGCGTTAATATCAAAAGCCAGGATTGGCGCCCCGCGGGCCAACGTGACAGCTTTCAGAAGATCGGCACGCTTCGTTTCCTGGCGCCCAACAACAAGAATTTCATCAACCCGGAAGCCCAGCCGCGCTGACCCTGCAATCAGATGCCATTTGGCCTTTGCATAGGCGCGCTCTAAGCTTCCTGAACTCACTCCCCAATATGTACCGGCCACGGAAAGTCCGCCCAAAAGGACGGCCATTGCAGCTGTCAGCCGGCCCCGCGTGATCAAGGTACCGACCCGTCGACGTGGTTGGCCGCGCACCAATGTTTTTCCTTCGGTCGCTTTTTCTTTGCCACTCATATGTCGCACTCCGCGTTTTCAACCATCCAGACCAGCAGTTCCTGGAACGACATACCCACGTGCGCCGCTTGTTCGGGCACCAGGGAGGTTGGCGTCATTCCGGGCTGAGTATTGATTTCAAGCATGTAGAGTTGATCACCGTCGTAACGGAAATCCGCGCGCGATACGCCACGACAGCCCAGTGTTTGGTGAGCCAGCACCGCAAGCCGCTTTGCCTCCGCTTCCACATTTTGTGGGATATCCGCCGGCACGATATGCACCGACCCACCGTCCTCGTATTTAGCGGCGTAGTCGTAAAACCCCCGGTGCGTAGAAATCTCTGTGACCGCTAAGGCCTTATCGCCCATCACCGAGACCGACAGCTCGCGGCCTTCGATAAATCGTTCGACCATCACATGTTCGCCGAAGGGCCAGCCGCTTTCACTGAACAGCGGTTCATTGTCACCATCTCTAATGATATGAACCCCAACACTGGATCCTTCATTGGCTGGTTTGACCACGTAGGGCGTATCCATGGCCTGACCTGACAGCACCTCGTCCTGTGTGGCGATAACGTGCTCAGCGACCGGAATGCCGGCTGCCGCGAACAATCGTTTTGCCATCGGTTTATCCATCGCCAAGGCCGACGCCATAAGGCCCGAATGGGTATAAGGAATACCCAGAATATCCAGCAGCCCTTGTACGCACCCGTCTTCGCCGTAACGTCCGTGCAGCGCATTGAACACAGCGTCGGGTTTCGGATATAGCCGGGTCAACAGCCCACCCATATCGCATTGAACGTCAATGGACGTGACATCCATGCCCGCGTCCTGCAGTGCTTTTGCGCAAGCCGCGCCGGAAACCAATGAGACCTCGCGCTCAGCCGACCAGCCCCCCATCAATACGGCAACATGTTTGGTCATGGCGTCACCTTCCGCACTGATGGTTCAACGGGGATGCCAATACGCCGAATTTCCCATTCCAGGGTTACGCCGCTCGCCTCATGCACGCGGCGGCGGACGTCCTCACCCAGCGCCTCGATATCCGCGGCGGAGGCATCACCGTCGTTAATCAGGAAATTGCAGTGCTGCTCAGAAACCGTGACGCTACCCTGACGCAATCCCCGACAGCCGGCGTCATCGATCAATTTCCAGGCCGTTGTGCCGGGCGGATTTTTGAAAGTCGAGCCGCCGGTCGGTGTGCGTATCGGCTGGGTTGATTCCCGCGCGGTTTG
>Ga0233433_10002684_pt1 | contig 15257 bp, 10 predicted proteins | sample SI_122_August201_5_FD_179868 | JGI IMG/M metagenome (GOLD analysis project Ga0233433, IMG submission 179868) | Seawater microbial communities from Saanich Inlet, British Columbia, Canada - SI_122_August2016_100_MG | ecosystem: Environmental > Aquatic > Marine > Inlet | place: Canada: British...
CGCAACATGATCAAGACAGTTCAACGCGAGGTGTGGGCCCCCAGTCCAGCACAGTAGTGATCTACCCGATCACTCGACTTCGTTAACCTTGATTACCTTAAACTGACGGCCATGCTTCGAGGTGTATAGGATAATAGCAACGTTACTGAGCCCCGGCTTGCTCGAACGTCGACACTAAATCCGCCTAACCCAATGACAGACAGAAGAGCGGCACTTAAGGGCTGCTCTTTACTGACTGCCAGGCGGCCTCCGCCAAAATAGCAGCTACAGCGCCCGGCGAACGACTATTCCTGCCTGATAACCAGAGGCGGGAATATTCCAACGTAGAACCGCAAATCAACGGTACATACATACTAGTGGGCAATTCGAGCAGTGCACCTGATTTCACGTGAGGCACAAACCAGTCATAAATCGACTGGCCAAATTCACGATCCATCTGCCGAAGCTCCAATTTGGCATTGTCCGAAAGCGTCACTTCCCGTGACAGCAGAAACCCGGCGAGCTCCGGCTGATCCGTCACCCATTCACAGCAGAAGGTAACAATTGCTTTGATGCCGGTACTGGCTGTCCTTCTGGGTAAAAGAGCCTCGAGCAGACGGGAATTGAATTGATTGACGCCGTCTATAAAAAGCGCTTCGGCAATTCCTTCCTTGTTGCCAAAGTGGTGATAAAGGCTGCCAACGGAGCACCCAGCATCGTTGAGGATATTGCTGACATTGGTTCGCTCAATACCCACTTCTGAAAAATGGCCCAGAGCCACCTCCATCACGCGAGATTTCAGTTCACTGGTCTGGTTTTTTCGGGACATACCACATTAGAACATTATTCTAGTATTTCTTTCTAGTTTTGATATATTGCTTCCTCCAGATACCTATTGGAACCAATTAATGGATATTGAGCTGAGTAACGATGACCTCTCTTTTGAAGCAGAGGTAAGAGAATTCCTTGCCGGGAATGCCTACAAAGACGGTGAGGATCCAAATAAATGGCGAATGGACTGGTTTGAAAAAGCCAGAGAAAAAGGCGGCTGGGACGTGCCCAAGTGGCCTACGAAATTTGGTGGTCCTGGCTGGACGCCGAACCAGCATTACATCTGGCAAAAAGAAACGGCCAGGTCGAACACCCCTTGGGACATGCCCTTCGGGCTCAGCATGCTGGGCCCTGTGCTAATGGCTCATGGATCAGAAGAACAGCAGCAACGATTTTTACCTGACATTCGCGCACGGAAGGTTAACTGGTGCCAGGGATACTCCGAGCCTGGAGCCGGCTCAGATCTGGCAAGTCTCAAGACCAAAGCAGTGCTGTCGGAAGACGGCAGCCACTATATTGTTAATGGCACCAAGATCTGGACCACCATGGCACACATTGCTGACTGGATCTTTTGTCTGACCCGCACCAGCGACGCAGGTATCAAACAGGAGGGTATCACTTTCCTGCTGTTTCCGATGAAGCAGGAAGGTATCGAGGTTAAACCCATCATTACACTGGGCGGTTCACATAGCGTCAATACGGTGTTCTTTACTGACATAAAAGTACCGGTAGAAAACCGTGTTGGCGAAGAAGGTAAAGGCTGGACCTACGCCAAAGGATTGCTTGAGCATGAACGAACAGGTATTGCCGGTATCTCGAACTCCATCGTTGCCCTGGAAGGATTGAAAGAGAAAGCCAACAGTGTGAAACGTGGCAACGGCAGCCTGATGGACGTGCCAAGCTTCAAAGCCAAGGTTGCCGCGCTCGAAATAGATTTGATGGCGGTTGAGTACACGGAGCTGCGGAGTCTGGCCACCGCAAGCGCTGGCACCGCACCGGGACCGGAGTCTTCAATCCTGAAACTCAAAGGCACAGATATTCAGCAAAGAATCCAGAAGCTGACTATGGAAGCTGGAGGACAATTCTCAGCAGCCTGGGGCGGCACCAATGCCGGCCCGGATTTCGCCAGAGCTGGTATGGGTGGTTATATGGCTAGCCGCGTTTACACAATTTACGGTGGTGCCAGCGAAGTCCAAAAAGACATTGTTACCAAGAAAGTCCTTGGCATTAAGTCGTCGAAGAAATAGGAAGCGTTGCAATGAATTTTGAATTAAGCGAAGAACAGCAACTCGTTTCAGACTCGATTGAACGATTTGTTCAGGACAATTACGACCTCGAAAGCAGAGTCGCCATTGTTAACAAAAAACCGGGCTTCAGTCCGGATTACTGGAAGACCATGTCGGAACTGGGCTGGTTCGGCCTGCCCTTCAGCGAAGAAGATGGCGGGTTCGGTGGAGATCAGCTCGACACGATGGTCTTGATGGAGCAGTTCGGAAAGGGCCTGGTTCTTGAACCGTTTCTTGCCAGCATCGTACTTGGTGGTGGTGTATTGAAACGGACCGCAAGTGAAACAAAGAGGAAAGCATGGCTGGAAAGTGTGATCGATGGCTCAAAGCAACTTGCACTGGCGTATGCGGAGCCAGAATCAGGCTTTGAGCCTCACAACGTTGCCGTCGCCGGAACCAAAACCGATGACGGCTACACTTTGACAGGGACAAAGTGCATGGTCCTGCATGGCAAGACCGCTGACGCGTTTGTTGTCTCGTTCCGAACCAGTGGTGGCGTCGTTGATCAGAGCGGTATTACCCTGGCGTTGATTCCGGCAGATAGAGAGGGCCTGACAGTACAAGGCTTCCCAACGGTTGATGGCCTGCAGTCTTCGGAACTCACCTTCGAGAAGGTTACCGTCACAGCAGACGACCTGCTAGGTGATGTCGACAACGGATTCGTGCCACTAAATGCGACCATCAATGATGGCATTTTGGCAGTTGCTGCAGAAGCCCTTGGTGCTATGGAAATCCTTTACAAGGATACGGTGGCTTATACCCAGGCGCGGGAACAGTTTGATCATCCTTTGTCTGATTTTCAGGTACTGCAACATCGTATGGTCGAAATGTTCATGGAATATGAACAGTGCAAATCATTGCTCTTTCGCGCAACAATGGAAGTAGCAGCTGGCGGTGATGATGCCCAGCGTTGTGTACATGCGTTGAAACATCTTATTGGCAAGGCTGCGTTTTTTGTCGGTGAAAATGCCGTGCAGACACATGGAGGCATGGGGGTAACGGAAGAATTGCGAGTTGGGCACTACTTCAAGCGACTGCTTGTGATCGAAGCCCAGTTTGGTAATGCCGACTACCATCTGGACCAGTTTTCTGCCTGATCTTTCATAGAAAACGCTTATTTGATGCCATTTTGGAACCGGGTTTCGCAAAATAAAGGCCGGATAAGGCTTAGTGATGGTATGGCTCAAGAAATTCCTGGTTACTAACTTCAGTAATTATCCGCTCAACATATCAATGGATAAAGTTGAACCCGCCAAAATGAAAACCACGTCTCCAATAACCTCGGCAGGAAGTCCATCGGGTTTGCGGCTATTCACCGCACAACCGATTGATTCGAAGGCTAATATTAACCGTGTTGCGATATAATACCGTCAGGCTACTGCAGCTTACATTTACCTAACCCCACGAGTACACCTTCGGTCCATGAGATTTTCACCATGAATTACTACCGCCCGCTTTATTTTTTTGTGTTGGGGTGGATGTTGATACTGTCAACTGAGACATTTCCCCTGATAGGACTTATCAACGGGCTGGGGCAGCTGTTGTTATTTGCAGGTGTGGTCTGTCTACCGATTTGGCGCACAGGACGCATGTGCTACGTCGATATTGGCTGGCCATGGGGTCTTGTTCTACTGGGCGGCGTCAGTTATCTCTACAGCGACGGTTATTGGCTGCGGTCACTCACCGTGGCTGTCCTGGTGATGATGGTTGGACTGCGAATGGGCCTGGGCGCGCTCAATATGTGGCGTCTGGGTTTTCTCAACAAGGAATTCTCTCGATATCGGTATCAACGCAGACGTTGGGAGAGGGATGGCAAAACCAACGTCGAGTTGGCACTGCAGGTAGACGCCATTGCCCAGGGCCTGGCCAACGCCTCATTTCTGGCGCTACCGGTTCTTATCATCGCAGCAAATCGCAGCGCATCGTTTTCAGTATTCGAATTGGTGGGTCTAGTGATCTGTTTATTGGCCTTTACCATGGAGTCTGTCGCTGATCTTCAGAAGAGCCGTTTTCTGCGAGAGATGAAACAGGCGGGGAACAAGCACCAGGTTTGCAACGTGGGTTTTTGGCGATACTGCAGACATCCCAATTACTTTGCTGAATGGATGGTATGGAATGGCCTGGTGATCGCTGCGCTGCCATCGTGGTTCTTACTGCAGGATAAGGAGAACACCATAATCTGGCTGCTACTTGGCGCTGGCCTGTTGTTTACTTCAAGACTGATGTACATAACGCTGGTTTATGGCACCGGCGCAATACCCTCAGAACATTACTCATTAAAGAAAAGGCATGGCTATAAAGGGTATCAAGAACAAACGAATCGCTTTTTTCCAGGACCACGAAGATCTTCTCCGTGAAAACACCTGGTGCTACATCAACGGACTCTGTCACTCAGCGCTGACCATGCTACAGGTCAAAAGACCAGCGCCCTGTTCTTGCGTGCGTCAGTGCTTACTGACATCCCTGCCTGACCAATAAAACCGGTGTAATTTTTCTCTTCCAGCTACCACGCTATCGGCGGCAGAAAAGGATGAGCACCAAACTGAGGTGTACCAGAGATTCCTTTGATCTTGGAGGTTTAATCACCGATACTTACCTTTAGATTCGATTACCGCCAGACAACAATTCGGTGTAGATATACCAAGTTTATTTTAAGACAGCAGAGGTTTCGAAAGTGTACTCTTACAAGGCCTTTTTTGAGGAAGGCGTATTAATCACCAGGTTTTATAACGAATATATTCAAGAAGAAGGAGACAAAAGTCTCTTGGCCATCTGCAGGTCAATGACAATCGACCAACGACTTTCAATAAAAACAGTGATCTGGGATTTAAAAGACGTCACGGCGATGAGTGTAGTTAACACAGACATTGCACGCGTGACACATTTTGAGAGGGAACTGCTCAAAATGTTTAAACCCCACAGGGAAAGTGCTGCCCAGCATGTGAAACGAATACAGATCTTCCATATCCCACCTAGCGATAAGGCGGTTGCCAATATTTTTCGCGAAAGGCTCGAGAGGGTCGCACACGACTCAAGAAAGACTCCAAGGATTGAAAGCGACGAACCCAGGGGGTTACCTGAACTTCTAGAATCACTCAACTTATTAAAGCTCTTGCCTCTACTTGACGGCGAATGGCAAAAGTGAAACTCTATTTTGGTTTGAAACACTGCCGCAAGTCTTGCGAGAGAGACACCGCAGACAATTCAAATGCTAAAACTAAATCTTCAGCAAAACTCTGAACATAAAAATGTCGAACTTAATCGCACATAGAAACGACCTGACTATTGATGACGACCTCGGTATTGTCGAAATCAGATCGAAGATTTGCGACTACACATTGTTAGCCATGGCGCTGATTGCAATACCGCTGCTAATTACGTCTCTTCTTCGATCTCAAGATACTGGCTGGCAATCCATTTATTACTTTCACGTAGCCACCGTTATCTCGATGTGGTCTATATGGGTTTTTCGGACCTATTTGCCTTATGGGATTCGAAGCTACTTTGTTTTCTTTTTTCAAGGAGGGGTCGCGATAGTTGCTTTATATAACTATGGTGTCACTGCTGCTGGAGCTCCCTTTATTATAGGTGCCACAATATCGGCTAGTGTGCTGCAAGGGCGAAGAACAGGAATCTTCGTATTGCTCACTTTACTACTGCTAGCTGTCATTTTCGCTTTTGCCTTTACATCGGGGCTGATCGCCCCCCAAATTATAGTAGAGACGCCCTCTGCAGATGCGAATCTATGGACTCTTTATATCCTCAGTTGGCTTTTCCTGGGCGGGACCACGATCACGTCCGTTGGACTCATAAACCAACACTTTTTGGAGGCCTTGGCACAGTTGGTATCGAAATCCAATGCCCTTAAAGAAAGCGAATTGGAATATGTCGATTTGTTTGAGAATGTTGCCGACGTGATATACAGAGCCGATTTGAATGGGGAAATCATCCGTATATCACCTTCGTGTCGAGAAGGACTTGGGTATAGCCCTGAAGAAATGGTGGGCACAGTGCTAGCTGATTACTACGTCAACCCAAAAAAACGATCCGAACTAGCCCTGAAACTTCAAGAAAACGAAGGCATAGTAACCAACTTTGAAGCACAGCTGTTTGCGAAAAACGGTGAACCCCAATGGGTTTCAACCAATGTCAGATATTGGAAAGATAAAGATGGCACGGTCATCGGTCTGCAAGGAGTCGCTCGCAATATTAATGAGTTAAAGAACTCTGATGAGGCACTACGACGGTCGCAAAAATTAGATGCCCTGGGCCAACTCTCTGGCGGAATGGCACACGATTTTAATAATGTTCTCAGCATCATTTTAGGTAACGCTGAAATCGTGAGAACCGACGCCAAAAATATAGAGGATACTAAAGAACCTATTGCAGAAATATTAAAATCAGTGGAGCATGCGGCTTCGTTGACCAAACGACTGTTGGCCTTCAGCCGCCCAGACAGGCTCGAACCTCAGCCTTGCGACGTTGACCAGGTGATCGACGATATTAAAGAAATGTTCAGGCGAACCTTGCGTGCGAACATCAGCTTATCTTTTAATCTAGGCTGCCGTGGTGCAATGTCCCTGATTGATAAAAACCAACTTGAAGCTTCACTACTAAACTTGGCTATTAACGCTAGCGATGCTATGCCAGACGGCGGGACATTGATGCTCCGGACCAAAAAGGCCTCATCAGGGTTAAGAGAAGAAACAGATATTGGCAGTCCGAACTCAACAGACGTTATATGCATTGAGGTGCAAGACACCGGCGAAGGAATGCCAAAGGATATCGCCGAAAAAGTCTTTGAACCATTCTTTACTACCAAACCATTAGGGATGGGTAACGGACTGGGACTGAGCATGGTTTACCAATTTCTAAGGGAAAGCCAGGGCGACATATCTATCCAAAGTGAATTGGGGGTCGGAACCACTATTACCTTAACGCTGCCGCAAACGATTCTTAAACCAGATACATCGTCACTTAGCCAGGAAGCCACTTCAGATCCCGTCAAACCTAAAGCGCGAATTCTGCTTGTTGAGGATTCTGCAGCTTTACTAACGCTAGTCCAAAGACAACTGAAAAATGAAAACTTCGAAGTCCTTACAGCGGCTAATGGTCAAGAGGCATTTGAAATTATTCGCCAGGACGACAAAATCGACGTGATTTTCAGCGACATCATGCTGCCTGGCGGCATCAGCGGGTTCGATATATGTCGAGAGGCCCGAAAAATACGTAGTGATTTCAAAGTCCTTCTAACCACGGGTTATGCGCAGAATACCCCGAACGAAATCGATGTGCTCGCAAAAGCTCCAATACTTTATAAACCCTTTAGTCGCGAAGATTTGTTGACCAGACTCGCCGAAGTCATCGCTGAGCCTACACCATCCACAAGAGAGCTTTAGCAAGCCAACCGAAACTTTTACCACTCTCCGACAGCCCAATAGAGACATTCTCCTGACTTGCAGTCCGCGACCTCGAGACTTGATCTCTTCCTCCGCTCGTCTTATTCCAGAATCCTACAATGGATAAAAGTTAGGAGAAAGCACCCGCGAAGTACTGCCATATTGAATTACGACGCGGATAAAGTTACCGCCAATCAATTTCCGTCTTGCTCCCTAGCCTTAAAGTAGCAAGAAAAATTGAAGTATATTTCATTGTTGACAAAATTAAGATTCATCAGCTGCAGATCATCATAGCTTGTTGACAGTACCAGCGATGCTTGGCCACTCCAGTCCGCACCAATGACATTGCTGATCGTACCCTGACTCATGAAAACCGCCTCTCTTGAGCCAAGTTCCACGAAAAACTGAACATCGGGTTGACCAATGGTATTACCATCGGCGTCATAAAGCGTGCCTCGAATATCAGATAGGGTGGTAAAACTATCGTTGATAAAACGAACATAGGCGATATCTTCTGAGTCCGAACCTTCAACGTTCTGCACATTACCAGAACGAACACAATTGGTGTTTGTCACTCGTCCATTTCGACTCAACTTGGACATCACATCAAACTCCAGAGTACCCTGAATATCCAAAATGGCCGGGCCTGTCCATGGGTCAACCTCGAATAGTGCCTCCAGGTCAGTCGCGGATAAAATTACACGCCCTTGTGAACTGATGGTTCCCGCATGGAGCGCGACATTTGCGGCTCCCAATTGAACACCGCTTTTATGGTAGAGCGTTCCTGTGAAGGCTTGAGGAGAGTCTGAAGAATTGATGATTTGAGTTTCCGACAGGTTTGGGCTTTGGGAAGAGGTCATATGGTAGGACCGGCCAAGATAGGAATTGCTACTATCGGGATCTTCAATAACCCCCGTCTTAGTGGCATCAAGCGGAAACGCATCTAGCTGATCAAGAACTCCGTCTCCGTCGTCGTCTGAATCTAAATTGTTACCAACTCCATCATTATCCGTGTCGACCGATTCACTGGGATCAAGTGGGAAAGCATCATCCCCATCGTCAACACCATCATTGTCGTCATCGCTATCTTCAAAATTGATAATACCGTCAGCATCGATATCCGGCGGACTGTCAGAAAATGCTGCGACCTGGAACATTGTTGTCCGAATGCTTAGCGAAGCATCAGCCCCCAGGTCCTGATCCGATCTATCTACTCCACATGCATTAGACCCGCATTGTTCTGTCGGCGTCGAAAAGTACTGGAGGTCCGGGGCGTTCACATTGTATTCCCCCTGAAAAGCCATAATTGTTACGAAGTCATTTTCGACGCCGTGCCCACGCGACCAGATATAAGTCCCCCGGTCAGATTCCTCGCGAACCGAATGACCCAGCCCAAAATTATGGCCAAACTCATGAGCCAGTGTGGAAGCTCCACAATCTGCTGCTACCACAGAGACCACATCTGACCTTTCGGTAAAACCAAAGTCGCCTTCCTTGCTATCCGCCGCTCGAATCGCGTAACCACAAACTCCATCGTCTGGCTCATCCTCCAATAGAAAAACAACCAGATCAGCACCGGCACTTTCTCTAGCACTGTCGATACCGTCAAATACCCCAGCTTGAGCCTTTAAGTCTCTCATTGCCGTTAACGGGTCTGTTGACTCCGTATAGTTAATTTCCTGGAGAGCTACCAGCCTCAATTCCGCATTAATATCGCTATTACGGAAGGCCTGGTTCGCCCATTCCAGTTCCTGAATGATTCTTGCAAGGGGCTCATTTAAATACAGCTGAGCAACCCCTGGCGTGTAAAGCGCCATGACATCCACGGTCAGATTGTCTGTACGGCTCTCACTATCGAAAGTATCGGTGCCTGCTATAAATTCGTTGTAATCGCTAACAGCGTCGCCGTCTGAGTCCGCAATAAAATCTATTGACGTCGCTGACAGGTTACGGTCTGGCATTGGCTCACCATTCCTTGCTTCGATAGTCTGCCAAACAACAATATCGTCGCCCGTCCCGGCTCTTAACCAAATATGCGTGAATGGGGAGCCTAAAGTTGGTGACGTGTATTCGCCGGTGATCGCTACATCATCAACCGAGGACATAGCCGGAACGGAAAGCACGACGTCAATTGTTGCACCGAAGAAGGAGGACTGGCCCCAAAACTCTCCTGATGTAAAGTGACCAATATTTACACTGGCGATGACGATCTCTTCTTGACTGCTATTAACGATGCTCGGGATGCGAACTGTAGCCTGACCATTTCCAAGAAGCTCGAGACTAGGTGTCCCTGCAAAGTACACTGCCGAACCGGAAGCGCCGCTGACACTCTCTCCACCCAGTTCAGGTTTAGGGAATTCCAATCCCGGGTCCAAGCGCGTTGAGTCTCGAGTAATCCATTGGTCGTCAACCAACTCTTGCAAATCGAGTGCAAAGATTGCGGTATCCTGATCGCTAAGTACGGTGGGGAGTTCAAATGCGGTTGTAATACTGGTGCCCTGGGGATAATCCTCTCCGGAGTTCAGCGTTCCTGGATAATAGGCGTACGCGTTAATCCAACGCGTGGTGATCGGTAATTCAGGGCTAGTCCCGAGCCGTATTCGAAGATCACCGCTGGTTGCACTCTCGCTATTGGCGATACCCGCGGTAACGGTTATCGCCGTGAGGCCCGCGCTTTCGACGTTACATGGACATATGAGAGATATTTCGGCAGCGACGATTCGTGGCAATGTCAATAAGATTGCCGTCAATATGACTTGTCGGACCATGCTCCTCATATTATTGGCTGAGGTTCTTTGGGAACCGGATCATCTACATAGACTGGCTCTGCATTGGCATTTTCAGCATCAAGCGCTGAGTTTCTTGGCCCGATAGCTGCTGATGGCATCAACCATCCATGCTCGAGGTTCCCCACCAGTTCATACTCTCCGGAGGGCGTGAACAAATTAACAAAAGTGTTTTTTTGGCCCAGGGTTACGAGCACATTGTTTAGCATGCTCTTACCTGGGTATGACTTCAAAGTGACGACGCCACCTGCGTGCTCTTTCCTTTCTTCGATTTTCGAGGTGAGCGTGTAATCAATTTGCGGCACATAAAACTCAATGTGATCTCCTGCTTTCCAGCTGTTCGAGCGAAGCTCAGTAATCTTTAACAAAACAGCATTGGGTATATCCCGGGTATAGCTTGCGATAATGGGTATTTTGTTGTTGTCGGATGGAAAAGACCACGCCGGGACAGCGCCTTTAGCCGGGTGCTTCGGTTGTTGAGGACGTAGAGAGACGGGCTTCGAGGTTAGCTTTTGCTTAGAATCGAACTTAACGCCTGCCTGAGAAACTGCCTGAGAAACTGCAGAGGATTGTTTTGCTCCCAGCAACTGGCCCGCAACATAAAAGGTTGTGGACAAAAAGACTATCATGGCCACGATCGTCATTTTATTCATCTCGCCTCCATTCTAACGCGTCCACAAACATTTACGCTATTGTCATACATCAATTCAAGGTTCCATTGAGCAGAAGTATGCTCCTAATCAACCGCCGCATAGCTTCAGGATCAACGGTCTATTTCAACGAAGCATCTCGCGTCAAAGCAAGGGGCGGCCGCCGATAGCCCGATTTGATGGACGCGCATCGAGCAGGTGCCTACCTTAATACCACTCCGTTTCGCCCATGGCATCAAAGGGGCATCACAGGCGCTCACCTCGGAGGTTCTGAGCGTCCTTACTAATAGTCCACAATATCGTCCGTTTTGTTCAGTCTCATGATTAAGTTTGTAGACGTTAGGCAAATCTGCCTGCACCAGTGGAAATACCCATTGAAAAACCCGGGGCAAGCACGATCGACTTCACCCCGATGGCAGCTCTATGGAGCCGGACCCGGAATTGCGATTCATAATGACGAATGGTTAAGTGACGTCAGTAGGCTGTCGCCCTGCAAAAAACCGAACAGGACCATGCATAGGAGGTTTTCGAAACATGGAACGCGCGGCAATTATTAGTCTACTTCGTCGAATTTTTAAAGGCGGCATAATGCAACGCCTACCCAAGAAAAGACAGGACACTGAAGTATTTTTGGCGCTATCTTTAGTGGGACTTGATCCAGTAACCTTCTACGGAGAATCGGAAATTAATGTACACATCTCGGCATTTCTCGACATTATTGCCTCTCAAGAGGGAGCGTCCGACCACATCACCTTGCGTCGGTATCTGGTTGACCTCGGATTCCTGCGACGCTCCACAGATGGCGCTGTTTATCTGATTTCTTCAGAACGAATTGATGAGGTTCTTCCGCATAATGCCAGAGACATTGACCCAAAAGCTTTGTTCAGGGAAGTGGAGATGGAAAAACTACGGCGACGACGAGAGCGGTCAAACTAGGTAACCTCCGCTAGAAAGTTATCTTCCGTCATCCCCACAAGGCTCCCATCAATGTCAGCCTGGTTTTAAACAGAAGCGCCTGCCCGGCAACATCGAAGCTATATCAATCAGTGCCGGCGACTATTGTCGAACTTCTGATGGCCATGCCATCTCGTCTCTCGAATTGAATCACTCGATTACGTCCTTGCTCTGCAAGTAACAGGCGACCCTCGGAATTAATCGTGACAGCCTGAGGTGAGCTCAATCCCGTTGCCATCACTTTAATCTGATGCGGCGCGCTGGAATGCAGCAGGCGACCATAGTTACGACGATCTTCAGTGATCCAGATACTTTGCGACTCATCATCACACAGCAGAAACCCGGGTGAATTTAGAGCCGTAAGATATTCAGAAATTTTCCCATCCTGAATCTTGTAAACGATCCCTTTGTCCCGTTCCCCAAAATAAACAACACCGGATTCCATCGCGCAGATGCCTTCACCGGATTCCAGTTCAGTCGCGAGTTCAAATACTTTACCTGTAGATCTCTCATATTTCAGAACGCGCCCTTCAGGCCTATCTTCGATAACGTACAGATCACCATTTAACGTGCTGTCGATGCCTTCTGCATGATAAGTGATGAATAGCCCATGGGGAACGCCATTAATGACTTCATAAACCGGACTTTCGCCAAACTCCTGCGTATACACGAGCGAACCCAGAGAGATAGTGAGGCCATCCGGTTTTTGCAGCCCGGAGACGACCGTCGACCTGTCTCCATCCAGGATTGAAACGAGTTTTCCATCGTAGTTTCTCGTTTCAAAAGTCACGTAGATTGAACTGCCATGTGACTGAAGGCCAGACACTTCAGGTAAATCCGTGTAGAGGACCGAATACTGCCAATCGTCATGGCTGCTGACAGACAGTGTCCACAGCACAACGGCCGCCAGTAGAAGCGTGCCGAAAATTACGCTTGCCGTAATGCCAAAAGATCGTTGCCAACGCATGTCTTCCCGCCTTACTGTGTGTCACTAGGTCCGAGGTTAGCCTCAACTCAATATCAACCTGGCACGGTGGGAAAGCAAAATAACCACCCTTCCTAAGAATCGGTCAAAGACAATAATTGTTGATTCTCATTTACCCAAGCGCAAACCTCATAGATATACTCTACTACGAATCGCGGACCGACCCCGACACTTTTTTCTTTAGAATTCCAGTTCAAGCAAGCCGGCCGGACATCTTCCGCATGAGCTAGCGTAGCTACTCGAACGAGGAAGAGGAAGAGGAAGAGGAAGAGGAAGAGGAATTTTTGCCCTGAAGATCGAATAAAGCTAAAGCCCTTTCACCCTCTCGGATGCTGTAAACCCTGCAGCGTAGCCATTACGAGATGCCGACCGCCTAACAGGTTTGTTGGTTAAACAAACCTCTAACGCCACGGCGGCAATGCAGTCTTGGTCAGGGCACTCTAGAAGTTTGTTGCACATGCAGCTAACCTGACCGGGGTTCTCTAAGCTAAACAGATACTAGTGACAATGTAAGATCATAATGTCACCATGATGAAACGTAATACAGCGGCATGAGTAATGAAAATACTCAGCGAAACTAAGACCCTAGCCCCAGGATCGGCAACTTTTCCTTTGGCACACCCATTCTTTACTCGCTACGGATTTGGAAATTACCATAGAGCCCAAAGTTCGTCGTTTTCGTTATCCACATTTTTTATTAGGAACGCTTTGGCCTGGGTGGTTCTAATTCACTGTGCTGCATGTTCCAAGTTGGACGATCCATCATTGTCACCAAAGATAGTCAGCCGGACTCTTCAGAAGGCTCCGCAGAGCCCCTCACCACCCGTGGCGGAACGACAGGCTTTGTTCGGTGATGTGCATATTCATACCGAGCTATCGACTGATGCCTACATCATGGGAGTACGGGCACAACCGGAAGACGTCTACCGATTCGCAAAAGGTCAGAAGATCTCTCATGGTGCCGGCTATTCCATAGAAATTTCCCAGCCATTAGATTTCGTTGCCGTTACCGATCACGCTGAGTATTTGGGCCAGGCTCGCCTAGCCGACTTAGACCTGCCAACGATTCGCGATCCGCTGTCTGAATTGTTGAAGCACGGTCGAGCCTGGGAAATCACCCTGGCATGGTTGGAAACGAGCCTTGCGATTAAGGAACACGGTTTCAGCCCAAACGGTGAGGAGGTTAATCAAGTGGTGAATCGATCTGCCTGGCAAGAAACAATTGACGCCGCTGAGCGTCACAACGAACCTGGTGTCTTTACCTCATTTATTGGCTACGAATGGTCTGGAGATAACGGAGACCTCACCGTGCATATGCACAGAAATGTGATCTATCGGAACAACAATGTTTCGGATCGACCTTTCAGCAAGCTTGACAGCAATCGTCCGGAAGATTTGTGGCAGTTTTTACATGATCAAAAACGACTGGGAAATATCGCAATGGCGATACCGCATAACGGCAATCTCAGCAGGGGAAATATGTACGCGCCTCGCAATTCAGAAGGTAAGCCTATCGATTCAGCCTATGCTGAGATGCGCAGTGCTTATGAACCACTAACGGAAATACTACAAATAAAGGGAAGCTCCGAGACCCACCCTTTATTGTCTAGTCTCGATGAGCACGCAGACTTTGAAATCCTAAAAGATTCCTTGTTTATCGGCGAAGCAACGTTTGAAACGATTAAAGGGGGTTACCTGCGAGATGCACTGCGAGTCGGTTTAGAACTGCAGCACGCAGAAGGCCTAAATCCCTTTAAGTATGGTGTGATTGGCTCCAGCGACAGCCACAACGCCAGCTCGCCCTCAGATGAAGCCAACTACACGGGTAAGTTACCAATGTTAGACGGCAGTGCTGGGCTTCGCACCGACAAAGCACTGCTCTTACCAGAAGGAATGAACCCGGTCACTAGCTGGGGCTCCGGTGGCCTGGCCGGTGTCTGGGCCGAAGAGAATACACGGGAATCGATATTCGACGCCCTTCAGCGCAAAGAAACCTATGCGACATCCGGCCCTAGAATCAAGGTGCGTTTTTTTGCTGGTCACAACTTTTCAGAACAACAGTTTGAAGGCGAGAACGCGATCGTTCATGCCTACGCCGATGGCGTCGCTATGGGCAGTGAACTGAAGCCCACTTCTGGCGGTGAATCACCTGGTTTTTACCTAATGGCGTGGAAGGACCCAAACGGGGCTAACCTCGATAGAGCGCAGATTGTTAAGGGCTGGGTTGATGATACGGGCGTTAGTCATGAGAAGGTATTCGATGTCGCTGTCGCTGACCAGCGAATAGCAAACCCTTCTACGGCTAAGTTTCCAGATGTAGGCAATACGGTAGACCCTAGTACGCCTAGCTACACAAACACAATTGGCGGCCCATCGATTTTAGTTTT
>Ga0233433_10002686_pt1 | contig 15251 bp, 13 predicted proteins | sample SI_122_August201_5_FD_179868 | JGI IMG/M metagenome (GOLD analysis project Ga0233433, IMG submission 179868) | Seawater microbial communities from Saanich Inlet, British Columbia, Canada - SI_122_August2016_100_MG | ecosystem: Environmental > Aquatic > Marine > Inlet | place: Canada: British...
GATGCGATGACCACCCCGGTCGCCGTCGCCGGCATCAGTGCCGACGACATGCGGCCTCAAAAATCAGCCGTCTAAACGGAACTTTGCGAGAGGAGCCGATACGTTTATCGGCTCCTCTCCAACCGTTTTAAATCACGCCGTTCCCAGGCTTTTCATCCAGGATCAAAGCGACCGAAAGGAATACCCAGTCATGCTGAGCACAACTCCTTTCGAAGTCCCGCCCTATTTGCTTGAATTCGCAAAAGGCAATCCGCCCGTCCGCATGGCCGTCGCCGGCGCCGACAACGCGGTCGCCCTGGAAAGCGCCAAACAAGCCACTGACGCCGGGCTCATTGAACCGGTCCTGGTCGGCGACAGCAGCACCATCAAATCTCTCGCTGAAACGCTGAGCTGGGATATTTCCAACATCGAAATCATCAACACCGCCGGCGATGACAGCGCATCCGCCGCCGCCGTGAAGCTGGCCCATGACGGCGACGCCACCGCCTTGATGAAAGGCCACGTCCACACCGACGCCCTGATGAAAGCCGTCGTCAACAAGCAAACCGGGCTGCGTATCGGTCGGCGCCTCAGTCACATCTTCCACATGACCATTCCAGGCCGCGACCGCGTCCTGATGATCACCGACGGGGCAGTGAATGTGGCCCCCGACGAAGAGACCCTGATGCACATCACCCGCAACGCCGTCGATTTAGCGCATGCGTTAGGCAACACTGAGCCGAAGGTCGCGCTGTTATCGGGCACCGAGTCGGTCATTGCCTCCATGCCGTCGAGCGTTACGGCTGCCGAGGTCGTCAAACGCGCCAAATCGGGCGAGGTTGAAGGCGCCCATGTCGAGGGCCCCTTCGCGTTCGATAACGCCGTCTCTCCCGATGCTGCAAAACTCAAAGGCATCGACAATGCGGTCGCCGGCAACGCCGACATCTTAGTCGTCCCCAACATTGAGACCGGCAACGCGCTGTTCAAGATGATGGTCTACTTCATGGGCGGCCTGGCCGCCGGCATCGTGCTCGGCGCGAAAGTCCCCATCGTTCTGACATCCCGCGCCGACCCGCCCGAAGCGCGTTTAGCGGCGGCCGCCATCGCGGCGATTGTGGCGCACAGAAAATCGTAAGTTTAGTCTCTAGCGGGACCGAAATCACCTGCCCTTGGGCTCCCTATTCTCAATATCCAATAGCGTGCTTCCCTCTCCCTAAAAAGCTCGTTATTTTACTTTAGCCTGCGGCTAAGTTTCGAAGGCTCGTTAAAACAATGTCTCCTGTCAAACACATAGTGAAAAGTCATTCATATCTCAATGTATGCTAGAAGATGACGACATCTGAGATGGGCGCATTCACATGAGGAGATCGACAATGGAATTCTATCACGAAGGGATGCGCGAACTGCAGGACCGCTATGAAGGCCGCGACGTGCCCGACCGGTTGGCCGACAACCGCATGCGCCGAGCGTTCAACGCGGAAGACCGCGAATGCATCGAGACGTCGCCGTTCTTTTTTCTGTCCACGGCGGCGGACGAAAGCGTCGATAGCTCGTTCAAGGGGGGTGAGCCTGGGTTCGTTCGTGTGACCGGCGACAACACGCTCGCCTGGCCCGATTACGATGGCAACAGGATGTACCGGAGCCTCGGCAACATTCTCCGCAATCCACGCGTCGGTCTGTTATTCGTCCGCTTCGACGGCAAGACCTTCAATAATGCCGGGCGGCTTCGCATCAACGGCCACGCGCAAATCGACGACCGTCCGGAGGCCATCGAAGGCTTGCCCGGCGCCAAACGCATGATCCGCGTACGCGCGGAATACATCTACACGAATTGTCCGAGGTACATCCCAAAACTGGCAACGGAAAAGTCTTCCGTATACTCACCGCGCGAAAACTATTCCCCGCCCGACCCGGATTGGAAATCCATGCCGTTCGTCAAAGACGTGTTCGACAAGGAACGTGAATAAGTCCGGACCTAGCGCTCAGGAAATTTGTTTTTCGCGCATCATCGCGTAGATTGCGGTCCAGTCTTCGGCGCCGCGTCCCGCGCTTTGGGCGTCGGCATAAACCGTGTCGGCGTTTTCAGCCAGGGCCAAGGGCACGCCGGTTTTTTCTGCCATTTCGATGGCGATCCCCAGATCCTTTCGCGCCAAATCGATCATGAACGCCGGCGTCAGGTCATCTTTTAGGACTTTCGCCGGATACGTCGTCGACATATGCCCAAGCCCCGCCGCGGTGCCGCTCATCACCTCAATCGCCAGATCGCGGTCAAGTCCGGTGGCTTCGCCGAGCGTCAGCACCTCTGCCGTCAACACGTTGAGGACGGTGGTCATCAAGTTGTTGGTGATCTTCATACGGGACCCCATGCCGGGGCCGCCGCAATCGATGATCAAGTCGCCCATGCACTCAAGGACCGGCCGCACCTCTTCAATATCGGCACTATCCCCGCCCGCCATGATCAGCAACGTGCCGGTTTCTGCTTGGACTGAGGTGCGCCCCACCGGCGCGTCGATCATGCGTACGTCATGGGCTTTGAGGCCGTCTCTGATGTCATCCGTATCAGACGGGTGAATGGTCGACATATCAATGACGATGGCGCCGGCATCAATGTTCTCAACCGCGCCCGGCGGACCCAGCAAGACTGTCTGCACGACGGCGCCGATGGGCAGCATGGTGATGATAATTTTTGCACCCCGGACTGCTTCGGTTGCCGACGGTGCGGACACGCCACCATTGGCGACGTGCTGTTCCATTGCCGCTTCCGACGTGTCGAAACCTACAACCGTGTGGCCGCCCTCAACAATATTGCGCGCCATGGCTATTCCCATGGCGCCCAATCCGATAAATGCGACGTCTGTCATTTTTACTTCCACCTGTTGTGATGATCGGCGGAAAATTCATTCGCCGGTTCTGGATATATCGTGATGCGATTTCAAGGTCAGCGCTAGTCGTCCATATTGGCCTGGCTGACGAACTTGGTCTGGCAATAGGCGTTAAAGCCCTCGGGGCCGCCTTCGTAGCCGAAACCGCTGTCCTTCATGCCGCCGAACGGCGCTTCCGCTAACGCCGGTGAGAAATTGTTGATGCCGATCCAACCCGCTTCCAGGCCATCGGCGACGTTGGTTGCCGTATCCAAAGACCGCGTGAAGGCATAAGCCGCAAGGCCAAGATCCAGGCCATTGGCCCGTTCAAGCGCCTCGTCGAACGACGAGAACGGCACGACCGGCGCAATGGGCCCAAAAGGCTCTTCGGTCATGATCGCGGAACTGTCTGAAAGCTCGTTGAGGACGGTCGGCTCCCAAAAACATCCCTGGTTACCGATCCGGTTGCCCCCGAGCACCGTCTTGGCACCGCCATCAACAGCATCCGCCATCAGTCGCTCCATGGCGCTGACGCCGCGCTCATTGGCCATCGGGCCCATGGTCACGCCTTCATCCATACCGTCACCGACCTTCAGGTTACGCGCGCATTCGACAAACCGATCGAGGAAGCGTTGATAAATGGACTCGTGAACGAAAATTCGGCTAACACCCAAACAGACCTGACCGGCATTGCGGAACTTAAAGCCGGCAGTCATTTCAGCGGCCTTTTCCGGATCGGCATCGCCAAACACCAAAACCGGCGCGTGTCCGCCCAATTCCATGGTCGCCGGTTTCAACAATTCACCGGCCATGCGGCTCAGGATTTTGCCGACCGCCACCGACCCCGTCAGCGATATCTTTTTGATGATTGGCGAGCGGATCAAATATTCCGAAACCATGGCGGAATCGCCAAACACCAGATTAAGTACGCCGTCCGGGACGCCTGCGTCCTGACAGGCTTTGACAATGCCGACCGCGACCCCAGGCGCCTCTTCCGAAGGCTTGATGATGATCGAACACCCGGCGCCCAGGGCGGCGGCAATTTTGCGTGCTGTCATGACGGCGGGGAAATTCCATGGCGAGAACCCGGCGACGGGGCCGATCGGTTCCTTCAGCGTCGTCTGGCGGAACCCGGGCGCGCGTTGCGGTAACAACCGTCCATAGGTGCGGACACTTTCCGCCGCGCACCATTCGAAAACATCAACGGTCCGATCCAGCTCCATCCGCGATTCAAGAAGCGGCTTGCCTTGCTCAAGCGTCATGCCATGCGCCAAATCGGAGATACGTTCTTCGATCAACCGTGCCGAGCGCGCCAGTATTTTTGAGCGTTCCCACGGCGATGTGGCACGCCATCGCGCAAAACCATCAGCCGAGGTTTCAAGGGCGCGATCCAGATCCGATGCATCGGCACGCGCAACCACGGTGACGGCCTCGCCAGTGGCTGGATTGATCACATCGCGAACCTCACCCTGGTTTCCCGCACACCATTCGCCACCAATGAACAATTTGTTTTCATTTAACAATTTAAAATCTCCCTAGGCATGCCAGACAACACATATCGTCCGTTGCGGATGAATTTAATAAACTATATAGTTTATATATATACATTACAATTAAATATATAGTATTATTCTTTCATCTAAACTGTGGGAAAATACCTGTGTCTTCAATTGTGGCCAGCATTTCCAAGCGTTTGAGCGTCTTTGAGGGCGGTGAAAAGAAGCTGCCGAAATATCGCCAGTTGTCCGAGACGATTTTGACCATGATCGACGAAGGCAGGCTTAAGCCCGGCGATCGATTGCCGGCCGAGGCCGCGCTGGCGCAGGAGCTACCGTTCAGTCTGGGAACTATTCAACAGGCCCTTCGCAACCTTTCGGAGCTTGGGATCGTCAAGCGGACCCAACGGCGCGGCACGGAAATCGCCGACCGGTCCCAGGAAATTTTCGATCTCTGGCAATTCCGTTTCATCGATGAGGATGATAATTCAATTCTTCCGGTATTCAGCCGGGTCATTAAGATCGATCGTGTCCATCAACAAGGTGCTTGGAGCCGCTTCCTGGGCGGCGAAGATCACTACGTCAGGATCGTTCGTGAGATTGATGTCGGCGATAAATTTCAGGCGATCAGCTGCTTCTATCTCTTGGGCAGCCAGTTCTCGCCCATCCTGGACCTCAGTCCGGATGCGCTTGAGGGCGTTCATTTAAGCGCTGTCATTCAGCGGATGTTCGATATGCCAACCGTGCGTACGAACAACCGTGTGGTCTGTTGCGTTATCCCCGATCAAATCTGTCTTCGCCTTGATCTTCCCTCCGGCGCGCGCGGACTGATCTGTCAAATTCTAGGTTTTGGGCCCAAGGACCAACCGCTGTCATTTCAACAAACATATATTCCAGCTGATAGTGCGCCGATGGAATTTCGCGAGTTCAAACCAACGTGGTCGTCTTAGGGTCAACCACTCTTACCTTTCCTTTTGCCGCCGGTCATTGTCATACCGGTGCGCCCAACCGCTGATCACTTCGGCGACGTAGTAGGCGTCGGCACGGCTGGTCAGCATGTGATCGGCACCGTCCAGGCAGACAAAGCTTTTGGGATGGCGCGCGGCGCCGTAAATCTGCGCGGCATTTTCGATTCCGACGACGTCGTCAATGGGGCTGTGGAAAATCAACAGTGCCTTTTGCATGTCGCGGATGGCCTCGCCCAAGCTATGGCCCTCGATGTCGTCGATAAAGGATTTCTTGATTTTAAAGGGACGCCCGCCAATTTCGACATTCGCTTCGCCAGACGCCTCAATCTCGCCACGCGCCTCGGAAAAATGATGAGCGACGTGTTCGGGGTCGGCCGGCGCGCCGATGGTGCAAATGGCGCGGGCCTCGGGAATATTGCCGGCCGCGGCAAGTACCGCGGCGCCGCCCAGGCTGTGGCCGATCAACATTCTGGGCGCGTTGTAATTGTCGCGTAGAAAGGCCGAGGCTGCGACCAGATCAGCGACGTTGGTTGAGAACGTGGTGTTGGCGAAATCGCCTTCGCTGTCACCGAGACCGGTGAAATCGAACCGGAACACGGCAAACCCGCGAAGCCACAAAGCCTTGGCGATCCGCACCCCGGCAAGGACATCTTTTGAGCCCGTGAAGCAATGCGCAAACAAGACGTAATTTCTGGGCTCGCGGTCATCCGGTAAATCCAGGCGCCCGGCAAGCTCATGGCCGGCGGCGCCTGTGAAACTCAATCGTTCTTGCGGCATGGTTCTACTCCTTCATGTGTTCCCAGCGGTGCGTCTGTATTGTTCATGTCGTTGAATTCGAATTTGCGGCTTTCCCGTGGACCACCATCCGCTCAGCGGCGAAGGGTGCCATAACCTTGACTGGGCCGGCGATCATTTCATCGCTGATGGCGCAGGCGTGGTCAGCCGTAAGATCGAACAACGGATCGGCCGGCTTGCCAATGAGATGCAAGGTGCGGGCCGCGCCATCCTGCCCCTCCCCATCAAGGGGCAGGATGGCCAAATGTTTTGCGAACCCCCGCCCATGCACGAGGCACAATGGTGTTGTGATGGCCCAACCCAAACCGGCCGCGACCATGGGCAGAACCGCATCCGAGCCGTCGAACTCCAATGAGCGCGGCGCGTCAATGCCGCGCGCTGTCAGAATCGCTTCAGCCTGAACACCGATGTGAGATCGAATGGAGTAGCGGACCAATGGATGATTATTCGCCAAATCGCTGAGCCGAGGCTTCGCCGCGCCGCCGGCCAATTGAGCGGGCACGATGAGCACGAACGGCTCGGTAACGATGGGCCGGCACCGCATACCGCTGAGCGCGCGGGTTTCCGTTGAGATAATCATGTCCAGACGGCGTTCCGCCAGATCGCTCATCAGATTGGGCGTGATCCCCGACCAAACCGAAATCCTTTCCGCATGACGCCGAAGTTGCCGGATCAATGCCGGACCGACCGTAGCGGCGAACGAGTCGACCAATCCCAGCCGCATCGCCGGCGCCTCGGTCTCGGCGGCACGGCGCACCGTGTCACTCAACCGATTGCCAGCGGCCAGGTATTCTTGGCCGCCTTCAAGCAATGCTGTGCCCGCCGGTGTAACCCCAAGAGGGCGGCAAGCACGATTCAATAGCGCCATGCCCAGGCTGGATTCCAGGCGTGCCATGGCTTGCGAAACCGCTGATTGCGTGAGCCCCAGGCGACGCGCCGCCAGGGTCATGGACCCGGTCTCGGCGACGGCCAAGAACATCACCAACCCTTGCGGATCGATCATCGGATCATGAGGTTCGGTTTTGACCATAAATAATTTAAATTAATTATTATCAATAATTTTATTAATGTTATGACAATCTCGACCACACCGTCAATAATCCTGTGGATAACAGGAGTACGCTTTCATGTCCCGTGTTCCGGCCTGTCAAATTGCCGGCGAATGGCTTTCAGGTTTTAGCCTGGGTGATGCGCCGGAAACCGTGCGCCGCCAAGGCATCCAATGCCTGGTTGATGTCATCGGTTGCACCCTCGGCGGCGCGGCCACTGATATCGCCACCACTTTGCGTGCACATGTGGCAGACGAATACGGCGACGGCCGATGCCGCATCATTGGCACGGATACCTTCACGACGGCGTCGGGCGCAGCAATGGCCAACGGTGTCGCCGCGCATGTGTTGGATTTTGATGACACGTGTTATGCCGGCATCGCGCACGGTTCAGCGACGGTGGCCCCGGCCGTGTTGGCCGCAGCCGCCTTGTCTGGCGCCGATGGCCAGAAAGTTCTCGCCGGCCTAATCTGTGGGCTGGAAGTCGAATACGGGCTCGGCAAGGCGTTTTCCAATAGCTTCTATATGCGTGGCTGGTGGGCCACCTCGGTGTTAGGCACCATCGGCGCGGCGGCCGGGGCGGCAAGAGTTCTGGGTCTGGACGGCGAAACCGCAGGCCGGGCCGTTGCCCTGTCTACCGCCGGCGCAAACGGTGTTCGCGCGACACTCGGCAGTGATGCCAAACCCGTACTCAACGGCCAGGCTGCGGCGGCAGGACTGAACGCCGCCCTACTGGCCGGACGCGGCATCACCGTGGCCTTGGATATCATCGAGGATTCCCGAGGGCTGGCGCAGGTCATCAACGATGGCACGTTCGACCCGGTCACTTTCGATCAATTGGGTAAAGATTATTCGCTGCTTGATCCCGGCATTTTCATCAAACCTTTCCCCTGCTGTTCTGCAGCCCACGCGGCGGCTGAAGCGGTCGGTGATCTCATGCGGACAGAAGGTTTGAACGGCTACGCCATTGAGGCAGTCATCTGCGAGGTGCCCAACCTGGTTAATTTCTCTCTGGCCTTCCCGTCACCCGCGGCCGTCACCGAAGCGCAATTTTCGATGCCCTATATCATCGGCTGCCTGCTCACCTTCGGCCGCTTTGGTGTGGAAGAGTTGCGCGCTGAGCTTCTCGCCGATGAGCGCTTGATCAAAGCCATGGCGAAGGTCCGAATGATCGAAGATGAGACCCTGACAACCCAATCCGAAGCCGGGGAGATTGGCCCGGAATGCGCCCGTGTCATCATCACGACAACCGATGGTCGGACCTTTGACGCCTTCAACTCGGTTGCCATCGGTGCGCCGTCAAAACCCATGAGCCGAGACGCTTTGGACGAAAAATTCCTGGCGCTGGCCGCCCATGGCGGCCACGCTGACGAGGCTCAAGATTGGTTGGCTGGACTCTACGATATCGAAACATCCGAACGTTCTTTGAACCTGTGGACTTAAGGACAAGCCCTGTGACCCGTTATTCCATCTTTTCCCTGGCCCGAAACGCGTTGACCGGCCACAAAAACTGGCCCCAGGCCTGGCGCAGCCCTGAGCCCAAGCCCGAATATGACGTCATCATCATCGGGGCCGGCGGACACGGTTTGGGCACCGCTTATTACCTGGCTAAGAACCACGGCACCACCAATATCGCGGTGCTTGAGAAAGGCTGGCTGGGTGGCGGCAACACGGGGCGTAACACAACCATCGTTCGCGCCAATTATGAGCGCACTGAAAATGAGTTGTTTTACGAACATTCCCTGAAGCTCTGGGAAACCATGAGCCAGGATCTGAACTTCAACGTCATGTTCTCACAGCGCGGCGTCATCAATCTCGCCCATTCCGATGCCCAGGTTGATGCTTTTCAGCGGCGCGGAAATGCAATGATCTTGAACGGCTCGGATGCGATGCTCCTGAACCCCGCCGAAATTAAGGCCCGCGCCCCACATCTGGATTGCTCAGCCGATGCGCGCTTCCCCATCAAGGGCGGCTTGCTGCAACCGCGTGGCGGCACCGCACGCCACGATGGCGTCGCCTGGGGGTACGCCCGCGCCGCCGATGCCCGGGGCGTCGACATCATCCAAAATTGCGAGGTTACGGGCCTGGATATATCAAATGGGCAGATCACCGGCGTACAAACGACACGCGGCGCCATCAAGGCCAAGAAAGTCGGCATCGCGGTGGCTGGCCATACCGGGCATTTGGCCACCATGGCGGGTATGCGGCTGCCAATCGAATCACACGTTCTGCAAGCCATGGTCTCGGAACCCGTCAAACCGTGCCTCGATACGGTGATCACATCGGGCGCCGTGCATTGCTATATCTCACAATCCGACAAGGGCGAGCTGGTCATGGGCGGCGATCTGGATTTTTACAATTCATATGCCCAGCGCGGCAATTTCCCGCGCATCGAAGACGTCGTCTCATCCGTCATCACAATGTTCCCGTCGTTCAGCCGATTGCGCCTGATGCGCACCTGGGGCGGGGTCATGGATATGTCCATGGACGGCAGCCCGATTATCTCAAAAACCCCGACCAAAGGCTTCTACATCAACGGCGGCTGGTGTTACGGCGGCTTCAAGGCGACGCCGGGCTCGGCTTGGGTCTTCGCCCACACCATCGCCAATGACGAGCCCCATGAACTCAATGGCCAGTATCGCCTGGAACGGTTCCAGCAGGGCCACATGATCGATGAACACGGGGCCGGGCCGACGCCCGGCGCGCACTGAGAGGGATTGAGAGATGTTGGAAATCAAATGCCCTTGGTGTGGACCGCGCGCCCAGACCGAATTTTCCTACGCCGGCGACGCGACGTTGACTCGTCCCAGTTTAGATACCGCCACTGAGACAGAATGGTACGAACACGTCTATCTTCGCGGCAATCCGCGCGGTCCGCATGATGAGTTGTGGCATCACGCCGCCGGCTGCCGGCGTTTCGTGAAGGTGCGCCGCGACGTCACCACCCACGAAATCATCGCTACCGCCGGCCCTCACGAACACTTAGGCGGAGGCGGTAAATGACTGGCCAAGCGTTCCGTAATGCGGACGGCGGGGGCATTGACCGCACCAAGCCCCTGACCTTCACCTTCGACGGCAAATCCTATCAGGGCCACTGCGGCGACACCTTGGCTTCGGCGCTGCTGGCCAATGGCGTGCGTCTGGTCGGGCGCAGCTTCAAATATCACCGCCCGCGCGGCATCTTCGGCGCCGGCGTCGAAGAACCCAACGCGCTCGTTCAATTGCGCCAAGGTGCCAGGACCGAGCCCAACATCCCGGCGACACGGATTGAACTTTACGATGGTCTTGTCGCCACAAGTCAAAACCGTTGGCCCAGCCTGAAGTTTGATATCGGCGCCATCAATGCGGTGCTGCATAAATTGTTCCCCGCCGGATTCTATTACAAAACCTTCATGTGGCCGGCGAAGCTCTGGCCGATGTACGAGCACTTCATCCGCCATATCGCCGGCATGGGCAAAACACCCACCGAGCCGGACCCGGATGACTACGCGCACCGGTTTGCCCATTGCGACGTTTTGGTTTGCGGCGGCGGCCCGGCTGGCTTGGCAACAGCACTGGTGGCGGGGCGCAGTGGCGCCAGGGTTGTGCTGTGTGATGAAAACGACACGTTCGGCGGCGCGCTGCGCTCACAACCGCAAACCATCGACTCCCGGCCCGCTATGGATTGGGTGCGCGATACGGCGACCGAACTGGGCCGTCTTGAAAACGTCACCGTGCTCAACCGCACGACGGCGACGGCGTATTACGATCACAACATGGTCGTCCTTGATGAACGGGTCGCCGATCACAAGATCGCCCCGGAGAACCATGAACCCCGCCACCGGCTGTGGCAGGTCCGTGCCCAAGAGGTCGTGCTGACCACCGGTGCCATCGAACGGCCGTTGATCTTCGCCGGTAACGATCGGCCTGGGGTCATGCTGGCGTCCGCGGCACAAACCTATGCCAATCAGTTTGGTGTGCGGGCCGGCGAGCGGACCGTCGTGTTCACCAACAATTCCTCAGCCTATGCCGCCGCCGTCGACCTACAAGCCGCCGGCATTGAAATCCAAGCCATCATTGATGCCCGCAACGAGCCGCCCGCCGGCGATCTGACCCGCGCCAAAGACGCCGGGATCGGTGTTCTGACGGGCCACGCTGTCGTCGCCGCGCTTGGCAATCATGCAGTCAACAGCGTCACTGTCATGGCACTCAACGAGGACGGCGCGGACGTCACCGGCGAGCCGCATGATATTCTGTGTGATCTGGTGGCTGTCTCCGGGGGCTGGTCACCCAGCGTGCATCTATTCTCCCAATCGCGCGGCAAGCTGCGCTATGACGACGATCTCACTGCCTTTGTCCCCGACCGATCCTTTCAACGCGAACGCTCGGCCGGCGCGGCGAACGGATCGTTTGATTTGTCCGAATGCCTGAGCGAAGGCTTCACTGCCGGCGCCAAGGCGGCCAGCCAAGCCGGATTCGAAGCTGCCGCAATGGCTGCGCCAACTTGCGGCACTGAACCCGAACTCCGACCACGTGCGCTCTGGGCCGTGCCGTTGCCGGACTTTCTGCACGGCAAGCGGTTCCTGGATTTGCAGAACGATGTCACTGCCGACGACGTCGGTCTCGCATACCGCGAAGGCTACCGCTCCGTCGAACATTTGAAGCGCTATACGACACTGGGCATGGGCACCGACCAAGGCCGGACCTCGAACGTCAACGGATTGGCCCTGATGGCCGGGCGCCGATGTGAAGCCATTCCCGCCGTCGGCACCACAACCTTCCGCCAACCATTCACGCCGATCCCCATGGGTGCCATCGCCGGCGCCGACAGCCATGACCACGTATCACCGACAAGGCTGAGCCCGCTGTATCAATGGCACAAAGATCACGGCGCGCCGTTCACCACCGCCGGCTACTGGATGCGTGCCCAAGCCTACCCACAAGGTGGCGAAACCCTAGAGGAGGCGTATCTCCGCGAGGCCAAGCATGTGCGCGAAAAAGTCGGCATCGTTGACGTCTCGACGCTCGGCAAAATCGATCTGCAGGGCAAGGACGCGGCGGAATTCCTAAACCGTGTCTACATCAACGGTTTCGCCAAACTGGCCGTCGGCAAATGCCGCTATGGGGTAATGCTGCGCGACGACGGCATTGTTTTCGACGACGGCACCGTGACCCGCATCGCCGAACACCGTTTCCTAATCACGACGACGACACTGCATGCCGGTGCCGTGATGACGCATCTGGAATACCTTGCTCAGGTTGAATGGCCGGAATTGGATGTCCGGATGATTTCCGTCACCGACGACTGGACTGGCATCGCCCTGGCCGGACCTCGGGCGCGGGCCGTTCTGGAGTGTGTCACCGAAGGTGACGTTAGTGACGTCGCCTTGCCGTTCATGGGCTTCCAGGAAACCCATATCGCCGGCGCGGCCGCCCGGCTATACCGGATCAGTTTTTCCGGCGAGCAGGCCTATGAGATCAACATGGCACCGGGCCACGCACTGGCCGTGTGGGAAGCCCTATTGGAAGCCGGCGCTGCGGACGACATCATTCCTTATGGCTCGGAAGCCATGAACATCCTGCGCATTGAGAAAGGTCATGTCGTCGGCGGCGAATTGAACGGCCGGACAACGGCGGCGGACTTGGGCTTCGGCAAAATGATGTCGAGCCAAAAGCCATTCGTCGGCCACGTCCTGGCGGGCCGCGAAGGCTTGAACGGAGAAGGCCGCCAACAATTGGTCGGCCTGATCCCAGTTAACGGGCGCTCACGCATTCCTCGCGGCGCCCAGATCATCGCAGACACCGGCGCCAAGACGCCCATACCCAGGCTTGGCGAGGTCACCTCGCAATGCATGAGCCCCAATCTCGGCCATCCCATCGGTTTGGGCATCCTGGCCAACGGCCGGGCCCGCATCGGCGACACCTTGCAGGCCCATTCCCCACTGACCAAGCAAAGCGTGGCGGTCACCGTCACCGACCCCATCTTCATTGACCCGGCGGGAGAACGTCTCCGTGGCTGATACATCCCCCATGCAATCCGCCCTTAACGGCATCGCTCAGCCCGGCGACTTCGGCGCCGACCAGCCCGCCGGGCCGGGCGTCACCATCACCGAACGCCAAGGCCTGCAGATCCTGCACGTCGCCGGCGATATTCGGGACGCAGAATTCCCGTCTCAGGTCCGCCATGCCATCGGCCTGCCGTTACCCATGAGCGCCGGCGAAACACGCGCCTCGCAAGGCACCCGCGTCCTCTGGCTCGGCCCCGACCGATGGTTGGTGGCGACTGAAGATGCCCTGCCGGCCTTGTCAGACGCCGCCGCCGTCAATGATGTTGGCCAGGGCCGGTTGGTCCTGCGGCTCACCGGCCCCCGGGTTCGCGATATCTTAGCCAAGGGCTGCCCACTTGATCTCCACGCCAGTGCCTTCCCCACGGGGCACTGCGCCGAAAGCCTGATCGGGCACATCGGCGTGACCATCGATTGCACTGCAGACGAGACCTTCGATCTTTACGTCAACCGCTCCTATGCCGCATTCTTTTGGGAATGGCTGACCCGGGCGGCCATGGAGTACGGCTATCGGGTGCTGCCAGCGGGTTAGATTTCTTCCCAGAGCTTATCCTCGAAATCCAATTCCTTCTCGAAGGCCGCCATTTCGCTGCCCGGGAAGTCGCGCAGCGACACGACCCCGAAGCTCAGCGGCGACATGGCGCTCGGCCATGCGCTTCGCGACCTCGCGCACATGCGTCACTTTAAGCAAGTCCTGATTGCCGACATTTTCTCTCAAGGCACGACGGGGCATTGAGCGCCTCCGTGCGCCGAGCATAGCAGAAGTTCAGGTGTTTGGGTTAGGCGAGACTTTCATCCAACAGCGTTTCGCCCGGCCTCACTCGGGTGAACTCGACCGGCACGCGCGACGTTTCGATGGTCTCGCCATTGAGCACGACCTTGGTGAACCAGGAATTCTCGATATCACGGGCTTCGGGGAAATCTTCGCGGAAATGCGCGCCGCGGGAATCTTCCCGGGCTTCGGCACCGGCGACAATGGAGCGGCTGGTCAACATCAGGTTTTTGAGGTTCATCCAGTCGTGCCAAGTCAGGTTATAAGCGAGGTTCGTCGCATCAATGCCACTTTCGTCCAACTCGGCCTCCAGGTCGGCTAGGCCGTCCTTGGCGCGCGTCAGACTGGCGGCGTCGCGGATGATGCCGGCGTCTTCCCACATCAAATCATAAAGCCGTTCGCGAATGCCGTTCATATCGCCGGGCCGCTTGGAAAACGGTGCGCGGCATCGCCCGATGGAGGCATCGATGGCTTCGAGATCGGGTTCCCGGCGCGCGCCGGCGCCGGGCATCCATTCTGCGATGGCATCGCCGGCCAGGCCGCCGAAGACGGTGGAATTGGCGACCCCGTTGCCGCCCAACCGATTGGCACCGTGCACGCCACCGGTATCTTCGCCGGCGGCAAACAGGCCTTCAATTTCAGTGGAGCAATCGACGTTGAACTCGACGCCGCCCATCATGTAATGCGCGGTGGGCACGACCTCGACATTGCCCGACACCAAATCAAAGCCACAATCGGCGCAGCGCTCAACCATGCCCTTGAACAATCGCCGGACCTCGGGCGGGTCGAGGTGCGCCATGGTGATATAGAGCCCACCGTTGGCACCAACATTGCCGGCCCGCATTTCGGTAAACATGCCACGGCTGACGATATCGCGGGTCGCGCGCTCATTCCGCTCATCGTATTTGTGCATGAACCGCTGCTCGTCGCCGCCCAACAAGTAACCGCCGAAACCACGGAGGCCTTCTTCGATGATGGTTCCGGTGATCCGCGTATCGGGGCCGGCAATCAGGCCGGTCGGGTGGAACTGCACCATTTCCATATCACGGAGACCTAAGCCGGCGCGCATGAGCATGGCCAAGCCGTCGCAGCTCTTGTCGCCCGATGGGGTGTGGTACTTGTACATGGTCGGCCCACCGCCGGTACCGACCAGCACAGCTTTGGCGCGGACAAAGGAAAACGCGCCGGTGCGCATGTCGTTCATCAAGACACCAGAGATCGCGGAGCCGTCGGGGGTTTTGATCAGCTCGATGGCCCGATGATCTTCCAGACGCCGCACACCTTTAG
>Ga0233433_10002694_pt1 | contig 15213 bp, 10 predicted proteins | sample SI_122_August201_5_FD_179868 | JGI IMG/M metagenome (GOLD analysis project Ga0233433, IMG submission 179868) | Seawater microbial communities from Saanich Inlet, British Columbia, Canada - SI_122_August2016_100_MG | ecosystem: Environmental > Aquatic > Marine > Inlet | place: Canada: British...
ATTGTACCTTCCTGTTCACAAGTGTCTTGCCTTGCATTTGCAGAAAAGCTTAACATGTAAGTTTCGTTTTTAATAGAAAAACACAGTTTAACTAAAATAGATAATTAATGACAACATTATATTCAGGTGGATTGGTTTTTGACGGCAGCGGAAATTTGCTGGAAAATCATGGAGTATTAGTAGATGGCGAACGGATTTCCAAAATAGCGCCTATCGGAGAATTTGAGGGTTACAGCGGTGAAAAAACTGACACAAGCGGTGGAACTCTTTTACCAGGATTGATCGACTGTCATGTCCATCTGGTCTATTGCGGAGAAGCAGACCCAAAGTCGTATCTGCTGAAATCGAGTCCAGGTCAGATTGTGATGAACGCTTTCGAAAATGCTCAGAAAACTTTAAACAGCGGTGTAACTTCAATCAGGGATTTAGGCGGACGCGATTATTTGGAATTTGCTGTACGTGACGCCTGTAATTCCGGACGGCAGCTTGGTCCGACAATTATGGCGGCAGGTAGAATGATCTGTATGACAGGCGGACATGGAAATGCTTTTGGACGAATTGCTGATGGACCAGATGAAGTTTTGAAAGCAGTACGTGAGCAAATTCATGCTGGTTCAGATGTGATAAAGTTGATGGCTACCGGTGGTGTAATGACACCAAGAGTTAATCCGGAAGACGCACATTATACGGAAGAAGAATTGCGAGTTGGTGTTGATGAGGGGCATCGTTTTAACCGCACATGCGCCAGTCACGCACAGGGTGCTGCAGGAATTTTGAATGCGGTACGTGCCGGAATGGATTCAATAGAACACGGAATTTTCATGACACAGGAATGTCTTGACGCCATGCTGGAAAAAGGAACATATTTGGTGCCGACACTTGCGGCGGTCAATAATATTTTTATCAATCGAGATAACGGAATTCCGGATTTCATTGTGGAAAAAACAATCCGAGTTCGTGAACGTCACCATCAGTCGATTAAAATGTTTTATGAAGCCGGAGGCAAAATAGCAATGGGGACCGATGCCGGGACTCCATTCAATGTACATGGAGACAACTGCCAGGAACTTCAGTACATGGCTGATCTAGGCATATCAAATAGTGATGTATTGAAAATTTCGACTGCTAATGCCGCAGACTTGATGGCTATGGAAGACAGAGGACAGATTCGTGAAGGAGCTTTTGCGGACATGTTGATTGTTTCCGGAAATCCGCTGGAAGATATTTCTGCGGTTGCAGACCGTGGCAATCACAGAAGTGTAGTTAAAAATGGTTCATTAGTTCAATTTAATTAAGTAGTCCAAGGAGGAGCATGACAGTGATCAAAGAGATTAAACAATTCCATGATGAAATGACAGAATGGCGACGTGATATTCACCAGCATCCTGAACTGAAGTTTGAGGAATTTCGCACTGCGGATCTGGTAGCAGCAAAGCTGGAGGAATTTGGGATAGAGATTCACCGAGGACTCGCGAAAACCGGTGTTGTTGGAACAATCCGCAACGGTGACGGACCTTCAATTGGCTTGAGGGCTGATATGGACGCTTTACCATTAGAAGAAAAAAACACATTTAAACATGCGTCCAGCAATCCAGGTAAAATGCACGCGTGCGGTCATGACGGTCACACCGCAATGTTGCTTGGCGCAGCAAAGCATTTAGCAGCCAGCAAGAATTTTAAAGGTACGGTTAATTTTATTTTCCAACCTGCTGAAGAAGGCGGCGGCGGCGGTGAATTGATGATAAAGGAAGGTTTGTTCGAAAAATTTCCGGTGGATTCAGTTTATGGATTGCATAACTGGCCGGGAATGCCTGCCGGAACTTTTGGGGTTTCTTCCGGACCAATCATGGCCGCGGCGGACATGTTTGATTTGACGATTAACGGACGAGGTGGACATGCTGCTTTACCCGATCAGTGCATAGATCCAATCGTAGTTGCGTCACAAGTCGTAAGCGCACTGCAAACCATTCCGAGCCGCAACACTCATCCTGTTGATTCTGTGGTGATCAGTGTTACTCAAATTCATGCAGGTGACGCCTACAACGTCATTCCGGACAGTGTACGGATGCACGGAACTGTAAGGACATTTCAACAGGAAACGCGAGACAAAATGCCTTCGTCCATGTTACGTGTAGCAGAAGGTGTCTGCGCAGCCTACGGAGCAACTTGCGAACTTAACTATATGTCAGGATATCCTGCGACTGTCAATTCGGTTCAGGAAGCAGATATTTCCGCAAAGGCAGTTGTAGATTTACTTGGTGAAGATAAAATCATCAGGAATCCTACACCCAGCATGGGAGCAGAGGATTTTTCATATATGCTGGAGGCTCGTCCAGGCTGTTACGTTTGGCTTGGTATTGGCCCCGGAAAAGGTGAGGCTGGTTGCATGCTTCACAGTTCAAGCTATGATTTTAACGATGACGTCCTGCCGACCGGTGCCAGTTACTGGGTGAAATTGGTGGAAAACGAACTTCCTGCTTAACGCAAAATTAAATTAATTTTTTAAATAATCAACCAGTAAAAAGTCATTATTACACCAATGTTTGTCATTCCCGCGAAAGCGGGAATCCATTATTTCAGATACTTACAAGTTCCTGGATTCCCGCTTTCGCGGGAATGACAACTATTTACTAAGCCATCACAATTAAATTAATTTTTAAATTATTATGGAAATAAAAGGCACAATTAAAAAAATATCTGAAACTGTACAAATCTCGGACCGCTTTCGTAAACGTGAGTTTGTCGTAGAGTATGCAAGCAATCCGGATTATCCACAATCCCTGCAGTTTGAAATGGTACAGGACCGCTGCGAATTGCTGGATCCTTTTCAGGAAGGTCAGCAGGTTGAAATTTCTTTCGACTTAAGAGGACGTGAATGGACCAATCCTCAGGGGCAGGTGAAATATTTTAACACCCTCCAGGCTTGGAAGTTGGTTGCAGAACAAAGCTCAGCCAGCCCTACTGCTCCAAAACCAGCTAAAACCGGAACCGGACCTACACCTCAGGAACAACCCGGCTGGCTGGAAAATGAAACCTCCGACGATTTACCTTTTTAAGCACTTTCACTTTCTGCTATTTTCAGCCACATCAACAATCAGCAAAATAATCAATGTTAGTCATTTTAATCCCGGACACTGACGAAGCCAGTGAAGAATATAAAAAAACGTGGAAGCATCTTCGCGGTTTGTCAGAAATACGTTTAAAAAAACACAAAGTGCAGGGCAGAGGTCAGGGTTTGACCGAAATATATTTAATCGGTAACACCGCCAAAATTAATCAGGAAGAAATAGAATCACTGCCCGCTGTGGAGAGTGTTGTCCGTATTTCACATGACTTCAGAATCCTGGGACGTCACTCCAAGGAAACAGGTTCGATTGATTTTGAATACAACGGAGTTCGTTTTAATCAAGACAGCTTTCACATTTTCGCTGGGCTATGCGCCGTTGACAATCCGGCAAATGTTGAACGTATGCTACAGGCTCTACAGGAGAATGGACAGGTATGCACGAGGATGGGAGCATATAAACCGCGTACAAATCCCTATTCTTTTCAGGGGCATGGTAAAGAATGTCTACCCTATGTTTTTGAGTTGGCAGGCAAGTATGGAATCAAGGTGGTTGCGATGGAAGTAACCCATGAGTCACACATTGAGGAAATTGATGAATGCCTGGAAAAATTGGGAAGACCAACCGGTGTAATGCTGCAAATTGGTACACGCAACACGCAGAATTTTGAATTACTAAAAGCAATCGGTCGGCAGCACACATACCCTGTTTTGCTCAAACGCGGATTCGGAATTTCTTTGAACGAGTCTCTCAATGCCGCGGAATACCTGGCTAGTGAAGGAAATAACAAGGTTATATTTTGTTTGCGAGGGATGAAAACATCCTTCAATGAGCCTCACCGAAATATGGTTGATTTTGCTCATTTACCGATCGTCAAACGTCTGACCAAAATGCCGGTTTGTATCGACCCTTCGCATTCAGTTGGTACAAGAGACATTGCTCCAGATGGTGTTTTGGATGTTTTACATTCTACATCACAGGGAATAATTTCAGGTGCGAATATGGTGCTGGTGGATTTTCACCCTTCACCAACTGAAGCTCTGGTGGACGGACCGCAGGCCTTGACTCTGGATGAATTACCAAAGTTTATTGAAGATACCAGAATTACCAGGGAAGCCTACAAACAGCGTGTTGAACTTTGGGAGTAGAAATAGTCCTTAATTTCAACTTTTATAAAGTTATTTTTATAAAGTGTTTTAGTTTTTACTCAGGTAGTCTGCTTCCGCACGGCCTTTTTCTTCATCGACAAAAAAGAACAGAACTGCGCCGATCACAAACAGCACAATTATAGAAGCAATGCTCCAGCGCGCGGCCTCTTGACCAACCGCTGTAATTTGTTCTGCTGTTGGTGATTCCGGCATGAGATAATTACGCATCATCAGTCCTACCACACCCATCAAAGCCGGCCCGATAATAGCAGCGAATTTGCCGAGCATATTGTAAAATCCGTAATATTCCGCAGCCTGATTTTTAGGAATGAGGCGTGAGTAATAGGAACGACTCAGCGCCTGGATGCCTCCCTGTACCAGACCAATCACTATTGCCAGCACATAAAACTCATATTTCTCACGCATCATTGTGCCCCAGATTGTCACGGCTATATAAACTCCAATAGCGAGAAATATTGACGGCCGCACACCCCAGCGTTCACCTAATCTTCCAAAAATGATTGCTGAAGGGAAACCAACAAATTGCACTATCAACAAGGCAATTATCAGATCATTCGATTCAAAACCGATCGATATTCCATAATCCACCGCCATCTTAATGATCGTATCCACACCGTCTATATAAAACCAGTAGGCCAGCAAAAACAATAGTACCGTTTTTAAATGACGTATTTGCTGAAAAGTTCTATAAAGTTGCTTAAATCCTTCAATGATTGAACCTCCCTGCCTTTCCTTTTTCCTGGTTTCCGGTTCCGGAACCCAGGCAATGGTAATAAATGTAAATGCTCCCCACCAAATCGCGACACTCACAAAGGACCAGCGTACCGCTTCGCCTGCATCAGCCAGTCCGAAGATCGCAGGCTGGAGAGTCATTACAACATTCACTAAAAACAACAACCCGCCACCAAGGTAACCCATGGCAAATCCTAAACTGGAAACCGAGTCTACCTTTGATTCATCCGCCACACTAGGCAAGAGTGAATCGTAAAAAATATTAGCGCCGGAAAAACCGATTACTCCCATCACATAAACAAAAATCGCCATCATCCAATCACCTTTTCCTACCAGATACAGGCCTGCAGTCATCAAGACTCCTAGATAGGCGAAGAAAATCATAAATTTTTTCTTCATGCAACCTCTGTCCGCAATTGCTCCTAGCACAGGTGCCATCAGGGCAACAAGCAAACTCGCAATTGAATTTCCGAAACCGAGCATCGCTGTACTCTGATTTACATCTGCACCGACACTCCAGTACTGCTTAAAAAAGATAGGGAAAAAACCTGCCATAACAGTGGTGGCAAAAGCTGAGTTTGCCCAGTCATACATGGCCCAGCCCCAGATTAATTTACGTTCCTGTTTCATCTTATGTCCTTTGAATGGCACTTAAGTTAATTAATTTTAGCAGCTTCCGGAGTCTCAAGATTTTCTTTAACTTTCTGCTGAATCAGCTTTGAAATCTCGAGTGCTTCATCATTCGTCATCTCAATGGCAGTGACTTGGTGCATCCTGCCGTCCACTGACTTGAGTGCCAGCAAAACACCAGTAGGACATGTTCCGACTTCCAACTCCATTTTAGCCATTAGTTAACTCCTTGATATTTATTTAATGCAAAAAGACAAAATGTTCCGAGGATTTTGACGATATTCACATTTTTCTACAAGCTGAAACGTAAAGGGTATTTCAATTCTTTGAGATATTTGCAGGATTCTGTTAAAGTTATACTCAACTTTGAACTGATCTTTACAGCCGCTAAAATGCTATTTCATGGATAACGTCTTTTATCTACTTTCTGCAAGCTCTTCCTGCATAGAAGGCATTTGTCTGAGCAAAAAAAACAATACTTTCTTCATCACAAAAGACAGTGTTGGTTTTTCTGCTTTGAACGAATCGGATTCAGCGGAAGAAAGAGGCACTGATTCAGAGCAGTGGATTAAGCGAATCGGACAGTTTTTAGACAGTCAGCAATGGCGGGATCACTCGATAACTTTTTTGTTGCCTGCGGAAGATGTGACTTTCCGCAAAATTACTTTTCCATTTCAGGAACGTAAAAAAGTAGAACAAGCACTGCCTTTTGAGTTGGAAGAAGAATTGATGGGTGAGCTCGCAGATTCCGCATACAGTGTGCAGGTGCATTTGATGTCAGAGCAAAATTCGGAAGCTCTGGTTTTGCTGATGGAACGTCAGCGTTTAGAGCAACTGCAGCAGTTGTGTCTGGAGCGTGACTTGTTAATCCGGAACATTGATTGCGCCGCATATGCGCTTTTCCGTTCAAAAATTAATGATAATTCAGGCTTGCCTGAAGCTCAGGATTTGTTTCAAATTTACCTCGGCGGTGATGAAACTTTTGTGAACACAATCCGTGATGGACGTTTGGATGAAATCAAGATTTTTCCCAATAGTATTCCTGAAATCCTCCGGAAGCACTGCTCTGCCGTGGAAACAACTCTGCCGAATTTCCTGCAGACTTTCGCCAAAACTACGGACACGCCAAATAATGCGGAAAGTAAGAATGCAGAAGCTGAAGCGTTTCTCCAACTAAAAGAGGAATTACGCTGGTTATGTGCACAGCTCACCCTGCATTTACGTATAAAAAATTACAGTTCAGAAAGTCAAATTGAAGTGCATGGCATCTTTGGACCGCTGATTAAATGGGATGGTGTTGTCTTCCGGATACGTTCATTTCCACTGCCTGAAGCACATGCTTTTGCAGAAAGATCCGGAGACGTATTAAACTTTTCCGCAAGTTCCGATGTTGAGTTAAAAGAAGAAAAAACTGCTGCTCCGAAGCTGGAAGCAAAAGCTCCGGACACGCTTGAAGAATTGATGGTTGAGGCAAAGCAGCGTGAAGAATCTGACGAACAAACGCAAAACGACAGCGTAGAGACTGATCATAAACCCGCCGCTGATAAGACAGATGAACAACAGAACGAGCAGGAGAAGCAGTCTGCTGAACTGGACGCTGTCAATCAACAGGAGTCACTGCTATCACTGACTGAACGCAAACATTGGGGGATGTTGGGTGAGTTGCGTAAAAAAGCAGAAATATTTCTGGAACCACACAAGCTGAGTCTCTACCACGAAAGTACTCCATGGAGACGTTTTATACGCAGGAATCGCGGAGCTGTCGCTGTTGCGGCAAGTTTAATGATTATAATTTCAGTCAGCTTTGTCTGGCAGACAAATACAAAATTAAACCTGCTGCAACAGGACATAGCACGCTCGGAGCGTCTGGTAAAAGCTGAACTGCGTAGAGTCTTACCCCAAACTTCTGCTTCAGGTGTTAACACCATGCTGATGGAACTGCAGGAGAAAATAAAGAAGCGCAAGGACTATATTGAAAACAGTATAAGATTTGAGAAACGCGACTATTTTAATTTGAAATTTCTCAATAATATTTCCACTCTGCTGGATGTAGACGCACCTTTTCAAGTGGACAGTTTAGAATATGCGCCCGAACGCTTTTCACTCAGTGGTACTATTGACAGCTATGACCGGCTTCAGCTTTTAAAAAATAATTTGCAGGAATTTGAAGAATTTAAAGGCCGTAACATTATCGAAAGTAACCGTAAAAGTCCTGAAGGAATTGTTTACAGAATTACAATTGAATTAAAATAAGCATTAACATTTTAACTATTTTTAAGTGCACGTGAAATCAAGTATAAAGAACTCCAACAAACAAACCCCTACAGTAAACGGAAGCGGACAAGGCTATTTCACCCAGCCTACAGTATTCCAAAATCAACTCGTCTTTGTCAGTGAAAACGACTTGTGGCAGGTTCCTCTTGAAGGAGGACGTGCCCAACGTTTGACCAGTGCACGCAGCGAAACTCATTCCCCCTCCTTTTCTCCGGACGGACACTGGATTGCCTGCTGTACCATGGAAGAAGGTGAGCATGACGTGTATTTGATGGAATCCAGCGGTGGACCACTCCAGCGGCTGACATGGTTAAACAGTGTGACGCATATCGTGGGTTGGTCACAGGACGGACAATATATCTGGTTCCGCAGCACACACCAGGCTGTTCACAGTCGTGGCAGCGACGCCTGGCTTTATCAGGTTTCGCTCAACGGCGGCCCTATAGAACGCTTGCCTTACGGACCGGCAATGACCGCGAATCAGCAGTTGAGCGGAAAAAATGGCATTGTCCTGGGACGCAACACTCTGAATAATTCACGTTGGAAACGCTATCGTGGAGGAATGACTGGTGAAATCTGGGTTGACGCACAGAATACAGGAAATTTTAAACGTTTGTTTGCTGATCTTCAGGGAAATCCAGTACGTCCGTTTTGGTTGGAAAAAAGGCTGTGGTTTATTTCAGATCATGAAGGTCTCGGTAATTTGTATTCCTGCACTGCTCAAGGCAAAGATTTACGACAGGAAACTTTTCAAAAAGAATACTACGTACGTTTTCCGGTAACAGATGGTAAAACACTTGTTTATCACGTTGGTGGCGAATTATGGAAACTTGATCCTCAGGAAAAAGCTTCTGCTAAACGTGAAGCACAAATAAACATTGGTTGGCATTCTACAAAAACCCGTTTGCAGCGTCGATTTTTTTACGGCGAAGCATACTGGGAAGAAACCATGCTCCATCCTCAGGGACATGAGATCGCTTTAACTGCTCGTGGAAAACTATTTTCGATGCCGCTTTGGGAACAGGCGGTTCATCAACACGGTGTTCGTGACGGCGTTCGTTATCGCTTGCCCTGCTGGCTGCCTGACGGAAATTTGGCGGCAATCTCAGATGCGTCCGTAGTACAGAGTAAAGCAAAAATACTTTCAGCTATGGAAGAACAACTTGACGTCTTTGGGGCTTTTCCGTCGGAAACACCTGTATGTTCTCACAAACTTCCTCCGGGACGTATCCAGGAAATTGCGGTTTCACCACGGCATCCGCACCTTGCGTTAACGACCAGTCGGATGGAACTTTTTTTAATCAACGCTGATAGCGGACGTATTAACAAACTTGATCACTCGAAGGTACGTGAAATCCGTGAAATTGTTTTTTCACCTGATGGAAGATGGCTGGCTTACACAAAATATTTGAGCCTGGAATTAACCGCAATTTTTCTGCTGGATCTAAAACCAACTGCAAACGGCAAACGTGTAAAACCTTCAGCAGCAGTTCAAATTACACAACCGGTACGCTACGATTTCAGTCCGTCTTTTGATCCGGATGGGCGCTGGTTGTATTTTCTTTCTTCCAGAACATTCAACCCGATCTGGGACACTGTGCAAACAGGCACCTCATTTTCCCGCTCAATGAAACCGTATCTGTTGACGCTGAAAAAAGACGCGCAAAATCCTTTTGTAGCAAAACCGCATGCGCCAGGACGTGAGTCCGCTGAAACTGAAAGCGGCGTAAGTCAGGCAGCACAGGATGATAAAAACCTAAAAAATAAAAAATCTGCGGAACAAAAAAATCTTACCGTTGAAATAGATTTAGACGGAATTGCGGATAGGATTATTGAGTTTCCGGTTGCAGAAGGTGTTTATGAACAAATAACAGGTCTTGCAAACAAAGTCGTTTTCAGTGAATTCCCACTCTCTGCAAGCTTTGATGATCTTGCATCTGAAGATGATCTGGAAAAAGATGAAGGTATCTTATGGATGTATGATTTTGAAAAACAGGAAATTGAAACAATAGTCGACAATGTCGGTTTTATACAAACTTCCTCAGTCGATGATGGCGAAAATTCCGCACGTACCATGCTCTACAGTTCAGGTGATCAGTTGCGTGTTTTGGAAGCAGGAATTCCTGTGCCGGAAGAGCTTAAAGCAGAAAAACCTTTTTCAAGAAAAAGCGGCTGGCTGGACTTGAACCGTATCCGGATTTCGGTGCAGTATCAGGAAGAATGGACGCAAATGTTTCAGGAATCATGGCGTCTGCAAAAAGAGTTTTTTTGGACTGAAGACCTCTCCGGAGTTGACTGGGAAAGGGTTTACCAACGCTACGCACGTTTACTGCCGCGAGTTGGTTCACGCTCAGAACTCTCTGATTTAATTTGGGAAATGCAAGGTGAACTGGGAACATCTCACGCATATGAATATGGTGGTGATTATCCTTATGCACCGCGTTATCCGGTCGGATGTTTGGGTGCTGACATCGTTTTTGACTCGAAGCGGCGCGCCTGGATTTTTCAAAAAATATATTCAGGTGATATTTGGAAAACCAACGAACATTCACCTTTGGCAGAACCAGGCGTTCCTGTTTCTGAAGGTGATCAACTTTTAGCAATCGGAGGAGTTCCGCTTGATGAGCACAAAACTCCCGGAGAACTGCTCGTACATCAGGCAGGTCAGTTTGTCCCGCTTACAGTGCTTGAAGGCGGCAGCAAAAAGAAAGGTGCAAAAAGCAACGCAGCGCTTACACGTCAAGTCCTGGTAAAAACCCTGATCGGCGAACAGGAAGTGCGTTACCGCGAGTGGGTCGGGAATAATATGAAAAGCGTTGACTCGCTGACCGCTGGACGCGTCGGTTATCTGCACCTTCCGGACATGAGTACACACGGCATAGCGGAGTTTCATCGAGGTTATTTAGCCCAGGTTGACCGTGAAGGTTTGATCGTTGATGTCCGTTATAATGCAGGAGGTATGGTGTCACCGCTCATTCTGGAAAAATTAGCTCATCGGCATTTAGGTTATGACGTACCTCGCTGGGGATCTCCGGAATCCTATCCTTACCATACTCTGCGCGGGCATCTGATCGTGATCGCCAATCAGTTCACAGGCTCTGACGGTGATATGTTCACGACAAGTTTCCGGCAACTGCAGCTTGGCCCTCTAGTCGGAAAACGTACGTGGGGCGGAGTAATCGGTATCGATGGACGTTATCAACTGGTGGACGGGACAACAACAACTCAACCTCAATATTCCATCTGGTTCCATCACGCAGGATGGACAGTTGAAAATCACGGTGTTGATCCTGATATTGAAGTGGAAGACACTCCGCAATCTTTTGTTAAAAATGAAGATCCAATGCTCGCACGCACTGTTCAGGAAATGCTGCGGCTCTTAAAAGAAAAACCTGTCCAGTCTGTCAGTTATTCTCCATCACCCAGACGTTTGCTTCCGGAATGAGATAAATCTGCAAAGGAACTGCTTTAAAATATTTTAAAAAGTTAATCAGACATTGTACTTGTAAAATTAATCATTTTTTGAGAGAATATAAGGATGACAAATAATTATTGCCAAGACTCCTCTTCGAAAAATCATCCATGCAACTAACTATTCAGCCCCTGATTGATCTTGCCAATACTGATCTGGAATTACAGACAAGCATTTACTCCCGCTCACATTTGGAACGTCAAATTGATACTGCAAGATCGATTGTTGACAAACATCAAAAATTATTTGAACAAAAGAACAACGAGCTTGAGCTCTTAACCAGCGAAGGTAAAGAGGTCAAAAACAACATCCAAATTCAGGAACAGTTGATCTTACGTCTCGACGAACAAGTACCGAAGATTCGTAACGAGAAAGAATTTGCTGCCAGCAAAAACCAGCTTGAGGAAGCCCGCAAAATGTTAGGTTTACTCGAAGACAAAATGCTTGAACTGGATATGAATAAAGAAGATCTGGATCAAGAAATAGAAGCTATTAACAGCGAACTTACTGAATCCAGCTCTGCATTTCAGGAAGAGACATCCGGACTCTTGAAAAAACAGGAAAAAGCCGAAAAGAAAATCGCAAAACTGGAACCGCGACGTAACCGTCAACTGAAAAAAATCCCACAAAACATCAAACGTTTTTATGAGCGTTGTCAGGAAAGTGGAATTTCGACACCTGTTTGTGCCATTCAGGATAAAAGCTGCAGTGGTTGTCACATGGTTTTATTACCGCAGTTGGTCAATGAACTGATGGCAAATCCGAATGCACACAAAAACTGCCCCTACTGTTCACGCATTTTGTACTTTCCGGAAGTTGAGGAAGAGGAAGAATTAGAGTCTTAAGCCGAATTTTCAAACGCTTTTGTATTTAAAAGTTGAGCAGCTTTTGTTTCAACAAAATACAATCATGAAAAGAAATGTTGCACTGTATTTATTTACGCTCACATTTTTTTTCGGCTGCAGTACTTCAGCACCTTCCCGTTTTTCATATCCTGCAGAAAATTCGATGGAGGTACGCTACCTCTGTCGACTGCCTTATCTGGACGCATCTGCTCCGCATCAAACCTGGAGCAAGTCAAGCCCTTCGTGGATCTTTCTTAACGAAACAAAAGTAATCGTTTATTTTAAGAATGACCGCACCTTTGTGCTAGCCCGTACATCAGAAATCACTCTTCCTCCAGGGAAATACCGTTGTATACTTTGAATTTTGCTAACTGATTTTATTTTTTCAGTCTACGAAATTTTCTCCGTTGAGTATCCCTGCAAAAACATCACGATCCACATTACCACCGGAAGCAATAACCGCTACTTTCCGGCCTTTATTTTTCACTGAGTCCTGTAGTGCAGCAGCAATTGCAGCAGCGCCTGCACCTTCGCAGACATTATGAGTGCACTCAAACATCATCCGCATTGACTCCGCAATTTCAGTATCACTAACCTGCACAATCCTTTCAACACCTTTCCAGATCAGTTCCAGCGCAGACTCTTCCGGTACACTGCAGGCCATTCCGTCTGCAATTTTTGTACTGACCGGAGACTCAACCGGACGTCCGGAACTGAATGATTCCGCATAAGCAGTAGCATGTGCTGAGACGACTCCGACGATTTCAGTCTTCAAGTTTAATGCATCACGAGCCGCGAGCATTCCGCAGATTCCGGAACCTAAACCGATAGGAACGTAAGCAACATCAAGATCTTTGACCGCGCGCAACAATTCCAGACTGTAGGTTGCAACTCCGGCAACTAACAGCGGATCAAAGGAAGGCACCATTTGCAGTTCTTCTTCGGCAGCCAGATTTACCGCGAATTCACGCGCGGCCTGAAATTCATCACCATGCTCCAGCAATTTCACCCCAAGCGCACGCATGGCGGCATTTTTCTCCAGACTGTTTCCGTGAGGAACCACGATAGTGGTTGGAATTCCGTAACGCTTTGCGGCAAAACCCACAGACTGACCGTGATTTCCACGGGTCGCGCAGACCACACCTTTTGGCATTACAGAAGAGTTTGCAAGATGTGCAAAATAAACCAAACCACCGCGGATTTTAAAAGCACCATTCGGTGTGTGGTTTTCATGCTTTACCCAGACTTCTGCACCTAAACGTTCACAAAGCAGGGGCCAGCAATATTGCGGAGTCGGCTGCATTTCCGCATAAACGATTTTTGCTGCTGCTGCGATTTCATCAAGTGTAATTTGCTGCATACTTCTGAACCTTATTTTTTATTTGTCACAGCAGTCAGTTCCGCCATCAGCTTGTTGATCATCCGTAATCCGGATTGGTCTTTGAGCGTTAGAATAGATTCCGGATGAAACTGTACAGAAGCAACCGGCAGAGTTTTATGCCGCAGTCCCATTATTAATCCTGAATCAGTTTTCGCCGTGACTTCCAGACATTCCGGAAGTGAAGCCGCATCAACATACAAACTGTGATAACGACCTGCACTGAATGGATTCGGCAGACCCGCATAAAATGAATCTCCGCTGTGCATAATCTCTGCGGACTTACCGTGAACCGGATGTTCCAGAGTCAGCAGTTTTCCTCCAAAATGTTCTGCAATACCCTGATGACCAAGACACACACCAAAAACCGGAATGTCCCTTTTAAGTGCTTCACCGACTAATTCCGGAACTTTTTGTTCACTTGGAAATCCCGGACCTGGTGAAATGAAAAGTAAATCAGGAGAAATTTCATCCAGCATCTTATATGGAAATCCGGAACGGAGAGTGATTACCTTTGCTCCAGTTTGCCTGACATAACTTGCTAATGTGTGGACAAAACTATCTTGATTATCAACAAATAAAACCGTTTTTGAGTCGCCTGTTTGCGGTAAATCAAACTCAACTGAAGTAGGCGGTTTGCTGCCTAAAGTTGCACCCAAAAAAGCAGAAGCCTTGATGTGCGTTTCCCGCTCTTCTGTGGCAGGATCCGAGTCATAAAGCAAAGTAGCACCGGCCCTTACAGTGGCTTGTCCGTTTTTAAGATGAACTGTACGCAAAGTCATTCCGGTACTGACATAACCATTAAACCATAAAAATCCAATACAACCGCTGTACCATCCACGCGGAGAATTTTCCATATTTTCAATGGTCTGCATGGCAGCAGGTTTTGGTGAACCGGTCACAGTACAAGCCCACATGTGAGTTAATATCGCATCAACTGCATCTCTGTCTTTGGTTAATATTCCTTCCAAATGATCAACCGTGTGGATCAACCGAGAATAACGTTCCAGCAAACGCCGGCCGATTAAGTGCACACTGCCCGGTTCACAAATCCTCGCCATATCGTTACGGTCCACGTCCGTACACATCGTTAGTTCAGATTCTTCTTTTTCTGAAGAAATAAGATCTTTTATCCTTTCCGCTGTTTCCATCGGATCATTACCGACAGCTACAGTTCCGGAAATTGGGCTGGTTTCAAAACGATCTTCTTTAACTCTTACATACATTTCCGGAGAAGCGCCTACCAATTGTTCTGTACCCATGTTGATCAGAAAACTGTAAGGACTGGGATTTTGAGCACAGATTCTTTTGAATAAAGTTGAGGGCGGCTCACCGAAAGCAGTAGAAAATGCCTGCGAAAGTACAACCTCAAAAAAATCTCCACGCCGGCAGCCTTCTTGTATTTTTGCTACTTTCTGCTCAAACTCACCTTGGGCGTGATCACACTTTATTTTTCCATCCGCCTTGGCTGAGACAAGCGGAAATTCTTCTCCGGTGTTCCACCAGCTTTCTGTCATACCATCCGGTGTGTCGATATGATATTCAATTTTGTATGCCTCTTCCTTTTGCCGATCAACTACCACCAACTCAACTGGTAAAAACAAATGGCAATCTGTTTGTTCAGGATCACGTTCGTGTTTTGCTTCAA
>Ga0233433_10002697_pt1 | contig 15200 bp, 10 predicted proteins | sample SI_122_August201_5_FD_179868 | JGI IMG/M metagenome (GOLD analysis project Ga0233433, IMG submission 179868) | Seawater microbial communities from Saanich Inlet, British Columbia, Canada - SI_122_August2016_100_MG | ecosystem: Environmental > Aquatic > Marine > Inlet | place: Canada: British...
CGTATGAGTGCCGCATGATGTCGTGCCCCCACGCTACACCTGCCGTCCTCCTGGTGGCTTCAAGCCTCTTCTGTCGGTTGTGCAGGGGCAAGTCGCCACCGAGTTTCAACCACGCGGCCAAGTTGTCGGCGATCGTCACTAACCGGCGTTGTCGGGTCTTGGCCTTATGACCGCTAATGTTGATACCATGCTCGGTTATATCACCCCAATTCAAGCGCATGATTTCTTCGGGACGAATGCCGGAAAAGAGGCCAAGTGTCAGGTATGGGAGCAGTTTGGGGTCTTTCTCAGTGGAGACACTTAAGAGGCGGGCAACCTCATCAGGAGCGAAGACGCAAGGCTCGCACTCATCCCTCTTTGGCCGCATGACGCTCTTGACCGGGTTTGTCGTTATGTAGTTTTCCCTCAAGCACCAAGTGAAAAACGGGCCAATCTTGGCGATGACTCCATCTACTGTGCTACGTTTCCAGCCTCGGTTCCGAAACCAACCTTCGATCATGGTGGTGCTGATCTCGTGGCATTGCTTACCCTTGAAGTTGGTGCTTAGCTGGCGAAGGCTTAGCTTAATTTGAGCGAAGCTGCTAGTGCGCAAATTCTGCCCCTTTTTGACATCAACATAACGGCACACGGCTTCTGTAAGTGTGATATAATTTGGCATCTGGTCATGGCCGAAGAGGTCAAGAGTCCCTGACTGATAATTCAACATTACTCTTTGCCGTTGGATTGGCGGGAGACTATGCCAGAATTGCTCAACGGGACTCTGCCGGCGAACCTCGGTCAACCAAGCTCGAGCTTCTGCCTTTGTATGGAAGAAACGCTGTGAGCGCCTACCGTTGATCTGGGCTGATGCCCGCCAACGGGGGTTCCCGTGATTGATGACCTTCCGGAGTATCAAAATCCCGCTAACATCCGCTAACACAAATTGACGGAAAACTAGCAGGAGAACTCTAACACGGGTTTTTGAGGAAACTAAAAAAGCTTAGAAAAATGGTGCGCACTGTTGGACTTGAACCAACGACTTCTACCGTGTGAAGGTAGCACTCTACCACTGAGTTAAGCGCGCATCAGCGTGGGGGAGACTGTACGGTTGTTTTGCCCGCTGACAAGTCCTTTCCCCTTTGCTTGGTTTAAAACGGCTTTGTGCTTGTCACGCCGGGTTTCCCACTTGGCAGCTTTCAAAAAAACCGTGCTACGCTCCCCGTCGCTGAATTTCGCCAATTATTGGCAGCGGTTGTTTGCGGGGTTTTGGCACTCCGAAAACAACCAGCCACGGGAACACTCGCTGGCAAGTTTCCTTCCAGATCGCTGGCAGGCGCAGGAGGCGTTTCTTCAAGACCAAGGCAGAATCTAGAGCTTGGTTGAGCGAGCTTCGATGGTAGAGTCCGGTTGAACAGTTCTGGCAAACCCTCGCGCCAATAGTGGCGGTAGAGCATCTGTGCGTCCCTGTGGCCTATTGTTTAGCGGCAACAGTTAAAGCGCCTTGAAAACTGCGCTCAATGGGGTGACAGTTCCCTTACTATGAAATCACACCTCCTACTCACAACAATCGCAGCCGCGCTGCTGGTGGGGTGTGAGACTACGCAGCCGTCGTCTCCTGTTGAACCCGCCGAACCCGTTGCCAAAAAGCCAGCGCGGCAGTCGCCTCCATCTCAGTCGAGCTTAGCGACAACCTATCCAAGACCCGCTTTCGAGCCCATGAGTCTTGAGCAATACAAGGCAGCGCATCCTAATCTGCGCGGGCTTGCTTGCGGCATTGAGAAATTCTTTGATACTTACATTAATGTATTCGGTGTCACTATTGCGGCGATGCCAAAGACGCCCGTTCCCGAGATCATTCATGCGGCGAAGGTCTATGCCCAACTCATCGACAACGACGAAGACTTCATCCCGGACGACCGGAAAATTTTCGAATACCATCAGAAAGATTCCGAGGGACGGAATTACCTCATCGTCCTGGTCGATACCAAGGCACTGGATAACGCATGGATCGCCTTCAAGCCCGGCCAGTCCTTCTGGGTTTCGGCACAGGCGCTTCGCCCGGGGCACTCCGGCGTCGGGCACTCGCGGGACGGCGAAATGGACATAGCGGTCGAAGAATTGTTCCACAAGTATGGCAAAGCGTTCCAGAGTGTTTACCCGAAGGATTTTGGTCTACCAGACGAGGAAGCCGGTGATACGTGGTCGTCAACCTTGTCGGATGCAATGGATCGAGCACGCGGTATCGACCGGACGGTGAAGCCTGTCGATGGCAGATGGGTCTATCCCGAAGGCGCTTGGTATAGGTACAACGCGATGTCATGCGGTTGGGGATGCCAACTGGATGAGTACCTGTGGCACGTCTGGGCCACAAACATCGGTTACAATGAGATGCTCACAAGGCAACCTGAGGCACCCAAAGAGGAGGCTAACCCCCGAGGCTGGTGCGAGAACCTTCACTCGGAATGGAAGCCATGCACCAGGCAGGAACTCAAGGAGATGGATTTTGCTGCCTATCACTTAATCAACAACAAAAACTATCAACTGCCCACCAGGATCCCCTTCGGCGAGTATGGTGGCAACCAAGTAGAATACCACGGTTACGAAATGGACGTGCAACCCAATAATAAGGGACAGCGTTTCACTATCAACCGGAACTTCAATCCGAGGCTGACCATAAAGCGCGGAAATACCTATTACTTCGATCAATCCCTGAAAACCAATGCTGGCTTTCCACTCAGATTTTCCACGTCCAAGGACGGCGCCCACCGTGGAGGCGAAGAGTATCGAGAAGGCGTGGCGATCAAAGGTGTGCCCGGAAAGCGAGGTTCCTATGTCAGGATCACCGTGGCCGACAACACGCCCGATCAACTTTATCTGTATTGTCCCGATCAACTCGGCATGGCCGGTAAGATCATTCTTGTGATCGAGGACTGATCTGAGAGGTTATGGCTCAAGAAAAACAATGCTTATGCCCATAAAACCAAGAAACCTTATAGGGTTTTTCTTTGGCATACCGTTTATATGGATTGGGTGTGACCATTTTATCCGACCAGAAATATTTGATCCAATTGTTCCGAATTATTTGGGGTTTCCACGTTTTTGGACACTAGCCAGCGGAGTGATTGAGATTCTTCTTGGGCTAGGAATCATGCTGCCTCCTAGCCGTCGATTGACAGCACGTTTTTTAACGTTTTTTTTAGTGTGTGTTTATTTAGCTAATTTAAACATGTGGTTAAACGACATACCCTTTAATGCTATAGTACTTAGTCAAAACGGTCACGTTACCAGGCTCGTTGTTCAGTTAGTGCTAATTTGCATAGGTCTTTGGCTTGCTGAGTTAATAGGAGGAAATACCAGTAGAGAATTAAAAGCTGAAGGCAAATGAAACAGCTCCTACTTACAACAATCGCATCAGGGTTGTTGTTCGGGGGCAACAGTTCAAACGGGTCTTTTTTGACCGCTTGACGGTGAACCGGCATTGGCTACTCATTGGGTTGTTATGAAAAGATTTGTGTTCTTGGTAATATGCATTGCTGTCAGGGCAATTCTGTCAGGGTGTACTAGTTTCCGTGAAGCGTGGAATGAAACAAACGGATATTCATCGGGAAACAGTGTGTCAGATCACTTCGGCAATGACGTCTGGCCTGTTGGCGAAGGATGGGACTAATCACGGCACACTTGTGTGGCACTACCAGCACCGCTAATCAACTGACTCGCTCGGCTTCAGCAGAAGGGAAATGACATTTATAAAAAACCCGTCAAGCACAAATTATGCATCTGGTTTTGGCGATTGTCTGTACCAAGAAAATGGCAGCGAATGGCAGCGAGTTTCGATTTGGGGCAATTCCAGAATCGCCCTAACTTACTGGAAATGAACTAATGAGCTTGGGTGACCAACATCTTTTAGGGTAGCCGTGTGAAGGTAGCACTCTACCACTGAGTTAAGCGCGCATCGGCGCGGGGGAGACTGTACGGTTGTTTTGCCCGCTGACAGGTCCTTTCCCGTTGGCCAAGCGGAGAACCGCGAATTAACGCCAAGGCAGGCGAATGGATTCCTTCTCCCTCAGGGGGAGAAGGTGGCCGCAGGCCGGATGAGGGTGAAAATGAACATCCGGCTTGGCAGTGGCAGATCTCCAGAGCGTTGTGAGCGCCCACTTGGGGCTGCACCGACTAATGGTTGGCTTTTGGCCTTGGGTAAAGGTATCACTCGCCCATGCACACCTTGGCCAAGAGCGTTATTGTTTCGGTTTCACTGCTCGGTGGCTGGCTATCGCTTGGCCAGGCGGCGGAGCGACCGAACATTCTTTTTGCCATTGCAGATGACTGGTCGTTCGGCCACGCCGGTGCGTACGGCTGCGACTGGGTGCGCACGCCGGCATTCGATCGCGTGGCCGGTGAGGGGATTTTATTTCGCCGCGCCTACACGCCCAACGCCAAGTGCGCCCCGTCGCGGGCGATCATCCTGACCGGGCGCAACTCGTGGCAGCTTGAGCAGGCGGGAAACCACATGACGTTTTTCCCAGCCAAGTTCGGCAGTTGGATGGAGTTGCTCGAGGCCAACGGGTACTCGACCGGCTACACCGGCAAGGGCTGGGGGCCGGGCTTCGCCAACGACGCCAACGACAAGCCGCGAAAGATCACCGGCCAGGCCTGGCAAAAGCAGAAAGCCAAGCCGCCGGCCCGCGCGATTTCGAACAACGACTACGCCGGCAACTTCGCCGAGTTTCTCGCCGGGGCGAACTCGGCCAAGGGCAGGCCTTGGGCATTTTGGTACGGGGCCACCGAGCCGCATCGCGGCTACGAGGCTGGTGTCGGTCGGCGCATGGGCAAAAAGCTCTCGGACATCGACCGCGTGCCGACGTACTGGCCGGACAACGATGTGATCCGCAACGACATGCTCGACTACTCGATCGAGGTGGAGCATTTCGATAATCACTTGGGCAAAATTCTCGCCGCGCTGGAGGCAGTCGGTCAACTGGACAATACGCTGATCGTGGCGACGTCCGATCACGGCATGCCGTTCCCGCGGGTCAAAGGGCAGGCGTACGAGGCATCGAACCACATCCCGCTGGCGATTCGCTGGCCGAAGGGCATCAACGGCAGCGCCCGGGTGGTGGCCGACTACGTGAGTTTCGCCGACATCGCGCCGACGTTTCTCGAGGCAGGCGGGGTGGCCAAGCTGGCGCCGATCATGCAGCCGTTGAGTGGCCGGAGTCTGTTCGACATCTTTCGCTCACCCAAGTCCGGCCAGGTGACTGCCAGCCGCGACCACGTGCTGATAGGCAAGGAGCGCCACGACATCGGCCGGCCGAACAACTGGGGCTACCCGATCCGCGGCATCGTGAAAGACGACCAGTTGTACCTGCACAACTTCAAGATCGACCGCTGGCCCGGCGGCAACCCGGAGACCGGCTACCTGAACTGCGACGGCAGCCCGACCAAGTCGCTGATCCTCACACAGCGCCGTGAGGGAATGTACCATTATTGGAACCTGAACTTCGGCAAACGGTCGCAGGAGGAATTGTTCGAACTGAAGGGCGACGCCGACTGCGTGAAGAACCTGGCCAAGTCGAAGCCGCATGCCGAGTTGAAGGCGGCGCTCAAGGAGCAGCTCTTCGCCGAACTGCGCGAACAGGGAGACCCGAGGATGTTCGGCAAGGGCGATGTGTTCGACAACTACCCGTACTCGGGCGAGTCGACCGATAATTTCTACAGACATTACATGGGCGGGGAGAAGGTGCGGGCCGGCTGGGTGCGCCCCACCGACTTCGAAAAGGAGAAACTCGACTAGTCGCTTGGCCAAGTGAGTGCACACCAATCGCAGCCGGTGTTTCCGCCAACCGATCCCACGCCGATCTTTGAGTTGTTCCGCGGCGGTTACGGCACCGAGTTACTGGTCGCGTCCTCGGCGCACTTCAATGTCTTTGGCCGCCTGGCCAACGAGCCGCAAACCGAAACTGCGCTTGCCCAGGCGCTTGGCCTGGAGCGGCGGCCCAGCGTGGTGCTATTCACCGCGCTCCGGGCGATGGAACTAATACGCGTGAATGCTGTCGGCAAACTGGAGTTGACTGATTTGGCGCGAAACCACCTGTTGCCGGACGGCGCGTTTTTCATGGGGGACTATCTCGGTCTGGGCTCGGCGTCATCGGGAGTTGTCAATATGGTGAAGTTGCTTCGGAGCAATCGTCCGCTTGGCTCGGATAACGACGACGGTGTGGCGTTTATTTATCGCGAAGGCAAACGTTCGGCAATGGAGAGCGAGGAGCTTGCGCGGCACTTTACGTTGTCGCTCTGCGGTCGCGCGAAGAATGTTGCGCCATATCTGGCCAAGGTCGTGCCGATGGGTGGGGTGACGACGCTGCTCGACGTCGGCGGCGGAACTGGCCTGTACAGTTACTCGTTGCTGCAGGCGAACCCGACTCTGCGCGCGGTGATTGTTGAGTTGCCGGAGGTCGTCCGGATCGCCGAGGAGTTTGCGCGGGAAAAGGGGCTGCTCGATCGGGTGGAGATCATTGAGGGAGACATGTTTCGAATTGACGATCTGCCGGCTGCGCAGATGGTTCTGTTTTCGAATATTCTGCATGATTGGGACGAACCAGAGTGCCGCGAGTTGACGGCTCGGTATGCCGCCAAGCTACCGAGTGGTGGTCGGATGCTGATCCACGATGTGTTCCTGAACGACACAATGGACGGGCCGCTGCCGATCGCGCTTTATTCGTCAGCGCTGTTCTCAGTGACGGAGGGCAGGGCGTACAGCGTAGCGGAGTATCGAGCGATGCTGAACGCTGCCGGACTGATCACCGATGGGCAGATAGTGAATACTCTGGTGCATTGTGCCGTCCTCACCGGAACCAAGCCGTAATCGTCGACTGCCTGGCTAAGTGGGGTTAAGGATAATTTTGCGCTGGTCACCTGGCCAAGCGGATGGCAGCATTCGCCCGATCCTGAAGACTTTTTAGTTAAACTGATATCATGAAAATCGAGAAAAATATACTATGGGCCGTGGCGCTTGGGCTGTCGTTGGCCGGGGTGCAGGCCGGCGAATGGGGGAACTGGCGTGGGCCAAACCACAACGGCTCCACCGAGGAGAAGGATTTGCCGGCCAAGTTCAGCAAAACTCAGGGCGTGATCTGGAGTGCCCCGATGCCTGGGCCAAGCGCGGCAACACCGATTGTCTTTGGGGATCATGTCTTTTTGTCCTCGTCGAATCCGGAGGAACAGCAGTTGATGGCGAGTTGCCACGACCGGAAAACCGGTGCGCTCAAGTGGAAGCATGTCGTGGCGCACGGTCACAACAAGGACAACCGGAGCAACTATGCCGCGCCTTCGCCGGTGACGGACGGGCAACTCGTGAGTTTCTACTACGGCAACGGCGCGCTGGCGACGTACACCACGGATGGCAAAAAGATGTGGGCCAAGAACATTGAGAAGCAGCACGGCGAGTTTGCGTATCAATGGACTCCTTCGAGCAGCCCGCTGCTCCACAACGGCACGCTGTATCTGCAGGTGTTGCAGCGGAATTCCAAGGTTCACGGCCGCGGCAGGGACAACGGCAAGTCGTACATCCTGGGGCTCGACCCGAAAACTGGCGGGCAACTGTGGAAAGTTTACCGCACGGCTAGGGCCAAGGCCGAGTCGCTCGAGGCGTACAGCACGCCGGTGCCGTTTACGCACGGCGGGCGCGAGGAAATTCTTATCACCGGGGGCGACTGCATCACGGGGCACGACCCGAAGAGCGGTGCGGAACTCTGGCGCTGGGGCACGTGGAACCCGACGCGCATCGGCCACTGGCGGCTGGTGCCCTCGCCGGTGGCGGGTGCCGGAGTGGTGTTGGCGTGTGCGCCCAAGCGCGCGCCGGTGTACGCGATCAAAGCCGGCGCGAAGGGCGACGTCAGCAGCAGCGGCATGCTGTGGCACAGTGAGGGCAGCCGCGACGGGGTGAGCAGCGATGTCTGCACGCCGTTGTTTTATCAGGATGACTTTTTTGTGCTGTACGGCGAGGGACGTGACAAGATGCTTTCGCGCATCGACCCGAAAACCGGCAAGGCCAAGTGGGCGACCGACCTGAAAAGCCGATCGCTATTCCGGGGCTCACCAACCGGAGCGGATGGCAAATTGTACGCGATGAACCACGCGGGCACTGTGCATGTCATTGACGCCAAGAGCGGCAAGATTTTGCACCGAGCCGAGATGGGGGAAGCGGGCGACGACCAGACCCGCGCCAGCGTGGCCGTCGCGCACGGCAGTTTGTTTATTCGCACAAACGGCCGCCTGTTTTGCATCGGCAAAAGCTGACGGGTTGAGCGTCAGTCCAATCAGCCTCACGCGAGGACTCAATCGAAAACTTTAAACTCCTCCCCCTACTTCACCGGGATCGTCTGGGGGATGGCGTTGAAGAGGCGCTGGAGATCGCGATCTCCGCCGCGTTGGCCCGGCTGCAGAACGAGCCATGGAATCGGTTTGGCAGCGGTCTCCATAGTCTTGCTCTCGACCCAGCGCCATGACTCGGCATGGCCGTCGGCGAACGACAGTACCGTGCCGTTGTTGTGTCGAGTCGCCGGGAAACTGATCCATGTCCATTTGGCGGTGCCGAACAGGGCCCACGTGCCCGCGTTCGCGCCAAAGGCGCTTTGCTGGATGCTCTTGGTGTGTTCGTCGATGAATACGAAGGCGTCCGACGCGGAGGGGTTTTTGATGTCGCTGGCCTTATGCCAGCATTTGTTGTAATCCCCATCCTCTGGGCTGGACCGGAAGTTCATATACATGTTCATCGACACGCTGCGCACGCGCGGGATTTTGCCCTCGTCATTGACAGTCGACTTGTCGGCGGGACATTTGTAAATGCCGGATGAGTCGTTGTACTTGAAGAGGACGCCCTTGCGGATGTTGCTGTCGTCGATATCTGTCCATGCGTTGCCGTGCAGCCACGTTGGTCCCTGGCTGAACCAGCTGGCCCGGCTGCCGCCGCCGGGGAGTTGTGAGTTTTCCGGCATGCTGTCGTTGTTGTCACCGGCGTACATGGTCCAGCAGAGCTGCAGCTGCTTGTGGTTGCTCATGCAGTAGGCACCGGTGGCTTTGCTCTTGGCCTTGGCCAACGCCGGGAGGAGCAGGCCGGCGAGGATCGCGATGATGGCGATCACAACGAGCAACTCGATCAGCGTGAATCCCTTGGCCAAGCGCTGACGGCGCAGAGAATGGCGGTTGGTTGATTTCATCTGGCGGGAAGCTACGCTTGGCCAAGCGGCGATGCAACCTCCGAGTTGCCTAGCCAAGCGGTAACAAATCAGCGACTGAAAATTACCCGAATCAAGTGAATAAGACCGGCTATGTTGCCTATGAATATTAGTCCATAAATCGCGCGCCAAGTCCATTGCACTTGGGTGGGTAGCGGCTCAAACGTTGCCAAAAACCCGAACACGCAGAATAACGCAACCAAGGTGAGGAACAGGCAAAAGATAATTCTGATAATCATGGCGATAAATCGTCGGCGGGAGTGTCGACCAAGAGTTGGCGCTTGGCAATTCCCGGGCGTGCGCTACTCTCCCCCCCGCACCATGAAACATTTATTTTCAATCGGTTTGTTGACAATCGCGGCATCGGTACAGGCGGCTACACACTATCAGGTTTTGACAAGCGCCAAGCGCGACACGCACGCGGAGAGCTGGCAACTGACGAGCGCCGATCTCCCGGGCCACATGGGCGACGCCCGCTGGTCGATCAACAAGCGCACTCTGCACGGCGGCAAGCAGGAGGGCGTCGATCTGATCGAGGTGGACAACGGTAAGCTGCAGTTTCGCGTGATCCCGACCCGCGGTATGAGCGTGCTCGATGTCAAGTTGGGTGACGTGCGTCTGGGCTGGAATTCGCCGGTTAAGGAGGTCGTCCACCCAAGCTACATTAACCTGCACGATCGGGGCGGCCTAGGCTGGCTCGACGGTTTCAACGAATGGCTGGTGCGCTGCGGCTTGTCGTTCGCGGGGCACCCGGGAGAGGACAAGTTGATCAACAATGTCGGCGACGAGGCGGTGATGGACCTGACGCTGCACGGCAAGATCGGTAACATCCCGGCGTCAGAGGTAATCGTGGCGGTGGACAGGGAAGCACCGTACCGCATCCGCATCCGGGGCCGCGCACACGAGGTTTCCTTCTACGGGCCGAACCTTGAAATCTGGACGGAGATCAGCACGGTACCGGGCTCGGGAGCGTTTCGCATCCGCGACGTGCTCACGAACAACGGCACGTACGACGAGGAGTTTCAGATTATTTACCACGCGAACTTCGGCCGGCCGCTGCTTGGGAAAGGAGCGAAGTTGCTTGCGGCCTCGGAGAAGATTGTTCCGTTCAACGCCAACGCCGCCAAGGCGATCGGTCAACAGGCGGTTTACGCCGCGCCGACCAAGGGCTTCACCGAGGAGGTTTACAAGATTTACCCCAAGGCCGACAGCGACGGCAACGCGACGGCGGTGCTGGTGAACCCGGCCGGCGACCGCGGCGTGACGGTTCGTTGGCCGGTCGCGCAACTGCCGTACCTCACCCAGTGGAAAAACACGGCGGCGGAGACGACCGGCTACGTGACCGGCATCGAGCCGGGCACCGGCTTCCCTCACAACCGCAGCTACGAGCGCAAATATGGACGGGTGCCCAAGCTTGGTGCGGGACAGTCGCGCACCTTTGAGCTGGACTTCACCATTCTTGGCAACGCAGGCGAAGTCAAAGCTGCCGCTGCTGCAGTGAAAGAATTGCAGGGCGACAAAGGCCCGGAAGTCCAAAAAGCCCCGGAAGAGTAAACAGCAAATTTTCGCAGCTAGAATTGTCACCTGATTGAGACAAAGAATCTGTAATGCCACAGTTTCGCCAGCCGTCTTGAAGCTGAGGTCGTTTTTCGCGCATGAGTCATGCGCGATCCGGGAAGTAGCCGCGAGAATGACGAGGTTCGTCCGGGAGGTTCGCGCGGCGGCAACCGAGGTGACCGCTGCCCCCGCTCGGACTAGTCGGGATGATTTTTCTGTGTTTGGCCAGGCAGCGGTTCTTTATCGCCAAGCGGCGGGGGCTTCCGTATAATCCACCACCCAAATTGTTGGGTATCTCAGCCATGACTCGGATTCATTTCAATTCACTTACCAAGCTCATCGCCGGTTTGGCGTTTGTTGCCACTGTCCCATTGGCTACGGCCGACTGGAAAGTCGTCGAGCAGCCCAATCCGCTTGGCCCTGGCAAGGCGGTCGATGTGTTGCAGGACGGCAAATTAGTCGCCCGACTAGTCCACGGCGAAGGTCAGATCAAGCCGTTTCTGCACATCTTCGGCGGTGGCGGCGAGTTGGTGACCAATCCCGGTGTGGATAAAGAGGGTAAAGGAGCCGGTCTGTTTAACCACCACCGCGGTATTTTTATTGGCTGGAACAGAATATCGTCTGACCTAGGCAATTACGATATGTGGCACAAGGGCGGCCCGGGCAACGGGCGTTACGACATCGTGAGGTTCGAAAACACTGCGACCAAAGATTCTGCCTCGATCGTGGCGCACATCAAGTGGCGTGCAACGCAAAAGGATGCCAGCGGCAGTGACGTGATGCTCTCGGAGCGTCGGACGTTCAACGTGTCGCGTCCGGGCGGCAGGTATACGCAAGTCGATGCCGGATTTGAGTTGAAGGCAGAGTGCGATGTCAGCCTTGGCGGCGACCTTCAACATGCCGGCGTGCATTTCCGCGCCCACACCGAGGTGGCTACGCGTAACAAGGAGACCAGCTATCTTTGGGAACCTTCCAATGCCGCTGGAAAGGGCAAGGTTATCGATGACAACCACCAGTGGGCACGTCTGCTTTTCCCTATTGGCAAGCGCTGGTACACGGCCCAGCAGATGAACACACCGGCCAATGGCGTCAAGGAACTCTCGTGGCGCGACTATGGCCGCTTCGGCTACTTCCTGCCCAGGCAATTGAAGAAGGGCGAGCCGTTCAACCTGAAATTCCGTTTTGCCATTGAGGAAGTTGATACACCGGCCAACGCGCCCAAGCAGTCGGACGAACAGTCCAAGGTGTCGCACCAGCTTTGCACCAAGCGCTACGAGGCGTTCCTCAAGTCGTTCAAGTAACTCACCGCCTGGCCAAGCGCTTGGCCTGGTTTTCTGATGTCCCTTTCCGACAAGCTAAACCCCGCGCTGAGCACCCTGCCAGTGTACCAGCCGGGCCGCCCGATCGAGGAGGTCGCACGCGAGCTCGGCCTCGAGCGTGACGAGGTCATCAAGGTCGCTTCTAACGAGAATCCGCTTGGCCCCAGCCCACTCGCCGTCGAGGCGATGAAAACCGTTATTGGCCAAAGCCACCTTTACCCGGATGGCAATGCGTTTTACCTGAAGAATAAACTGGCGGCTAAACTGGACATCGAGCCGAGGAACCTCATCCTCGGTAACGGCTCCAACGAGATTATCGAGTTCGTGTCGCACGTGCTGCTTGGTTCCGGCGACGAGATAGTCGTGTCGCAATACTGCTTCGCCATTTACCCGCTTGTCGCGATGATAATGGGAGCCAAGGTCAACACCGTTCCCGCGGTCGAGCATGGGCACGATTTGCCGGCAATGCTCGAGGCAATCACGCCGGCGACGCGCATTGTCTGGGTGGCTAACCCTAATAATCCCACCGGCACCCTGGCCAAGCCAGGGGACGTCCGCGCTCTCGTCGAGGAGGTCCCAGACGACGTGCTGCTGGTAATGGACGAGGCGTATTACGAGTTCCTCGACGAGCCTGTCGACCTGTTGCCGCTGGTGCGCTCCAACGAAAAGCCAAACCTCCTCCTGATGCGCACCTTCTCGAAAATCTACGGCCTGGCCGGACTGCGTATCGGCTATGGCATCGGACATCCCGATTTCGTCTCCGCGCTGGAGAAAGTTCGCCAGCCGTTCAACACCAACTCCGTGGCGCAGGCCGGAGCAATAGCCGCTCTTGACGACGATGCACACCTAGCCAGCACTCGCAGCACAAATGCCGAGGGGCTGAATTTTTTTGAGTCAATCTGCGTGGAGCAGGGGATCGAGTTTGTGCCGTCGTACGCCAACTTTGTGATGGTGCGGGTCGGCGACGGGCAGGCGGTGTTTGAGGCGATGCAGCGGCAGGGTGTGATCACGCGCCCGATGGGCGGCTACGGCCTCCCCGAATGGATTCGTCTCTCCATCGGCACAGCAAAAGAAAACCAACGAGCCGCCGAATCACTCAAGGCTGCGCTGGCCTAATCCCTGTCAGTCAGGGGCCAATCGAAGTGACTGGTTAACCAGTCGAATGAGTCGCACGCCTGCTAAAACCGCAAGCGCAATTTCTTCCCGCTTGCCAAGCGGGGGGATTTTCCTTACTGATGCCTGCCGGATGAGTAAACCGCTGGAAGGAAAAACCGGGTTTGTTTTTGGCGTTGCCAACAAACGATCGATTGCGTGGGGCATCGCGCAGGCATGGCACGAGGCCGGGGCCAGGTTGGCGTTCACGTACCAGGGCGACCGGCTCAAGGGCAATGTCGAGCAGTTGGCCGCTGAGTTTGGCGATGACACCCTGATCACTGAGTGTGACGTGTCAAGGGACGGGGACATCGACCGCGTCTTCGCCGAGGTTGGAGACCACTTCAACGGCAAACTCGACATGCTGTTGCACTCCGTGGCGTTCGCGCCGCGCGAATCGCTCGAGGGTCGTTTCGTGAACACCACGCGTGAGGCGTTTGCCACCGCGCTCGATATCAGCGCCTATTCGCTGGTGGCCCTGGCCCGGGGGGCGGAGCCGTTGATGGTCGATGGTGGCAGCATCATCGGCATGAGCTACTACGGTGCGGAGAAAGTTGTTCCCCACTACAACGTAATGGGTGTGGCCAAGGCGGCACTCGAGGCGGGTACGCGTTATTTGGCGGCTGACCTCGGTGAAAAGAAAATTCGTGTGAACTGCATTAGCGCCGGCCCGGTGAACACCCTGGCCGCGCGCGGCATCGCTGGGTTTACCAAGTTGATGAGTCATCACGCCTCCTACGCGCCGCTCAAGCGCAACGTCACCGCTGAGGAACTGGGCCAGACCGGCGTGTTCCTCGCCAGCGACGGCGGCGCGGCCATCACCGGCCAGGTCATCTACGTCGACTGCGGCTACCAAATCATGGGCTAAGCGGCTGCCGCGTTTTGCCATTGGCCAAGCGATCAAGTTCCTGTGTGAAGCCTTCGCGGAAGGTCGGATAGTTGAGTAGTAAGCCAAAGGTTTTCTTGATGAGCTTGTTGGAGACGCGTTTGTTGGAGATGCGGCGTTTGGCGGTGGAGGGGTTCGGCTCGGGGACGAAGGGCGGCATGGGACGTCCTGTGGTTTTGCTGAGCCACTTGAAAAAATTTAACTGCGTCACCGGCTCGTCGTCGGTGATATTGTAAATGCCATGCCGCCCGACGAGTTCAAGTGCCAGGATAATCGCCTTCACCAAATCATCGAGATGCACCATGTTGAGGAATCGTTTTCCGTCGCCCTCGATGGCGGCGGTTCCGTTCATAAATTGTCGGAACAGGTGGCCTCGTCCTGGGCCGTAAATCCCGGACGACCGAAGGATGGCGACCGCTGGGCCGGCCTCCAAAATATTCTGTTCAGCCTCCAGTAGAATGTTGGTTGTGATGTTTTGTGGGGTGTCGGCGTCATTTTCGGAAACCGATTCACCGTTCGTTTGCTGATAAACACTCGTGCTGCTGATGAACACGACGGACTGGGTGCCCGCTGTCTCGAGCCATTGAGCAACGTGTTTCGAGCCAAGGCCGTAGACTTTTCTGTACGCCTCCTCGCCTCCTCGCGTGGATGAGGCGGCGATGACCGCCCAGTCGTATTGGCCGTCAATTATTTTTCCGAATTCGGTCTCGCGGGTGATATCGAGATTGACGGGGCGGATGCCGAGCTTGACCAGACGGTCGTTGTGTTCACTGCTGCGCCGGATACCGGTGACGTCGTGGCCAAGCGCGATCAGCCGTTGGCCAAGCGCTTCGCCGACGTAGCCGCATCCGATGATCAAAGTGCGCACGCGGCCACTATATCGCTTGGCCAAGCGGGGGGGCGAATCATTTTGGACTTTGCCGGGTGCGGGCTCGCCCGTACGTTTTGCGGCGGAACATGAGCCGAGTGAAAAAATTAAAGGCGAAGCAGGTTTATATCGTGGCCAACGGCGACTTGCGGTTGTCGGCCAATCAGGTTTGCTGGGCGGAGCAATCGAAAATGGAGGCCAAGCTG